>Ga0306920_100009388_pt1 | contig 13046 bp, 6 predicted proteins | sample flu12Cox44000170_FD_204666 | JGI IMG/M metagenome (GOLD analysis project Ga0306920, IMG submission 204666) | Lab enrichment of tropical soil microbial communities from Luquillo Experimental Forest, Puerto Rico - flux4day.12C.oxic.44.000.170 (v2)... | ecosystem: Environmental > Terrestrial >...
CTCGGAACCGCTCGCAGCGGCCCCGAGGGTGAGGTCCTACCGCCGTGGCAGCCGCACACGACCCGCCAGTGACGGCAGAGAGGATCGCCCACCTATGACGTCGCGACAAGGAGACTCCGCCGGGTGAACCTGATCGACTAGTACCCATGGGCCGTGCCATCGGAGGCACAGCTAGGGCGCTCAGCTGCGATCGTCTGCGCTCATGGGTACGTTTCAGACGTGCTTCCCTGTTGAACTCGCCGTTTTCTCGCGGGCCGTGTCGATTCCCATCCTCTTGCGGTAATCCGGATGCCGGCAGGCGGAATGCAAGCAAACTTGAATCACGGATATTCGCATGTCGCCGCCGCAACGCGGGCATTTGGTAGGCCCTACTCTTGAGCAGAACTCGAGCCGGCAAAGCTCCTCATAGGTGCGAGGGTCATCGGGCGGAACGGGCGAGTCGTCGAAATCCTCGACGATCGGTGTCTGCCGAAGCGCGCAGGCGGGGCACGGCTCCGGCCCGACTGCTTTTTCGAGTCGCCTTAGACGTTGGCGGATGCTCATGTGGGATCTCCGTTCTTCAGGCGGGTCTCGAGGACACGCAAACGTTCCTCGTGGTCAATAGTCTCTCGCAGCTTGACACCCAGTTCCAGCATAGCCCGGCAAGCCCCTAGGCGGACACTCTCGCTATTGGCATTCAACAAGTCTCGTAGCACCTCGGCCGCCTCGGTCATTCCGTCGGCCATGCGGCCAAGCGACCGCTGCAACATGGCGCTGCGCAGCTGCACCACATGAGCGCGGAAGTCGGGATCGTCTCCCCGCCGCTGCCCGCCTCTTCGGCGTGATGACGAGCGATGGACGTGGTTCTCTCGCGGAGGCTCACCAGTAGCACACAAACCCGCTGTCACTGGCGAGCTTGAATGCTCGCCGAAGATTACGGTACACGGCCCACATCCACTCTTCGTTCTTGAGGACATACCTCCTGGCTCGTGCCGCATGGCGGGCGAAGTCCGAGTGAAGTTTGGACGCTGTTGCTGGGCCGAGTCCTTGCCCATCGGAGGTGTACGGGAACAGCAGCAACTCCACGAAGGGTTGCCCCTATAAGCGCTCGGGGTCTCGACACCGAGAGCGAGGCGGCACAGTTCCCGCATGAAATCCGCGTAGTCCTTGTACCAGATCTCAAAGGAGAAGAAGCGGCCCCCCTTTCCAGCGGCATAGCGACCAGGCGTCAACCCGTCCGCCTGATCCAGAAACTCGCTGACCTCATCTTGATCGTCCGGCAAACCCTCTTCCTCATCGGCGTCGTCGGCGACAGCTACACGCTGAACCCGGCTCAAGGCCCGAATGCTTAAGCTCATGGTGCCAGCCTCCGGTGGTTATCCATTTGCCAGTTTCTCAGGCACCAAGAACGTCACCGCGGTCCGGCAGCGCCCCGGCGCTTGGTCTGCGCGCCGGGGCCTTGGCTCCGAACCTTAATCTGCACGAGCCGTTTTCGGCGCAATAGGAGAGAAAAGCGCCGATTCTGCCCACATACCCTGGGGGCCGCAAGAAATCGGCGCTTTTGCACCGCCGAAGAGCTTGGCAGAGTGCCTGTTGCAATTCATCGCTCACATCACCCGCGGTCGCTCAGTCGGTCAATCAAGGAGCGGCGAGCCGCCGAGTTTCTGCAGGCGGGCCTTGCGCTTTTGCCATTCGTCGGCGGCGAGGGCGCGGGCGTTGCCGTGCTCGTCGGCTTCGATGCCGGTGATAACCTGGGCCCAGAGGGCGATCCGCTCGGGATCGTCGGTAAAGCGAGTAAGTCTCCACAGCCGCGCCGTCTTGTCTACACTCCCCGTCAGGGCGATCTTGCCATCGGCGCTCAGGGCTACGGCCTTGACCGTACTTTGGTGCTGGAGCGGCGGACCGATGGCCTTCCCGCTCGCTGTGTCCCGTAGGCGTGCGGTGTTGTCCGCGCTTCCCGTCAGGGCGACCTTCCCGTCGGCGCTGAGGGCCACGGCAACGACAACGCCTTGATGCTGAAGCGGCGGAGCGATGGCCTTGCCGTGTGCCGTTTCCCATAGCCGCGCCATGTTGTCCCCGCTCCCCGTGAAGGCGATCTTGCCGTCGCCGCTGAGGGCCACGGGATGGAGCGCGACCGGGCGTTCATGCCGAGGCGGCGAACCGATGGGCCTGCCGCTCGACGTCTCCCACAGCCGCGCCGTTCCGTCGAAGCCCTCCGTGAGGGCGATCTTGCCGTCGCCGCTAAGGGCCACCGCTTGGACCGAGCTTTGATGCTCAAGCGGCGGACCGATGGCCTTGCGGCTTGACGTCTCCCACAGCCGCGCCGTTTTGTCCAAGCTCCCCGTGAGGGCGATCTTGCCGTCGGCGCTGAGGGCCACGGCGCGCACAAGCCTTTGATGCTGGAGCGGTGGACCGATGGGCTTGCCGCTCGCCGTGTCCCAGAGCCGCGCTGCGTTCCGGCTCCCCGTCAGGGCGATTTTGCCGTCGGCGCTGAGGGCCACGGCAACGACCGCGCCGAGCGGGCCTTCATGTTCAAGCGGCGGACCGATGGCATTGCCGCTCCCCGTCTCCCAGATCCTCGCCGTGCTGTTAGCGCTCCCGGTGAGGGCTATCTTGCCGTCGGCGCTGAGAGCCACGGCAAGGACAAGGCTTTGATGCTGAAGCGACGGACTCAAGGCCGTGCGGCCTGATGTCTCCCAGAGCCGCGCGTTGCGATCCTGGCCCCCCGTGAGGGCGATCATGCCGTCGGCGCTGAGGGCCACGGCGTCGACCGGGCCTTGATGCCGGAGCCGCGGACCTACGGCCTTGGCGCTTGTCGTCTCCCAGAGCTGCCCGGTCATATCAAGGCTTCCGGTCAGGGCGATCTTGCCGTCGCCGCTGAGGGCTACGGCCCTGACCGCATGTTGATGCTGGAGAGGCGGACCGATGCCCTTACCGCTCGCCGTCTCCCATAACCGCGCCGTCTTGTCATCACTCCCGGTCAGGGCGATCTTGGCGTCGCCGCTGAGGGCTACGGCAGCGACTTGGCCTTGATGCTGAAGCGGCGCAGCGATCGCCTTGCCATTCGCCGTCTCCCACAGCCGCGCTGTGTTGTCACGGCTCCCGGTCAGGGCGATCTTGCCGTCAGAGCTAAGGGCCAGGGCAACGACTTGGCCTTGATGCTGGAGCGGCGGACCGATGGCCTTGCCGCTTCCCGTCTCCCAGAGCCGCGCCGTTTTGTCCCAGCTCCCGGTGAGGGCGATCTTCCCGTCGGCGCTGAGGGCCACGGCCCAGACCGTGTCCTGATGCTGGAGCGGCGGACCGATGGCCATGCCGCTTCCCGCGTCCCATAGCCGAGCCGTCTTGTCAGCGCTCCCGGTGAGGGCGATTTTGCCGTCGGCGCTGAGGGCCACGGCAACGACCGCGCCGAGCGGGCCTTCATGTTGAAGCGGCGGACCGACGGGCTTGCCGCTTGATGCCTCCCAGACCCGCGCCGTTTTGTCCCAGCTCCCGGTGAGGGCGATCTTTCCGTCGGCGCTGAGCGCGACGGCACGAACCCAGCCTTGATGCTGGAGCGCCGGGCCGATTTGCTTGCCGGTCGGGGTCTCCCACAGGCGGCCCGACTGTTCATCGCTGCCCGTAAGGGCGATCTTGCCGTCGGCGCTGAGCGCGACGCGGTTAACGGTATCACCATGCGTTGCTATCCAGCGCAACTCGGTCGCCGCAGTCTCGTCGGCCCAGCCGCCGAGGTGCAGGCGCATGGAATCGTATAGCGATCGGTTCTTTAAGCTGGCGGCTTTCGGCAGAAGCTGGGCCGTGCCGACGAGGGCGAGGGCGGAGTCAGCTGTCGCCTGTGAGTAGAAGTGATTGAAGCCTACCTGCAAGGCCAGTTCCTCTGCGCGTTCACGTCGCTCGTCAGCCTCCTCGCGCGCCTTGGTCTCTTTGGCTGCCAACAGCCCGTTCTCGTCGGCAAGCTTCTTGTTGTCCTCGGCGAGCTTCTCAGCTTTCTTGCGTTCTTGCGTCTCGTTCTCCAGAGACTCCCTTACCACGAAAAACGCCCCGGCGAAGGTGCCCAGGGTGAGTAGCACACCGACAATGGCGACCGCGCTTGCCGTCGCCAGTGCCGGCTTCCGCTTGCACCAGCGCCACAGCCGCTCCGGTGTCCCCACCGGCCGTGCCAGAATCGGCTCGCCCGATTGGTAACGCCGCAGGTCGTCTGCCAGCGCGGCGGCGGTTGGGTAGCGCCTGCTCGCCTCCTTTTGCAAGCACTTCAGGCAGATGGTCTCCAGGTCGGGCGGCACCCTGGCGTTGAGGTGGCGCAGCGGCACCGGCTCCTCGGACAGCACCTGCATGACCGTGTCCAAGGGGGTGGCGGCCCGAAATGGCGGGCGGCCCGTGAGGCATTCGTAGAGCATCGTCCCCAGCGCGTAGATGTCGCACGCCGGGCCGAGCTTTTCCGTCTTGCCCCCCGCCTGCTCCGGCGCCATGTAGCTCGGCGTGCCCATGATCGAGCCGGTTTGCGTCTTGCCTCCTTCGTCGAGCTTCTTGGCCAGGCCGAAGTCGGTGATTTTTGCAGTGCCGTCTTCCGCGAGCAGGACATTGCCGGGCTTCAAATCGCGATGGATCACGCCCTTGTCATGGGCGGCCTGCATGGCGCGGCCAAGCTTTTCGATGAGGGACGCCGCCTCGCCCGGCGGCAAGGGCGTGCCGCCGAGCTTCTTCTCGAGACTGCCCCCATCACAGAACTCCAACGAGAAATACGGCAAGCCGTCGTGCTCTCCGACCTCGTGAATTTGCACAATGTTGGGGTGCTGCAAGCGAGCGATCGATTCGGCCTCGATGCGAAAGCGATCGAGGTCGCCGCTCGTGGCGTGGCCGCCCGCGAGGATCATCTTCAGAGCGACGACGCGGCGCAGCTTGACTTGCCGGGCTTTGTACACCACCCCCATGCCGCCGCGGCCGAGCACAGCGAGAATCTCGTATCCGGGTACATTGGGCGGGTTCAGTCCGCAATCAGCCACGCTCGACCCTGAGGGCCAGACAGGTGTGACCGTGGGCGGCTGAGCCTGGTCCGCTGGCGGCACCGTTGGCGCCTCGCAAGGTCCGGCGGGCGACTGCGACCTGGTTACAAACGGATCTACAGGGATGCTGGACCCGCAGCCGGCGCAGGTGATCGCGCCGCCGGTCGGCACGTCGGCCAACTCGATCGGATTCTGGCAATGCGGGCAGCACAGGTGCATGGGGGCGATTCTAAACGCATCTCTGATGGCGGCTCAAGGAAAAAACTCGGCCGAATGGAGTGGAGCGGGCGGCCGAGGAGGGCGTGGGCGCGTCAGCGTATGGCCTGACCGCCCTTTTTGTCTTGGTCTTCCCACAACTGACATCACAATCCACGCAGCCGGCGCGATACGCTCGCTTGATCCGGCCGCTCAGCCGATGCTGCGAAGCGATGCGAATTGATGCAGCTGCCCGCGCGTGACGCAAATGACGCACCCGCCGGACTGCCCCCTGGCACGTCCCGATATGCGGGAAGCGAGCGATTTCCGAACTGCCTGCCGCGCCCGCAAGAACCTTCAGAAATCTGCTCGAACTCCACTGTTCGCGGCACTTTCCGCCTTGGTCGCGCGGCGCGGATCGGCCGGGAAGTACCTCCGCTGGGTTGGCCACGTTGTGGGCTGGGGTCGGCCGAGGCGGGACGTTGGTCGCCCAGTGCCCAAGACGATCCGACGTGCGCAGCCTTGGGCGAAACGGGCGTAGGCGGGATTAGCCATTGGGTCCTCCGGCGGCTTGGACAAGTGCGAGGACTCCCGCCTTGATCGCCTCGGGAAGGCGATCCCACGCGGCCATGACGCGGGCCAGATCGGGGGGAAATTGCGGGCCAGAAACGGCACCGGGCGGGGTCGGCACCTCTACGGGCACCTCGGGTGGTACGTCTTGCCCTAACTCACCAGAATGGTTGGGAGTTGCGGTATCTTGGCGGCGGACTGTCGATCCGGTGGTCCCGTCGCCCTCCCCAGCCATAGTCCCTAAATCGAGAGAATCCGCGGCAAGCCTGGCTCAAGTCGTCCGATCCCCGGTTGTGTCACACGCCAGCGGCAGCACGGGCCCGGTCCCACGAGCGAAAGAACTTTCGGGCTTGATGGATCAAGGCTTGGTACTCGGACTGAACGGCACGATAGTTCAAGCGGTGACCGCCGGACTTCCGTCGGCGGATCTCCTCGAGCAACTTCTGCCTGGTCCAGTCGCGCCGTTTTTCGATACCTGGATAGGTGAAGCCGAGCGACTCCACGAAGTCAGGCCAGTTTGTCTTGAGGCGCCTGTGAACGAACCCCAAGAGGTCGCGGGGAGCGCCTCTCGCCAACAGGGACCTCTTCTTCGCCGCCCGCTTCCGCACCCATTCAGCGGCTCGCTGTCGATTCCACCTACCACGCGGTAACTTGTGCTCCGCGGGATCGAGGCCTGCTGCCTTGAGCGCCTTCGCCCAACTCCTAGGAAACCGCTTGGTCGCCACGTTGAGCAGCGTTGGGTGATGGTCCCGGATGTATGTCGCGGACAGTGGAACGCCGCGCTTGGCCAATTCCTTGATCGACTCCACGACCTTCGCTGGAGTCCAGTTTCGGACGCCTGTGGCCTCCTCGTAATCCAATCCAGCCTTCTCAACCGCAGCTTGCCATGATCCAAAGAGCCTCCTCCCGGCCATATACACCCTGACGGGAACTCGCTTGCATGGAAGGCTGCCGGCCCGGTGAAGCCTCTGAATCTCGGCAATCAGAGTCCTACCTGTCCAGTGCTGGCCGCGCTTGGCCCAGAACGCATCTTTCGCCTCGCTGATCTTCTTCCGTGCCTCGCCGCAAGTAGCGGACTGGAGCCGAAACTTGTGCTTGTACTCGTCGATCGGGTGGTCCCCCTCGTACCCATGGATGTTCCGAAGATGACGGAATGTAATGGCCCCGAAATCCCTCCCGCAGTGCTTGCAGGTGATATGGTCGGAGCGAAGGCGGCTCTTGGCAGCCATGATCGACGCACCAGCTTGGCCATTGGCGATGCAGTTAACGTGCTGGCGTGTGAATTGTACTTTTCGCCAGTCGCGAGGCACCATCCGGCCGATCCCGCCTACTTGGTCTGCGTGGGCTGTGCGTGGATCGCTTCCATCGCGAGAGCCGCCACATCTTCATACCGGCGCGGACTCTGATCTACGACATCAACCACAAGTTGAGCTACCTGCCCGAATGGAAAAAGCATCAGTACACGGAGAAATATCTGACCGTTGACGAGGAAGAGTTGGCGAAAGCCTTGGTCTTCCGCGATCTCGATGGCCAGAAGTACGTCTACTGGAAACCGGTTTACGACGACGAGCGCGACATCGAGCGAGCGGTCCGGCAATTGGCCGGCCGCGCAAATATTCCGTTGCAGGCGCCTGTGACGGAGGGTTCGTGGCGCACTTGGCTCACGGACAACGACAGCGTGCTTGCCAAGAAGGCGCCCAAGGACTACAAGGACGCCATCGCCGGGCAGGTGGAGGTGTGTCAGAAGGTGTTCCTGCGACCAGTCTCGGTTATTTGTGGCGCTGCCGGCACCGGCAAGACCCGCGTGATCGATGCCATTATCAAGGCGATCGACAAGGGGCATGGCGCCGGAACATCGTTCCAACTCTTGGCGCCCACGGGTAAGGCAGCGGACCGGATTCGCGAGTTGACAGGCAAGCAGGCGTCCACCGTCCACTCGTTCTTGGCAAAACTGGGGTGGCTCAACCCGAACCTGACTTTCAAGCCTGCCGGCGGCAGAAGAGAAGACAGTTTTCAGACTTACATCATCGACGAAGCATCGATGCTCGACCTGGAGCTCGCCGCCGCACTCTTCCGCGCTATCAAGTGGCAATCGGTGCAACGGCTTATTTTTGTTGGCGATCCGAACCAGTTGCCGCCTATCGGCATCGGAAAGGTCTTTGCCGATCTCATCGAGTGGATGCGCGAGGAGCAGCCTGAGAGCATCGCCGAATTGAAGACGAACATTCGCCAGATGAAGAATCGGGTCACGGGTCAAGGAAGCGGGATCCTCTCCCTCGCTGGCCTCTACGTCCACGAGGCCCTTGGCGTGGACAATGAAGAGAACAAAGTTCATGCGGAGCAGCTCCTCGCGAAGGTCCAAAAAAGTGGAGACGTTGACAAAGATTTGCACGTCGTCTACTGGAAGGACCCGGACCATCTGGCGAAAGTACTTGAAGCTCGCTTCATCGCCGACGTAGAGAAGGATAGCGGCCGGAAGTTCGATCGGGACAAACCCTACCAAGCTTGGGGAGAGGCTTGCGAAGACGACGAAGGGCGCCAGCGTCCCGAGTATCTGCAGGTTGTCTCCCCCTACCGGGGCGAGCTCTTCGGCACGGATCACCTGAACACGGTTCTTCAGAAGCTGCTGCAGCCCTACGCACGCAAAGCAGCCGGCGAGTCACAACGCTCGCTCAACGGAATCATGGTCTTCGACAAGGTGATCCAAACGCGCAACCGGCACAAGTCCGACCTGGCGTGGGCCTACAACTGCGAAACCCGAAAGACCGAACGCATCGAGCTGTTCAACGGTGAGCTCGGATTCGTCAAGCTGCACGGTTTCGACAAGGGCAAGCTTAACGAACCGAAATTCCGACTTGAGCGATTTCAGGTCGTTTTCGCTCGCAAGGAAAAGATGTGGGTCAACTTCCTCTACAAGGAAGAAGTCGAAGAGAATCTTGAGCTGGCTTACGCGATCTCGGTGCACAAGGCACAGGGAAGCGAGTTCGAACGAGTCTACTTCATCGTTCCCAAGCACAAGGCCGCGCTGCTGTCGCCGGAGCTCTTCTACACTGGACTGACCCGAGCGAAGCGACACTGCACGCTGTTTGTCGAAGAGGACATCTCGCCGCTGCTGTCAATGAGGCGAAAGGAGAAGTCACACCTGCTGGGCATCAACTCGTCGCTGTTCGAGTTCCGCCCGCTAGCCGATGCACTACTGAATATGCAGGGCTGGTACGAGGAAGGAAAGCTCCACCAGGCCCTTGCCGGCCTCATGGTGCGCTCCAAGTCCGAAGTCATCATCGCAAACATGCTTTCCGAGCGCGACATTTCCTTCAAGTACGAGATACCTCTCACAGCCCCCGATGGCACGTTCTACTTGCCGGACTTCACGATCACCTGGAACGGCGAACGCTGGTACTGGGAACACTGGGGCCTGATGCAGAAGGAAGAATACCGCAACCACCGCGACACGAAGAAACGTTGGTACGAGAAGTTCTTTCCCGGCCGGCTCGTGGAATCCAGTGAGTCGCCCACGTTAAGCGCTGATGCCGACGCGTTGATCAAGAAGTTCTTCTCTTGAGTCGAACAAAGTTCGCCAGGAAACCGTCCATGGGCGACAACGCGCGGACTGCCACGCCGATTGGGAGAGTGGTACTGGCCAGCGTCCTCTGCACGTCGATCGAGTGGTACGATTTCTTCCTGTACGGGACGGCCTCGGCCCTGGTCTTCAGTCACCTATTCTCGCCCTGGACCAAGACCCGGTGATCGTGGAAGGCAAGGTGCTGCAACTCTGGAAGGCCCCGAACCGAAGACACTGGTATTATCATGTCGGATACGAATATCCCGCTCCCCCCGCAGATGGGTGCGCATGTCTTTCGCAATGAGACGCAGTTGGCCGAGCAGCATTTCGATCGCCTACAGAAAGGCGGTCCGGTCGCCGTGAAGGTGTGCCGGCCCGACCCCGCCAACCATCAGGTCGTCGGTGAGCGTGCGCGGGGCAGCCGACCGACCGCTGCGCTTTCATCATCGGCACCCGTCGATCACGGTTCACCTCTATACTTCATCTCGCTTCGAGCAGCCAGTTGTCGCCTCGAGGCGACAACCGGCTGCGCCTTGACCGTCGATCTGGCAAAACGCAACACAGGTGCGTAATCGGCTGCCGAGTCAGATGGGAACGCGACCGTAGACCTCCGCGTTCGCGTCTAGCGATTGGGACGAGTCCCAGCATCCCGAGAACCAACCACAGACCAGCTTACAGCACAAGGATCGTTGCCACGAACCTGCTGACACTCTCAGCGCAACCGCACGGGTCACGTCAATCCGGGAATCGGCTGACTACGGTACAGCTCGTACGGTCGTCCGTCGGTATCGTACCAACTCGTCGACGCCGGAATGCCGAGTGCGGTATAGATCGTGGCGGCGAGGTTCTCAGGCGTCTGCCGGTCCGCGATCGGATGAGCACCGATCCGATCGGAGGCGCCGATCAGCATACCGCCGCGCACGCCCCCGCCGGCGAGCATGACGCTCATGACCGGGCCCCAGTGGTCGCGGCCGGCGTCTGGATTGATCCGCGGGGTGCGTCCAAACTCCCCGGTCACCACCACCAGCGTGTCACGCAACCGTCCGCTCTCGGAAAGGTCGTCGAACAAGGCGGACAATGAGCGATCGAAATAGGGAAACAGGTTTTCGCGCAGGTTGACGAAATTCCGGCGATGAGTGTCCCATGACGAATTCTTGCCCAGGTTGACCTGCACAAGACGGACGCCGGCCTCGACGAGCCGGTTGGCCATCAGCAGCGACAGTCCGAACTTGTTGCGGCCGTAGCGGGCGAGGATGCGCGGATCGGCATTCTCGACCTCGAACGCTTGCCGTGTGCGCGGATCGTTCAGGACGCTAATCGCTTGCTGGCGGTGCCAATCGAGCTGCTCGCTTTCGGCATGGCGTTCCAGGTCGCGCCGCTGGCGCTCGACCTGGTCGAGCAGTCCGAGCCGGCCCTGGAGACGGGAGACGCCGCCAGCCGGTAGCGTCAGTGCCGGCGTCTCAAAGATCGTTGGCGCCGCGTGCTGAAACGGCGTGCCTTCGAAGCGGAAACAATGAGGACAGGCTCCATTGCCCAGCGGGCAGCGCGCGGCCATGTTGAGGTGCCAGGCATCCCAGCGGGGGCCGAGCCGGCCTGCGTATTGACCCGGTCGCACGCGACCCGCCTCGTTAACGCTTGGCTCGGGCAGCACGATGGCCGGCGGCAGATTGTGGCGATCGCGACCCTGCATCACGTAGGTGACCTGGGCCGGGATAGAAGGCCATTCATTCGGGTTGGGCACATTCTGGGTCGAGAAGCCGACCGGCAGCTCGAGCCGCCCGGTGAGCAGCATGTGGCAGGCTTCTTCATGGCCGTTGCTGTTCGTACCCACGGAGCGGATCAGCGCCCACCGGTCGGATCGCTGGGCCAGCAGCGGCAGATGCTCGCAGATCTGGATGCCAGGGGTGCGTGTGGCGATCGGCTGGAACTCGCCCCGGACCGTATCGGGGGCGCCCGGTTTGAGGTCGAAACTGTCCAGGTGGGACAAGCCGCCCGTCAGAAAGACGAAGATCACCGAGCGGGCGTGCGGCGCAGAGGGGTCAGCCAGAGCACGGGCGACGGATAGCTCCGCCATTCCCAGCCCGAGCAGCCCGATTGCCCCGGCCTGCAGAGCGGTCCGCCTCGTCGGATGCGGGCGGAAAAGGTCCGGCACGTGATGTGGCGTCATCGGTGGCCTCCAGAACATCCCTGTTGCACAATATCGTCGGCGGTGGCGTAGACGCTGTCAATAGCCTGATCGAGGCGTCCCGCACCCCCGCCAGCAAGAGCGGTTGTGGCGCCAAGCTGCCCAGATCCGCATGGTTCAGCACTCAGGGCGCCGTCAGCCACCGGATGTCTCCGTTGCGTACTTCACGGCGCAGTCAGGGCGAATGTGCGCACGATACGCGCCGTGTTCCCCTGATGATCGCGAACCTCCACTTGGAGCCTGGCGTTCGCCACGGACGCCGGCGGATTTGTGAGGCGCAGCTCCCAGACGCCGGGCGCGACCGACTTGAACCGCGGCGCCAGGTTCTCGCCCGCCTTCACCCCGTCGACGGCAAAGTCGGCGGTCACTTTGAACGTGGCCATGTCGAGGCCGGTACCGTAGTCGTGCATCCCGACCAGGATACGGTCGAGCTTGGTATTCGTGCCGGCCTCGGGATAGGTGAGCGTCAATGTCGGACGGCCCTCGTCGAGCAGCCAGCCGATCTTGGCATCCCGATCGACGGGACAGCCGATGTCGATCCAGCGCACCAGCGTCAGCTTGTCCTCGTCCGAGAGCGGCGTGACCTTGATCAGTTGACCGTCCGGGTCCCTGGCCCTGCCGGCGACCGCGTCCTCCGGCGGCATGACGCGGCCGTTGTAGTCGACGTCGTACTGGCGGCGCTTGCCGTGGTGGCACCAGTCGAGCACGTTCTTCTCGTCCTCGTAATCGAGCGGCGGGCTCGGAATATCCTCGTTGCGGAACCCGTCGAGACGCTTGCCGTACACCATCCAGATCAGCGGACTGCGCCGTGCCTGGAACGCCCACGCATACTGCACCAGGCGGGCGTAGGTTCGCGGCAGCCCTTGCGGCACCTGCACGTTCTCGGCCCACGGCACCAAGCCGCGCTTGGCGATCGGTTGCTCGTCGTCAAGCACAAGTCGGCCGGCCGGCTTGGCGTGCTTGACCGAGTGGCACGCGACGCAGCTTCGCTCCAGGATCGGCTTGATGCCGCGATAAAACTCGACGTCGCGCACGCCTTTCGCAAACGTGACTCCGGTGCGGTCAGCCGTGTCCCACTTCTTTCCGGAGCGGTCGTTGGCCTTGGTGGTGAACAGCGGCGGGTTTTTCGTCAGGTCCCAGATCTTGTAATCGGGCCTGGAGGCGGCCGTTTTCTCGAACGGCGTGGGCTGCTGGCTGTGGGCATGACAACCGCCACAGTTATTGCGCACCTCGCCGGGACGGACTTGGTGCCAGGTCTGGGCCATGTTGACGACCATGCCATTGTTGTCGAGGGTCTGGAACGTCCAGGCGACGTCCGCCGGCACCTTGGCGAGGAAGCTCGTGTCGGGATTGCCGTCCGGATCCAGCGGTTGCTTGCCGTCGCTCGAGAACTTCCGCACCGGGAACTCGCCGAGGATGCGGATGCGCTCGGCCGCGTCGCTCCCTAGCGCGAAATGGCCGTGCTTGTTCGCGAGCACTTCGCTGACCGGCTCCAGTATGAGGATGCGGATGCCCCAGATGTCGCTATTCTCGTAGAGGCCGGCATCGGCGCCTT
>Ga0306920_100009390_pt1 | contig 13045 bp, 9 predicted proteins | sample flu12Cox44000170_FD_204666 | JGI IMG/M metagenome (GOLD analysis project Ga0306920, IMG submission 204666) | Lab enrichment of tropical soil microbial communities from Luquillo Experimental Forest, Puerto Rico - flux4day.12C.oxic.44.000.170 (v2)... | ecosystem: Environmental > Terrestrial >...
ATCCGGTCCACGCTGCGCTGCAGCTCGTCGATCTCGACCGGCCGGGAGTCGATTTCCATCCGCAGCCGGGAGGCCGCCTCGTCCACCAGGTCGATGGCCTTGTCAGGCAGGAACCGGCCGGTGATGTACCGGTCGGACAGGGCCGCCGCGGCTACCAGCGCCGCGTCGGAGATCTGGACCTTGTGGTGGGCCTCATACCGGCCCTTCAGGCCACGCAGGATGGCGATCGTGTCCTCGACCGACGGCTCACCCACGAACACCTGCTGGAAGCGGCGCTCCAGCGCCGGGTCTTTCTCGATCCGCTCCCGGTACTCATCCAGGGTGGTCGCACCGACCATCCGCAGCTCGCCGCGGGCAAGCATGGGCTTGAGCATGTTGCCGGCGTCCATCGCGCCCTCGGCCGCCCCGGCACCCACCACCGTATGCAGCTCGTCGATGAACGTGATGACCTGGCCCTCGCTCTCCCTGATCTCGTTCAGCACGGCCTTGAGCCGTTCCTCGAACTCGCCCCGGTACTTCGCGCCGGCCACCATCGCCGCCAGGTCGAGGGCGACCAGCAGCTTGCCACGCAGGGACTCGGGCACGTCGCCGGCCACGATCCGCTGGGCGAGGCCCTCCACCACGGCGGTCTTGCCGACCCCCGGCTCACCGATCAGCACGGGGTTGTTCTTTGTCCGCCGGGACAGCACCTGGATGACCCGCCGGATCTCGGCGTCCCGCCCGATCACCGGGTCGAGCTCGCCGTCCCGGGCCTGCTGGGTGAGGTCGATGCTGTATTTCTCCAGCGCCTGGAAGGTCGCCTCCGGGTCTTCTGAGGTGACCCGGGCGTGGCCGCGGATCTGCTCGAACGCGGCCAGCAGCGTGTCCGGCTTCGCCCCGGCCTTGCGCAGCACATCGGCTGCCGCGCCGCCGTCCGCTGCAAGGCCGACCAGCAGGTGCTCGGTTGAGATGTACTCGTCGCCGAGTTCGGCGGCCCGCTTGCCCGCGGTGGTGATCGCGGCCAGCAGCGGCCGGGACGTGTCCGGTGCGCTGACGGTGGCACCGGATACGGTGGACAGTTTCGCCAGCCGGTCGCCGGTGTCGGCCAGCACGGCCGCCGGGTCGGCGCCGACCGCCCGCAGCAGCGGCGCCGCGGTGCCGCCACTCAGCTCCAGCAGGGCGGCGAGCAGGTGCAGCGGCTCGACGTGCGGGTTGCCGTCGGCGGTGGCGCGCCTGACTGCGCCGGACAGCGCCTCCTGGCTCTTGCGGGTGAACTTGTTATCCATCAGGTAGTTCCTGGCTTTCGGGTGGAGAATGCCGGGCTCAGCCGGCGTCGGCCGCCGGCAGGTTCTGCCGCGGCCCGTCGGTGGGCGGCTCTGACCCGCCTGCTGGTGGCCCGGCGGCGTTGCCCCGGGCCCGCACCGGCACCAGCGCGGTGCTGGTCCCGCGGGCCCGCAGCAGCGCGGCCAGCCGCGCCGCCACCGCCCGGGTGGATTCCAGCTCGGTCCGGACCTGCCCCAGTTCCGCGGACAGCTGGGCGGCGAGCGCGCGGTACTGCTCAATCTGCCCTTCCAGCTCCAGAATCCGCTTGATACCGGAGAGGTTGACGCCCTCTTCCTGCGACAGCCGCTGGATCTCACGCAGCAGCAGGATGTCGCGCAGGGAGTAGCGGCGGCCCTGCCCGGCTGACCGGCCCGGCGACACCAGCCCCTGCCGGTCGTAGGAGCGCAGGGTCTGCGGGTGCATGCCGGAAAGCTGGGCGGCCACCGAGATCACATACACCGGGGTGTCATCGCTCATCTCGAAGGGGCTGCTCATCGGGTCACCTCCGGTTCGCCAGCGGGACGGCCGGCCGCGCTGGTGCTCATCACGCCTGCCTGGCCCGGCGCAGCAGGTCTTCCCGTGGGTCCTCACCGGCGGTCGCCTCCCGGAAGGCGCCCAGCGCGTCCCGGGCGGGCGAGTTCAGTGTGTTCGGCACCTGGACGGACACGGTGACCAGCAGGTCCCCGTTTGTGCCATCCGGCCGCCGGACCCCCTTGCCGCGGACCCGGAACACCCGCCCGTTCGGTGTCCCCGGGGGGATGCGGACGCTGACCGGCGCACCACGATGCGAGGGCACCTTGATCTCAGCGCCCAGCGCCGCCTCCGGAAAGGTGACGGGCACGGTCACGGTCAGGTTGTTGGCGCTGCGCCCAAATACCGGATGGGGGCTGACGTGCACCCGCACATACAGGTCGCCGGCCGGGCCGCCACGCTCGCCAGGGGCGCCCTTGCCCTTCAGCTTGATCCGCTGCCCGTCGGCAACGCCCGCCGGGATCCGGGCCTGGATCGACCGGGTGCCCATCGCCCGGCCACTGCCCGAGCAGTCCGGGCACGGGTCGTCGACCACCAGGCCGCGGCCACGGCACTCGCGGCACGGCTCGGAGAACGCGAAACTCCCGAGGTTCCGGCTGGACTGGCCAGTGCCCTGGCAGGACGGGCAGACCCGCGGCACCGTGCCCGCCTTGGCACCGGTGCCGTGGCAGGTCGGGCAGGGCCGCTCGCTGGCCAGCCGCAGGGTCACGGTCGCGCCTTCGATCGCGTCGCTGAACGCGAGCGAAGTCTCGGTCTCCACATCCGCGCCGCGCCGTGGCCGCTGCTGGGTGCTGGCGCCCCGGCCGCCGCCGAACATCCCGCCCAGCAGGTCGCCGAGGCGGCCACTGCCTGTCCCCGGGTCGCCCCCGCCGCCGAACAGGTCGCCGAGGTCGAACCCGCCGAACCCGCCGCCCTGGCCAGGCGAACGCAAGCCGCCACCACCGAACAGTGAGCGGGCGTCGTCGTACTCCTTGCGCCGCTTCTCATCGGACAGGGTGTTGTAGGCCTCGGAGATCTCCTTGAACTTCGCCTCGGCCTTCGGGTCACCCTTGTTGGCGTCCGGGTGGTATTTGCGGGCGAGCTTGCGGTACGCCTTCTTGATCTCATCCGCGCTGGCGCCCTTGGCCACGCCCAGGGTCTTGTAATAGTCCTTCTCGAGGAAGTCCTTGGTGCTCACCGGCATCTCCGGGCGTCAGTCGTCGTCAGCTGCCGCATCACGCGCCCGGCCGCCGGCGGCGTCGGCGCCCTGGTCACTGGCCTGGCTGTCCGGGTCGTCCGCATCGCTGGGCTCCGGCAGGCCACCAGGCTCGGCCACGGCCACCCGGGCCGGGCGCAGGATCCGGTCACCCACCCGGTAACCCGGCTGCAGGATCTGGACGCAGGTCGGCTCGGTGACGTCGTCGGCATAGGAATGCAGCAGTGCTTCGTGGACCTTCGGGTCGAACGGCTCACCGGCCTCGCCGAACCTGTCCAGCCCAAGCTTGGCCACGGCCGCTTCCAGCGATTCGGCCACCGACTTGAAGCCGCCGACCAGTTCGCCGTGCTCCCGGGCGCGGCCGATGTCATCCAGCACGGGCAGCAGCCCGGCCAGCACGTTGGCCAGCGCCTGCTCCCGGACGGCGACCCGGTCCCGATCGACCCGCTTGCGGTAGTTGGCGTACTCCGCCGTCACCCGCTGCAGGTCAGCGGTCCGCTCGGCGAGTTCGTCGGCGAGCCGGCCAGCGTCGGCCGGCGCGGCTGAGCTGTCCCGGCCGGTGACGCCGGCCTGCTGGCCGGCTGGGCCGGTGGCCGCAGCCGCTCCGCCCGGCTCACCGGGCTCGCCCGGTGCGGCGGTCCCGGTACCGGGCTGCCCGCCCGGCCTGGACACGGCGTGCCTGCCTGGCCGGGGCTTACCGGCCCCCTGGGGCTCAGCCGGCCCGGTCGCCCCGGCACCGGCCGGGGCCGCACCGGGCTGGCCAGGGCCGCGGACCCGCCCGGTTACCGGGTCGATCCGCCTGAGATCACGGATCACCGGGCCCGTGTTGGTCTCCTCCGGTGAGCTCATCAGGCGGCGCCACCCTCTTCGCTCGGCCGGTCCTCGTCGACGATCTCGGCGTCCACCACGTCCTCGTCGGCGGGGCTGTCGTCAGCTGAGCCGGCTGCCTCGCTGCTGGCCGCGCTGGCCTGTGACTGCGCGTAGATGGCGGTGCCCATCTTCTGGCTGACCTGGGCGGCCTTCTCGGTGGCCTCCTTGATCGCGTCGATGTCGGTCCCCTCCAGGGCCTTCTTCAGGTCAGCGATCGCCGCCTCGACCTCGGCCTTGATGTCGCTGGGGATCTTGTCGGCGTTCTCGGCGATGAACTTCTCGGTGGAGTAGGCCAGGGTGTCCGCGCGGTTGCGGGTCTCGGCCTCCTCCCGCCGCCGGGCGTCCTCCTCGGCGTACTTCTCCGCCTCGTCCACCATCCGCTGGATGTCGTCCTTGCCAAGCGCGGATCCGCCGGTGATCTGCACCGACTGCTCCTTGCCCGTGCCCAGGTCCTTGGCCGAGACGTTGACGATGCCATTGGCGTCGATGTCGAAGGCGACCTCGATCTGGGGCATCCCGCGTGGCGCCGGCGCGATGCCGGCCAGCTCGAACATGCCCAGCTTCTTGTTGTAGGCCGCGATCTCCCGCTCGCCCTGGAACACCTGGATCTGCACCGACGGCTGGTTGTCGTCCGCGGTGGTGAAGATCTCCGAGCGCTTGGTCGGGATGGTCGTGTTCCGCTCGATCAGCTTGGTGAAGATGCCGCCCTTGGTCTCGATGCCCAGCGACAGCGGTGTCACGTCCAGCAGCAGCACGTCCTTGACCTCGCCCTTGAGCACACCGGCCTGCAGGCAGGCACCGACCGCGACGACTTCGTCGGGGTTGACGCCCTTGTTCGGCTCCTTGCCGCCGGTCAGTTCCTTGACCAGGTCCACCACGGCGGGCATCCGGGTCGAGCCGCCAACCAGCACCACGTGGTGAATGTCGGACAGGCTGACAGTGGCGTCCTTGATCACCTGCTTGAACGGTGCCTTGCAGCGGTCGAGCAGGTCGGAGGTCATCCGCTGGAACTCGGCCCGGGTGAGCTTGGCGTCCAGGTGCAGCGGGCCCTGCTCGGAGTGGGTGATGTAGGGCAGGTTGACCTGTGTCTCGGCCGAGCCGGACAGCTCGATCTTGGCCTTCTCCGCGGACTCGCGCAGCCGCTGCAGCGCCATCTTGTCCTTGGACAGGTCGATGCCGTAGTTGTTCTTGAAGTCCTGGACCAGCCAGTCCACGATCCGCTGGTCCCAGTCGTCCCCACCGAGGTGGTTGTCGCCGCTGGTGGCCTTGACCTCGACCACGCCCTCGCCAACCTCCAGCAGGGACACGTCGAAGGTGCCGCCGCCGAGGTCGAAGACGAGGATGGTGGCCTCGTTCTCCTTCTCCAGGTGGTAGGCCAGCGCCGCGGAGGTGGGCTCGTTGATGATGCGCAGCACGTTCAGCCCGGCGATCTGGCCGGCCTCCTTGGTCGCCTGCCGCTGCGCGTCGCTGAAGTAGGCGGGAACGGTGATCACCGCGTCGGTGATGTTCTCACCCAGGTAGGCCTCCGCATCCCGCTTGAGCTTCTGCAGGATGAAGGCGCTGATCTGCTGCGCGGTGAACTTCTTGTCGTCGATCTTGACGTTCCAGTCGGTGCCCATCTGGCGCTTGACCGAGCGGATCGTGCGGTCGACGTTGGTGACCGCCTGCCGCTTGGCGACCTCGCCGACCAGCACCTCGCCGTTCTTGGCGAAGGCGACCACAGACGGTGTGGTCCGTGAGCCTTCGGCGTTGGCGATGACCGTCGGCTCGCCGCCTTCAAGGACGGCGACGACGGAGTTGGTCGTCCCCAGGTCGATCCCTACCGCACGTGCCATGTTGTTGTCCCTTGAGTGAGTCGTGATGCGGAAGTTGAGCGTTGCCGACGCAAGTCTGCCATCGGAGGCATTCCCAGGCAACTGACTTGAGTCTACCTGGCTCAACTTTGCCTCTGGCCATGGTATTCCCGTCCGGCCGGGTGGCGGGCGGCCATGATCCAGCCAGCCGCTGGGGCGGGCACCGGGCTGCGGCGTACGCTGGCACGGAACATTTCCGAGGAGGTCGGCGTGGCCCTGCGCATCATCGTCGGAGTCGTGGTCACGGTCGCCGCCCTGGCCCTGGCCGGGCGGCGGGCGGGGTGGCTGTACCGGGTGGGCCGGACGGCCCAGCCTGCCCCGGAACGGGTGGCCGCCGTCCGTGCACAGCCCGGCGGCGACGTCACTATCGAGGCTACTGAGGTGCTCGGCCAGCGCAAACTGCTCCGCTGGTCGGTGCCGGGCGCCGCGCACGCCGCCACCTTCTGGGGCTTCACCGTGCTGCTGCTGACCATCCTGGAGGCCTATGGCGACCTGTTCAGCAAGACGTTCGCCATCCCGGTGATCGGCCACTGGGCGTTCATCGGGTTCATCGAGGACCTGTTCGCAGTCGCGGTGCTCGCCGGGCTCATCACCTTCGCGGTCATCCGGCTGCGCGCGGACCCGAAGCGCCGGGGCCGTGACTCCCGGTTCGCGGGCTCCCACACCGGTGCGGCCTGGCTCATCCTGTTCGGGATCTTCCTGGTCATCGCCACCCTGCTGCTCTACCGGGGCGCGCAGATCAACACCGGCGACTTCCCGTACGCCAGCGGCGCGTTCGCGTCGCAGACCGTCGCGGACTGGCTGGCCCCGCTGGGCACCGCGGCCAACAGCGCCATTGAGACCGCCGCGCTGCTGGCCCAGATCACGCTGATCATGGCGTTCCTGGTGTTCGTCACCTACTCCAAGCACCTGCACATCTTCCTGGCCCCGGTCAACGTGCTGTTCTCGCGCCGGCCGGACGGGCTCGGCGCGCTGCAGCCGATGCGTTCCGGCGGCAAGGTGCTCGACTTCGAAGAGGCCGACCCGGACACCGACATCTTCGGCCGTGGCAAGATCGAGGACTTCACCTGGAAGGGCCTGCTCGACATGGCCACCTGCACCGAGTGCGGCCGGTGCCAGTCGCAGTGCCCCGCCTGGGCAACGGGCAAGCCCCTCTCACCCAAGATGGTCATTCTCGATCTGCGTGATCATGCGCTGGCCAAGGCCCCCTACCTGCTGGCCGCCAGTGACGAGGCCCGGGCGGCACTGCCGGACACGGTCCGGGCGGAGGCCGCCAGGCCGCTGGTGGGGGACGCCGCCGCGCACGGCGTGATCGACCCGGATGTGCTCTGGTCGTGCACCAACTGCGGCGCCTGCGTGGCCGAATGCCCGGTGGACATCGAGCACCTCGACCACATCTCGGACCTGCGCCGGCACCAGGTGCTGATCGAGTCGGCGTTCCCGGTGGAGGCCGCCGGGATGCTGAAGAACCTGGAGAACAAGGGCGACCCGTGGGGCATGGGCGAAGCACGCCGGGCGGAGTGGATCAGGGAACTGGACTTCGAGGTCACGGTGGCGGACGGCAAGCTGCCCGGCGATGTGGAATACCTGTTCTGGGTCGGCTGCGCGGGTGCGCTGGAGGACCGGGCCCGCAAGACCACCAAGGCGATCGCGACGCTGCTGCACACCGCCGGCGTTACGTTCGCCGTGCTCGGGCCGGCTGAGACCTGCACCGGGGACCCGGCGCGCCGGATCGGGAACGAATTCGTGTTCTCCATGCTCGCCCAGCAGAACATCGAGACGCTCAACGAGGCCGCGCCGCGCACTGTCGTCGCCAGCTGCCCGCACTGCTTCAACGCACTCGCCAACGAGTATCCCCAGCTTGGCGGGAACTACCAGGTCATACACCACACCCAGCTGCTGTCGAAGCTGGTGGCCGAGGGCAAGCTGACCCCGGTCACGCCGGTCGAGGAGAGGATCACCTACCACGATCCGTGCTTCCTTGGCCGGCACAACAAGCTGTACTCGCCACCCCGGGAGATCATGGACCGGGTGCCAGGGGTGCAGGCCCAGGAGATGCACCGGTGCCGGGAACGCGGTTTCTGCTGCGGGGCCGGCGGGGCACGGATGTGGATGGAAGAGCGGATCGGCAAGCGGATCAACATCGAGCGGATCGACGAGGCGCTGGGTACCGGCCCGGACACCATATCCACCGCCTGCCCATACTGCCTGGTCATGCTCGGCGACGCGGTCAGCGCTAAGAAGGCCGCGGGGGAGGCAGCCGAGTCGCTGGAAGTCGTCGACGTGGCCCTGCTGCTGGCCCGCTCGGTGGCGGCGGACGGCAAGCCGGGGACCGGCGCACCGGCCCCCAGCGGGTAACCGCATGGACAGCCGCCGGGCAGAGGCGTTCAGCGACGGGGTGTTCGCGGTGGCGATCACGGTGCTGGTGTTCGGCCTGCTGGGCATCGGCGCCCGCGTGCTCACCGCCGGGGTGCTGCTGCATAACTGGCCGCACTACGTTGCCTACGTCGTGAGCTTCCTGACGATCGGGATCATGTGGATGAACCACCACACGATCATGGCGCACGTCTCCCGGGTGGACCGGCCGCTGCTGGTGCTCAACCTGCTGCTGCTGATGGGTGTCGTGGCGATTCCGTTCCCGACCCAGCTGGTTGCCGAGCACCTGCGCGGCAACGGGGGGACCGCGGCCACGGTGACCTATGGCCTGGTCATGATCGCGATCTCGGCCGGCTTCGCGGCGATGTGGGTGTACGTGGTCACCCACGCACCCGCGCTGGGGGGGTCGGTGCCGCAGGGTGCGCTGCGGCGATCGGCGCTCGGGTGGACGCTGGGTGGGGCCGTTTACGTGGCGGGCACCCTGATCGCGGCGTTTTGGTCAGCCATCGCCGGGCTGGTCATCTTCGGCCTGCTCGGCGTCTTCTACCTGTTCGAGCACCTGCCCGACCCCACCGGCGAGCCGGGCGAGGCCTGATCGGGCCCGGGTCAGCGGGCGGTGCCCGGCAGCCAGACCCGGACCAGTGTGCCCTTCCCGGGCCAGGATTCCAGGGTGGCCTGGCCGCCGTGGGCCACGGCGATCGCCTGCACGATGGCGAGCCCCAGCCCGCTGCCTCCGCCGCCGGATCCGTTCAGCCCGGCCGGGTCCGGCCGCTCGCCCCGGTAGAAGCGGTCGAAGGCGCGGGCCGCGTCGCCGGCCGGCATGCCCGGGCCGGCGTCGGCCACTTCCAGCACCACCCCGCCGCGGACTGGGGCCAGCCGGACTGCCACCGGGGTCCGGGCCGGTGTGTGCTCGCGCACGTTGGCCAGCAGATTGGCCAGCACCTGCCGGATCCGCGACTCGTCCACCACGGCGATCAGCCCGGGCGGTGCGTCCGCCTGCACCGGCCGTTCCGGCTCGACTGCCTGGGCGTCGGCGGCGGCGTCCCGGACCACCGCCGACAGATCCGTCTCGGCCAGATCCAGTGACGTTGGGCGGTCCAGCCGGGCCAGTTCCAGCAGTTCCGCCACCAGGGTGCTCATCCGCTGCGATTCCTGCTCGATCCGGCGCATGGCGTCGGGCAACTGGTCCGGCCCGAGCGCACCCTGCCGGTAAAGCTCGGCGTAGCCACGGATGGTGGTCAGCGGGGTCCGCAGCTCGTGCGAGGCGTCGGCGGCGAACTGGCGCACCTTCTGCTCCGACTGCAGCCGGGCGCCGAACGCGAACTGGATCCGGTCGAGCATGGTATTGATGGCCCCGCCCAGCCGCCCTACCTCGGTGTGCTCGTCCGCTTCCGGCATCCGGGCGGTCAGATCGCCCTGGCTGGTGATCTGGTTGGCAGTGCTGGCCATGCCGCCGAGTGGCGCCAGCCCGCGGCCGATCAGCCAGCGGCCGCCGAGGGCCAGCAGCAGGATCAGTACCCCGCCGGTGATCAGCTCCGCTGTCACCACCCCGCGCACCTGGCTGTTCAGCGAGCTGACCGGCCGGGCCACCACCACCAGGACCAGGCCCGGCCCGACCAGGCTGGCGCCGAGCTGGCGGGCGGGGGCCAGCCGCTCCACCGCCCGCAGCCGGGTGCCGTCGGGGAGGGTCAGCGAGAACGGCTGGTGCGTGAAATCCCGGATGAACTGAGCGCGGGTCAGCTGGGACAGCATCTGCTGGAACTGCTGGCCCTGGCCGCCCGGCGTGAGCAGCGCGATCTGCCCGGTCCGCCGGGAGAGCACGGCCGCCAGATAGCCGCCGCTGTTGCCGGCCAGCGCCTGCGGGCTGCGGCTGGCCGCGGCCACCAGATCGGTGTCGAACTGGCTGCTCACCTGGCGATCCAGGACCGCGGTGGTGACCGCACCCATGATCAGCAGGAAGGCGGCGGTCACGGCGATGAGCAGGACCAGCAGACGGGCGCGCAGCGACAGCCGCCCGGACCCGCTCATCCGCCCGGACCGCCGGCCCGCAGGGTGTAGCCCACCCCGCGCTGGGTGTGGATCAGCGGCGGGCCGAGCGGGTCGAGCTTGCGGCGCAGGTAGCTGATGTAGGTTTCCACGATCTGGGACTGGCCCGCGTAGTCCCAGCCCCACACGCTCTCCAGCAGCTGGCCGCGGGAAAGCACCCGTCCCTGGTGCCGGAGCAGATAGGCGAGCAGCCGGAACTCGGTGGGGGACAGTTCCACCGGGACCCCGGCGCGGTGCACGGTCCAGCGGGCCTCGTCCAGCTCCAGGTCGCCGGCCCGCAGGATGGACTCGCCGTGGCCGGGCTCACTGCTGCCTGGCCGCGCCGCCCGCCGCAGCACCGCCCGGACCCGGGCGACCAGCGCCTCCACCGAGAATGGCTTGGTGACGTAGTCGTCGCCGCCGATGGCCAGGCCGGTGACGGTGTCGGAGGAGGTGTCCCGGGCGGTCAGGAAGATGACCGGCACCTCGTTGCCCCTGGCCCGCAGCCGCCGGCATACCTCGAACCCGTCCAGGTCGGGCAGCACCACATCGAGCACGATCAGGTCCGGCTGGGCCGCCTCGGCCTGCCGGAGTGCGTCCGTGCCGGTGGCCGCGGTGGTCACCGCGCAGCCGTGGAACTTCAGCGCGACCTGGACCAGCTCACGGATGTTCGGCTCGTCGTCGACGACGAGCACCTGCGGGATCCGGTCGCTGTCTGTCATCACCAGGGCGCATCCTGCGGCTGAGGCCGGGGCCTTCCAGCGCCGATCATGCCGAACGGCGGATGCCCACGCTACCGCCTCCCCCGGGTGGCGGCGGGCGATGGGCAGCGGGGCCGGGTGGCAGCCCGGCCCCGCCAGTCGCAGCCCCGCCGGGGCGCTGGTCAGGATGTGCCACCGGGTGGCCGGATGAAGATCAGCCGGGCGTCCTTGCTGCCGCTGATCACCGGCCCGCCGACCCAGACCTGCGCTCCATTGGCCAGCGCGGACTCGCTGACCTTGCCGGTGGCCTCGCGGACGACCGTGTTGCTGACCAGGTCCCAGGTCCAGATGGTGCCGTCGGCCGCTTTGACCACGATCGAGGTGCCGCCGTTCACCGACTCGATCACCCCGCGCTGGTAGGCGAGCGTCTTCAGCGCCCCAGTTCTGGTCCGGAAGGTGAACTGCCCGTCCACCCCGTGCAGCAGGAAGAACCGGATGATCCGGTGCCGGACGTGACAGCGGAAGGCGAACCGGAAGGCCCCGGCGGCCCGCCGTGGATGCCCGGACTGCCGGGCGGCCCGGGCCAGGGCCAGCGCGCGGGCGCAGCGGCCCACCGCGGTGCCGGTCCCGGGGGCGGTCACGGACTGGCCGGCACTGGTCAGCCCGGTGGCCCCGGCGGGCGTGGACTGCAGGGCCGCGGCTGGGGAGCCCGCGGCCGACAGTGTGCTGCTGAGCAGGGCGGCCTGGCTGCCGGGGGCCGCGGCGGCCCCCCCGGCCTGCCCACCGGCTGTCGCGGCACTGGTGCTGGCGGCGGGGGTGCTGGACAAGGTAGGGCTGGCCAGGGCGACACCGGCGATCGCGCCGCCGCCGGCCAGCAGGGCTGCCACCGTGATGCCCACTGTCCAGCGCAGCGCCTTGCGGCGGTTCCTGGCGAAGTGTGGCTGCGGCTGCTGCCCGGACCCTTGCTCTCCCGCTGGTGCGCCCTGGCCGGGCCAGAACTGCTCGGTGGGCTGCTGATCCTGCGGGCCGTCACCGGGGGGGTGGTTGTTGTTCTCCATGCCTGCCATGCTGCCGGCCTGTTCTGGGACATCGGCCAGCCGAACCTGGGATTTCGCTGGGAACGCGGTGGGGTTCCGCTGCCAGCCGCGCTACATCCGGTCGGGTACCGGGATGCCGAGCAGGCCAAGCCCGGACAGCAGCACCCGCAGGGTCAGCGCCGACAGGCCGAGCCGGCTTTCGCGCAGCCGCGGTTCCGGGGCCTTCAGCACCGGGCACGCCTCGTAGAAGGCGGTGAACGCGCTGGCCACCTCGAACAGGTAACCGGCCAGCAGGTGCGGTTCGGCGCTGGCGCCGGTCTGGCTGACCGCGGTGCCCAAGCCGAGCAGGGCCAGCGCCAGCGCCCGCTCGGCCGGCTCGGTGACCAGCACCGGGCCGTGCGCGCTGGCCGGGTCGAGCCCGGCCCGGCGGAAGATGGACCTGATCCTGGCGGTCGCGTACTGCAGGTACGGGCCGGTGTTGCCGGTCAGCGCCAGCATCCGGTCGAAGTCGAACACGTAGCCGGAACTGCGGGCCACCGACAGGTCGCCGTACTTGAGCGCGCCGATGCCGACGGCATCGGCGATCTCCGCCCGCAGGACGGGGTCGTCATACCGGTCCGCTATCACGGCGGCGGCGCGCTCGATCGCCTCGTCGATCAGGGTGATCAGCTTGACCTGCCCGCCGCTGCGGGTCCGGATCCGCTTCCCGTCGGCGCCACTGACCAGGCCGATGACCGCGTGCTCGGCGCTGATCTCGCCGGTCAGCCAGCCGGCCTGGCGGGCGACCGCGAACAGCAGCTGGAAGTGCAGCGACTGCTCGGCGGCGACCAGGTAGATCAGCCGGTCCGCCTTCAGGTCCCTGATCCGGTACCGGATCGCGGCCAGGTCGGTGGTGTCGTAGCCGTAGCCGCCGTCGCTCTTGCGCAGGATCATCGGCAGCGGCGCACCGTCCCGGCCGGTGAAGCCCGGTGGGAAGGCGACCAGCGCGCCGTCGCTGATCACCGCGATACCGTCGTCCGCAAGCTCGGCGCAGACGTCGGCCAGCATCGGGTTGTAGAAGCTCTCCGGGGCCAGGTCGGCGTCGGTGAGGGTGACTCCCAGCCGCTGGTAGATGGTGTTGTAGTACTGCTTGGAGCCCTCCACCAGCAGCCGCCA
>Ga0306920_100009391_pt1 | contig 13045 bp, 13 predicted proteins | sample flu12Cox44000170_FD_204666 | JGI IMG/M metagenome (GOLD analysis project Ga0306920, IMG submission 204666) | Lab enrichment of tropical soil microbial communities from Luquillo Experimental Forest, Puerto Rico - flux4day.12C.oxic.44.000.170 (v2)... | ecosystem: Environmental > Terrestrial >...
GCGATCAGCATCGCTGCAATTACGGTCTTCCCAAAAGCTGTCGTTGCCGCCAGTACCCCGGTTTCATGCCGTAGCATTGACTCAGCGGCGATTTGCTGTTCGGGCCTCAAGCTTCCGCAAAAAGAAAAGCTCAATGGAGTTCCCGCGAACCTTTCATCGCGGATCACAGGCTGAATATGCAACGCCTTCAGCAGCGCAGTAATTTCCTCTAAACAGCCACGTGGAAACCCGAGGTGTTTCGGAAGGTCTTCGGCGCAGGAGATGATCCGCGGTTTGCCATATACGGGAAGCCGCATGGCTTGGGCGCGGTAAAACTCCGGGTTTTGGAACGCCGTGAGGCGAATCAGGCGGTTCCTTAGTCCCGGCCCAAGCTCCTCTTTGGGAATGTAAATCTGATCGGCGATTACGATCTCCAAGGTTTTCGGCAATGGGCCAATGATTGGAAGTTCCTTGGGGCGTCGCGACGGTGGTCTCCCCCAGGGACTATCCTCGTCATCATCCTCCACCATAGCGGCTCGCACGCCGAGTATTCGTCCTTTAGATTCAGCGTCCCTCACGAGCACTTCGATTTCTGACTTGGAAATGCATGTGACTGACGACAGGAGTGCCCACTGGTCCGGGTAGGGCGAGAACCGTTCGTCAAGGAACACGGAGTTTCCACGCTCCCGCGCCCGCTTTTGCAACGGCAGCGCGATTAGATTCCCGAAACCACCTGCCGGCAGAGTATCCTGATTGGGAAAAAGCCGATCGTAACATTCAAAACCGACCTCCGGGCGTGTCTCCATGGTCTCGGTGAGAAGGTACGAACCAAGTTTGCGGGCCAGATTCGCTGGCACAGCTTGCTCAAAAAAGAACCACACATGCGCGCCCTCGCCGGACCGCGACCGTTCCAGCACGGTTGGGAGCTTTTGTTCTCGGCACATCTGAACAAACGCGCCTGCATCCTTTTTCCAATCCGACCCATCGAAGTCCACCGCCAGAAAGAAACAGGTTTCATCCAGAAGCATTGGATAAACCCCGAGGACGAGATCTTTGCCCAGACCATCTCGTCCGGAAAGATGCCACCGGATGACTTCGTCGGTTACGGGAAGGAAATGCTGATGTGGACAATCCGAACACTTAATTCGGGGCTTTTCACAGACACCTCGGACCCATTCGTTTGCGCAGACCGGCGAGTACCCGCTCTTTCCGGTTTTGCGGTTCTCAAATCGGCGCGGGTAAACGTCTTCTCGCCCCCGGAAGAGGGACCGAAACAACGCAATCTTTTCCTCGGGAGGCGAATGATTGGTCAGGGCACATACCGCATGAGCTGAGGCTTGTATCTCGACCTCCGGGGTTTTCGGCAGATGTGAGTCAGTTGTTGTCACTTTAGCGGAATGTATCCCGCCGAGACCAGGTTTGGCGAACTCCTTCTAACTCCTTCTCGGGGATCTCTATGTGTTAAATCCAGTCTCAGACGGATTCTTCGGAGGAAGAACTGTCCTGTTGACGTGCCCAGTTCAAACTGCGAGTTTTAGCCTGTGCCTGTGGAAGGAACATATCCGCACATCGTGAAGGAGCCGGAACGACCGGCTCGTCTGGAGTGCCACCCGCGCACGCGCGTGGCCATGATTGTGGCGGACTACGTGTGGCGAGGATGGTCCGCGGAAGAAATCGCACGCCAATATCCCTATCTCACTCTAGCCGAAGTCCATGCCGCCATGACGTACTATTTCGACCATCGAGAGGAAATTGAAGATGAATTGATCTCTGAGTATCGGGAAGTTGAAAATTGGAAGAAGTCTCACCCGACGTCGCCCCTCCTGCTGCGCCTCAAAGACCAGGCGAACCGCTAATGGCTGTCGGCCTTTACGCGGATGTGCACGTTCCCCGCCCAGTAATCTGGCAACTCCGTGATCGTGGCGTAGATATTCTGGCGGCCACAGAGGAGCACACGAACGAATTAGCAGACGACGAACTTCTGCAATTGGCAACTTCCCTCTCCCGGGTCGTCGTTACGCAGGATATTCGATTCCGGGTGATGGCTGAGAACTGGCAACGCACTGGACGAATCTTTGCTGGTTTGGTGTTCGGGCATCAGCGCTACGTCAGCTTCGGACAGTTGATCGCCGACTTGGGCCTCATCGCAAAGGCGACGGATCCTGATTACTGGATAAACCGCGTCGAGCAGCTTCCGCTCTGACTTCTGGGTCTGAGTCCCTAGCCGGACACGTCCCGCGGGATTGCTCTTCTTGGCATTAATCACCCCGGCGATTCAGGATCTCGAATCGGCTTAGTGCTGCTTACCGCGTAGACACTTAGTGCCAAGTTTCTTGCAGTTGGGTGCAGTTCCGTGCAGTGTTTCGGAAAATATTGTCACCGTAAGCTGCACAGCACTGCACGCTTATGCAAGGCGCTGAAAGTACGTGGTAGGTTCGATTCCCTTCGCCCGCTCCATTGTCCTTCAGCGTGCTTCAAGGAAGGCCCGATTTCCAACTGGCCCGGCCGCTCTCGGCGCGATGAATCTTGTTTCAATCTCGCGTGACTCGGCCGCAAGCGCCTTCTATTTGACTCCGCCACCGCCAGCCTCCCCGAAGCGAACCAATTTGTTACCCGCGAATATCGCCCCGGCGGCTGAGAAATTTGGTGCTTAAACTTGAATTGAGATTAAGATCGTCCAACCTCTGATGCCCCACATGAACCGCAGTGTCAAAAAGCAAAAACGCATCTCTATCGGCGTCATCACGCTGCTTTGCTTCGTGGCGTCGCTGCAAGCGGCCGAATCGTGGAAGCCGCTCTTCAATGGCAAAGACTTCAGCGGCTGGACCGTCGCTGCGCACGGCGGCGGCCCTGCCCTGAGCCCAGCCGACGCCGGTTGGAAAATGGAGAACGGCATCGTAGTTGGCGGGCAGGCCGGACCGGGTCAGAGAGGTGGGGGTCTCGTTTCACAGGAGAAATTCAAGGATGTCGAACTGGAGTTCGACTTTATGCTCGCTGAGCAGCCTGCGGCCCCGGACGGCTCGTGTGCCACATGCACGTACAACAGTGGCGTGTATCTGCGGTCTGGTTATCAGGTGAACTTGGGGCGTCGCGAGGCGGGCGAGTTCATTGGCATCGTCGTTCATCGTGTGCATCCCAAGGCCATCAGAGGAAACGTCCTGTGGCTCGACACAGGTGACGAGAAGTTTCCCCATCTGCGCAAGAAGGAGGATTGGAACCATATTCAGATCCTTTTCAAGGGGCCGCGTCTCCAGGTCAGCTTGAACGGGACGAAGATCTGCGACGTCACCGACAACCCGACAGACCCGGCAGAGGCGGCGTGGAAGGAGGCGGGTCCGATCAGCTTTCAATGGCCGCACGGCGGCGAGGCTGGAGGCTTTGCCGGATTCGTGAAGCTTCGCAACGTGCGAATTCGGAACCTGTAGCCTTATGAGGTTTCGATTCCCTTTGAGGAGAGGGGCCGGTCCCAGTTCGGTGGTCTCGTCGGCACTTCATCAAAGAATCGAGGTCGAGGCTTGACACTGGGACCGCGAGGTCTGGCTCCAGCGTGAATCGCATGCGATGTAGAGGCTTGACCCCGTTCACAGTCGGTGGGTCAGAGTTGTTCTGACCATTTTGTTGTTTGACATTTGCCTCCCGTGTTGATATTCCAACTATAGTCTTTCTAAAGTCGGGATGTCCGCCCGCCGCCAATGAAAGCTACAGTCGCCACCGCGAGCTTGTCAGCTGTTTTTTGAAACGTCGCCATTGGCATGGACTTGTTTTCCAAAATTGGACTTCCAATCGCGACAGCTTTCCTTCTGCATCCCTTGTGCGCATTGGCACAATCTGGAACGCTCGATACTAACTTCTTATCTGGTTCAGCGACCGATCGCGCCATTTATGCCGTTGCACAACAAGCAGACGGCAAGATCGTCGTGGGAGGAGATTTCACCGTAGCTTGCGATGGCGTCCGTGGTGGCATTGCCAGACTTAATCCCGACGGAACCCTGGATTCAACGTTTGGCCAGGGGCAGCAGGGCGCTGATTGGACCGTGCGTTGCGTTGCTGTCCAGGCCGACAACAGCGTCATCATAGGTGGCGATTTCAACAGCGTAAACGGGGTTTCTCGTCCGCACTTAGCGAGGCTGGAGGCAGACGGTTCATTGGATACTACGTTTCGCAACGACGGAAACTCTTCGTATCTACGGGCGCTTGCTGTCAATTCGGATGGCACGATTCTTATCGGTGGGACCTTAGTTCAGGTGCAGGGCAGTAACGTAGTTGGCGTACTTGCTCGGCTTGGAACGGACGGGTCGCTTGATCCTACCTTCGCCGATCCCTTTGCCCTTGAACCCAGTGCCGCGCTCTATTCTGTGGCTGTCCAGCCTGACGGCAGGATTGTGATCGGCGGCTACTTCGGAAGCAGAGGAGCGGTAGCGAGGCTCAATTCCGACGGTTCGCTGGATTGGAGTTTTCAATCAGCGCAGGTGATCACGAACGGCTCTGCCTTGGCGGTTGCTCTCCAACCAGACGGAAAGATCCTCGTCGGGGGGACATTTACGACTGCCACCGATCCACCCAAGGACAACCTAATTAGGCTCAATGGAGATGGGTCTATCGATACGACGTTTGCAACAGACTTAAGGGCTCCGTCCATTTCGACAATAGCTGTGCTTGCTAACGGTAACATTCTGCTGGACGGGGATTTTGGATACTTTACAAGCCAAGGTCAGCCGCAAAGCCGTAACCGAGTCGCACTCCTTGATCCGAAAGGTTCGCTTTTGCCGGTCCCAATAGGCGATCCATCTGTAGGAACCGGGGTGCGTGGAGTAAATGAGGTAGTTCTCGCAATGACCGCATCTGGCACCGGGGCTCTAATCGTTGGAGACTTCACCGCTTTCAGCGGAGCAGAACGGTATCGGATAGCGCGGGTGAGTCAGGACGGGACCCTAGACAACACATTTACCCAGCCTCCGACCGGACCTAACAGCCAGGTTCTAACACTTGCTGTGCAAGATGACGGCAGGATTTTGATTGGTGGGGCCTTTAGCCTGTTTAACGGATTACCGAAGCCGGGCGTATTACGCCTTCACGCCAACGGCACTTTGGACTCAAGCTTTCAGCCTGTTTTTCAAAATGGTTTGGGAGGCTACGTTCGCGTTTTAGTCGTACAGCCGGATGGCAAAATTATTGTCGGCGGCGAATCGTATTTTATCTGTAATAGCTCGATATGCAGTTTTCTGGGGCGTCTCAATGCGAATGGAACGACGGACTCTAGTTTTGGAGCCTATGACAGTCGGATCATGAGTCCCATGTGCTTGGCCCTGCAAGAGGACGGTAAGATTCTGGTTGGAACTCACACAGGATTGCCGGGAATTTTCAGACTAAACACCGATGGCTCGACCGACTCTACTTTCAACATTACGCACCCCGGCTCGGTTTTCTCAGTTGCGGTGCAAAAGGACGGAAAGATCCTCATTGGGGGCTCATTCATAGAGCATTCTCCGTATCGGCAATACTCTCTCGCCAGGCTCGACAATACGGGTCAAGCCGATCCTTCCTTCCAGGCCGGAGAAGCAGGCCCTGATGGGCCGGTTGAGAGCATTGTGGTTCAACCGAACAACCAAATACTTATCGGGGGCGAATTCTCCGTCGTCAATGGCGTTCATTGTCCAGGCATTGCGCGGTTGAACCCCGACGGATCCGTCGACCCTGGCTTCCAGGGTGGGCTGTTCGAAACTCCCTTTAGGATAATTTACCAGCCTAATGGCGGGATACTAGCGGCCGGACGCATGCGCAACGGAATCTCTCGCCTTCTCCCTGATGGATCACGAGACATAAACTTCACGCCAGAAGGCTTCTTGTCGAGCGATGTCTACTGCGACGTTTTGGCCGTCGCTCAGGATGCGTCTGGAGGCATCCTGCTCGGGGGCAGTTTCACAAGCATAGGTGGGGTCACGCGGCGTTACCTGGCCCGGTTGTGGGCGGATCAGCCTGTCCTCAGCATCGCGAGATCCGCGCCAGGTATGGTTCTAAGTTGGCCTGCAATATGGACAAATTGCGCCCTCGATCACAAGACGACTATTGGGGAGGCATGGTCAAACGTTACGGCGACACCACAGAATAACGGAACGAACCAGGTTGTGAACATTCCCAGTGAAGCGGCATCGGGATTTTACCGATTACGCAGATGAGGTGCTGTTCGTGCCGCGCGACGATTAATCCGCTACGTTAGCAAAGCCCACCATCGGAATGGGTCGCCGACTATGGCTGGCAGCTCATCGGCGTGATGCAAGTTGTCACCACCCGGAAACGAATCCATTAACTCCTTTCTTTGACATCTTAATCACGACCGCTCGCACGCCATAAACAAGGCGGGGGCATGCCTCCCTCAATGACTCACTCCCTGCCCAGCCCCGAGTCAGTTGACTAGCAAGTCATAATCAATTACAATAATTGCAAAAGTTACATTGTATTTAACTATGGCTACCGATTCCGTCACCATCAGCATGCGACTTCCTACCAAAAGCGGAGAGAGACTGAAGCGCATGGCCTATCAACACGGGTGGACCACCAGTGATACGAGCGCGCGGCTTGTTGAGGAAGGCTTGCGCCGATCGGAGTTTGCGTTCATCGACTTTCAGGACTCCGCAGCCGGCCGCCAGGCCTATATCCAGGCAAGCTCTCTTGCGGTTTGGGAGATCATGCTGGTCGCCCGCGGATATGATAATAACGCGGAGAAAGTGGCGAAGCATCTTCAGTGGCCTGAGACAAAGGTGCAGGCCGCCTTCAACTACGCCAAAGCTTTTCCCGAAGAGATCTCCATAGCACTCGCTGAGAATGACTCCATGGACCTTAAGGCCTTGTCGAGGATGTTACCCCAGACAAAGGAATTCAACGTGAGCGCCCGCGGTCCAAAGCGCTAAGATGCTCAAGCTGCTGCTGGACGAGCATATATCTCCGCAGGTGGCAGCGGGTTTGTCTCGTCGCGAAAGCAAGTTGCTCGTTTTCGCCCTGAACCAGTGGCAAACGGGACGTTTCGTAGGGGTCCCCGATGCCGAACTGCTTACGGCAGCAGCGACGGAGAGGTTGACCCTCGTCACTAATGACCGGAGGACGATTCCACCGCTGCTCAAGCGCTGGGCGGAGGAAGAGCGCGACCACGGCGGGGTAGTGTTTGTGGATGATTCAACGATTCCTTTGTCCGAGATCGGCCGCCTGGTCAAGTCGCTCCATGCATTATGGAATGAGGCCGCACAATGGGATTGGGTCAACCGCACCTGCTTGCTCCGACGATAGCCGGAACTCGACGCACAGCGTTTCCGGAGATCCGTCTGCAAATTCTCCTTAGGAGGTCAATTTGGCCGTTGCTGCGGACTAAAAATTCTTTCGCCCGCGGTGGCGCATTGGCATTCTCCGAAGGTGGGCATTACACCACAGCAGTTCAGTCAGATGCAGCAGCGCCTCAACCAACCGCGGCGCGCGGCAGCGCCCGTGTTTGACCGACCGACTTCAGTCACGCTGAAGAACCATGCCGTGATTCTGGGCCTGGACCCATCCCTGCGTGGGACCGGGTTTGGGGTGATTCGGCTGGCTAAACCAGTGCCGCAAACGCTGCTGCACGGAACGATCTCCTGTCCGGCAGGCTGGGAAAGGTCGCGTTGCCTGGTCAAAATCGTCCAGGCATTGCGCGATGTTTTGAAACAGCACAAGCCGGAGGTGTGCGTCGTAGAAGGGCTTTTCTATGCCCAAAATCTGCAAACAGCTTTGGTGATGGGCGAGGCGCGTGGCGCCGCTTTGGCTACAGTCGCAGAGGCAGGTTTGGAGATTTACGAATTGGCTCCGCGCAAGGTCAAGCAGGCCATTGTCGGGTATGGCGCAGCCCAGAAGCTGGCGGTGGCCAAAATGGTTCAACGCCTGTTGCGACTGCCACAACCACCCGAACCAGATGCCGCCGACGCGCTCGCGCTGGCAATCGCGCACGCCCAAGAGCAGGGTCGTTACTCCCTGACAGCACCCAAGCGGGTATGATTTCCTTCCTGCAAGGCAGACTGGTTGAAGCACTGCCGACCCAGGCGACCGTTGAGGTTCACGGCCTGGGTTACGATGTGCTCATTCCCCTCTCCTCTTATGACAAACTTCCGCAACCGGGAAATGAGGTTAAGCTCTTGACCCATCTCGCAGTGCGAGAAGATGCTCACACGCTCTACGGTTTCGCCACTTCCGCCGAGCGCGACTTGTTCCGTCTGTTGATCAATACCGTAAGCGGCATCGGTCCGAAGATCGCGTTAAATATCCTCAGTGGCATTAGTGTGACGGCTTTTCGCGGCGCCGTTGCAAATGGCGATGTGAAATCCCTGAGCCAAATCTCGGGTGTCGGGAAAAAGACTGCCGAACGCATTGTAGTCGAGCTAAAGGACAAGGTCGGAGCTGCAGGCGCCTGGGAGGCTGCCAGCGCGCAACGCGCGCTCTCGCCGGAAGATCAAAAACTCAACGACGCCGTACTGGCCCTGGTCGCCCTGGGATTCAAGCAGGTCGAAGCGCACGATGTGGTCCGCAAAGCACAAACCGGTTTGGGCAGCCAGGCGACGGTGGAAGATCTCGTTCGTGCCTGCTTAAAGAAGGGGTAGATTTGCCGTGGCTTTGTCTATGAGTCTTCCTTCCAAGGTTCCGGCCCCGACCGAACACAAACGAAAGAGGGGCGGGGTTGTCGTACCGAACCAACCCCGTTGGTATCATTGGATCCCGGCCTTCCTGGTTTTCGCCACGATCCGGCTGGTTTCAGCAACCCTGCGGTATCATTGGGAGGATAATTCCGGGTATTTCGACGATGGCCTGGGTGGCCAGGCCATCTACTGTGTTTGGCACAACCGTCTCGCGCTGTGCATGACAGCTTACGCTGATTACGCCGACCGACGAAAAGGTGGTTCACGCATGGCTGCCATGGTCAGCGCAAGCAAGGACGGAGCGTTTCTGGCCGCGATCCTGCGATGTTTCAATGTTCAACCTGTGCGCGGTTCGTCGAGTCGACGCGGAGCGCAGGCACTGCTCGAATTGACAACCTGGGCTGAACGCGGGTTCGACTTGGCGATCACACCTGATGGCCCACGGGGTCCCTGCTACGAAGTTCAGGATGGCGCAATGTCTCTGGCCCAGATCACAGGTCTGCCAATCATCCCGTTTTCTTACTCCGTGAAATGGAAAAAGTGCCTGAACAGTTGGGATCAGTTCCAGATTCCCCTTCCCTTTTCCAATTGCAAAATGCGGGCGGGAAAACCCGTCTACGTTCGCCGCAACGCCACCGACCAGGAAAGGAATGAGCTACGGCTCCAGTTGCAGAACGCCTTGCGCGAGCTTTCCAGGGATTAGGCGCAAGCCTGAAATTTCATGATTGCACGGGTGACCCTCGAACTTGCTCTGCGCAAGGAGTTTGATTACTTGGTCCCACCAGAGCTGGCGCAGGAAGTCGAAGTCGGAAGCCGCGTTCAAGTCCCCTTCGGCGCTCGCAAACTCTATGGCTGCGTGACGGCGTTGGCCGAGGAATCCGCCCAAACCCGCCTTAAGCCAATCATCAAAGTCCTGGGCGCAAAAGCCCTGATCACCTCCAAAGTCCTCAAGCTGGCTCGATGGATAGGCGAGTATTATTGCTGCCCTCCTGAGCTCGCGCTTAAGTCAGTGCTGCCAGAAGCAGTGCGTCAAGAGCAAGCCGGCTGGCGCGAACGACTGGTGGTCCGTGCCCTTCCCTTTGCGGGAGAACTTCCCAAGCTTCCCAAGCGGCAAAAGGATCTCTGGAACATCATTGAAGAACGTCGCGAGCTGCCGCTCAAAGAGTTGCTTGAACTCGCCGAAACCACGGCTTCGACGGTTCGGCGGTTGGAAGACAGGGGGCTGGTGAGCATTTCCTCCCAAATTTCGGAGCGTGATCCTTATGCGGGCGAACACATTTTGCCGACGCAGCCCCTGCCCCTCAATCCGGCGCAGGCGCACGCCCTGGCAGCCGTCATCGCGGACATGAACCGAGAGAAAGCCAAATCCGTTCTCAACCCGGGAAAGGACGGCGCTGCCACAGCCGGTTCGCCTCGACCGGGAGGCCGAACTTTCCTGCTGCACGGCGTGACCGGCAGTGGCAAAACTGAAGTTTATCTTCAAGCCATCGCTCACGCCTTGGAACAGGGAAAAGGGGCGATTGTGTTGGTTCCTGAAATCTCGCTCACGCCGCAAACCGTGGAGCGTTTCAAAGCACGGTTTAGTTCAGGCCCTAACCAGACAATCGTCGCGGTTTTACATAGCCATCTCTCAACGGGCGAGCGTCACGATGAATGGCACAAAATTCGGCAGGGCCGCGCTCGTATTGCCATCGGTGCCCGCTCAGCCGTTTTTGCGCCGGTTGATCCGCTTGGGCTGGTTATAGTGGATGAGGAACACGAGCACACTTACAAACAGGAAGAAGCGCCCAGATACCACGCGCGAGACGTGGCCATTATGCGCGGCCAAATGGAGGGCGCAACTGTCCTGCTCGGATCGGCCACGCCGTGCATGGAGAGTTTCTACAATTGTTCGAAGGGCAAATACACTTTGCTCGAGATGCCCCAGCGCGCCGACGACAAAAAAATGCCGGTCGTGCGCGTCGTCGATATGCGCCAGACGATCCGGGCTGGAAAGGGCATCCCGCTGTTCTCGCCGCAGCTTCAAACCGCAATTGCGCTGCGACTGGAACGGAATGAGCAGGTAATCCTGTTTCTCAACCGTCGCGGGTACTCTTCGTCATTGCAGTGTCCGCGCTGCGGTTACGTCGCCGGCTGCCCCAATTGCAGCGTTTCTTTGACTTACCATCGTCAGGAACAAAAACTCTCTTGTCACATTTGCGGCCACAACGAAAAAGTCCCCTCGGTTTGCCCGTCCGAGACCTGCCGGAATCCTGAAATCCGTTACGCGGGGATCGGAACCCAAAAGGTTGAGGAAACCCTGGGTAAACTTTTTCCGAATGCGAGAACCGTGCGGATGGATTCAGACGCATTGAAGCGCAAGGAGGATTACAGGCGCATTCTCGGTGATTTCCGCGCTGGCAAAATCGACATTCTTCTGGGGACCCAAATGATCGCAAAAGGCCTGCATTTCCCCAACGTCACGTTAGTAGGAATTATTTACGCCGACCTCGCGCTGCACCAACCCGATTTCCGCGCGGGCGAACGGACCTTTCAGCTCTTAACCCAGGTTGCTGGCCGGGCGGGACGCGGTGACATCGAAGGCGAAGTGGTGGTTCAGGCCTTTACGCCTTTCCACCCAGCTATTCAGTTTGCCCGACGACATGACTTCAGCGGGTTCTACGAGCAGGAACTGGAGTTTCGTGAACAACTCAAATATCCGCCAGCAAGCCGGGTAGCGTTGCTAACCTTGCGAGGACGCAATGAAGAAAAGGTCAAGTTTTCTGCGAACCACATCAGGCGTGAAGTGGACAAACAACTGGCCGATTTCAAGGACCTCATGGTGTCAGGGCCGGCAGCTGCGCCGTTGCTCAGAGCGGAAACCTACTATCGTTACCAACTGATGCTTCGCACACCTCGCATGAGCGCCTTAAGCCGCAAACTCGCAACTTTGGTTGAAAGCCAGACGTTGCCTGAGGATGTAACGCTCACGGTTGATATTGATCCGGTGGATCTATCATAACAACAACCACGGATTGACGCGGATGAACACCGATTCAATGGGCTCACCAGAGCTATTATTTCTGCTCCTGCGTTTATCGGTGTGAATCCGTGGTCAATTTAATGTCACGGCTTCGCCGCCTTCACCATTTCGGCCAGGAGCTCGGCGCTGGTCCAATCTTTGCCTTCGAAGACTCTCTGGAGTCGGCCGTTGGCATCGATGACGGCGGCTCTCATGTTGTGAGTAATGCTGCCGGACGAATCGTGCCAGAACGCTAGGCCAAAAAGGTCGCCAAAGCCCGAAACGTCCCCGAGATCGCCGGTAGCGAACGTCCAGTGTGCCGGGTCGTAATGGTGCGCTTCGGCATAGGATTTCAGCACCTCGGGCATATCGTGTTCCGGGTCAAAAGAAATAGTCAGGAGATGCCAATTGGTCGGCCCCGCTTGCAGCGTGAGCAATTTCTGTTGCGTTTCTTCAAAATCATTCGCAAGGCGCGGGCAAAAAGTTGGGAACGGGCATCGCGTGAAGAGGAAAGTGATTGCAAGAGCATTTCCCTTGAACTGAGTCGTGGAGATGGTTTGGCCTAATTGGTTAGTAAAATGGTATTCGGGCAACGGCTCGTGAAGCTGAAGCGGCTCGACAACGCGAATAGGCGGGGCCGAAGTCGAAACTGAGGACACAACATCGGGCTTAGCGGCAAGGGATTGAATGTGATCGATCCAGCCATCCGTATCGGTCACGATCAAGCGAAACGAGACCGTCTGTCCCGGTTGCAGACCGGCCAATTCATTGGTGTCGCGCACATCGAACGGCATGGTCATGGCAGGCATGTAGCCAGGGATCTCTTCGTGTTTAATCTCGATTTCCTTTTGCGACGGTTTGATGGATTTAACTACGCCCTGCACCTGAAAAACCCGTTGATTTGTGCTTTGGGTGGGTGGAGCAGAAGTCGACGTGAGTTCAGGCGCCTTGCCGCACGATACCATCACCAAACCCACGATTGGCCAAAGGGAAACGAAACGCACCATGACTTGGAAATCTGCCCTAAGAGGTGCCTGCTGCGCAAGACCGGCGAATGCCTAGGGAAATAGGCCTCTCACTTTTTTGGCTTCCTGAACGCGTTTGACGCCCAGGCTCAGGGCTGCCATGCGCATGGGGAGCTTTTGTTTGCGGCTCAAGGTGACGATCTGGGTATAGGCATTTTCGAGGATCCGGAACAGCTTGTCGACGACCTCGGTTTCTCCCCAGAAAAAGCTTTGCAAGTCCTGCACCCATTCGAAATAAGAAACGACGACTCCGCCGGCGTTACAGAGAATATCGGGAATAACGAAGATCTCCGCACGTTGGTTCAGGATTTCATCGGCTTCCGGCGTTGTCGGGCCGTTGGCAGCCTCGGCAAGAATCCGACACTGGATTTTTGCAGCGTTTGCGCCGGTAA
>Ga0306920_100009393_pt1 | contig 13044 bp, 20 predicted proteins | sample flu12Cox44000170_FD_204666 | JGI IMG/M metagenome (GOLD analysis project Ga0306920, IMG submission 204666) | Lab enrichment of tropical soil microbial communities from Luquillo Experimental Forest, Puerto Rico - flux4day.12C.oxic.44.000.170 (v2)... | ecosystem: Environmental > Terrestrial >...
CCGCCATGATGATATTGTCGCGCAACATCGCCGCGTTGCGGCAGGGTGCCAAAGCCGACACCGCGACAAACACATCCCCGGGGCGCAGCCACGCGCTGAGCCTGTCGGCGCCGTCCGAGGCCAGCAAGTCGACCTCCCGGCGAGTGAGACGTACGACCGCGCCTCGATCGCGCTCCAAACGGGACGCGATCGCATTGCCGACAAACCCGCCCGCGCCCATGACCACTACGCGGGCAGGCGCCACCGGGCGATCGTTTCCATGCTCTATCATCGTGAGACCCCGGCACGGTCGGCCCAAGCGCCGGCATGCCGAGGGCATGATATTCGAACCCGGCTGCTGCGGCTTCCTCGCCATCCAAAAGACGGAATGGATCGATCAGTACCCGTCCGGTCATGAGCCGTGCGAGATCAGAAATCTGCAGCTCGCGATATTGCGGCCACGGCGTTGCGAGCACCACCGCGTCGGCCCCCTCGGCGCAGGCCAGCGGCTCAGAACAGCCAATGGCATAGGGGACGATCCCAGCCGGAACCACCGGATCGTGCACCCGGAGATCCATGCCGCGCAACCGCCCGAGAAGGGCGAGCGCGGGTGAGTTCTTCGTCGAGTGGGTATGTTCCTTATAAGCTAGCCCCAATACTCCGACCCGCGCCGTCGGCTTTATGTTCACCACCCGCTCTTGCAGCACGCGCCAGCACCAATCGCGCCGGTGACGCGAATTTTGCGATCCAGGCACTCACGACGCCGACATCGGTGCCCCTGTCTTCTGCGAGGTTGAGCACCGTGCGCAGATCGCGCTCCAGGTTGCCGCCGGCAATGCCGAGCCCCGGGCTCAGATAGCTGTAAGGGCCGATACGGCGATCGAGGCGCAGGGCCGGGACGATTTCGGCCCAGTCGGCGCCGATCGATTCGGAAAGCTCGGCAAGGACGTTAGCGACGGTAACAGAGGCAACGAGACAGAAATTGATGCTGATCTTCGCCAGCTCGGCGCTCTCGTAGCGCATCGGCAGGATCGGACAGCCGAACGCGTCGAGAAGTTCGCGGTATCGCGGCGGCAGCGGCTTTTCTGGGTCCGCACAGCCCACGATAAAGCGTTCGGGATTGAGCGCCCGCTCGACCGCGCGGCCAAAGATCAAGGTCTCAACCTGATAGATCAACCGGTCATGCGGCACTCTCGAGATCGTACGCGTAAAGCTAGGCGGCACTTGGCAAAGGACGACGAGAACGGTGTTGTCTCGCAGATGCTGCGAAACCCGATCGACCAGGGCACTGATCGGGGTGAGATCGCTGTGCGCTTCATCGTCGGTCGGCACATCGGCAGCGATATAAACCACGTCGGAGCCGGAGAGGTCGCTTAATGTTGCGCTGAAGCGAATGCGATCTTGGTTCGTGGCCAGCAACTGGTCGAGACCGGGCTCGAGGATCGGGAGATCTTGACCGCCGAGGCGGCTCACCAAATTCTCATCGCTGTCATAGCCTATAACGCTGAACCCTCGCGCCGCGGCGGCGATGGCCGAGACGATACCGAGATGCGTCATCCCGGCGAAACCGACGACGGTCGCGTCCATCAGCCGTTCGCTTGGCGTTTGCTAGGAAGGGGTGCACGATGGCATCCGTCCCTATCACCGAAGCTCGATGGCGACGTCAAGGCCATTTGCAGATTAAGCTCCTCGGCACGCGCTCAGCTGCGGTTCGCCGATTGCCACGTCGAACGGCTTACGTTATGTGCCGTGGTGTTTCAATCAAAATGGCCCGGCACTCTCACCCATGACAGAACATGTGGCGCAGTTTTTCAAAGCGATTGGGCGTATTTCGACGGAGATCGATGCTGCCGCGATCGACCGGTTAGCGCACGAACTTGCGGCGCTGCGCGAGCGTTGCGGTCGGCTGTTTTTGCTGGGTGTAGGCGGTAGCGCCGGCAATTGCAGCCATGCAGTGAATGACTTCCGCAAACTTTGCTCCGTAGAGGCGTACACCCCTGTCGATAACGTCTCGGAGCTGACCGCGCGGACGAATGACGAGGGCTGGGATACGGTGTTTACGGGCTGGCTCGAGGTCAGTCGTCTGAGCGCCAACGACGCGCTGCTCATCTTTTCGGTTGGTGGCGGGGACGCGGAGCGCAATGTCAGCGTCAACCTAGTGCGGGCCATCGATCTTGCCAAACAGCGCGGCACCAAGGTTTTTGGTGTTGTCGGCCGCGCCGGCGGCTACACTGCGCGCCACGGCGATGTCGTGATCGTCATTCCACCTGTCGACCCTGAGCGAGTAACACCGCTCTCAGAGGGAATGCAAGCCGTCGTATGGCATTGCTTGGTTTCCCATCCAATCCTACAGACGCGCCAGACCAAATGGTGAGTGAGGCCGGGGCAGCGCCGTCTCCCGCGACCGCGATCGGGTTCCGACAATTCTTGGACATATCCACGATTTAATCGCTTCCCCGCTGAGCGAGGAAGCAAAGATCATTGTCAGCCACGCGTCTACTGTTGCCGGGGCGCCTTAAGGCTGTCATAAATTTTCCAAGCTCGGGGGAAAGGGTTAAACATGGAACGGCTCAGTCGGTACGGCGTAAAGACTTTCGCCGACGGGACGGATTGTGACGGCATCCTTGTCGGATCTTTGCCCGCGGCTGCAGGATGGCGCGCAGAACTCGCTCACGGGATCGTTACCTGAGAGTCCGATGCAAAAAGTTCTGATCACTGGCGGCGCTGGCTATGTCGGTCACGTATTGACGCCGCGGCTGCTGGCTGCGGGCCATGAAGTAACCGTCTACGATTCGCTGTTTTTCGGCTGCCGCCTGCCGAACGACCCGAAACTGCGCGTCGTCCGTGGCGACATTCGCGACACGACCAGGCTAGCTGCGCTATTCGAAGGACAAGATGCCGTCCTTCACCTCGCCTGCATATCCAACGATGCCTCAGGGCAGTTTCTCGTTAGGGAAACAAAATGCGAAAACCTCGGTTAGCGAGGCATGGGCTAAGTCGGACTCGGACCGATCGCGCCAATGTGCTGCCATTCGTGCGGCTTGCGCCGTGATTATGCTTGAGGCCCCCCAGCGTCATTGTGATCGCCGCGTCAGCAGCTCGTAACGCTCTGAGTCTGGAATCGCAGCAAGCTCGGCCGCCGCCTGCTCACCGCGCAGCAAGCTGTCGGGAAGCACCGGATCGAGGCCCATCAGCGAGAGCCGCTCCCGGATTGCCTCTCAGATCTCGACGATCGCGCGGCGGGTATTCCAGTGATGTGCTGCATGCCGCTCGACCCAGTGCGTCGCCGCTGTCTTGATTTCCGAACGGGCCAGCCAGTGTTTGATATGCTGCTTAATGACACTCATCTGATTTTCTCGCTGAGAGACAGTTGAGCATGCAGCCGCTCTCATTGCCGGGTTCAATTGGGCTTGATTCGGCCGCCGCAAACGAGACTGGCAGCAATGCCGGTTTGCGGCGCGGTCACTTCAGCTTAGCCTTGAGAGCTTGGAGCCGTTGAACGTTCCCGTAGGTGTCGCTTGCTTTGATGTAAGCATCGACGAGCCGCGAAAACTCAGCTGCTTCGCCCGGTGTGATCGAGGCGACGGCGGCTGCGATTGCGGCCATCGCGTCGGCCGCATCAGCCGTCGAACGGAGCGCTGGCAGCTGGAAGTGCACCGATCGTTCGCGCTGTGGCGGCCGACGTGAGTTAATAAGCGTCAGGAGTAGGTTATCCGGGTAGCGTTGGACCACGATTGGTTGGCCGTCGTCATCGCGAACCAGCTTCCCTCCGCTGATCAGTGGTTCTGGCACCCCTTCCACCGCGCCGTCTCGCCTCCTTCTCGAAGCGGTCGGTGGCAATCTCCTCGGCTTCCTCGCAGGCGGCGGCAAAAGCCGCGTCCGCCCTTCGCAATCCGTAGACACGGGTCCGGCTGGCAGCGGCCAGTGCCGCTGAGTTGGCACGCTGCCGGTCTCGGGAGCGCCTGATAAAGCACTGCTGACGCGCTTGGGTGAGTTTCAACTTTCTCATCGGATGTGTCCCCGTCCAACGCCGATCGGCCTTCCACATAAAGCGCGCAGTGCTTCAAGTCCTCACTGCGTGTCAGACCGGAGGAAGGCGTTGCTCGGCTGAGATGACAGAGCTGATTGGTTCAGCTTCACTTGGGAGGTTGGAGGGTAGTGCCGTCGTCAAGCCACGTCGTCGAATATCGATGATCATCATTTCCAATATCCATTGTCCCGCGTTCGCGCGCTGACTGCAGAGGGTGAAACAGGGCCAGTTCAAGCTGTTTGCCGGCCCATTGCGGCCGGCGCGTTGGCAAAGAGAGATTATTTTTAACCCGGAGGCGACTCAGTGATCCAGCAACATCCGGTATTGTGTTTTTAGCACCCGTTCGCAATGAAGGTCAAGTGAGTATCGTTATCAAAATCGATAAACACGTTTATTCTCATCCGTTGCTATAAATTTCCTATTCGCAATTGCCCGAATCGGCTCATAGTCGCGACACTCGGACACCTGAGCATGAGATTGTGCCCTGCGGGCGGGCGCGGTCTTGAGGGCGGCCGTGCGAAAGATGCGTTGTGGCGGAAAACGTCGTATCCGCAAGGTTGTAACTACCGGATAACAATCGTATTAATTGCTATAGTAGATATTTACTTAACACTGTGCATTTTAACAGTGGGTCGCCGCAGGTCGATGGCCAATTTGAGAGCGCCAGCCAGCCATGAATGGATGTCCTCAATATTGGCATTGGGCCACCCGTGACCGGCTCAGCGTGGACAGGGCATGAGCGCCGATCCCGCATACCCGCCGACCGCGTCTGAAAATGCGGACATTTTTAAAGCTTTGCTGGCCGAGTCAGATCCAACCGCTGATTTGACGCTGCTTGCCCGATGCGGGGGCGCTCAGGCGCGCGTGTCCGCGGCAGGAGCGGTGAGACGGCTGACGTACCGGTTTTCGAGGTGATCAATGTCGATACTCAAGCGGATTGATTTCACAACGGTATTTGACGAATTTGACAGCTGGTCGATCTTGGCGCGGCCGAATCAACTATCTCCGCCAGGTAACGACTGATTTATCTGGTTGCTGCTCTCCGGCCGTGGGTTCGGGGAAGACCCGATCACTGGTCGAATTCGTGTCCGAGAAGGTGGCCGCCGGCGCGGCGATCAGGGCGGCACCAATGGCGCCGACGGCGGCCGATGCGGGGGAAATTCTGGTTGAAGGGGCGAGTGGCATCCTCGCCTGTTCTCCGCCGTGGTGTGGGCCGTTCTACAAGCCGAGCGATGAACTCGGCAGCCTGGCGGTACACAGAGGCCTGGCATAATCTCATGTTTGGATTGCGCTTGGGCAGGCCGCCGCTCTGCGCGGTTGCGACGACACCGCGGCCAACCAAGCTGATCAAGGATCCGGCGAGCCGCGAGGGTGCCGGCGGCGTCGCGACGCGCGGGACTTCCTATGAAGACCGCATAATCTGGCGCCGTAATTCTTCGACACGATCACGAAGAACTACGAAGGCACAAGGCTGGACCGTCAGGAATTAATGGGCGAATTACTGGTTGATGTTCCCGGCGCAATGTGGATGCGAGACCGCCTCGATGAACTGCGGCGCAGTCAGGCCCCCACATCGTTGCGGATTGTTGTGGCGATCGATCTGAGCGGCACCGGAGGCGAAGAAGCGGACGAATGCAGCATCGTGGCTGTCGGTGTCGATGCGGACGGCACGGGCTGGGTGCTGGCTGACGCCTCGGGACGTTACCAGCCGACTAAGTGGGCCAAGCGAGCTATCGAGTTGTATCACCGTCTTCACGTTAACTGCATCGCGTTGCCGACGTACGGCGAGACTTGGTGGCTGATCAACCTAATCGCGAGGTGAACTGCGTTATGATTACCCCGGAGACGATCAACAAGACGCCGAGCCAGAATGTCGGCTTGATCCGCTCGTCAAAAACATACCATCCCAGCAACGGGACGATCGCGATGCCGATCGCCACCCAAGGATAGGCTTGCGATAGTGGAACCCGAGACAGTATCCAAATCCAGAGGAATGTCGAGAATGCGTAAAGTGACAGCGCCAGATAAAACACATGGTGACTTAAGATATCTAGAGCGCTATCAAGTGGCGGTCGCCCGCGAATGGTAAGGCCGACCTGCTTGAACATGACCTGTCCGGCGGCAAGCGTTACCGTAAAGATCGCCAAGCTAAGAATGTTTATGAATTTTTGCATCGGTATTGGCAGCCTCAGGGTGGTGCGGCTCCGGCAGGGATCATGAAACGATATCACAGGCGCGGACAGTGGCGAAGCTGAGTAGCTGGAGGCGGACCCCCGCGTCCTCATTCCCCGGCGCGGCAAACAACGCGTTGTCGCCTGCTATTGAAATCGAGTTAACCTAGGTTATCGATCTCTCTAGCGCCATGCCGGAATCCCGATTGGTACCTTTCCGTGGCCGTTGCCATGTTTTGGCTGGTGATCTGCTGCTGGTCGATCATCTCGGCCATTTGCTGTCGGTATCGTTCCTGCCAGACGAGGACTTGTCCAAGCGCTTCATTCAGTTACTTGAAATTCTCGCCAAACCGTTCGGATCTTTTTTCGTTGAATTCACGAATGACATCTTTCAGAGCGTCAATCAGCGCACGGCACGCCTGAGATTGACTTCCGCCATCCGGCTGCCTCCGAATTGCAAATGGAGCGCCTGCAACAGGAATGGCTGACCGCGGTCGTGATTTCCCGGACACACCGCCCTGAATGGCCCCCTCACGACTGAGGCGCACGCAACATCCGGGTGTCAATTCTCCGCTAACGAGGTCAATACTCCTAGCCAGCTGCTGCAATCGGGGCGGACGCCTCGGGAGAGGGACTGGCAATCAGACTCTGATAAGCAGCGACGACTTCTTTGATCGGACCTATCGTCATAAGCCGGCCTTGATGCAATAAAATTGCGCGGTTGCACCACTGCTCAACCAGCTGCGTCGAATGCGAGGCGAGGACGAGAATGCTCGAGCCGCGGACAAACTCCTCGACGCGTCGCTGCGCCTTATCCAGGAATTGCGCGTCCCCCGCGGTCAGCCATTCATCCATGATCAGGATATCGGGCGGAATGCAGGTCGAAATCGAGAAGGCCAGCCGAATCATCATGCCGGCCGAATAGGTGCGCACCGGCATATCGATGTAGTGGCCGAGTTCGGTAAACTCCGCCACCCCATCGACCCGCGTCCGCATCTCCTGCGGGTGGATCCCCATATACATCCCGCGCAGAACGATGTTCTCGCGGCCGGTCGCATCGGGATTGAGCCCGACCTGAATGTCGAGCAATGAGGAGACATTGCCGGAAGAGATAAAGCGTCCCTGACTTGGCTCATAGACGCCAGCGAGCACCTTGAGCAGCGTGGTTTTACCCGCTCCGTTCAGACCGATCAGCCCGACGCGATCGCCACTGACGATGTCGACGCTGACGTCGCTGAGAGCGCGGACATTGATCCGGTCCAGCGCGTCGCGGGCGAGATTTCCATGCGTCGAAGTGGCGAGCAGCGCCCTTTTCAACGATCGGCTGCTGCCTTGATAGATAGGAAAGTCGACGCAGACATTGCGCAGACGAAGAAAAGACAATGAAGCTAGACCCAAAAAGCGATGCGGGAGCGGAACCTGGCAAAGAAGGCGAACGACCCAACGCATCCAACGGCCGTGATGATCGCCAGAATGGTCCATGAATACTGCGCTGTCGGCTGACCGAGGAGCGGACCGCGCAGCACGTCAATCGCTACAAAAAAAGGGTTGAGCTGAACCCACCAGGCGTCGGGGCCGAGCGCTTGTACAGGCCACATGACGGGGGTCATAAAGAACACGACCTGTACGATGCTGGCCACGATCGGTGGCACGTCGCGAAAGCGCGCGCTGACCATGCCAAGCAGTATACTGACCCAAACGCCGATAACCGAGATCAGCAGGAGTGCGGGTATCAGCTCGATCAAACGTGCCCACACGATAGGATGCGGGAATAAGAGCAGGACAATCGGGATAATCACAAAATTATGCGCGAGAGTGAGTAGATTGCGATAGACGAGCCGATAAGCGTGCAACGAGAACGGTAATCGGACTTGTTGGATAATGCCTTGTACTGAAGTGAAGGTCCCGCAGCCTTCGGTCACCATGCTGGCAATGAAGGTCCAAAAAATTAACCCGATGCTCAGCATCGGCAAATAATCGTGAAGGTCGTTATTGAACAGCTTCGAATAGATACACCCCATTCCGCCGATCATGACGGCTGTCGTTAGCGTCTGCCAGAAGGGGCCCAGGATCGAGCCGCGATAGCGCAGTTTCACGTCCTGCTGGGCTAATGTCGTCCAAAGCCAGCTCTTGCGTACTCCCTCCACGAGGTCGGTTATGGCAAGACCGGCCCGCGTGGGTGTTTCCGGCAACTCCACGATGAGGCCGGTTCCGGTATCGGAAACGGTTCCCGCGTCCATCAGGTCTCTGCAATCAATAGTTGTTGTACACCAGCCGTACGCTGCCGGGCTAGCTCTCGTTTTACCAAAGTTGTTTCGGGGATCAGGCAAGGGTCCCTCCGTGAGCGAGTGTGACCGCAGCGGCGGACCGCCGCAAAGACGCCGCCGGCTGTCGCCCGCCCGCCAACGCCGCACCCATTTACGCACGGTTTGCTCGCTGACGCACAATGTTAGGGCCCTCTCACCCGCAGCAACGCGGTGGGCCATCAGAAGTCGACTGTACGGGGTGGTGCGCGCATTCTTGTGGATGTTCATCCGGGACTCGGCTCGGTTGCTAAAGTCGGCAACCATAAGTTTCCCAAGCCAGCTTCGGATGAACAACCCACGTAGCAATCACAGCTGGGGAACGTCTGACTAAGCGGGTGGAACGTTGGATTTGGGGATGGCCACTGCTCACTGGAGGCGAAACGGGTCGATTGGGCGGCCGGGGTTTGTCGGCCCGATTGCGGACACATTACGCCGGCTGACCGTGCAATAGATGGCGGCGCGCCATGAACAGGTTGGCCAGGGCGCAGGTGACCAGCAGGCGATGGAGGTTCTTGTTCAGCCCGCGGTAGCGCACCTTGGCAAAGCCGAACACCCGCTTGATGACCCCGATCGCGTGTTCGACCCGGGCCCGCACCTTGGATTTGGTGTGGTTTTTCGCCCGCTCGACCTCATCGACAAGACCGCGGTGGCGGTAGCGGCGATTGGTGAAATCCCGCGCCCTGGGTGCGCGCTCCCGGATCACCGCCCGCTGGCCGCGGTAAGCCTGGTCACCCCACACGCGGGTCTCTCGCCCGTGCAGCAGCTCGGTCAACACCGTGCTGTCGGCGACATTGGCCGGCGTCGCCGCCACCGCGTGGATCAGCTTGCTGCGGCTGTCGACCCCGAAATGTGCCTTCATCCCGAAATACCACTGGTTGCCCTTTTTGGTCTGATGCATCTCGGGATCGCGTGCCTTGTCGGCGTTCTTGGTCGAAGACGGCGCGTTGATGATCGTCGCATCGACGATCGTGTCGGTGGCCATCTTCATTCCCTTTGCCGCCAAGTGCCGTTGCACCTCGTCGAACAGTGGCCGGCCGAGATCGTGAGCCTCGAGCAGGTGGCGAAAGCGGCACACCGTGGTCTCGTCGGGAACCGGCTCGCAGCCGAGGTCGATGCCGACAAAGCGGCGCATCGCCGCCGAATCGTATAGCGCCTCCTCTACCGCCGGGTCCGACAGATTGAACCATTGTTGCAAGAAATAGATGCGCAGCATCCGCTCGACCCCGACCGGCGGCCGGCCATTGCCCGGCTTCGGATAGAACGGCTCGATTAGCGCGCACAGCGCCGACCACGGCACAACCCGTTCCATTTCGGCCAGAAACGCTGCCCGCCGCGTCGTCTTGGCGTAGCGGTCAAACCCCACTGCCGCCAGTGTCAGCTGCTTCATCCCCCAACCCCTGCGCAGTAATCCGCCCTGCGAACTATGATACCACGATCATTGCAGCTGACTTTTGCAGACGTTCCCTAGCTAATCCGAAGCTAGGCCCAATCGCTACACCCGCGTCACCGGCTCAAGCTTCCGCCTATATCATGGTCTCCATTATGGGTCCAGCAAGCGCCAGAGCAGGGCGAGCTACGAGCCCGCCGCCTTAACAGACCGAGTTCGCCAACCGGCCCAGCGTTTACCCCCCGCGAATTCGCCGTAGAGCGCGTCATAACGGCCGACGATTGCCGGCAGCGCATAAGTCTGCGTCACTCGGTCACGCGCCTTGCCACCGAGGGATCGACGCGTATCGGTTCCAAGCGAAATCAATCTTTCCAACGCAGCCGCCAACGCGTCGGGATTGCGCCGCGGCACGACTCCGCCGGTCGGCCCGAGAATGGCGGCAGAGTCACCGCAGTCGGTCGCCACGCAGGGGACACCACATGCCATTGCCTCCAGCAATATATTGGGACAGCCCTCGCCAAAGGCTGACGACAGGGTTGTGATGTCCAAAGCCGAATAAACCCTCCGCATGTAATCGCGCGGGCCGAGCGCTCTTACCCGGTCAGTTAACCCGTAGGCCGCGATCATCTCGCCTAAGGTCCGATTCGACGGATCAGCACCCGGCCCAATCAGTAGAAACATCGCCTCCGGACAAGGAGTGACAAGTCTCGCGGCAGCAGCAAGAAAATTCGCGTGGTCCTTCATCGGGTGATACCGGGCGGGTAGCCCTATCGCAACGACATGGTCTGATATTCCAAGCTCCTGCCGTAGCTTGGCTCGCGCTTCCGCATCAAACTGAAAGCGGCTTGTATCGCATCCGTTTGGAATGTGCTCCCACCGCCGCGGCCGATATCCCAGCTGCTCGTGGAAGCGCCGGCCAGCAAACGAATTCACAATGACGGTCTCTGGTCGCGTCGAGCGCCAGACCAACAACTTCCGGACAATGTCGGCGTCGAGCGCCTCGGTACAGCGGATATTCCAGATCAGCGCAAGAGGGCGCGCGACCGGCAGCACGAGCGAGCCGAGGAGATCTGCATGATACAGCCAGGTCTGCAAGACATAGGGTCGCACTTTGCGGAGGATACGGATCAGACGGACCGCTCCGCGAGGATCCGCGACCCCGCGCCGCATGTCGAGCGTGTAGAGCTCAATGCCGGCGCTAACGAGCGCTGGCCCTAGAACTCCTGGCCCGGTCATACTCACGACAACAGAGCGATATCGCTCTCGATCGATGCCGGTCACCAGACCCGCGAGCATTCGCTCTGCTCCGCCGGTTTCGAGGCCGGTAATTAGATGGACAATTGTCGCCATCGTTGAAAGCGTCGGTCAGATCGTCCTGCTTATCGCAGCGCCGCACTATTCCGCCATCTTCACCCGTGCAGGAGAAGCACAAACGAAAAGTCGGAGGAAGGCGGGGTGGCAAGCTGTCGTGTCGAAGGCGCGATAGTCATTATGAGGCATCGGGCCGTTCCGAGGCCCTCCTATCATACACCGGCACAGCCATAAGTCGCGTGAGATCGGAAATCCGCGACCCCAATATTGCGGCCATGGCGTCGCGAGGACCAGCGCGTCCGCGCCTTCGGCGCAGGCTAGCAGATCGGAACAACCCATGGCGTAAGGCACATCGTAAACCCCAAGGTCGAGGCTCCGCGGTCACGTGCGAAGGGCAAGGACAGCCGAGCTCTTCGTTGACTGGGTGTCCTCCTGGTAGGCGACCCCCAGTAGTCCAATCCTCGGCATCGCCTTGGTTCGCTGTACTCGCCCTTCGAGCACGCGCCAACACCAATTGTGCTCGTGACGCGAGTTCCGAATCCAGGCATGCACTACGCCGACGTCGGTGCCTGTCCCCTTGGCGAGATCGAGCACGGTCCGCTGATCGCGCTCGAGTTGCCGCCGGCGATGCCCATGCCAGGATCGAGATAGGCATGGGCTGCGATGCGCCGATCGAGACGCAGGGCAGGGACGATCTCGGCCCAGTCGGCGTCGATCGAATCGGACAGCTCGGCGAGAACATTGGCGACAGCAATCGAAGCAACGAGACAGAAATTGATGCTGATCTTCGCGAGTCCGACATACTCATAGCGCATCGTCAAGATCGGACAGCCAAGCGCGTCGAGAATTTCCCAGTATCTCTTGGGTAGCGAATTTTCACGGATCTGCACAGCCTGCGATGAAGCGCTGGGTAGTGAGCGCGCGCTCGACGGCGCGGCCAAAGATTAGGGTCTCGACTTGGTAGATTAAACGATCGCCTGGCATCGTTGAAACGGAGTGTGTAAAGCCTGGCCGCACTTGGCAGAGAACAACAAGAACAGCATGGTCCTGAGATGAAGTGAGATCCGGTCGATTAGGACGGGCGCTGATCGCCGCCAGATCACTCGCCCCTTTATCGTCGGTCGGAACATCGGCCGCGATATAGACGATGTCGCAATCGGAGAGGTCGCTTGCTGGAGCGCTGAACGAAATGCGATCTCGGTTGGCGGCCAGTAATCGGTCCAGATGCGGCTTGAGAGCGGGAAAATATTGCCGATCGAGGCGCCCGACCAAACTCGCCTCAGCATCGTGGCCTATGACACGAAAACCTCGCGCCGCCGTAGCGATCGCGGAGACGATGCCGAGATGAGTCATTCCCGCAAAGCCAACAACGCAACAACGGGCCCGCTGGTTTTCCCCACCATGACCGAACTGTCGCGCAGTTTTTCAAAACCGTCGGCCGTAATTCGGGCAAAAGCGATGCCACCGTGATCGACCGGTTAGCGCATGAGCTGAGCGCATTTCGCGAACGGCGCGGGCGGCTGTTTCTGCTGGGGGTCGGCGGCAGCGCCGGAAATTGCGGGCGGCTATTGCGCGGCTTCGGCTAGAACGGCTCGATCAGCGCGCACGGCTCGAGCCCGCAAGCCCTGTACCACGCTGCCGCGCCGGTTGAGAATCGCAAAACCGTACATTTCGGCGGCCTTCGTGCACATCCGCTATGTGCGAAGTCGGAACACAAAATATTGGATATCGGACGGAAAGACGCCGTTCACAGCGCCAGCAGCTCGCGCAGACGTATAGAGCGCGACCGCTTTGAAAAAGCTTATATCTCGGTCGTAACGGATACGATCGTACAGTCCATTGGAAGACAAGGGCTGGAGC
>Ga0306920_100009395_pt1 | contig 13042 bp, 8 predicted proteins | sample flu12Cox44000170_FD_204666 | JGI IMG/M metagenome (GOLD analysis project Ga0306920, IMG submission 204666) | Lab enrichment of tropical soil microbial communities from Luquillo Experimental Forest, Puerto Rico - flux4day.12C.oxic.44.000.170 (v2)... | ecosystem: Environmental > Terrestrial >...
ACGGCGCAGGGATTGTCGATGGCCTGTTTCTGAACTGGGTAGGGTTCGCCAGTCAGCAAAGCCTGATTGACGAAAAAATAGTTCGACTCGAGCAAACGTCCATCAGCAGGTACCAGGTCGCCCGCGCCAAGCTGCACGACGTCTCCTGGGACCAGCTGGCCCACCGGTAAATCTATTTGGGTATTGTCGCGCAAAGTTCGAACACGCAACGCTACTTTTTCGCGTAGCGAGTCGACAGCAGCATGTGCTCGCTCTTCCTGGAGAAAATCCATCACCACACTTGCCGCTACAATCGTGACCACGATCACGAAACTGGCAAGGTCGCCAGTAATGGCTGAGAGAACGCTGGCAACCAGCAGAATTGCCACTAAGGGATTGGTGAATCGGGTTAAAAATCGGACCCATGCAGGCGACTGTTTCGGCGCGGCGGCATCATTCGGCCCGTAGCGAAGCGATCGAACCTGAGCATCGCGTGACGCTAATCCGTTCTGGCTCGTACCGAGCTCAATCAGGAGTTCGTCGATGGACTTATTCCAAAACGGCGCCGCCCCCATCGTGTTTGTTCATCCGTTCGACGATTTGCCAAGCGAAGCACGCCCGCTCATGACAACCAGTTTGTGGATGACGACCGTGGTTGGCGCGTTTAGCATGGATCTACGCATAATAAAGGTGCGATGACCCCTGCAGACCAGAGACCGGCATGATTGAGGATAGTGTCGTTCGGGTATGACCTAACTGGCGATAGCTATTAGCAGGATATTGTTACGACAACATGACAATACATTAAATCCGATTCATTTCTTCTGGTTCCCACCGGCCCAATCAGACTTCGAAGGCGTCTGGTGGGACGTAGCATCGTTACGGCTGAGCCGAAAGCTGCGGCTGTCTACTGCGGGCTAGCCGACGTACGCGTCTCAAATGGTCGACTGTCACGTTCCATAGCCGCCTAGCGAGGCTCGTGAAACGAGCCTTCTCCGTTGGTTCGATCTTTCCTTCAAAGTCGGGCAGCTTCCCCGCGTCAAACTCGATGACAAAATCCGTCAATTCGGAAGGGATCGGCACAGTGACGAATTGATCACCGGTGGACATCACAATTTTGTTTTCGTTTATGCCCCATGCTTCCCGGATTCGCCGTGCAATGTCGTGCGTATTCCCGTCGGTGCTAGCGAGTCGTATGTGCCGGGTGCCGACCGCGAGGAAAAAGGAGTCGCCCATGTCCCTGCGGAGGGCACGCCCTAACGGACAGAAACACGGGTTGCCCCGTTCGCCTTGCGGTAATTCTGCTACTGGCTCACGGTCACAAGCGGCACGCGCCTTATTCACATGTTTGACCACTTTGCCAATTTCAGCCATGAGGATTCCATGAACACCAGAATCGCCAGCAGTCTGAACTGTTAGATTCGAATGAATCAATATGATCTCGTTTCCGAAGAAACGGAGCCGCGGATCTCATGCGCCTGACTTAAAGTAAAACTATGGTCAGGCGACGCTTGGAGAGCTGGCTCGTGCAAAATCAGTAGCCCAGCGATTCAGCCGGAGCAAGAAGAAGCAAAAATAAAATAGGGAACGCGATTCATTAATTTGAAATATTCCCGTAGCATGTTTCGGTTGGCAGTTGCGCGGCTTCCCGGTATTCCAGAGCAGTATGTTAGCTCAGCTAAAGTCGTTTATCTCTGAGTGCTGAGGGTGACAAAGCGGACAACTACGATCACGATGATCCGTTTTCTAGTGCACTCTCCGAGTGTGAATGAAGGTCTCAACCTGCGGAATTAAGAAAGCTCAGGTCTACGGCTCATCATGCCTCTTTTGCCCCACTGGAAACATGCGGATCCGGTAGGACATTCCGGCGTCGGCCAATAAAGCCGGCTCCATCTTCATGGAGACGAGTAAATCGACGCTGGATTCGGCGACCCGGCGCGCACCAGGTCCCCCTTCAGTCATCCCGATTCACACCGCAGTACGCGGACGCGCGCGCTTCAAGGTGACAGGGCTGTACCGCTCCCCACGGGTGAAAAGATTGCTGGAAACCAGTTTGCCGGCGCATCGGGCAATCATGAGCGCCGACGCGAATCCGTTGACCGGCAATTTGCTGGTGAGTTTCGACCCTTCTTACGAGGTTGGCGCAATAGCCGAGATCATTGGACACGCGGCAACCGTCGTCGCATCAACAAATGACGTGGGCGCATCTTCCGGGCGCTCTGCCATCGCGATGAAAAAGGGCTCGTGGAAAGCCCGAGTCTCGGAAACCTTGCGCTCGCTTCACGAACAAACCGTATCCAAGAAAGAGCCGGAGCACCTTCCCTGGCATACTATGGATTGGGAGCAAGTTGTCGCCCGAAACGGTAGTCGGCCTGATACGGGTTTGACAGCGGCGACGGCCAAGAAGCGGCTTCAACTCTATGGCCTCAATATGCTGCCCGAATCGCTGCCAAGATCTCAGCTCGCGATGCTGTTCGACCAGCTCAGCTCTACACCGATTCTTTTGCTGATGGCCGCGGCGGCGACCTCAATCCTAACAGGCGGGTTGGCCGATGCGATTGTAATCCTGGGCGTCGTAGGACTTAACACTGCGATTGGCTACGTAACGGAAAGCCAGTCTGAGCGCACGATACATTCATTGAAGAGTAACATCAGGCCATCGGCGGTCGTCATCAGAGAGTCGAAGCCGCAGCAAATACCCGCCACGCAGGTGGCGGTAGGCGACATCCTGGTACTTGGGCCCGGAACTTACGTTGCCGCAGACAGCAGACTAGTGACAGCGGACCGATTAAGTGTTGACGAATCGGCCTTGACGGGCGAGAGCGTTCCGGTAACCAAGATCACCGAGAAGATGGATGGAGCCACTACGAGCTCGGCGACCGCCGCAACATGGTCTACATGGGAACCCTTGTGACCGGCGGTCAGGGACTCGGGGTGGTGGTGGCAACCGGAAGATATACCGAGGTCGGCCAGATTCAACTGATGGCTACGCGAGCAGAGGCGCCGGACACCCCTCTGCAACGTCAGCTGGAGCGCATGGGGCTTCAATTAGTCGCGATCGTCGGTGGCATCTGCCTTGTGATCTTCGGCATCGGCATCCTGCGGGGCTATCCATTCGTTAGCATGCTGCAAACCGCGATTGCGCTCGCGGTCGCGGCTGTGCCCGAAGGCTTACCAGCGATTGCGACCACGATTCTGGCGTTGGGGATTCTGCGGATGCGGAATCTCAACGTCCTGATCAGACGGCTTGATGCGGTCGAAACGCTCGGCTCGATTCAGGCCATTTGCCTCGATAAAACCGGCACGCTTACGCTTAACCGGATGTCAGTGGTCGAAGCGCATATTGACGGTCGTATGTTTCAGATCTCGAATGGAGAGTTTCAGGAAAAAGGACGCCCGCTCGATATCGACCGAGAGACAGGGCTTCAATATCTACTCGATGTCGGTGTGCTGTGCAGCGAAACCGCGATCGAAAAGCACCCCGCAGGCTATAGTCTGAAGGGATCCGCGACCGAGAACGCTTTGATTGAAGCCGCCATCGCGGCCAATCGAGATGTAATAGAGCCTCGCCGACAATATCCGATCGTGCAGATGAGGCTGCGCTCCGACGAACGCAGGTTCATGAGCACAGTTCATCGCAAGCCCGATCCCAATGCTGATAAGCCGTTCATAACCTTGCTAAAGGGCAGCCCTGAACAAGTCCTAGCGATGTGCGATTGGCAATTGAGCGGGGGCCGCCAGGTAAAACTCACGCCCGAGCATCGTCACGCGATCGAGCTCCAGAACGAGCATATGGCGGGCAAGTCTCTACGTATTCTCGCCTGTGCGTCGCGCGACACAGAAACAGAACACTCCAACAATAACAATCACCTCTCCGGGCTGGTTTGGCTCGGCCTGCTTGGATTAACCGACCCCATTCGCCAAAGAATGCAAGAAGTGATTTGCGGATTTCATGGCGCTGGAATCGATACCGTGATGATCACCGGCGACCAGAGCCCTACTGCGTTCGCGATCGGCAACCAACTGCATTTGAGCCGCAACGGGCCACTCCAGATTGTCGACTCGACCTATCTCGCGAAGGTGGATCCGGAAGTCATGAAGGCTTTGGCCGCGAAGGTCCATGTCTTTGCACGGGTCAGTCCGGCGCACAAGCTGCAAATCGTTCGAGCCCTCCAGCAGGCAAATAAAGTCGTCGCGATGACGGGCGACGGGATCAATGATAGTCCCGCGCTGAAAGCAGCAGACATCGGCATCGCAATGGGCACCAGTGGCACCGACGTCGCGCGTGAGGTGGCAGACATCGTACTGGAGGATGATGAACTGCAGACGATGCTGGTGGCCGTAAACCAAGGCCGCACCACCTATACGAATATCCGGAAAGCCGTGCATTTCCTGCTGTCTACCAACTTCAGCGAGGTGATCGTGACATTCGCGGCGATGGCCGCGGGACTCGGACAGCCGCTGAGCGCGATGCAACTCCTTTGGATTAATCTTGTGTCGGAGACTTCGTTAGGTTTGGCCCTCGCGCTCGATCCGCCCGAATCGGGCATAATGGAGCAGCCGCCGCGCGACCCGAACGAGCCGATCATCAGACCGGTAGACCTGAGACGAATGGGTCTCGAGGCACTCACTCTCTCGGCCGGTTCGCTGGGTGCCTACGGTTACGGTCTTGCCCGATACGGCGTCGGGCCACGGGCGAGCACGCTCGGCTTCACCTCACTTATCACTGGACAGATTCTCCATGCGTTCTCCGCGCGCTCCGAGAAATATACGATCTTCGATTGGTCGCGCCGGCCACCGAATCGAATCCTTACCTTCACAGTGGCCGGCTCGTTCGCACTCCAGGGTGCGGTGTTCCTGATACCATGGCTGAAGAACTTGCTCGGAATAACCACTCTCAGCTTGGAAGATACTCTGGTAACCGCTGCCGGTGGTGTTATGCCACTGTTTATCAATGAAGGCGCCAAAAAAGTCCTCCTTCAGGAGTACCAAAATGAACCGAGCGCAGCGCGTTCGCAGCCGCGTTGATCCGGGCGCTTCGCTGGTGCCTATGAAACGCGACTATGTTTTCTTTTCAGAGTCCGTCACAGAAGGTCATCCGGACAAACTCTGCGACCAAATCAGCGACGCGATCGTCGATCGCTACCTTGAAGAGGATCCCGGCTCCGTAATCGTAGCCGAATGTGCAGTGTCGACCGGAATTGTCTTCATTGCGGCCCGCTTCGCGTCGGACGCGGTCGTCGATGTTGCACAGATCGCCCGACGCGTGATCAGGGATGCCGGCTATGACCAGCCGGACTTCAATCCGAACACCTGTACCGTTGTGACAAGTCTCAAAGAGTTGCCTCGGGAGGTCCGCCTTCCTCTGGACAAGCCGGAAATGTCCTCCGAGGGTTTAGACGCCATTCGGGCCAGGAATGTAGTCACCGCATTCGGTTTCGCCTGCACGCACACTCCCACGTTGATGCCGATGCCCATCCACTTGGCCCATCAGCTCGCACGCCGGCTCACTGCGGCGCGGCGCGAGCAACTCATCCCTCATCTCATGCCGGACGGGTCCGTCCAGATCGGCGTCGAATTCCGCGATCATCGCCCCACCCGCGTTCACAGCGTCACGATCGTTACCGCACAGAACTCTCCAGAGTCGGTGGGACTGGACAGCGGTGGGCTTAGCTATGAACTACGGGAAGCGGTAATCGACCCAGTACTCAAAAACGGGGAAGTTCGTGCAGATTCTAACACGTTGATTTACGTAAATTCGGAGGAAGCGTTTCTAGTAGGGGGACCGTCGCTGCACCCGGGGCTGACCGGGCGAAAAAACGCTATCGATACCTACGGCGGCTATTCGCGACATAGCGGTTCGGCACTTAGCGGGAAGGACCCATCACGGATTGATCGCGTCGCAGCTTATGCTGCGCGCTACGCAGCAAAAAATGTGGTCGCTGCAGGACTCGCCGCCCAGTGCGAAGTGCAGCTCAGCTATACTATTGGACTGGCGCATCCGGTCAGTCTGCACATCGAAACATTCGGGACCGGGACAATTGACGACGATAAAATAGTCGATTTGCTCGGCACATTCTTCGACTTCCGCCTGGCTGGAATTATAAGGCAATTCGAGCTTCCGCTTTTGCCATCGAGGGCAAGCGGCTGCTTTTATCAGAAGCTTGCGGCCTACGGCCACATGGGTCGTTCCGATATTGACCTTCCGTGGGAAAAGACGGATATGGCGCCCGCACTTCGCGAATTCAAAACACAGTAGAAAAGTACAAGCCGGCTGCCTTTGGGAAATGTCGTACTGAGCAAAATCGACTCGCGCTTCCGAACTGAAACGTTTTCTGGTCGAGCGGGCCGCCACTCTCGCATCGCAATGTCCGAGACACTGCCAGGAATAGCCCGCGTCACCCTCCGAGATATTATCAACCGACTCGTGCAGAAAGAGTCACCGAACCGCCGGGCTGAGTCATAATGAAGCCGACGATTACGCGACTGGCGGCTTCAAAATTACCATCCACGACCCGCCAAATGCGCGCCCCTAACGGCTTGAGGTCATGCGTCGATAGGGCAACTTTGATTACGTTGGCCCAGCGGTGCTGGCGGAAGAACTCTTCGACGATTGCCATGCACGACTCGAATTCGCACGCTTCAAAAACCAGTGTTGCTGCTTCAGCTGCCGCCATCGCCGGTTGACCTCCCATCATTGAACATTTTCCGCACTAGCTCGGATGGCTCCAGCAAGCAGTATTAAGAGGGCAATAATTTTCTGAAACCGTTAATCATGCCCGCGGCTCGACCAGGTTTCGCATATGAGAGATCGCGCAATCAGCGAAACACCAAGACGAACCGCAATCGCTGGATGCTAAGCCAGTTCGACCTAATGCAGAGCGGCGGCGGGGACCTTCTCCCTCGCCGCTCTGCCCGATCAAGGAACCCGGGTGGGTCAGTTTTACTTCGGCGACCTCGGGCCGTCCGCGATGAAGGTCACCTAGACTTGGGCTTGGAGCGTGGGGTCTGTCATCAAGCTCGCCCGCGGTAATCTGCTGCGCTGCACGGCACTTCGCTCTTCAGTTCCTGGCCCTCGGCGGCTGCGGCGAAACGTACCAGGATACCAGTCCAGCCACCCTCCGACTCGAAGATCGAGCGCATCATCCCAGCCTGGTCCCGGTACCGGTCGAGATAGCGATGCTCGAGTTGGAGGCGCGTCCGCCCACGGCCTTCCGCGACGAAGGTCACCTCGACTTCGGTTTGCAGCGTGAGGTCATAGCGCCAGTCTGCGGTAATCTGCCAAGCGAGCACGAGTCGATGCGGAGGCTCCCACGCGAGCACGCTACCCCACACGCATTCCGTGCCGTCGACGCCGCGCTCATACCAGCGACCACCGATGTAAGGTTCGATCACGGCGGTGGCTGCCGTAACCTTGCCGATATGGTGAGTATCCAGCGGCCACCACCTGCCGTGTTGTTCCGTAAAAACACGGAAGGCGTGCTCGATAGGTGCGTTGACCGTAACGGTCTTGCGAACCGCGTATGAAGAGGGTGCGTCAGCTACTGTCATTTCTACCTTCTCAGTCATTTCCGTGTTCTCCTTTGCGGTCGTCGCGTTGTGCTTTCGGCGGCTGCTTTGAAATCGTCCAATCCAGCCTGCCAAAGCGAGTCTAAAAATGTTCGAAGCGCGGCTAGGCCCCGCACGTCGAGCTGGTAGTAATGCGTGCGTCCGGCACGCCGGTGCGTCACCAGGCCCGCCAGGCTGAGCACCCGAAGGTGCTGAGAAACCGCCGGTCGGCTGATCGGCAGCTCGCGGGCGAGCGCCACCACGGAGCGCGGGCCGCCAGTGAGCTGGCGGAGGATCTCGACGCGGCGCGCGTCACCGAGCGCTGCGAGGATGGCACCTTGGTCGGGTGAGATCATAGGTAAGTCTTGACTTACGGTAAGTATACACTTACGTAATGCATGTCAGTCAATCCCCCACTCAGTCATAGCCAGCATCAACGGCGAGAGCTCCGGACTTGAGGCCAAGCTCGAAACCGGGACTACTGGTCCTCACCCGCTGACGAAAGGCCTATCCCAATCGCCCCAGCGGTGTCCTCAATGCCAGGCCGCCGCCCCTATCCGATTTAGCGGTAGCATGTAACCAGCGGCCTCCGGCAACGCCTGGAAGTGAACGAGTGTGCGCTATCGTATGGCGTCACGCCGGTCAGAGGGCTCAGGGTCGGTTGTTATGCGGCTCGCTAGACAGCTCGACGGCAAGACGCGAGGAATCTCAATCGAGGTTTTTTGGCCGAACCCGGAATATCGACGGCAGCAGACCGAACCGGGCATGCGTTTAGCTCGTCGAGCAGGACTTTGGCTTCCTTAAGATCAGCCGTCTCGAAGCTCTCGGTGAACCAGCAATAAAGGGGGGTTCGGCCACTGCGACTCTGGTCAGTCTGCTGCGCTGCTCTCGTGCAACAACGGGCGTACAGCCGCGCCCGACGGAATTCGCTGACGGCGAATCGCGAGATATGAATTACCTGTTATCCACGGCAAAGGCGCCACCCCAACAAGGATGAAAATCAGGTCGCCGGGCAGACGTGCCCATTCGACGATCCTGGCCGTACGGGTGCTCAGATATTCGTGGCCTCGCGCGTGCCAATAGCCATTTTGCAGGACGTCATACAATTGCATCACGCCACCGGGGAACAGGCTAAACACGATCATCGAGGCGAGTCCCAAATTAAGTCCCCAGAACGAAAAGCGCACGTACTTCTCGATGCGCTGCCAGGTACTCTCGCCTGCTACTTCGCGGCAAGCGAAAACCAGCAACGCAACGCTAAGCATGCCGAAAACGCCCATGAACGACGCGTGCCCATGGTTGGGCGTGAGGATGGTTCCGACCTCGAAGTAGCTGACGATCGGCAGGTTGATCAGAAAGCCGAACACGCCCGCACCGACAAAGTTCCAGAAACCGACCGCTATCAGGAAGTAGAAAGTCCATCGGTGCTCGATCATCACGCGATTGCCGGCAGCATCCACATCGCCTTCGATGACCGTAATGAAGTCCCATGCGTCGAGGGTGAGCAGTACAAGGGGCACAACTTCGAGGGCGGAGAAGGTCGCCCCGATGGCCATCGTCATGCTCGATTGTCCTGTGAAGTACCAGTGATGGGCGGTGCCAAGGATACCGCCGGCGAGATAGAGAATCGCATCAAGGTAAATGACGCGCCTGGCGGTGACTACGCTTACAGCGCCGAGGCGATAGAAAAGCACAGCAACGACGACCGTGACAAAAAGCTCAAAAAAATCCTCGACCCAGAGATGGATGATCCAGAAGCGCCAGTGATCGACGATGGCGTAGTTAGTGGCGCTACTGTAGAAGAACGCGGGCAGGTAGAAGATCGGGATCGCTAGCCCGGAGAGAAAAAAAAGAACCGAAAGCTCGCCGCGCTCGGTGTCTTTGAAGGCCGGCCGGACCGCACGAAACAGCAAGACGACCCAGAACACAAGTCCTGATGCCAGCGCGACCTGCCAGGCTTTACCCAGATCGAGATATTCCCAACCCTGATCGCCAAACCATTCCCATAATCGACCAAGCATCTGCCGAATACCGAGCCATTCGCCGAGCAGACTGCCTCCGACGACGACGACCAGTGCCGCGAGCAGCAGGTTCGCGCCGAATGACTGATAGGTGGGATCGCGTCCACCGAGCGAGGGCGCTATAAAGAGGCCGCCAGCCAGAAAGGCGGTTGCGATCCACAAAATCGCGAGCTGGAGATGCCATGTGCGAAGGAGCTGGCTCGGAAAGATGCGCGAAAGATCGAAACCGTAGAAGCTCGCGGCATCTGCCCTGTAGTGCGCAACGCCCCCGCCGATCATAACTTGCGCCAGGAAGAGCAGGCTGACCACCACGAAGAACTTGATCGTAGCGCGTTGGCTCTCGGTCGGCTGATGGGGCAGCATTGCGGGCCGGGGCCGATCGTCGCCATGCCAACCGAGGAAATTAAAACGGCCGAATGCGAAGAGTACCACAGCAATGCCGCCCAGCAGCATCAGCAGACTCATTGCGCTCCACAAAACCGCACCGCTCGTCGGGACGTTACCGGCCAGCGGGTCATAGGGGAAATTGTTGGTGTAGGAATAGGTCTTTCCTGGCCGCCGCGCAGCGCTCGCCCAGGCGGCCCAGGCGAAGAAAGCGGTCAATTCGTGGAGCTGATCAGGATCCTGAATCAAACCGGCCGCGAGACCCCCATTGTGACCGGGCGCGGCGAAATAATCTCTCCACAGCCCCTGCTGGGAGTGGAACGAATCCGCCTGAGCCTGAGTGAACAACAGAGTATCAGCGGCGGGATCGTAGCGATTTTCTTTAAGCGTGCGAGCAACCTCAGCATCGAGCGCATCGGGATCCCTCGGATGAGAGCCGCCGGAGTTTTGGCTCGTTGCTGCCGAAGCCGAGGCGCGGATTTCGAGCGCCATCGTATGCAAATATTCCGCGGAGAAATCAGGACCAAGATAAGCGCCATGGCCCCAGATCGAACCGTTTTCCATGAGGCCGTGATTAAGGAAGACCTGCTGTCCGGCGGTGACGTCCTGCCGAGTGAAGAGCGTGGTTCTGTCTGGGCCAATCACGCGCGCCGGGATCGGCGGCGCATCGTGGTAGGTGCGAGCGGCCAGATAACCCAAAGCCGAGAAACCGGATATCATTAGGAGAATCAACGCACACCGCCACCACGGAGACAGTTGCGGATCCATTTACCATGAGCTCCTTTTTCGGGAATATCGACGGCTACAGACCGAACCGGCTATGCGTTTAGCTTGTCGAGCAGGCCTTTGGTTTCCTTAAGATCAGCCATCTCGAAGCCCTCAGTGAACCAGCCATAAAGCGGGGCCAGTAGGTCGCGAGCCGCTGCGACAAAACCCCGAGACTGAAGCAATCGCGCAAGCGAATTAGCTGCGCGCAATTCAAGAGCCTTCGCGTTCATCTTCTTTGCCAAGGAAACCGCCCCTCGGAAGTTATCCTCGGCAAGTTCTGGCCGCCCCAGTTGCAGGTGAAGTTCTCCGCAGCAATTCAGAAGAAGGGGGCGGTAGACGAGTTCCTCGGGATTCGCGTCGAGCGCACGTTCCACTGTGATCAGCGCCTCTTCGATATTGCCGTGGAGCGCCTGGGCCTCTCCCAGGCACATAAGATTAAACGTGATTGCCACTTTTGACCCATTCTTGATCCGCTCGGACAGGCCCTGCTGGGTCATTGAGACAGCCTCGCCGGCGTTGCCAAGTTGTGCCCGGATTCGTCCGAGAAGCACGCGCGCCTCAGCGCTGAGATACAAAAAATCGTGCTGCCCGCACAAAGTCACTGCTTGCGTGGCCGGAGCCTCGGCCCGCTGGAATTCTCTCAATTCCAGATAGAGGCAGCTCTCATAGTATCGCGCGTAAGCCAACTCGTAAGGACTCTTGCTACTCAGGGCGAGAGTGATCGCCTGGTCAATGCGCTCACGCGCCCAATCGGCATGGCCCGACATCCAGGCGCCAAGGGCCATGGTACCAAATGTTACCGCGATCACACCTGGAAACCGGCTCAGGCCAGGCGCGTCGAGATACTCTTTGAGGTGCGCGAAATGCTCCTCGACCCGGACCAGGTCGCCACGATAATAGCGAGCCACGATCTGAGCAAAGTGGGCGAACCCCAGGCTCGTCTTGCTGCCTTCGTGTTGAGCAAGGTCGAGTATCTGATCCGCGAGCGCTGCGGCGCCTGGATAGTCCCCCGAGAGGATGACCGCGGAAAACATGCCAAGTCGCCGAATAACGAGCTCGGCCAGGCTCCCACTCTTCTCCGCAAGAGCACGAGCCTCAGCGGCAACCTCGTCGGTCTCAGCCGTTGAGTACCCTTTGGTATGCTGCAACACTTGGATGAGCGAGCTCGCAAGCTCCAGCTCGCGCGAGTCACGCTCCTGCGATTCGGGCAGTGTTTTGAGCATCGCCAGTGCTTGCCGATATTGCTCCTCGGCCTCGTTGAATGCGCGGCGGCCGTAGGCGACGTCCGCAGCTTTCTTCCATGCTATGATCGCCGGCTCTGCCTCGCCGGCCTCGGTCCAGTGCCGGGCGATTACTTCGGGGCGCTCTTCGGCGTCCGCGGGAAGACTCCCGTTCATCGATAGCGCGACGCGACGATGCAGCTCTTTGCGTCTGCTCTTGAGCAGCGCTTCATAAGCGGCGTCCTGAATCAACGCGTGCTTGAACTGATAGGTGGCTTCCGGAGCGATGCCGCGTGCATATATAAGTTCTGCGTCTACCAGTCTCTCCAAGCCCGACTGCAGCTCCGTCTCGCCCATCGATGCGACTGCCTGAAGCAACTTGAAGGAAAACTCGTGTCCAATCACCGCCGCGATTTGGGCGACCTCTTTGGCGGGGCCTAGACGATCCAGACGCGCCGTGAGCGAGTCGCGCAGAGTGGCAGGAATCACGCGGGAGACGGAACGAGCGTCGCCCTCGAGGAGCAGCCGCGTTAGCTCCTCAGCGAATAAGGGCACGCCATCGGTACGTTTCACCACGGTATCGATCAGGTCTTGGGTGAGCGCCGCGCGGGCTACAACGCCAGCAACCATCTCCCGCGTATCGCGGTCCTCGAGCCGATTAAGTGTGAGCTGCGCATGATGTGCTCGCATCGGCCACGGCCTACGGAACTCGGGCCGCGCCGTGTAGAGCAGCATCAGCGGCGCGGTAGCCACCTGTTCAGCCAACATCTGTGTTAGTTCGAGGGTTGACGGATCGACCCAGTGCAGATCTTCCATCGCCATCACTACAGGCTGAACACGCGCTGCGCTCAGCAGCCAGGCCGTCAAATTGGCCAGTAACCGCTTGCGCTGTTGATCCGGTGTAAAAGTCAGCAGCGGGTACTTTGCGGGTATCGGCAGGTTCAGTAACTCGGCGATGAGCGGTACCGCTTCGCTGAGCTTCATCTGGGCCAGTTCCAGCCCGCGCTCGAGTTGGGTGACGCGCTCCTTTGGACTTTCGTCGCCGTGCCAACCCAGCCCTTCGTCGAGTATCTGAGTGACGGCGTGAAATGGCGTACTCTGGAAGAACTGGTCGCCGGCGCC
>Ga0306920_100009396_pt1 | contig 13042 bp, 21 predicted proteins | sample flu12Cox44000170_FD_204666 | JGI IMG/M metagenome (GOLD analysis project Ga0306920, IMG submission 204666) | Lab enrichment of tropical soil microbial communities from Luquillo Experimental Forest, Puerto Rico - flux4day.12C.oxic.44.000.170 (v2)... | ecosystem: Environmental > Terrestrial >...
GAACCATAGTGGACATTCGTCGATATTTATGAGTACACGCCCGCCCACGCGCCGCGTTTGCGCCGCTTGCTGCTCCGTGCGCGGCGATCGGCCAAATCGCGGCGCCACCTGGAAGCATAATGAATTCCTGTCGTCACATGTCCGCCCCCGGACAAGGCATCAGGTCAGATGAAACTAGCACACTTGAAGGGTTCGGTACGTGGACATCGACGGACAGTCACTCAATGTCCGCTTTGTACCAAAAGCAGACATTCGCAGCCTCATTCAATTACCTCGTTAGCACGCAGCAAAATCGATGTGGGCATATCAATGCCTAGCGCCTTCGCGGTGCGCAAATTGATAGCCATGTCAAACTTTGTGGGTTCCAGGACGGGTAGATCCTCGGGCTTTTCGCCCTTGAGGACCCTACCAGCATAGACGCCGATTTGCCGGTAGACGTCCGGCACGCTGGTGCCGTAACTCATCAGGCCACCGGCTGCCACAAACTGGCGCAACTCATAAACTGCTGGAAGTTTTGATCGCGTAGTCAGAGCCAGCACGTGATCGCGGAGATTGTTGAATAGAGGATTGGAAGCCACCGCCAGCCCAGCGACCTTGGTCTCCGCGAGAGTGGAAAAGGCCTTTTCTAGATCAGCATCGCTACTGGCTTCCACAATCCGAACTTGTCGACCAAAGGCCCGTCCTGCCGCCTCGACGGTCTGCCGTTGTGCGTCGGCAGCATCAAATTTGGGATCAAGCAAGTAGCCGAGTGACGCCCCTCGTTGAACTATCTCATGCAAAAGCTCCAATCTCTTGGCCTCAAGGTCACTGCTCAAAATCATCATGCCGGTGACATTGCCGCCCGGCTTATTCAGGCTGGCCACAAAACCTGTCTTTATAGGATCGCTCCCGAAAGTAGCGATGATTGGAATTGTTTTGGTCGCAGCGATGGCAGCAAAATGGGCTCCGCCTGCCGCAATCAGCAACGCTGGTTGGCGTTGAACGAGATCGGAGGCGAGTTCAGGCAGCCGCTCGACGTGCCCATCCGCCCACCGATATTCGATCGTAACGTTCTGGTTCTCAACAAATCCGTTCTCACTTAAGCCAGTCTGGAAAGCAGCAACGAGGTATTGGAAAGTGGCAGCTGATTGGCCGTTCAAGAAGCCGATGACAGGCATCGGCTGCCGCTGCGCGTGTGCGGCAAGAGGCCAAGCCACGGCACTGCTGCCGACAAAGGTAATAAATTCGCGCCGTCTCATCGCTCCTCCCAGGTTCTGAAGAGCGGCATGGTAGCGGGTCAAACTAGCAGCTTGGAAGTGGTCGGGTCGGTGCTCGGTAATGTCCGCTTTGGTCAAAAGCGGACATTCGGTCCAGGAAATGCGATGTCTGCTTTACCCCCGAAAGCGGAAATTTATGAGGTACACAGGATGGCCGAACAACTCCAAGGCAAGATCGCAATCGTCACCGGCGCCAGCAACGGCATTGGCCGCGGCATCGCCGAGCTGTTCGCCGCCGAGGGCGCGAAGACCGTGCTGGTGGCACGCCGGGCCGAGCTGCTGGGCGAGGTCGCGGCAGGCATCAAAGCCAAAGGCGGCGAAGCGCTGCCGCTGCCGGGCGACCTCACCAAAGAAGACGAGATCATCGCGCTGTTCAAGAAGGCGGTCGAGACCTTCGGGCGGCTCGACGTGCTGGTGAACAACGCCGGCATCGCCGCCCACAAGAACACCGAGGACATCACGCTCGACTACTGGAACGAGGCGCTCGCCATCAATATCACCGCGCCGTTTCTCTGTGCGCGCGAGGCGATCCGCATCATGAAGGCGCAGCAGCCTCAGGGCGGGCGCATCGTCAACATCGGCAGCGTTTCGGCCAAGACCCCGCGGCCGGATTCACTGCCCTACACGGTGACCAAATTCGGCCTGCAGGGCATGACGCACCAGCTCACGATGGATGGGCGCAAGCACAATATCGTCTCGTCGATCATCCATCCGGGCGCCACGCTGTCGTCGTTCTCGACGCGGCGCGGGCGGACCAAGGCCGGCTACGGCGACAAGCCCGGCGACGATTACATTATGGCCGCCGAGGACGTGGCCAAGGTCGCGGTGCTGATGGCCGCCCTGCCGGATGAGGTGAATCTCTACGAGGCGACGATCCTACCGAACAGCATGCGTTCGTTTATCGGGCGGGGATAAGACCACCACGCGCCGCCGATCACGGCATTGCCGGCTCCTGCGCGCGCTGCCATGTCCGCTTTGGGTCAAAAGCGGACATACTCCGAGGTTTGCCTGATGTCCGCTTTACCTCCAAAAGCGGACATTGCCGCGGGACAGATCGATGTCCGCTTTGTGCCATAAGCGGACACAGTCCCATCAAAGTCATGTCTGAATCCGAAGGCTCCCACTGCTACGCGGTTCGTTGATGGAACGTTTTGTTCTTCGGGAGGAACGAGGTCGCACTCCAAGCATTGTTAGACTCACGCCATTCAGCTATTTGGTTGGTCTGCCCGATGTCTACCGTGCGTTTATTTTGATTGCTCATGCTGACCGCCAAACAACTTCGCAAGGTTCTGAGTTACGCCCCTACAACTGGGATATTTCGGTGGAAGGTGAGCGCTGGCAGTCGCGCTCCTGTTGGCGCTATAGCCGGCGCAAGAAATGGGAGGGGTTATCATCAAATTCGCATTGGTGGTCGACCTTATTCGGCAAGTCGCCTTGCTTGGCTCTATATGACCGACAAGTGGCCGAACTCCGAAATCAGCTATATCAACGGTAAGCCGTCTGACACGAGATGGGCAAACCTTCGAGAAGTAACATCATCGCAAAATCGGAGTCGCCCTAAGAGCAAATAGCTAAAGCGTTTGCGGCTGCCATGTCCGCCTTACCTCCAAAAGCGGACATCGCTGAGCGCGATCGGCATGTCCGCTTTGTGCCAATAGCGGACATCCCACCTCACTCGATCACCTCGTCGCCGCGCCCGGACAGGGTCAGAGGAACAGTGATGCCAAGTGCCTTAGCGATCTTCAGGTTAGCGGATCAGCTGTCTGCCACGCACCAATTGATTGCCTCATCGCGCGTTGCAAAGTAACGCTGCTGATAGCCAGTACCAGTTCCCATCTCGTCGGAAGACACGCCGGGCCAAACCCAGGCGATCTTTTTAACGCCAGCCTTCTCATACTTGGGAACAATAACTTCATCGCGCCACGCGCCGACCTGGTCGGAAGGTCGACCCATGAATTGACGCATATCGATGATTAAACGTTTCGCGCGATGTTGGAGAGCGCCTTCTGCAAAGACACACAAGACCTCCTTGAAGTCCTGGTCGGTCATCTCCTGTGTTCCCGGAAGCCAAGTGAGCTCCACAAGTCCTTCGGTCTTAAAATAATTGATAGAATAGAAGGGTTCGGCTAGTGCCATAGGACCTCCTTCTAAGTTGTAACCGCAAGGGGTGCGGATCGCAAACTATCAGTACCCGAGCTTGCACGAGGATGTCATCGTGTAGTAAGAAATTTCTTACGTAAATAATAATTGACGGAGATCACAAGAAGTTGACTGTACTGGTAAAACTTCAGGCACTGAGCAACGAGACACGCTTCAAGATCGTGGACTTGGTGCGCGAGAGGGAGATGACAGCTGGTGCCATCGCCCGACATTTCAAGTTGACGCGGCCCGCGGTATCGCAGCATATCGGGATATTGCGTGACGCGGGCTTGCTCGACGAGCGCCGCGTAGGAGCAAAGCGCCTCTACGCGATCAACGGCCAGAACTTCGGCGAGCTCCTCGAGTATTTGGAAGCCTTTTGGCGATCGCGATTGCGGCGGCTGAAGCATGCAGCCGAGACTATGCAGCGGAGCAAGAGAAACAAATGAGCCACGATAATCCCGAAGTTCGGCTCGAAATTCGCATCAGCGCTTCCCCGAAGATGGTGTTCACCCTTTTGACCGACCCAGTGCATATGAGGACTTGGCTTGCAGAGTTCGTTGAGGCCGACGCCCGACCGGGCGGAGTATTTCGCATCTCCGGCCCAGTCGACGTTTCCATCGAGGGCACCTACCTCGAGGTGATTCCCGACCGAAAGGTTGTGTTCACTTGGGGCGGAGTGGAGGGCGTGAAGCCTGGCCAGTCGACAGTGGAGTTCTTGCTTGAACGGGATGATGACGGCACCTTGGTCCGATTGCGCCATTACGGGCTCCCGCAAGGAGCGATCGAATCCCATCGTCGCGGTTGGATCGAATCCGGCCTGGCAAAACTCAGGGATGCGGCCGAAGGACGGAAACCGGCCCGTCTCTGCCTGAGTGAATTGGCGCGAGCGCGCGGCGCAGCGTGACAACGGAGTTCACTTCGTGAACTTGTGGATACTAGCCAGCGGTTCATCGGCTTTGCCACCCTTCAATTGATTTCGGACTAAAGGATCAAGTAGGAGTCGAAAATGAAAACCAAAACATTGCACTAGACAGTCAAGTTCAAGGCATCACCGAAGCAAGTCTACGAAATGCTCATGGATTCGAGGAAGCATCGATCGTTGTCTGGCATGCCGGCCAAAATCAGCAGAAGGGTTGGTGGTAAATTTACCGCTTGGGGAACACATATCTCTGGCCTCAACCTTGCTCTTCTGTCGGGCAGCAAAATTGTTCAAGCAGGGGGCCAGCATATCGCGGATGATTTGGCGATTATCCGGTTGATCGTCGACCACCAAAATGCGCTTGCTCATGCCGTTTCCACATGCCGCTCGACATGAAAACGCTTTTGAAGCACCTCTGTTCCTGTCACCAGCAACGGTCGCAGAGGCATGTCCGCTTTGTGCCATAAGCGGACTCATGCACTGCACAATCGACGTCAGCCATTAATGAAGGTAATTGCGAATCTTCGCCAGCAATCGGTGTGGGCTGTAAGGTTTGGGCACAAAGTCGTTGCAGCCGGCCGCTCGCGCCTTCTGCTCTTCTCCACTTGGCGCATAGGCGGTGACCGCGATGATTGGGATCGAGCGCAGCGAAGCGTCGGCTTCCGCGCTTACCGACGCCATATGCTTGCCAGCCAAGGCTGCCTTTCCAGCGGCAAGCCAGCAGGACGGTAATAGTGGGCCAGTTCTACGAAGCCCGCCGACGATACAAAGCGGCGCCAAGACTTTAAATCGAGATAGGTGCCATAGCGCCCGTCGTTCCAGCCTTCCTCATTGTGACCGCGCGGGTTCGAGCTAAACAGCACGCCACCCGGCTTCAAACATGCATGCAGTTCCAGCAACACGCGCGACAACTCCTGACTGGGGACATGAAACAGCGAGGCGTTGGCGAATACGCCATCGAAATAGTTCTCGGGTAGATCGAGCTTGAGGAAATCCTGCTGCCACACTTCGCAGCCGCTATAGGCGCGCGCCATGGTGGCGAAGTGCGCAGCGCCTTCCAATCCTATTGCGATGTGGCCGAGTTCGGCAAAGACCTTAAGGTCACGCCCCGGGCCGCAGCCGAAATCGAGGATCGTAAAAGGCCATTCACTCTCGATGTGCTGCAACAACGCCGCGATGTTCTGGCTGACGTCGTGATTGCGAGTGCCTTCCCAGAAATCTTCGGCATGCCGGTTGTAATATTCCAGCGTTAGGTCAGTAATTTTCTCCAAGTCTTGCGAATTCAGTTTCATACTGGATGGGCCGTGCCATGCCTCTTTTTGATTTTTACATCATGGTGGATTGGTCAGGTGGAGCTCGCCGCAGGGGCGGCCGTTCCGATACGATTTGGATCGCGCATGGACCGCGAACTGCTGACACACCACTCAGCAATAGTCCGCATTCGAGGACTGAAGCCATCCACTTAATCAAGCCTATTCTTGAAGAGGCAATTAGGTCAAAGCGGCGCGTTCTTCTTTCCTTTGATTTTGCCTACGGCTATCCGGTCGATTTTGCCCCCGCGCTCCAGGCCGCAACTGGGAAATCGGATCGAGATTTGCCGTGGATCACCGTGTGGCAATACTTGAGCGAGCACCTCAGGGACGACGAGGGTACGGCGCCCGGTGCAAAGCCGAGCAACCGAAGCAATCGCTTTGAGGTCGCCGATCGAATAAACGCTCTTCTTTCCCCGGATTCCAATAAAACGGGACCCTTTTGGTGTGCCTCAGAAGACGCAGCCTGCCAACACATCCCGCAAAAACGACCGCCTGAGCCGTTCCAAACCGCGCAAGGTCACGTTGTGAGAAGGCTGCGCCTGACCGATAAGCGCGCCAGAAGCGGTTCGGCTTTTCGTCTCTTTGGCACCGCCAGTGTCGGCAGCCAGAGCTTGACTGGAATTGCGCGCCTTCATCGGCTACGAAACGACCCGAAGTTCGCCTCTGTATCGGAGGTTTGGCCTTTCGAAACCGGCTGGGCCGCAAAAGCCAATTGGCTTCCGGCGCATATCTTAGTTCTGCACGCGGAGATTTACCCGAGTGTCAGGGACCCGCTACCCGATGAAATTAAAGACCGCGGTCAGGTCCGTGCCATGTGGCAGTGGGCGCGCGACCTCGATTGTGACAATCTGCTCTGGCGCGAATTTTGTCGGCCGATCGAAGTAGAAACGGGGTCGAAAGAGGATTTGGCGATCCAGCTCACAGAAGGCTGGATACTTGGTTGCTCACCAACGATAACAAATCAATAGAAGAGTGCTCGGGGCCTACCGTTTGGTTAGAGCATTCATGAGGAATGTCTCGATAGCTTCGGCTTCGTCTGCGCAATCGCCTCTGCAACGGATCCTCACCTCATTCTATTCGCGTCGCGCCATTGCTAGCGAGCTTGGTGTCCGTTTTTTTGGCCATAAAACTCTCCCGTGCTGCCGCCGGAATTCGTATCGGGTGCGAATTACAAATATTGTTCGATCGGGTCATCGCCGACCGTTACATAAATCAATGCTCCCCCCTGAAGTCGCGTGACGAGCCTGTTGTTTTCGACCGGATCGACGGTGATGCAACCGTTGCTCAGGCCCAGCATGCCGTTATTTTTCGCGCGGTAAGCGGCGGTGGTGTACCAGTTTGGATGCAGGATCCATTTAAACGGCGGCGTGTGATTAATGTAACTGTTGTAGGAGGTAACGCCCTGGAGCACGGCAACGATCATGTTTCGATAAACCGTACCGTCGTACCGGTCGACGATGGTCTTGTAATGGCCCATGACTTCGGAATGCGCTGTCTTGAGCGGACCTAACGGCGTCATATCTAAATCTCTTTGGAAGCCTTTGAATTTGACGGCTTTCGCATTGGGTCCATTGGATCTTCCATGCGCCGCATAATGTGCGGTCGCCTCGCCCGATGTGAAATCCAAAAGATAGAATCTTTTATCAGCCGAGGGCTGTGAGATATCGAACACGGCAAGCGCGTCCTTCTTGGCAAAAGTTTGCTGATGCGAGATCGTGATGGCCCGCGCAACGGCGGCCATCGGAGCTCCGAGAGTCTGCGCCTGCTGCAGAAGTGGATCGAGTCCGTTCGCCGGGTTGTCAGGCTTCGCGGAGCTTGGGAGCGCGCCCGACGGCATCGCCGGCTGTTGCGCCCGCGCAGCAAGCAAGCACGTCAGTGTATTGGCGGCGACCGTCGCGCCGAAACACGTAATGAACTGCCGTCGCTTCATGAGTGTCGCCCAACCCCGAAGGACAATACTCTAACACGTCGCGCCCAGCGATCACGTCGGATAATAAAGACCTCAAGACCCGTCGGCGTATCCCCGCGCAAATTGATGTGTAAATTTTAAAGTGCCCCTACTGGGTCCTCTTTGCTGACATGGTTTTCTGGAAAGCATGCTTTCCGGGACCCGTTGCTAATATTCTAATACCGTCGCTTCGCGGGGTCTGTTTCGAATATCGTGATTATGAACCCAGGAATGGGCCGAGCATCTCGCTGAGCAATGGAAGCACGTTGCGCCGGTCAAGGTTGGCGGCGTCGGCTACGGTGGATCAGTCGGGGAAATGAGGATGCGTTACCTATCGGAAATCCCGCTCACGATCGAACGCGGCGTGCTGTGCCATAACATCGTGGGCCACAGCGTCGATATGCGCCCCGGCCCTTACGGCTTTCGTGCATGGATTGAGGATAAGCCACCGCGTGGCTTCAAGCAGTGCCGGTGTGGCTGGTCAGGTTTGCCACACTACAGCGCACGGCCTTACTACCAATGCGAGCCGTCCAAAACGCTCCCCCGCTAAATTTTGCAGCCCAAAAACCCCCGGTAATTTTTGCCGGGGGTTTTTCATTTCATCGTGCTTAGTGCATGCGTTTCAGGTGAGGCGGTACCGAGATCGGGTTTGGGGCTCGTGGGACGGGTACTGAGTAATGCCGATTGTGGCCGCGGTTAGGGCAGCGCCATCTCTTCCCGGAGCTTGTGCAGGTGCGTGGTTACAATCGCCCGAGCCAGGGGCTGCGGCCCCTGTGGCGTGTCGAGCCTGATCTTGAGCGTGATCGCCATAGCCGCCAGCACGAAACCCAACACAACGATCCTGAGCGTGGTCATTGTCCTTGGCCCTTCGGGTCCCGTGTTCAATGAACAGAGTGCGCGGCGAATCGGCCGGGCACAATGACCGACGTCATAAGCATTGCGGGGCCCAAATCCGAAAATTTTTCGGAAATGGAGAGGACCGTTTCTTAACGGATTTTTGAGTGGTATCGATCGATACCAGCCGGACAACCAAAAAGAGTTCGAAGTGGAGGAAGGCGTCCAGTGAATAGAGGATCAGTTAATCAGTGTGCGCAGTGCCGTGGCGATATCATCGCGCCGGAATGGTCAGAGCATCTGTCGGATCATTGTGTTCGCAACGTATGGTCATGCGAGGCTTGCGGATATCAATTTGAGGACACGGTTTACTTATCGCGTGAGGCAGCGGACGCATCATAGGCGCCAAATGGCTCCGGCAGCTTGGCGATATTCGTCCTGATCCGCTGCGCCAGCGCGCACTAATACTTCAGCTGATATACAACAATGGGAATGACAAGGACGCGGAAGTCCAGCCGCTGTAACGGCGGGAATCCTGACGAGCCAACTCGCTCTTCATTCGAATCTTCCGGGCTCATTACTTCTTCTGTCTAATTTACCTTGCCGTGATAGCCACCTCTTTATCAGGCGTCGTGCAAACAGTTCTGCGCTCTCCCGCGTTCCGTGAACAACTTTGTTTCCTCCAACCTCCACTCCCTGAGGATGAATGACCACGAACCAGTGGCCACGCTCAATTCCTGCGCGGATTGTGTATCGTATCCCGCGGTATTCCATCAGAGATTGAACTCGCCGCGCCTCATCGCGCGTCAGCAGTCTGGTCCCTGGACCCTCGCCTTACTGGCAGCTGCTGTAGGTGCTCGGCGATGAATCGAATGAAGCTTTCCACGGGCTTAATCTTTTGGCGTTCGCCATTATAGCTCTCTGGGTCGCCACCCCGATCGACCGCTGAGCGCAGCTCCTTCGCCCACCTGCGGGCTCCCTCAAGCGACCACGTCGGAGTCATCCCGATTCTGACGAACCGCTGGCGATCGTTACGGCGATAGATGAAAATGAATGATTTCGCGCCGTTTCCGTAGACGCGCACGCAGAGGCCGGGCACTTCATCATCCCATACCAAATCCGCTCGCGTTCCAGTTTCTGCGACGTCGACATCCGTATCTGTCGGTCGCGCGTTTACTTCAACGACTTCATTGCTCTTTTCGGTCGTCATATGGACAAAGCTCCCATTAAGTCTCCCGCGCCAACTGCGGCAGCTGGCGATATTAGCCACGATCCGCCGCGCCTCATTGCGCGTGAGCAAGTTTGTTGAACGTTCCGCCAAACTGTTCGACGAAGGCGCGAGCCGTAGTCGAGTCGGGAAAGCACCAGCGATAATAGGTTTCGCCGTCCTTCAAAATTGTACGTCCATGTCGCGGTTGAATGCGTCGCGATTTGTGGAACTCTACAATCTGGCGGTTCAGCGCAATATCCAATCCGGCAGCCGCGACCGGGATCTCAATGAGATACGGGTATGTTCTCTCGTTAGTTGCTACTTTGCCGGCACCGAAGATCCGGTGCTGCGCGGCCGTTTTCATGTGACGGTCCCCCACACCGCACTGGATTTGGTGCCGACAGTGTGTCGAGGGCGTGGCCGCGCGAAAAGTTATCAACACGGGCGGCGGGAAGCGGCGGTTTCCTAAATCGCCCTTCGGGGGCCATTACAAAAAACACAATGTGATGAGGCCCAGTGCCGCGGCGAGGTACAACGAAATCGCCGTTGGGCTGAAGGCGACTGCTCTGAGTGCTGAGGTTGGATGCGCTACTCCACACTGATGACAACGCCCAGCCCCAGCCTCGACGCTGACGGCACAGCATCTACATGTGAACTTAGCTAAACTGCGTATCTGCATCTTCGCCGATCCAACGATCGGGCCCAGGATAGATTCCTAAGCCTGCCCCCACGAAAAATTCTTTGCACTTTTCCACGACGTCCACAGCGTTTTTTGGTAGAATTGCGATGCTGGACTGTATTGGACCGATTGACACTAGCCACTGCTTATCAACGTCGCTCCAGCTTTCATCTGCCGCACCACCGGGAGGGCCTGCGCTCTCGTAGCTGAGCGCGCGTGGACTCCAACTATGGTGCTGTGATGACGACCTACGATCCGGAGGACCAGGCCGAGCGCCGCCTCATGGGCTTTTCCACGGGACGTCGCGAGGGGCAGCTCATGTCCGCTTTGGGTCAGAAGCGGACATTCGATCCAGGAAATGCGATGTCCGCTTTACCCCCAAAAGCGGACATCAGAAACGGTTATGTTTGGCGCAGAAGCTCCGGAAGCTTGGCGATGCTCACCGCTATTCGCGGTGTCTCTTCGTGTGAGCCCGCAGCCTCAGCCCCACGTTCGTGAAACATCTGTCGCCAGTCTTTACAGCCTCTGGACCGTAGGTCTCTAGGGCGTGCCGCCTGGCGGCGGCGAATCCATATTGAGCTACCGCCAATCTTATTAACTGGCATTGCATTGGGGTTGGGTCTGGGGAGTCTTGAGCGAAGGAGTAATCTGCGATTAGCAAGACAATGCCAGCTAGAAGTAGGAACCTCGGCATCGCTGCTTCGTGCTGCTTTAGGCCCATTTCAACTGCGCCCCCCTTGGTCACATTAGTCCCAACCAAGCAGAGGCCCGATATTGTGTACTGACTGGGGCGACCTGTGGTTTCTTTTGATGATGTGCACTGCCGCCGCCAGCTACATCGGCGATTTACGTCACGCCGCAAGATAAGGGCGCGGCTCGACAGACCAAGGCGGCGGGAAGCGGAGTTGCGTCATTGAAAAAAGCCCCAGCAGTTAGTGCCGAGGCTAAGTCTGGTGAAGGGGGTTTTTAAACCCCCAAATGCAGCGTGCGCAACATTTGTGAAGATTTAGTATCGCAATACGGGCTGGAAGTCGGCTTTTTGCGACCAATACAGGTCAACCAGGTCACGTCCAAGTTGGCGGCGAAGAGACCAGAAGGAGCGTGTAGGGCATAATGCAACAATTGAGTCGCGATACAGTGGCCGCAGGGGGATGCGCCATGCTGAAGCGGAAGAAGTTCACGCAGCGGATGAAGTTGATGCCGAGGGCTGACAGGCCGAAGGAGACGCAAGCGAAGGAGCGCATGGCGGAGGCCTTGGCGGGTTACCGGGGGCCGATCACCAAATGCCCGCCGGGGTCGGCGTCAAATCGGGTGGCGAAGTCGCGGCCGACGCGACCCTCCTAGAACCAGTCCAGCCCATTCCTGTCGCATCCTGTTATAGCCCTGCGAAACTGCATACCTCATACTAGGTATGACGAGCGCCAAGTACCGCATCTACGTGACGTTGAAGAACGGCGACCAAGTGGGTGGCCGTGAACTCTACAAAGGTCCGCCGCCAGCTTCCGGCACCGAGCTTGAAGTGCCGCTGCTACGGGGCGGTACGGTCAAAGCGCGGATTGGCTCGTCCCATACCGAGGAGAGAGGCGGCTTCGCGGGCACGCTCGTCGCCAAGATCATCTACGCGGACGAAATTTGAGAATGATCTTTCGCCCATCTGTCGTATTCGCGTGCCCAACGTGAGGAACTACCCGGCATGTCGCAACGTTCCTCTTGAGGGTTTCTCGGAGGCGTGAAATGGACTGGAACCGCATCGAAGGAAATTGGAAACAAGCTCAAGGCAAGATCAAAGAGAAGTGGGGCAAACTCACCGATGACGATCTGACTAAGATCAACGGACAGCGCGAACAGCTTGAAGGTTTAATCCAGCAGCGCTACGGTCTCGCCAGAGATATGGTGCGCAAAGACGTCGATGCTTGGTTGAAAAGTCAGCCGTAAATTGAAATTTGCGCGCAAGAGAGCGGGGGATGAACAGAGCCTCGTCCCCCGCTCTCGTTTTGTATTGCTGAAGTTACATTGAAGTCGTTTGCCGAGCAGCACTGGAGGACGCGTTGGCCGGGAAGGGGAAGAAATCGAAACAAAGAAAGAAGCTGGCAAGGAAGGTGATTAAGAAGGCGAAGAAAGAGGATAAAGGCGACTAGTCTGCGCCCAAAATCAACCTCACTCCAACGGAGTGCGCTGATTTCTTGTCGCCGCTGGCCTGTCAAGATCAACAGTCGAACAACGTCGCCGAATTGACTTTGTGGGAGGGCTCCCCAAATTTCCCGAGGTTCGCTTTCGGTTAAGACCCTTTCGCGTGATCCGTTCTCCTTAGCCTTGCCAGTTCCGGCAACGGGGTTAGCGAGCAAGATTTCTGTGCTGCAAAAGGGTGATATGCGCCCCAATCAGGTCAAACTCATCGCTAAGCAGCTCGGCGTAAACCGAGCAGGACGCCATCGACATGAACCGCTGGCTCGGCGGCGACGCCTCGCTCAACGCACCGATCCGTGAAGTAGCGATACCGGTGAGTGGCAAGACCAGCTGGTCGACGAAAGCGCCAAGTCAGGAGACGGTGCTCGTCGAGGGCGACGAGTTAGACAGCCGCCGCCGGGCGCTCGCCTCAGCGCTCTCTGTGCTCAACGATCGCGAACGCCGTATCTTCGAAGCGCGCAGGCTCACCGAAGAACCAATCACGCTCAAGGAACTCGCCGACGAGTTCGGCGTCTCACGCGAGCGCGTGCGCCAGATCGACGTGAGCTCGTTCG
>Ga0306920_100009398_pt1 | contig 13042 bp, 14 predicted proteins | sample flu12Cox44000170_FD_204666 | JGI IMG/M metagenome (GOLD analysis project Ga0306920, IMG submission 204666) | Lab enrichment of tropical soil microbial communities from Luquillo Experimental Forest, Puerto Rico - flux4day.12C.oxic.44.000.170 (v2)... | ecosystem: Environmental > Terrestrial >...
AGGAGAGTCTGAGGAGGAGAGTCTGAGGAGGAGAGTCTGAGGAGGAGAGTCTGAGGAGGAGAGTCTGAGGAGGAGAGTCTGAGGAGGAGAGTCTGAGGAGAGTCTAATGAGTGCTCTTAGATCTTTGACATTCACGACCATGCCGAAGATCGGTGCGAACCCAACATTTGATCGTCGCACGAACATCATTGCGCGTTTGGAGGAGCAGAAGCTTCTGCTGAAGGACCCCCGCTACACTCGGACCGTGCGGACCTGGGTAAAGAAGGACGGTCAACTCATGCCGGTCGACAAGCCCCAGCGCGTCTTGCCTTGGTGGCGGCTGGACGCAACCGGCTCCTACGTCTTTTTTATTCGATCAGGATCGAAACCGATTGAGTTTGAGAAGGGCAAGAATGCAATCGCCGTTCCTTCGCTCGACAAGGTGCCTTTGATCATCGACATTCTGATCACTGCGGTGCGCAACGGCGAGTTGGACGAGCAATTAGCGCAGACGAAGAAACCCGCGACTGTGCTGAAGTACCTCAAAACGGCGTGATTCTAACGGTGGCCATGCGACCGTCAGAATTGCGGCCACCGGTGGTAATGGCATCACCACCGCTGCAAACGCGAGGCAGCGATTCCAGTTCGTGCCTTTACCTACCGCTGGATAAAACTTGGGGCAACGTCAGTTGCGTTCTAAACATCTTTTTGCCGCGAGCGCAAAAACGAGATAGGGCAAGCCCAGAAGCGAAGAACTCTGTGGTTCGAAGTTCTGCCGAGGTTAAACCTTGAGTTCGATTCGGAAGGTTGGCCCGAGAAGGGGGTTCCATGAACATCGTTGTCATCCCTGGCACAAACTATGACAATGCTCCCGCAGGGTTCGATGCTGCGGTTAAGTATGTCACCAATTTATACGACAACCTGTTCAGCGCGAACGTCACCGTCTACATCAACGTCGATTATGGAATAGTCAGCACTGGTAATCCAAACGTGCCGCCGCTCGGCGCAAGCACCTTTAATGAATATGATTTCAGCTACAGCGATGTGAGGCAAGCCCTCATCAACATGGGTGCGCCCGGTTCCAATACCCTACCGACCACCAGTCCGCTTTCTAACGACGCCCACTTGTGGACTACGACGGCCCAGCAGAAGGCGTTGGGCTTAATTCCCGCAGATGCCGTGCCCGGTGCTGGGTATGGCTATCCTGGCGTTGACGGCAATGTCGTCATCGCGAGCAACCAGACGTGGAGCTTCTCTCCGACTGCGACGCCGGCGGCGAACCAGTTCTACATCGTCGGCGCGCTTGAGCATGAGTTCTCGGAAGTGCTGGGCCGGATTTCTTTCGATGGAACCAACTTCCTTAATTTGCCAGGCTACACCGTCATGGACCTGTTCCGTTATTCGAGCCCGGGGGTCCGTCAACTGTCTGCCAGCTCATCGCCCGCCTATTTTTCGACCGATAACGGAAATTCGGTCGATTACTATTGGAATACTTATGCCAATGGTTTCGACCTTAACGGCGATTTGGGCGATTGGTGGTCGAGCGGACCGAGTAACCTCGACCCGACCGGGCCCGACGCATTTCTCGACATAAGCAATCCCGGGCAGATAAACGGGCTCTCGTCATTCGATCTGACCTTGATGCAGACGATCGGCTGGCTCGAGACCCCGGTGACCCCGCCAGTGACCCCGCCAGTGACCCCGGTGACCAACCCGCCGCCGCCTGCCGGCACCACCGCCGACATGGTCATGAGTAACCCGAGTGACGGGACTTACGAGGTCTACAACGTTGGCGGTAATGCGATTCTAGCCGCCTATCAGCTCGGTCAGGTGGGAACGGCCTGGACATTTGCCGCGCACGGCACGTTCCAGGCCGGCGACAGCAGTGACATGCTGTTGCGCAATAGCTCGACCGGCGCCTTCGAGGCCCATTACGTCAGTGGCAACAACATCACCAACACAGCGCTCGTCGGCACGGTCGGACTGGATTGGAATTTTGCCGGCATCGGCGACTTCGACAACGCGAGCAGCTTAAGCGAACTCATGCTGCGCAACGCGAGTGCCGGCTCGTTCGAGCTTTATCACGTCGCGGGCGGTGGCGTGCTGTCTGGAAGCTCGGTCGCTCCGGTCGGCAACAATTTCCAGGTCAAGGGTTTTGGCAACTTTTCAGGCTCGCCCGAGACCCAGATGATCATGCAAGACAGCACCAAGGATGCCTCTGCGGGCCAACTCGAACTCTACACGTATCAGTCCAGCACCGCCTCGCTCGCCGGCGTCAATGTCGGCAAAGTGGGCAGCAATCTGTCAATCGTCGGGTGCGCCGATCTGCTCGGCAATGGCATGACGCAGATGGTGATGCAGCAGAACAACGGGAATTTCTGGCTGTACAGCTACAATGCGGCGAGCAATTCGCTCAGTGGCACCTTGGTAGGGGCGATCGGCAGCAACTTTCATGTTGTCGGCTTCGGTCCGCTCGGCAGTGCCGGTCGGGACGAAATGCTGATGCGGGATGCCGCCGGCAATTTCGAGGTCTACCAATACAACGCCAGCTTGAATGCCTTCGCGGGAAACCCGATGGGCGCGGTCGGCGCTCCCTGGGTCGTCGACGGCATCGCCGCCAATACGACAAGCGGCGCCGCGGGCGGCTCTGGGAACCAGCTTGGGTCCACCGCTCAGCTCGTACAAGCGATGGCGGGTTTTGGCGGTAACAGCGACGCAGCTGCTAGCTTGAGTCAGGCCCCTCTCGGTGCCGAAACATCACAGATGACGTTTCTCACAACACCGCATGCATGAGGTGGTAGTCTCGAAACACCACGGGTCGATGCCGCCGCTAGGAGAAACGATACCACCGGCCTGTGTGATTGCACTGCCTATCCCACTAACGGGGATGTTTCGGTTTCACCAGCGAAACGGAAAGCATGCTTCCGTTTCACAAATCGAAGGTTGTCACGCCGGGGTGTCATCCCAAGGCCGAAGGTGAAAACGGCCGCTGTCGCGAGCGTCACGAGTGTGGCGGTCGGTGCGCGGTGTAATGCGCAGCTTGGTGGCGATCAACAGGATCATCTTTGTCTCGGCGCGGTGCAGCGCCAACAGGCTGCTGCTACAGCAGGCGGGCACGCCGCGCGGCGAGATCAGCACAAAATCTTAGGCAACTGGCTGATGTCGGTACACGGCCGCGTGCTTGTGACCGTTATTCGACGCAGAGGCTAACAGGGATTAACCGCCCCACAGTAGTAGTAACGTACAGTCGAGAAGTTTACTAAGGTTTGTATCTGCGCCCACAAACTATTAATTCTTTAGCAATACAAGGAGCACGCGATGACAGATATCGTCCCGCAGTACCGCTCGATCGACGGCTCCGGCAACAATCTCTCGCAGACGGACCTGAACGCGGCCGGCACCGACTTCACCCGCATCGGACCGGCGAACTTCACGGACGGCGTCGATGCCATGACGGGCGGCCCCAATCCGCGCACGATCAGCAATGTCGTCTTCGGCCAGGGCAACGCGGCGGTGCCCGACCCCGAAGGGCTCTCGGCCTACATGTATGCGTGGGGTCAGTTCATCGATCACGATATCGAGCTCACTAGCGACGGTACGACGCATATCGACATACCCGTGCCTCCGGGAGATCCGGTTTTTCCGGCCGGCTCGGTCATCGCGATGACCCGCGCCGTCATCGATCCGGCGACTGGGCAGAACGGCAAACCGGCGACCGCGGTCAATGCCATCACTGGTTGGCTCGACGCCTCGATGGTCTATGGTTCGAGTCAGGCCACCAGCGACTTCCTTCGCCTCCCCGACGGTCACATGAAGACGTCGGACGGCGACAATTTGCCAATCGTGAACGGCGCATTTCTCGCCGGAGACGTACGGGTGCAGGAAAACCCGTCGCTGACCGCGCTGCAGACCCTGTTCGTGCGTGAGCACAACTACCAAGTCGACCTGTTGCACCAGGAGCATCCGACCTGGAGCGGCGACGAGCTCTACGAGCAGGCCCGGGCAATTGTCACGGCGGAAATCGAGAACATTACCTATTCGGAATTCCTGCCGCACCTGCTCGGCCCGAACGCGATTGAGCCCTATCACGGCTACGATCCGACGGTGGACCCGCGTATCACCGAGCAATTCGCCGGCGCAGCCTTCCGCTTTGGCCATTCCATCGTGTCGGACGAGACAGCGCGCCTCACCGAGCAAGGCGCGGTCAACGGCCCGACGCTGGAGCTCAAGGACACGTTCTTTCTGTCGCCGACGGATTTCACCGCGGACAGCGGCGCCGACGGATTCCTGCGCGAACTCGGATCTGATTCGTCGCAGGCGCTGGACGCGCGCATCGTCGACGGCCTGCGCAACTTTCTGTCCGACCCCCCGGACGGGCAAGACCTGGCGGCGATCGATATCCAGCGCGGCCGCGATCTCGGCCTCGGCACGCTCAACCAGACGCGCGTGGCGCTCGGCCTTATGCCGTATACCAGCTTCAACCAGATCACGAGCGACCCAGGAACGTTGCAGGCGCTCAGGCAGGCTTATGGCAGCGTCGGTAACGTCGACCTGTTTACCGGCGGCCTCGCCGAGAACCATCTCCCCGGAGCCATGGTGGGACAAACGTTCGAAGCCATCATTGCTACGCAGTTCGAGAACCTGCGCGACGGCGACCGGCTGTGGTTTCAGAATCAGGGTTTTGACCCGCAGACGCTCGCTCAGATTGAGCAGACGACGCTGGCCGACATCATCGAGCGTGACACCAATACCCAGCACATCCAGGACGACGTGTTTGTAACTTACGACCGGCACAGCGGGACCGCTGGCGGCGTCCCGTCGACGAATCCCGATGCGCCCCAGCTCGTCATCGGCTCGGCCGGGCCCGATACGCTCACTGGCGGCCCGCAAGGCGACATCCTCGTCGCCGGCACCGGTCAACAGACGATGACTGGCGGAGGCGGCGCCGACAAATTCGTCTTCGACCAGGTGGGCCCGACCAACGCAACAATTACCGACTTCCTGCCTGGCACCGACAAGATCGAACTCGATGGCCTGCAGAGCTCTACCGCGGCGGGTGTTAACGAGGTTAATGGCAATACCGTAATCCAGGTCGGCGACGATCAGATCACGCTCGCGGGAGTTACGCCAAATCAACTGAGCCCCGATGATTTCATCACGGTATTCGCTCCCACCGTGCCGCCGTCTGGGCCGAACCCGTCGCCACCCGCCGGCACCACCGCCGCCATGATCTTACGTCACGGCGCCGACGGGAAGTACGAGATCTATGACATCGGCAACAACTCGGTTTTGGCAGCCTACCAGTTAGGTCAAGTCGGAACGGATTGGGCGTTTGTCACGCTCGGCGACTTCAACGGCACCGACACCACCGACATGTTGTTGCGCAACACCAGCACTGGCGCATTCGAGGTCTACGACATCAGTAATAACAACATCACCAATGCCGCGTCGTTGGGCACGGTCGGCTTGAATTGGCAGGTCGCTGGCTTCGCCGATTTCAACGGCGATGGCATGACCGACATGATGTTACGCAATTCCAATACCGGCGCCTTCGAGATCTATAACATCAGCGACAACATGATCATCAACGCCACCGCGTCGGGCACGGTCGGCTTGAATTGGCAGGTTGGAGGCTTCGGCAATTTCAGTAGCATTCCCGGCGAAACCGACATGATTATGCGCAACACCAGCACGGGCGGATTGGAGGTCTACTTCAACAACAATCAAAGCATCGCTGCCGCCTTCATGGGGACGGTCGGGCTGGAGTGGCAGATCATCGGCTTCGGCAACTTCAGTAGCATCCCCGGCGAAACCGATATGATCATGCGCAACAGCAGGACCGGCGGGCTGGAGGTCTATGACATCAGCAACAATCAAGTCACCGGCGCGGCCTTCATCGGCACGGTCGGGTTGGATTGGCTGTTCGCGGGCATCGCTCCAGTTCACGGCCCAGGTGCGTCCGATGTCGTGTTGCGCAACGTCAATACCGGCGCGTTCGAAGTCTACGACATCGCCAACAATCAACTGAGTGGAGCCGCCGCGTTGGGCGCGGTCGGCTTGGATTGGCAGACGGGGAGCTTTGCGACCGATCCGCCGAGTGCATCCATGGGTGCCTCGGACGCTTCAACTTCTCAGCTCGTACAAGCGATGGCGAGTTTTGGCGGCGGCAGCGGTGCAGCCGACAGCCTCAACGCTGCCGTCGTAGGCGCCGACACGTCACAGCAGACGTTTCTGACGGCACCGCATGCATGAGGTGGCGGAAGTAATTCGACGTCACATTTACGAGACGATGGCGGAGACTGAACCTCGGCTTCGCGCTGCTACGCAGCGCGCATCGGCGGCGCCAAGATAAAATGAGGATCGAAAACGTCTGAGCGGCGGCGGATCGAATAAGGAGTCCTGCGACAGATCGCGAACACAGTGCCTGGCACGATTAGCGGGATTGTCACATTTTCTAAGCCAATCCCGCAAAGCGCCTTCAGTATGGCCTTCAACTTCAAATATCCGGCAATTCTGCCGAACGATGCATACTGCCGCTCGCTTTGCGAATAGACTTGCTCGAATCCGGCATGGGCCAGGCATTGGCGCATCGTTCGTCGCGAGAAAATGACGAGCGAGGCATGGTTGTATTCGAAATGGTGGCTACCTAAAATCTTGCCCGGCAGGCTGTCGATATCGAAATGATTCATGACGAAAATGCCTTCGGGTTTTAGAGCTCCGCGAATATTCATAAGCGCTTGAATGGGGTCCCGCCAGCAAGCGATGCCGCCGAAACTGCAAATCACGTCATAGTGCGAACGTGGCATCGCGAATTCCTCAACATATCCCACGTCAACACTTAAATCGTACCGCTTCCGCGCGAAAGCCGCGAACCTCGAGGATAAATCAAGTCCGCGGACGCGGAAACCGAACGATCGTGCGGCAGCCAGGAACGAACCGGTGGCTGATCCAATTTCCAACAATTCGCCTGGGGGGCTCTTGAATCGTCCTATTCGCTCCAATCTCAGCTTGGCCGTTACGGCGTAGCTTTTGTCCCAATCGAAATAGTCCGGATAGCCCAAGAGTTCATCAACGTTGTCGCCATGCGGATCCTGGATGAACGTTTCAGAAGAGAAATAGCTCGAGAGCGCTTCTCTGGCCAGTCGAAGAGTTTGGTAGATCAGGCCGCAATCAAGGCAACGCGAGAATTCCAGCGGAAGGGACTGGACGGTCCGTCGCACGGTCACCTCGGCTGCGTCGCTGAAACAGCCAGGACAGGCGCCGACTTTTTCGAAATTCCAGTCCCGTGAAACTTCTGTGGGCGCTATAAGCGAAGCGGTCAAAACGAATGCCTTAACTGGTGAGCTGTTTTGGTCGATACGACCTATCAGATTAAACTGATTCGCCGGATAACCTCCCAGTTTCAGATGAATGGTCGCAATTTTCCACAATTTCCGCTGCGGGATGCGCTGTGGACAAACGGCGGCGCGGGCTCATCTCACCACCGATTTTGTTATGAACCGATTTTGTTATGACTACAGCAATTCACTTAAGCGCAAACCTGGTTCGCCCAGCGGAAGGCGTTCTTCGTCTGGAAGAATCACCCAAATGAACGTGAAATTGAGAAAACGACGGTTATCCGGTTGCTCGCCCGTCTGCATTTTGTCGGCGAAAGGCAGATACATGGACGGCACATAGACCGACGACTAAGTGCGTACCCAGCCGAAATAGACCACGCAGCTGGCGAGCTGTACGGTGACCGCGACGTAGAGAAAAAAGGCGCCCGACCATGCAATACGTGCCCCATGTCAGTAATTTCTTCATCCAGATGTCGAGTTGACGTACGTCAGCAGCTCTAGTAAAGTGACACACATGGTAAAGACTCAAGTTTACCTCCGCAAGGAAGAACTCGACGCACTGCGCATGGCCGCGGCGCGCTCGGGGCGCAGTATCGCGGAACTCATCCGCGACGCGATCCGAAAGATCGTGCTCAAGCCCCAGGCCGCAGGCCCAGTTGCCATCTGGGATGGCGAGCCCAAGCGTACATCCATCGAACACGATAGCGTTCACGACGAGCGCTAATGCGGCAAGGGGAAGCGGTTTTCGTCGACAGCGGAGCTTGGATTGCCCTCGCGCTGTCACGGGACCCGCTACATGCGCAAGCGCGAGAGCAGTGGGAACTGTTGTGCGGGGCAGGCGCGAAACTTCACAGTTCCGTTCCCGTGGTCATCGAGACATTCACATTTCTCGATCGTAACGCCAATCGAGATGTCGCGCTGACATGGAAGGAAGCCATCTACAGGCCCGGCACGGTAAAAATTCTTCCATGCGAGTTGCGCGATCTGGAGCAGTCTTGGGAATATTTTCGACGCGCGGATCTGCACAAGCTGTCCGCCGTCGACGCCACGAGCTTTGCCATCATGAAGCGCGTGCGAATTCGGCTCGCATATGCGTTCGATCATCACTTTGCCGTCGTCGGGTTCAGGTTAGTGGCATAGCAGCTCTCGCCGCCGATCGCGACGCCCCTGTGCTTGTGCTCGCGCTGGCGGCCGACCACGTTCTTCGCAAAGTCGACGAATTCCGCGAACCTTGCCAACGCGCCCCCGCCGTCGGCGCTGAGGGGCGGATCATCGCCTTCGGCATCGAGCCCACCCATCCGGGTGTTGCGGAAAAGGTTGGCGAATTCCGTCTGTGAATTAGGCTCAGCCTGACCGATCGTAGTGACAGGTTATATTATTTACGTTTTCCGTGTTGATGCGCCTTACGCAGGCGCACACCAGGACCGCCGCCATTCCCATCAATGAATTCAACGCCCGCGGCCTCGAGCGCGCGGCGAATGGCCAAATCATTCGCCGTTGTCAGCGAAGTCTGGCCTTCAGCTACTTCAGCACGGAGAATGGTGTTTCGCCCTAAAGCCGCTTCTCGAGCGAGATCGTCCACAGTCCACCTCACTAGGGCACGGGCGGCACGGATTTGAGAGCTGGCCAGCGGCTTGCCAATCCTTTTTTCGTCAGGTGTCTTGACCAAGCCCATCCCCATCTGGTACTTTTAGTCCCATATGGGACCAGGGGGCCCAGCGCCGGCCCTCAATGGGGAGTAAGTCATGAAATTACCAACGTGCAGAACACCATACGAGAGTCGGCATCTGTTCATCGGCGGCTCGGACGCCCGGATCATTATGGGGAGCGACGAGGCTGCCCTTCTCCGCCTATGGCTGGAAAAAAGGGGTGAAGCCGAGCCGGAGGACCTGTCCGGCAACCTCATCGTGCAGCTTGGCTCAGCGACCGAGGAGCTCGACCGCTGCTGGTACGAGCGCAATACCGGCCGGCAGGTCCGCGACGTGCAGCGCCGGGTTAGGCATTCGACAATTGCGTGGATGGTGGCCACCCTCGACGGAATGGTGGAAGGCACGGAGGCGGTGTTCGAGTCCAAGTTCATGCTGCCGTGGTCCTTCTCGGAAGAAGCAGCCGCCGAAAAATACATGCCGCAGCTCCAACACAATATGTGGGTCACCCACCTGCGAACCTCGGTGCTCTCCATCATCACCGGTGGCGGCAAATGGGTGGAGATCGCGATTCCCATGGACCCACTTTATCTCAGCGTCCTCGTATCGGCGGAAAAGAAATTCTGGCGCTGCGTGCAATCCGGCGAACCGCCCCACCTCATCAATGCCGAGCCGCCGCGCCCGCGCATCGAGGCCATCCGCATCGTCGACATGAGCTCCTCGAATTCTTGGGCGGAATTCGCCGCGGTCTTCCGCAACACACGGAGCGCATTTCTCGACCACGAACGGGCCAAAAGCGAGCTCAAAGCCTTAATGCCAGAGGATGCTAAGGAGGCCATCGGGCATGGGGTGAAAGCCAAGCGCTCGAAATCGGGCGCGGTGAGCTTTGACGTGCTGGAGATGGAGGCGACCCATGCCCCGGTCCAGTGAAGCGGTCGCGGCACTGGCCTCGGCCTTGGCCAAGGCCCAGGCCGAACTGGTCAATCCAGAAAAATCCCTGACCGCCACCATCCGCACCGGCCGGCCGGGGGATGGCGAACGCAGCTTCCGCTATGCGCCGCTCTCAAGTGGGCTCGACATCGTGCGCAAGCGAGGCTTGGGCACGTGAGGCGTTGGCCGCCAAGAACAGCCTCGTGTCAGCCGATGCCAAGCTCGTGGAGACCGCTTTTGAGCGCAGGCTATCCGACCTTCCGTCATCCGATGCGGCTGCGGCCTCAAACGATGAGTCTTCGGTGCTCCAGATTGCCCGATCGCAGGTGACTGCCTCCACCGAAAGCACCGACCCCGATCCAGCGCAGGGCATCGACAAGAGCATGCTCACGGTTGCTGCCCCGCGCCGCTATCGCAACCGGGAGCACCTGCGCTACGTCGCCCAACGGGCGTGTCTCGTGTGCGGCCGCAAGCCCTCGGATCCTCACCACCTCAGTTTCACCCAGCCCCCGAGCGCTGGGTCGCAAGGTCAGCGATGAATTCGCGGTTCCACTCTGTCGCGGGCATCATCGTGCGGTGCATCGCGCACGCGACGAGCGTGCCTGGTGGCGGCAGGCCGGCATCGACCCGATTAAGGTTGCTCGCAGGCTCTGGAAAGAGACGCACGGAATGGGCCAGAGAAGATTTCAAAAACCAACAGTGCCTCGGCCGCACGACAGTGCCGCAGCCTCGCAGCCGTGTCCAAAGATCGAGCACGTCAGCGCCACCCCGGCGCCGCAACAAGGCGCCCGCTCACCGCATAGCAGTTAGATCGGCCGCCGTCCGCGAGCGGACAAGTCTGGAGACCGCTCAGGTGCGCTGAGCATGAGGCTACGTTAGCCGAGTTATTGCCCAACGGACGTGACGGCGACGGTCATTCGGTCTTTCCTTCACTGGGCTTGGACCTCGGGTTGACTATGCTCCCATAGCCTCAGTACGACCGGAAGCGGATCGATGTTGAGTTCTAGCACCATGCGGCCTCATCACCCGACCGATGCAGGCTCGCGATGATTGACGCGGCCAATCCTCACGGCTAGTCCTGCAACTCGTGTTGGTCAGGCTAACCCTCATTGGGGCGCGGCCGCCTTCTTCTGGAACTCCCAGCTGTCACGATCTTCTGCCTTTTGCGGCTTCTTCCCACGCTTTTATCGAGAGACCCAACGGGTGAAAGCGGTACGTCAACTCATCGAGTTCGGCCTTCTCTTCTTCCGTTAGAGGCCTTTCCACCTCGTTCAGCCCCTTTGTTTGCCTCCACTGCCTTAGACGCTCTTCCCAGTCTGCGAACGGCGAACGCTTTTTATTATTTAGATGCTCTAGATGTTCAATCCGGGTACGGAGCTGACGCAAACTCATTTGATCGCCCTCCTAGCACGCTCGTTTTCCAGCGCGTCGACTCGTGCCGCAAGTTCCGCGACTTCAATCGTGCCCACATAGGTCTTGATCAGCCCCATGATCTCGCTGGCCTCACGCGGCGATAGCTCGCGGGCGGCGCAGGCAGCAATGACTGCCGACAATGCTTTGCGCGCGTCAGCTGCGCTCTCTATCTTTGGCAATTCGAATTCCACCGTGCGTTCGCGCCGGGGCGGCACCAGCGTGCTCAGTAGAGCACGCTGCATCGGGGAATCCCCTTGGAGCGCCTTCTCGACCGCCTTGGCGGCGATTGCTTCGCCTTGGCCATCAATTAACGCCTCAATGGCTCGAGTAACTTTGTTGCGCGCGCCCTTGGGGCGACCGTTCGGATTACCGCTTTGCCCTGGCTCAAACGGGCGTCCCCGCTGCTTTTGCGCAGACTGTTCATCGTAAGGCTCCAAAACGGGTGCTGCCGCCGTCGCTTCTTCGCCAACGCCGGACGCGGACAACGCCGAATTTGGCGCGGCGGCTGAAGGCGAAGCTTCCGCTGGAGCCTCGGGGAGGTGTCCGGTGGCGGCTTTTGCCGGAGCGTTGGGGAGGTGTTCGGGAGCTGCGTCCGCCGAAGCGTCGGCGAGGTGTTCGGCAGCTCCTTCCGGTTGAGGCTCTATTCTACCAAGCACGGCAGCGGGTGGCTCCGAAGCTGCCGCAGACGGTGCGGTAGAGTTTTCGAGGGTACTCATGATCGTTTACTCCAATACTGTCACGTTAGCCGGTGGCACGAGCACGCTTGAAAAGCGTAGCTCGATGACAATCCTTGGATTATCACAAAGCATGCTTCGTTTTGCGGTGCATTCGAGCCGAAAATGTCGCTCGAGTGCACCAGCCGGGTATCAATCTAGATGAGCTCAAATCAGGGACGGCTTAATTTTCTGCCTGGGCGTTGGCGTCGGGCCCAGCGCACTGCCTCGAGGTCAATAACGTCGGGCCGGTCAAATGCGATCTCGGCAAGCATTGCTACTTCCTCATTGTGCCAGCGTCCGGTTTTTTTATTTCAAATCGTTGCTAACCATGCTCATGAAGATCATATGCGGTTGAGCCTTGCGGCCGAATTTCAACACGCCGGGCACGTTTCGGCTTGGCTCGACTATCGTGCGATAATAACTCGCAGCGTCGTCAAGCATCGGAGCAAGTGTTGTGCTTTTGGGGTAGCCAGGCATGCCGTATGGGTGCGGTTTGCGCAAAAACTTGGCAACCCGCTCCATTTCCTTTGCCGCCCTTCGATAATGCGCCCGCAATTCTTTTCCATGGGCGATGGCTATGGCGACGCGCCTTGCTGCTAGGCTCTCTGTGATAAAGGTTTTGGGCGGAAGCCATGGGTTCTTGCTGCGGGCGGCGTCTTGGATTTCAGCCCAAACCTGTTCCGTCCGGTCGTCGTCTATCCATCGTTGGAGGTGGTCGCGATCATCCGAACCCAAACCAAAAGATTTTTCGTACTCCCTCAAAACAGCTTTGAATGATCCACGTGTAGCAACAATAAGAACCTTGGCATTTAGCAAAAGTGATTCGTAGTGGGAATCATCCACTAAACCGTCGGGATAATGCCTACGCGTTTAAGTAGCTTTTACCTACAAATGCGAGGCGCACGAGATCGCGACCTCACAGACGAGCGTCATCGCGCTAAGCCTGCAGTCCTGAAGACCTGCCTGTCTAGCCGCGCCGGGAGCCGTCGCAACGCCAGTGCAGGTGTTGTGTCTAGCAAAC
>Ga0306920_100009400_pt1 | contig 13042 bp, 14 predicted proteins | sample flu12Cox44000170_FD_204666 | JGI IMG/M metagenome (GOLD analysis project Ga0306920, IMG submission 204666) | Lab enrichment of tropical soil microbial communities from Luquillo Experimental Forest, Puerto Rico - flux4day.12C.oxic.44.000.170 (v2)... | ecosystem: Environmental > Terrestrial >...
AAGTCGCCGAGTCGCTTGAACCCGGCGGGCGCCTGGTTTTCGCACGAAACGGGATCACCGGGGCACGCGGTGTGCCCGAGCCACCCGTAGTGAGCGGCATCGGGACGGCCGATGAGCAGCCCCAGCACCAGTAGGACCGGGCCGGCGGTGCCCACGGCGCTCGGAAACCACCGCCGCTCATTCATGCCAGGTGAACTCCTTGGCGAATCGGGCATTGACAGCGCGCGCCGTCGGGCCATCGACCGTGTACACCGCGATGCGCTCCTGGCTCTCGATGCGCCCGGAGCGCGTCAGCGTATTGTCTCGATCGTCTTCGAAACCCACGAAGATGTCGATACGGTTGCCGATGATGCCGCGCCCCGTGTCGTGGGCGAAGCCGAACCCGTCGTGCATTTCGCCAGTGGGGAGCAGGATCCCGACGAGGGCGGGAATGTAGAGCACCGTCCCGAGCTTGATGCGTCGGGGATCGACCGCCAACGTCCGATATGGGACGAGCCGGTATCCCGGCGCCCCAACCCCGAACGGCGCACCGCGTACGACGAGGTAGCGCATTCCGCCGCCCGCGCGCTCCTCGATGTTGACGACGCGGCCATCCCGGAGCCGAGCTGAACCCTCGGTGTCGAGCTGGTGCCGGAAGTCCGGTGCGACGCGAGCGATCAGCTGCCCTTCGCGGGTCAACAGCTCTTCGGTGCGCTCGCCCGTCGGCCACTTCGTCTCGTCGAGGACGCGATAGAAGGTCGGAACGAAGGCGCCGAGTGATGTCGAGTTCGGCGGCACGTCCGAGCCGTGCCCGAGCCACGAGTAGTGCGAGGCGCGTCCCGGTGTGAGAGAGGCGAACACCAGTGCCATGGCGCCCGAAAGTAATAGCATCCACCGTCGTAGGGACCGGCCGCCTCCAGTGGATCTCATGACGACGACAAGGGTACCGCGCGGCATCACCACACGCATTTGCTCGGTCGCGCTGGTAGTCGGCTGTGGCCTGCTGATCACCAGTGGGCCGGTCCGCGCTGAGCAAGAGAAGGACTCGAAGGGCACGGGTACCGACGAATATATCGTTAAGTTGTCGGTGCTCCCGGAGTATTCCGAAGGCAAGTACGGAACTGGGCATACGACCCAGATCCTCGAGGTACCCTTTCGCGCGGAGTGGTCCGCGACGGACCGGCTCGATCTCAGCCTCACGATCCCCTACCTCTGGGTGCGCGGGCGAGGCGACACCACGATCGTCAACGGCAGGCCAGTGCGAGTCGCCGGCCACCGCCCCGGCCAGGTGACCACGCAGGATGGCCTCGGCGACATCCTCGGTGAAATCGACTACACCCTCCTCGAGGAAAAGGGGCTCGTCCCTGATCTCACGCCGTTCCTGGAGATCAAATTCCCCACGGCTGATTCGAGTCGCGGCCTCGGAACCGGAGAGTTCGACGAGAAGGTCGGCCTCTACGTCACCAAGAAGGTCGCCGCGCAATGGACAGCTCATGTCGATCTCTCGTACACGTTCGTTGGCTCGCCCCCGCACACCGATCTCCGGAACGTCTTTGACTGGTCCGTCGGGCTGTCATACGATCCCACGCCGTCGATCAAGCTCTCGGGATACGTCGACGGGGCGACGCCGGTCTCGAGGACCCAACAGAGTCCCCTCGACCTACGCTTCCGCGGTGAGTACCAGCTGACCACGCACGTCCACCTGACCGCAGAAAGCAGTGTCGGCCTGAGCCACGGGTCCCCGGACTTCACCGTCCTTACCGGGGTAGAACTTCGGTTCTAGAGAGCCGGACTAGCCTTCCGAAGTACGATGGTCGTGGGGGGAGGTAGCGGTATGTCCCGTCGAAAGAGAGCTCGGACGCTGATCTGGACAGCGCTCGGCGTCCAGCTCGCCGGATTGCTCATCGATATTGTCTGGCACGCCGTTCATTCCGACTTCGAGGCGACCACCACCGAGCAGATGCTCGTCCACCTGGGGACGGTGCACATCCCGATCTACGTGGGCGTCGTCTGCGTCCTGCTGACCACCGGCTGGGCGCTGATCGATCAGGCGCGCCGGCCGCCGATCGGCGCCGCGTTTCCGGTGGCTTTCGTGGGCGCGGTCGTCTCATTTCTCGGCGAGGCGTGGCACGCGTACCACCACCTTCGCCTCGACACGCACGGCGGGCCGCTCGCGGCGGCGACCTCGCTCCTCGGCTTCCTGATCGTGGTGGCCGCGATGTGGGTCAGCGGGCGCCGCGATCGCCGGCGGACGCCGGCCAACGTCGATCAGCGGCGCGCGGCTTAGCTCGGCGAGCGCCGCTAGCCGACCTCGCCGCGGATCTTCGTGTGCAGCGCGCCCAGCGCGTCGATCATCGCGGCGATGGAGCGCGCGCCGGCCTGGAACATCGCGGTCGCGTTCAAGGCGACCCACTGGAAGCCCATCGCTTTGAGCTCGACGACGCGCGCGACAACCCGGTCGTGCTCGACGTAGAACTTCTTCCCCGCGGCGTCGCGCGGCGGCGAGGCGACCATCGCCTGGAGCCCGATCGTGCCGGGGTCGCGGCCGGCGGCCTCGGCGTGGCGACGGATCGCGTCGATGCACTGCCGAGCGCTCGCCGCGTCGGCCATCTGGTTGCCGAGCCAGCCGTCCCCGAGCTCGCCCACCCGGCGTAACGCCCGCTCCGACCGCCCGCCGATCCAGATCGGTAGACGGCTGCCCTGCGGCGGCTTGGGCTCCATGCCCATCGCCGTGATCTGGTAGTGGCGGCCCTGGAAGTCGACCTGCGCCTCGCTCCAGTACGTGCGGAGCAGACGGATCATCTCGTCCATGCGCGCGCCGCGGTTGTGAAAGTCCTCGCCGAGCGCCTCGTACTCCGACGCTTGCCATCCGACTCCGACACCCAGGCGTACCCGCCCGCCCGAGAGCGTGTCGAGCGTGCTCACTTGCTTGGCGACGAGCGTCGGATGGCGCTGCGGCAGCACGAGCACTTCGGTACCGAGCGTCACGCGCGTGGTGACGGCCGCCATGTAGGACAGCACCATCAGCGCTTCGAGGATGGGCATCTGCGCCGGGTACGGGCCGGGCGGTCGGCCCTCCATCGGGTAGCCCATCACCACGTGGTCGAACATGTCGATGTGGTCGTAGCCGATCTGCTCGATCCCCTGGGCCAGGCGCATCACGCCCTGCGGCCCTTCGCGATACGAGACGCTCGGGAACTCGACGGTCAGCTTCATGGCGCGATCAATATATCCCCAGGTGCTGACGCAGGTCGAGGCCGCCCCGGACGAGATCGGTCGCGGAGCCCTCGACGACGACGCGCCCGCTGTTGAGCACGACGATGTCGTCGGCGACGTCGAACACGAGCTTGGCGTTCTGCTCGACGAGCACGATCGAGAGCCCTTGCGCCTTCAGTCGCCGGATCGTCGCCATCACCTCGGCCACGATCTGGGGCGCCAGGCCCTCGGACGGCTCGTCCATCAGGAGCACGCGCGGGTTCGACATCAGGGCGCGCCCGATCGCGAGCATCTGCTGCTCGCCGCCCGAGAGCGAGCCGGCGATCTGCCGGCCGCGCTCGCGCAGCCGGGGAAAGAGCTCGGAGACCGAGTCGAGCGTCCACATCGGCGGGCCGCCCTCGGGCTTTCGCCCGGCCACTGCCAGGTTCTCGCGCACGGTCAGGCTGCGAAACACGCGCCGGCCCTGGGGCACCAGCGCCACGCCGAGGGCCGCGATGGCCTCGGGCGTGCGCCCGGTGACCGCACGGCCGTAGACGCTGACCGCGCCGCGCCGCGGAGGCAGCAGGCCGACCGTGACGTTGATGGAGGTCGACTTTCCCGCACCGTTGCGGCCGAGAAGCCCGAGCAGACGGCCCTCGCCCAGGCGGAACGAGACGCCGTGCAGCACATGACTGTCACCGTAGAAGGCGTCGATCTCTTCGAGCGCGAGCGCGTTCGCCACGGCGCGCCAACTATACCGCCATGACGCGCGATACTATAGGTCGCCATGCGGCGCCTCGACTTCGTCAGGACCGTGGCGGCGCTCGTCGCGGTCGGCGTCCTCCTCCTGCACGGCGGCGCGATCGCCCAGAGCGCGCGGCCGACCCTTGTCATGATCTCGATCGACGGCCTCCGACCTGATTACGTGACGGCCGCCGACGCGCACGCGCTGAAGATCCCCAACCTGCGCCGCTTCCTCAAGGACGGCGCGTTCGCGGACGGTGTCACCGGCGTCATCCCCACCGTGACCTACCCGAGCCACACCACCTTGATCACCGGCGTGTGGCCAGCGAGGCACGGCGTTCTCGGCAACACCACGTTCGACCCGCTCGGCAAGAACCAGGGCGGCTGGTACTGGTACGCCGAGGACATCAAGGTTCCGACGCTCTGGGACGCGGCGCGGCAGGCCGGCATGACGACCGCCAGCATCCAGTGGCCGGCCAGCGTCGGCGCGCGCGTCACCTGGAACATCCCCGAGATCTGGCGCGCCAACACCGACGAGGACGCGAAGCTCGTTCGGGCGCTGGCGACGGACGGCCTCCTGCCCGAGCTCGAGAAGGAGCTCGGCCCCTATCCGCGCGGCCAGGAGGTCGACGACGACGAGCGGCGCGGGACCTACGCGATCAGCCTGCTCGAGAAGAAGCGCCCCCAGCTTCTGACCTTACATCTGCTGGCCCTCGATCACGTCGAGCACGACGCCGGCCCGCTGTCCCGGGAGAGCTTCGCTGTCCTCGAGCGCCAGGACGCGGTCGTCGGCAAGATCCGCGACGCCGCCGAACGGATCGCGCCCGGCAACGCGTACGTCGCCATCGTTTCCGACCATGGCTTCGTGAAGATCGAGGCGAGGTTCAATCCCTTCGTCGCGTTTCGCGACGCTGGGCTGATCGCCGTGAACACGCGCGGCACCGTTACGGACTGGGAGGCGATGCCCTGGACGGCGGGCGGGTCCGCGGCGATCGTGCTGAAGGATCCCGCCAGCGCGGCGACGCTCGCCGAGGTGCGCACGCTGCTCGACAAGCTCGCGGCCGACCCGGCGAACGGCATCGATCGGGTCCTCGACGCCAATACCTTGCACGCCCGCGGCGGCTTTCCGACGGCTTCGTTCCTGATCGGCTGCAAGCCCGGATGGTTCGTCGGCTCGGGCTATTCGGGCACCGTCGTCACGAAGACCACGCGCCCGGCCGGCACGCACGGCCACCTCCCGGACCTTCCCGAGCTGCGCGCGGCGTTCTTCGTGGTTGGGCCCGGCGTGCCGGCCGGCCGTTCGCTCGGCCTCATCGACATGCGGGACATCGCGCCGACCCTGGCGCGGCGCCTCGGCCTTGCCCTGCCGTCGGCGGAGGGCAAGCCGCTCCTACCTTGACTAGTCCGCCTCGTTCTGGAGCAGGCGCTTCATGGCCTTGCGCCGTTTCTTTCGCGCCTGAGCCGCTTTGCGCTTTCGCTTGACCGACGGCTTCTCGTAGTGAACCCGCCGCTTCATCTCCTGAAAGAGGCCGTCCTTCAGCATCTGCTTCTTGAGCTGCTTCAGAGCAGCCTCGATCTGGTTGTCGAACACTTCGACCTTCATGGGAGCCTCAGGTGTCTGGTGGACCGATGCCAGGAGGCCGGGACCGAGTTGTCCACGACGTTCATCACTTTGAGCCTCTTCGATCCCTGCTCGAGCGCGCCGGCGATCGTCGGGAAGGTCTCGCGTGACTCTTCGACGAGCTCACCGGCGTAGTTGATGATTCGCCAGCGCCAGAGGGGAGCTTCGGGTGTCGAGAACGCCAGGACTTGCACGGCGCTGCCCGCCGCTACCACCGACCCCGCTTGAAGCCGCCGCCGCGAGCACCACCGCCCTGGCCGGCGGGCTTGGCCAGCTCCACTTTCAGGGTCCGCCCGTCGAGCTCGTGCCCATTGAACCGCTTGACCGCCGCCTCGGCCTCCTCGGCGGTCGCCATCTCGACGAAACCGAATCCCCTCGACCGGCCTGTCTCGCGGTCGGTGACGACGGCTGCCGATTCGACGGCACCCGCCTGGGCAAACACCTCACGCAGCCGCTCATTGGACGTGGAGAACGAAAGGCCTCCGATGAAGAGTTTCTGAGCCATGACTTACCTCCAGGGATCTCCCGCGGTTGACGGCACACCCCGGTACGCGGAAGACGGCGCCAGAGTCGTGGTCTGGTGAAGGATCGACACCTGACGCCTTAGTGTGACACACATTATGTGTTATCGCTTGTAGGGGTAAAATCGGCCCATGCTGAGCGAGGAGCAGAACCGGAGATTGACGCAAGTCGGCGCCGGCACGCCGATGGGCGAGCTGCTCCGGCGCTACTGGATGCCGATCGCCGCCGTCGCGGAGCTGGACGACCGCCCGACGAAACCCGTGCGGCTCATGGGCGAGAACCTCGTTCTCTACAAGGACAAAGCCGGGTACTACGGCCTCGTCGACCGGCACTGCCCGCATCGCCGCGCCGACCTCTCCTATGGGTGGGTCGACGACTGCGGCCTGCGCTGCCACTACCACGGCTGGCTGTGGGACCACACGGGCCGGTGCCTGCAACAGCCGTTCGAGGAAACCGCCCACCCGGAGGCGAAGTTCAAGGACCGGGTGCGCATCAAGGCCTACCCGGTCGAGGCGAAGGCCGGTCTCCTCTGGGCGTATCTCGGGCCGCCGCCGGCGCCGCTGGTGCCAACCTGGGAGCCCTTCACCTGGACGAACGGCTTCGTGCAGATCGTGTTCTCGGAGGTCCCCTGCAACTGGTTCCAGTGCCACGAAAACTCGATCGACCCGGTGCACTTCGAGTGGCTGCACTCGAACTGGTCGCGCGCGCTCAGCGGCGCCGAGGGCCAGCGCTCGCCCACGCACCTGAAGGTGGGGTTCGACGAGTTCGAGTACGGCTTCACCTACCGGCGCATCCTCGAGGGCCAGTCCGAGCAGGACGAGCTGTGGACGGTCGGGCGCTGCTGTCTCTGGCCGAACTGCCTGTTCACCGGCGGCCACTTCGAGTGGCGCGTGCCGATCGACGACGCGCACATGCTGAGCGTGGGCTGGTTCTTCGATCGCGTGCCCAACGAGATGGAGCCGTACCGGCAGGAGCGCATTCCGTACTGGTATAGCCCCATCAAGGACGCGCTCACCGACCGCTGGATCACCTCGCACATCATGAACCAGGACTTCGTCGCCTGGGTCGGCCAGGGCACGATCGCCGACCGCACGCAGGAGCACCTGGGCGAGAGCGACCGCGGCGTCATCATGATGCGCCGGCGCATCCTCGACGACGCCGAGCGCGTGATGCGCGGCGAGGAGCCCAAGGCCGTGATCCGCGATCCGGAGAAGAACCGCGTCGTGCGCTTGCCGATCATCGGCCGCGACTTCTTCGTGAACGGTTCCTCGACGGTCGAGACCGAGACCTCGCGCCAGCGGACGCCGGGGCTGCCGCTGCGCCGAGAGTTTCCGTTCCTGGTGGGTCAGCCCGAGGAGGTCCGGGCCGCGTACCGGCGCGCGATGGGCCTGCCCGAGTCCGGCGTCGACGCCCGCTCACCCGCGGGCTAAGGGGGCGATCATGGCCAACCTCGTACTCGGTATCGCCACGTCCCACACGCCGATGCTGACCTTGCCGGCCGAGCTCTGGTCGTCGTACGCGCGCAACGACGAACGCAACCGCGAGCTGGCGTTTCCGCCGCACGGCGTCGTCATGTCCTACGAGGAAGGCTTGGGGAACGTGACGCCGGAGACCAGCGCGAAGTTCCGGGGGACGGAGCCCTATCGCGCGCAGGCCGAGGCCTGCCAGCGCGCGCTCGACGAGCTCTCGGCCACCCTGCGCGCCGTGAATCCCGACGTCACCGTGATCATCGGCGACGACCAGGACGAGTGGTTCTTCGAGGACAACATGCCGACGCTGTCGGTGTTCTGGGGCGACACGGCGCCGCTGATCCCGCGCCAGATGCCCCCGGGCACGCGCGATCCCGAGGTGATCGAGGCCATTCGGCGGGGCTACGGCGACGTGCCCATGGACGTCCCGGTCGCCAGCGCGTTCGGCCGCTACCTGATCGAGTACCTGATCGAGCACGACTTCGACGTCGCCCACATGCGCTACGTGAAGCAGCCCTACGGCGGCAGCGTCGCCCGCCGCTACCCGACGAGACGCGGCGAGCTCGACTACGTCCGCGAGACGCCGCCGCGCGAGCAGGGTCTCCCTCACGCGTTCTCGTTCATCGTCAAGCGCCTGTTCGACAACAGGCCGCGGCCGATCCTGCCCGTGTTCCAGAACACGTGCTATCACCCGAATCAGCCGACGCCCCGGCGCGCCTTCGCGACGGGCGAAGCGATCGCCGGCGCCATCGCGGAGTGGAAGGAGCCGGCGTCGGTCGCGGTCATCGCCTCGGGCGGGCTGAGTCACTTCGTGGTCGACGAGAACCTCGATCGCACCCTGCTGCAGGCACTCCAGCAGCGAGACGCTGCAGGACTGCGCGCCATCCCGCGCACGCAGCTCTACTCGGCCGCTTCCGAGGCGCTCAACTGGGTGGCGCTCGGAGGCGTGATGCAGAAGACCGAGCTCAAGATGGAGCTGCTCGACTACGTCCCGGTGTATCGCACGCCGGCCGGGACCGGCGGCGGCTGGGCGTTCGCACGCTGGCGCTGACCGACTCGGGGCTCGTCGCGCTGGTCCGGCTCGCTACGGTCGCGTTCGGCTTCTGTCTCGCGCTCGCGTCGCCTGCTCTTCTCGATCCGCGCGCGGCCGAGGCACAGGCCGCGAAGACGCCGCCGACCGTCGCCGTCCTCTTCGCCAACCAGCCACCGGCCGATATCACCGGGCCGCAGCCGAAGGATCCCTACGCCGCAGCCTTCGTCGACGGGATGCGCGAGCTCGGGTGGACCGAGGGCAAGAACGTGACGATCGTGTGGCGATCAGCCGAGGGGCGGCCCGACCGCTACACCGCGCTGGCGGACGAGATCGTCAAGCTCAAACCCGACGTGATCGTGGCGTCCGGCGCACCCGGGCTGGCCGTACGAAAGACCACGACGACGATTCCCATCGTGGGCATCGGCGTCGGCGCGGTTCAGGGCGTCCAGAGCCTGGCGCGTCCGGGCGGCAACGTGACCGGCCTCACCACGGCGAGCGACGCGCGCTTCGCGGAGAAGCGGCTCGAGATCCTCAAGGAGACCCTTCCCAAGCTCGCGCGGGTCGCGTACCTCTCGGACGTCGGGCCCACCGACGCGCCCGAGGCCGCGGCACGCCAGCTGCGCGTGACGCTCGTGACGATTCCCGTCAAGGAGCCGGAGGGCCTGCAGCCGGCGCTGGCGGCCCTCGAGCGCCAGCGCGTCGACGCGGTCTTCGTCGCCTACGGCAGGTTTTTCTGGTCGCAGCGCGCGGAGATCATCGAGTTCGCCGCGCGCCGGAAGCTGCCCGTCATGTACCCCTTCGACATCTTCGTCCGTGACGGCGGCTTGATGTCCTACGGCGTGAGCTTCGCCGATCTGTTCCGCCGCTCGGCGACCTACGTCGACAAGATCCTCAAGGGCGCCCGACCCGGCGACCTGCCGATCGAGCAGCCGGTCAAGTACGAGCTGCTCGTCAACCTGAAGACCGCCCGGGCGCTCGGGCTCACGATTCCCCAGACGATCCTGCTGCAGGCGAACCAGACGATCGACTAGAGCGTCGAGCGCGAGCGATCAGTGCGCCGAAGTGAGATCCGGCGCGCGGCGGGCCGCGTCGACGATCTGAAGTCGCCAGCCGTCCGGATCGCGCAGGTTCAGTACGGTCCGCCCGGTCGCGCGCACGTACACCGGCTCGACGTTCGCCTCGACTCCCGCCGCCTGGAGCTCCTTGCGCGCCGCCGCCACGTCGGCGACCTGAAAGGCGATGTGATTGACCCCGATCGCCTCCTCGCCACCGACGCGGTGGATCTCGAACACGGGCTGATTTTCGCCGGGCAGCTGGAACTCGACCGAGTCGCCGTGGTGCTTGGTCCGGATCCGCTCCTGGAAGCCGAGCGCGCGGAAGAGCGCGACGTAGTCCTCGAAGCGGTTCACGATCAGCTCGATGTGGTCGATCTTGGTGACGGCCATCGGAGTCTCCTGACTATGCCTTGAAGGTCGACCGCACCGCCTGATGGCCGCCGCCCTCGGTCGGCGCCTCCTCGCGGTAGAGCCCGAGGGCCTCGAGCACGGGCCGGTCCTGGATCGAGAACAGGATCGCGGTGTCGCGCGACGACGTGTTGGCGTGCTCGTGGAGCGCCCAGGACGGCAAGGTGATCACGTCGCCCCGCCCCCAGACGAACCGCACGCCGTCGATGACCGTCTCTCCCGTCCCCTGCACCACGTAATACACGGCGCTGCCCGTGTGGCGATGCGCCCGGAGCCTCTTGCCTGGGCGCAGCATCTGGACCCAGCAGGACATCGTCGGCAGGAGCGCACCGCCGGTCTGCGGGTGCGTGTACTCGAGGGCGAGGTCGTCCCACTCGTCGCCCGGGAGATCGCGCATGGACTCGAGCGACCGCCTGGTGGTCTCCCAGGCGTAGAGGAGCAGCGGTGACGACTGCGGCCGCTCCTTCACCCACGTCGGACTCAGGCTCACGTGGCCGTGGAGCGCGAGGGAGGCGTTGTGCGGCTTGCTCAGCGGGAACTGCTCCTTGTCGTACATCTGGAAGAACATCGCGTTGAGCGCCTGGATCAACGGCACGTCGAGCCCGTCCATCCACACCACGGGCTTGTCGGTCTCGTTGCCGTGATCGTGCCACGCCCAGCTCGGCGTCAGCACCAGATCGCCCGGCGCCATGTAGACGCGCTCGCCGTCGACCGCGGTGTAGCCGCCCGCGCCTTCCATGATGAAGCGGATGGCGGTCGGCGTGTGGCGATGCGCGCGCGCCACCTCGCCCGGCAACAGGAGCTGGATCGCAGCGATCATCGTGTTGGTCGTGGCCCAGCGCCCGTCGAGGCCGGGATTGAACAGCTGGAGCGCGCGGCGCTCCTCGCCCACCGGCACGGCCTCGCCGGCCTCGCGCACGAGCGCTTCGATCAGCGACGCCTTCCACATGTACGGGATGGCTTTCGGCTCGGGGTGCTTCGTCATCTGGCTCGCCAGCTCCCAGAGGCCGTACATGTGGGCGGCGTGCATCTTCTCGTGGAACTCTTTCTCGGCCGCGGTCGCCACTGCACGCGTCATCGTTGTCCTCCTACTTCGTCGCCGGCGCCTTCAGATCGTAGAACCTGAGTGCGTTCTGGCCGAGGATCTTCGCCTTCACGCGCGGCTCCAGATCCTTCCGCTCCACGAGCTCATCGACGGTGTGCGGCCACTCGCTGTCCCAGTGCGGATAGTCCGAGGCGTAGATGATGTGGTCCTCGCCAACCCAGCCCAGCACATACGGGATCGTCTTTTCCTCGGGCTCGCACGAGAAGTAAGCGCGCCCGCAAGTCATGTACTCGCTCGGCTTGGCCTTGCAGAGCGGCGCATCCCACGGCCGCTTCTCGAACTCGCCGTCCATGTGCTCCATGAAGAACGGCACCCAGCCGGCGCCCGACTCCATGAAGCCGATGCGCAGCCGCTTGAACTTCTCGAAGAGCCCGCCGTAGACGCAGCTGATGACCGAGATCATCTGCTCCGGCGCGTGGGTCCACGTGTGCACCGCCAGGAAGTTGTTGAAGCGATAGGGATCGCCCGTCTCGCTTCCCGAGGCATGCATGCCGACGGGCACGCCCAGGCGCTCGGCCTCCTCGTAGATCGGCCAGAAGAACGGATCGGCCACGTTCCGCCCGGGGATGAAGGTCGGGAACATCAGGCCGACCAGCCCCAGCCTGGAGACCGCGCGATCGAGCTCGCGCGCGGCCTCGGTCGGATCGAGATAGGGCACGATGGCCACGCCCTTCAGGCGATCCGGCGCGGCCTTGCACCAGTCGGCCATGAAGTCGTTGTAGGCCCGGCACAGAGCGGCCTGATAGTCCGCCTCGCGGATCTCCCCGATCCGCAGCGCCGACGTCGGATACAGGAACGCGAGATCGATCCCTTCCTGGCCCAGGTCGGCCAGCATCTCCTGCGGCGTATCGGGGTCGCGCCCCATGTCGCCGTTGGGCGCCTGGCGCCGGTCCCACTGGGCTCCCGGGAAGAAGGCAATGCGGCGGCGGTACTGCTCGGGCAGGTACTTCTGGTAGCAACGGTGCGGGAAGTCCATGACATGGCCGTCGCCGTCCACGATGTAGATACCGTCGCGCATGACGTCCTCCCCGAAATGTGGTAGAGCACGCATCATACGCCTGGGAGGCGCCTCATGATCCTGATCATCGGCGGCATGGGCTTCATCGGCCTGAACACGGCCTCGAGATTCCTGGAGGTCGGCCAGCGGGTCGTCCTCTCGCAGCACAGCTCGCGGCGCATCCCGGACGTGCTCAAGCCCGAGATCGGCACGCGCGCGATGGTCGCCCAGATGGACGTGACCAACCCGTACGAAGTCTTCGAGGTGGTCCGCCGCCACCAGGTCGAGTCGATCGTGAACCTGATGGCTCCGCCGGCCCGCAGCCTCTCGACCCAGTCCGACTATCATCTCTACACGGCCGGCCTGCAGAACGTGCTCGAGGCCGCGCGGACGTTCGGGTTGCGCCGCGTGTCGCTCGGCAGCTCGGTGGGCGTGTACGGCGGCATCCCGCACGGCCCCTATCGCGAGGACGCGCCGCTGCCGGTGACGTCGCCCACGCAGGTGTCGGCCTTCAAGAAGGGCATGGAGATGCACGCCCACTTCTACGCGGCCCAGGCCAAGCTCGACGTGGTCGCCCTGCGCATCGGCAGCATCTACGGCCCGTTCTACTACAGCATGCACAATCCGATCAGCCGCATGTGCCACGGCGCCGCTCGCAACGCCGAGCCCGATTTCGGTGACCGCCCGGACGGCAAGATCTTCGAGGACGACCAGGCCGACTGGACCTACGTGAAGGACGTCGCTCGCGGCATCCAGCAGATCCACATGGCTGAAAAACTGGCGCATCGCGTGTACAACGTCGCCTCGGGTCGCGCGAGCTCAACCCGCGACGCGTTCGAGGCCGTCCGCAAGGCGGTCCCGGGCGCGCGATGCGCCGCGCTCAAGCCCGGGAAAACGCCGGGCGCGGCGACGAA
>Ga0306920_100009401_pt1 | contig 13042 bp, 7 predicted proteins | sample flu12Cox44000170_FD_204666 | JGI IMG/M metagenome (GOLD analysis project Ga0306920, IMG submission 204666) | Lab enrichment of tropical soil microbial communities from Luquillo Experimental Forest, Puerto Rico - flux4day.12C.oxic.44.000.170 (v2)... | ecosystem: Environmental > Terrestrial >...
GACCGTTTGGGTTCACAACGGCACCGCACTCAAACGCTTCCACAACCTTCACGACCCGCACGGACTTGTCCGGGCGGAGTTCGATTTCTGCAACCGTTGCAATGTGTCCGCCCTTCTCGAAGCCACCCGCTATACCTAATCCATGGTTAGTTCCCGATTTCTCCTTACCCCAGTGCGCCTTCTCCGCAACTGCCTCAAACAACGCTCGAAGACGCTCATCGGTTGTGTTCTTCAGCCGCAATTGCAGCGGATCCATGCTGACGCCATGCGCCAACTCATCCATGTGGGACTCGCGGGCAAAATGGTTGGCCGTGGCCGCAAGACCGCGATAAGAGCCTTGGCGTAATGGCGGAGTATCCGTCGGATGAAATTGAATGAGTTTGTTCGGGATGTTATAAGGAACACCGATGGCAGCGGGGCCGGAATTGTAGTTGTGGTATTCCCATGCCGTGATGGTCCCGTCCCGGCGGGCGCCGCTGGTAATCTCGATGGTCCCGGCAGGCCGGAAATAGGCCCAAGTGAATTCCTCTTCTCGTGTCCAGACGACCTTCACTGGCTTTCCGGCAGCTTTTGCGAGCCGCGCTGCCTCGACTGCCGCGTCGCCCGTGTGCTTGCCACCGTATGCAGAGCCGGTATCAGGCACCAGCACTCGAATGTTGTCTGGTGAGGTTCGAAAGGCCGCTGCGAGTTCATCGCGCACGGCGAACGGTCGTTGGGTTCCCGTCCATACCGTCAGTCTGCCGCCCTGCCACTCGGCCACGGCAGCACGCGGCTCTAGTGGGACATGTTGGATGTATGCGACCGTGTAAGTCTGGGAGACTTTAACAGCAGCCTGCGCCATTCCTTCGGACGGAGAACCTGTTTCATCGGCTGCCTCTGCTTTTTCTTTGTCAGCCCTGGCTTTGAGGTAAGAGAACAGCTCTGGATTCGAAATTTGCGGCGGGACTTTCCATTCGGCCTTGAGTGTTTGAATTGCATTTTGTGCCGACCAGGTGTCGCGTGCGAGCACACCCACGAAATTTCCGTCCCGTACGACGGTAATCCCCGACATCTTCCTCGCCGCAGAGTCATCCAAAGAAGCCAATGTCGCATTGAATCCGGATGGGCCCAACACCTTTCCATGCAGCATGCCAGGCAGGTGAAGGTCAGACGCGTATTGATGCTTCCCGGCGACAAGATCGGGTCCGTCCACCTTGGCGATCGGCTGTCCAGCGACCCTACAATGTGACGCCGGAGTGAACGGCGGATCGCTGCCAATCACTTTCACCAGCTTTTGACCGTGTGTAAGCTCGCCGTAGCGGATCGACTTGCCACTCTCTGCATCTCGGACTTTCCCGTCCGCCGCCACCAGCCTGGAGGGATCCACCCGCCATGCGGTGGCGGCCATACTCACCATCAGATCACGGGCTGCGACTGCCATGGTCCGTAACTGCGGGCCCATAGTGGGAGTAGTGCGGCTTCCGAAGGTACCCGCGTCCCAAGGTACCTGTTCGGTATCTCCCATGACGAGCGAAATGGATTCCATCGGGGTGCGCAGCTCTTCAGATACCTGTTGGGCGAGCGAAGTGCGGATGTTCTGGCCAACCTCGACTTTACCGGTAAACACAGTGACATGGCCGTCCTCTGCGATGCGCAGCCAGGCAGCAATGTCCTTGGGAAGCTCGTGAGCACTGTGTACGCTGCCAGACTCCTGCGTGGGTGAGCTGGCTGAGCACAGGCAAATGAGTATTCCGCCCCCGAATAGCTTCAGAAAATCACGGCGCTGCAGATCAAAGTAGCGCAGAATGGCGCTGACGTCATGCTGCCGTAATTCGTTCGTGAGCTGAATGTCTAAATCGGAGTCCATGGTCTTTACCTTGCCTTCTGCGTAATCTGGGCAGCTTCGCGTACAGCGGCCACAATGCGCGGATAGGTTCCGCACCGGCAGAGGCTTCCGTTCATCGTCTTCATGATCGCTTCTTCACTAGGGCTGGGATTGGCGCTCAGGAGTGCGACAGCGGATAGGATCATGCCAGGAGTGCAGTAGCCGCACTGAAAGGCCTCCTCCCGAAGAAATGCTTGTTGTACCGGGTGCAACATACCGGCACGCGCTAAACCCTCGATTGTCGTAACTTTCTTCCCGGCCGCAGCTGACAAAGGCGTTATGCAAGATCGAACTGCTTTGCCTTCCAGCAACACGGTGCATGCGCCGCATTGGCCTTCACCACAGCCGTATTTGGCTCCGGTCAATTGCAGGTCGTCGCGGAGTACCCACAGCAGCGGCTGTTGAGGCGGAGCGCTAACTTCGCGCTCCTGGCCATTCACGAAGAGAGTCGCCGAGTCCATGTTGCATCCCCCGAGGAGTCGCCGACCAAATTATAGGCCGCGCTGTCGCCCCCGAGGCACACGTGAGCAGGAAGTGACGTAACCGGCTCCGTGCCTCAACCCGACCAGGAGCTTCGGGTTTTTCCTTCTGTACCGGCAGCCGTGACACGGCAGATCCAGCGGGCTGAGTACTAGGCTCTCTCAGCCGCCGTTCACAGCTAATCAGCAGAGCGTGCAGACTAACTTAGAACGCAGATTGAGTTGGCTTAAGCTGCGCGCGCTCTTGCTGCACGAGGAGGTGTCTTGTACACCTTTCGCCAGGCGCGGCGCAAGTGACGTGAGGAGCCAAAACCCGCTTGTTCGGCTACGCGCTCGATGTCGAGGTCCGTCTCACGAAGCAGTTGTTGCGCAAACGCAACGCGCAGATGATTTCGGTATTCGGCGATCGTCATGCCCACGTGTTCGTGAAACAGCCGTGAAAGGTGGCGGTCACTGGCACCACCAATCCTGGCCAGTCCTGGTAGCGTCCAGCACTTCTTAAGATCGCTCGCGATCACGTCTTGTACGCGATGCACTGCGGGGTGGATGTGGTTGCGGCCCTCAAGCCAGGGTGAGAGCTGAGGATCGGCACCGCTGCGTCGCAAGTAGACAACTAGATAGCGCGCGATCGCGACGGCACAGGACTGGTCCGTACATTGATGGACCAGATGCAACATCAAGTCAACGCCCGCGGTGATTCCGGCACTGGAATAACGATCGCCATCCTCGACATACAGGCGGTTTTCCAAAACTCTAGCTTTTGGAGCAATTGACGCAAGCTCTCGACAACTAAGATGATGCGTCGTGCAGGCGCGCCCATCGAGGAGTCCAGCCCGGGCGGCCAATAGAGCACCGGTGCAAATCGAAATCAACTTGTGGCCCGGCCGGATGGATTGCTGCAGCCACCCAACGATCGCTTTTTCATCGGCTTCATCCGCTGGCGATTTACCGGGATCTGTGCCACCCCCACACAACATCACCTGTTCCACATCGCCTGCCAGGACAACCCAAGCTTCGGGCGGCAATTCATCTGGAAGTGGCTGGACCGCATTCAGCGCAATCCCGATCGAAGTCAGTAACGACTGGCTTGGCCCGACATATTGCACGCCAAACCGCACTGCCGTTTGTACACGATTGGCTTGGCGTAATACTTCAAGCGGACCCGCTATATCCAGGAGGAGAAGGCGAGGGGGCAGTACCACAAAAACTGGAATTTGCCGCACTTTGCTTGCGACTTGATTTGTCTGGAAATCTTGAACTACACCACTGCGGTTTTCGCCGGCGGTGCTGCCCTTCTTCACGGACCTTGACTCGCGTGACTTTGTCATCGAGCCTGCCCCACCCGTACCTTCCTTGGTTGGCGGAGGGCTCATAGAGGAATTGCGAAGATTCACATCCCTATGCATGAATCAGCCTACTAGTCGCGCGACCTAGCCGACAAGAGCCTGTTCAACGGTCACGACGCGGGCAAAGCGCTTGTCAAGAACGAGCTCCGTTCTTGCCTTGATCTCAGCCGGACTCCACGTTCGTCCGTGGCGATCCGTCATTGGAAACGTCAGCGTAGCGTCGGTGACATAGTCGACCCGATAACCCGAGTCCGAGGCATGTCGTGTGGTGGTCTCGCAGCACTGTTCGGTGCGAATGCCGGAGACAATTAGGCGGTGAATTCCATGCTGAACGAGCCAGACATCAAGTCCGCTGCCAACCAGCGCGCTATGGCTACGTTTGTAGAATACGGCATCGGCTCTAAATGAGAGTCCTTCGAGTGGCACGACATAGCCAGACGCCATGGAGAAGGGTCCGGACTCTTCCACGTGAAAGATCTGGATTACCGGAATCTCGCGACATTTTGCCCCGCCGATAAGCTTTTGCAAATGTTCGAGGAAAGAAAGCACATCCGCGTCACTCCAGTACGGTCGATGGCGAAACGATTCCTGCACATCGACAACGAGAAGCGCTGTGTCAGCGCTGGACATGAATAGGATCTCCGTTTCTAAGATGCGCAATTGAGCAAACTGCTAACTGACAGCTATATCAGCGATTGATTACGGCTCCAAGATTCCTGTGGCTGACGCTAAAACGGACCCACTTTATCATATGCGAACTCGATCCTCGGGTTTTATGTACAAGCGGTCTCCGGGCACGACGTTGAAAGCCTTATACCAAGCGTCGACGTTGCGCACAGTGTCACTTCGATATTCCCCCGGCGGGTGAGTATCAGTTGCGATCTGCTTCCGCAACGCTGCTTCGCTCTGAATCTTCCTCCATCGTTGGGCAAACGCCAGGAAGAACCGCTGCTCACCACTCAGTCCGCCCAGCACTGCATCGGTCTTGCCTTTGAGCGATAGGACGTAGGCATCATGTGCAACGAGCAAACCCGCTAGATCAGCAATGCTCTCACTCGATACTTGCTTGCCGTTGACACAGAGACCGGAGAGGGGACAATAGGCATCAAATTGTGCGGCGAGTTTCGCTGCCTCATGGCGAAACTTTGCCCGATCCTCGCCGCTCCACCAATTGCCAAGTCGACCGCGGGCATCGTAGATGTTCCCTAATTCGTCGAAGCTGTGGCTGATTTCGTGAGCAATACCGGCGCCGGCTGAGCCGTAGTTCGAAGCTGAATCACTCTGGCTGTCGAAAAAGGGCGGCTGAAGTATTGCGGCAGAAAAATACTCCGCATTGGGACTAAACATGATGACCGCGCCCGGAACTTGCACACTGAGCGGCCACTCGATGGTATCAACCGGCTGGTTCAGCTTGGCCAGGTCGCGCTGATGATAGAAGGCCTCTGCCCGTCGCATATTACCGAAGGCATCGCCGCGGACGATATCGAGCGTCGAACAGTCAATCCAGGTGTCGGGATAGCCGACACCGATCTCAAGAGCCGCCAGCTTGCCCAGCGCTTTTTCTTTTGTCTGCGGTGACATCCAGCTGAGATTCGAAATGCGGGCGTGAAACGCAGTAATCAGGTCACGAACCAAGGCCTGAGCTTTTGCCTTCGCCTCCGGCGGAAAATAGCGCTGCGTGTACAGTTGACCGACGGCCTGGCTGAGGGCGCCATTGGTAGCGTCGACGGCGACCTCACTGGACTCTGGCGCCTGCTTCGCACCGATCAGCGCCGTTCCGTAGAAAGAGAAATGTTCGGCATTTACCGCCTTGGGCAGAACGCTGGCGTAGTGCTCGACCAAGTGAAATATGAGATAGTCCTTCCACTCCTCGATGCCCCCACAGTCCACCAATGCAGAAACGCCGCTGACTGCCGACGGCTGCCAAACGACGAAATCCGATTGCTTTGCGAATCCTGCCGACTTGAAGTATGCCTCCCAGTCCATGCCGGGAGCCTTAACGTCAAAGTCGTGACGCTTCCACAGGTTGTTTTGCTTGAATACGTCCGCGGCGTCCGAGTCGGGCGCAAACGTACCGGCCATGCGGGCCTCCAGCGAGAAAATGCGCGCCGCCCTGGTCTCCGAGTCCGCAAACCCCGCCAGTTTCAAAACAGCCGCAATGTGCGCCTGATATTTGGCGCGTAACTCGACTCCCGTTGGGGATGCGTCGAGATAGTTGTCGCGATTGGGCAATCCGAGACCACCTTGCCACAGGTGTGGCAGATTGCGTCCCGCTTCTTCAAAACCTTGGTTCACCCATAGGCCAAAGATGTGGTCAGCGTTGGCGGTAAGCGCGGGCACTTCGCGATTCAAGGTACTGCCAAGATAGGCTGACAGCGTTGTCTTGTTGCCAATCGCCGCAATAGTGGCCATTTCACCGGCCAAAGGCGCCAGCCCCTTGGCCTCGATACTGTCTTCGTCCATGTAACTCGCGTAATAATCTCCGACCTTTTGTGCAAGACTGGTGTTGCCAGGATGAGCTGTAGCAGCCTCTTGAATAAGGCTGCGCACTCGCTCCCTCGTGCTCTCGGCCAACATCGCGCGCGTGTCATAGCTCTGTCTACCCGCACGGATCGCCACCCTGGCCACCCAGCCGCCATTCGCATAACGGTAGAAATCGTCGCCGGGCTTGACCGAAGAGTCAGTGTCACCCTCGTTCGTACCCTTCATGATGGGATAATCAGTGACCAATCTAAGGTAGGACCAACCGCTTGGCGGCATCCGGAAAGCAGTTATTGAGGAAATCAGGGGCACGGATGCCGAGTTGCTTCTGGGGTTTGCCACGTGTCCGACCGGGTTCAGCATTGCAGCGCATCCCAACAGAATCAGTACTGTCTCATGCAGACGCGCCCTCTTCATTCGTGGCTGTCGATTCGAAGATTTGTCAGTCATTGAAAGCGCTGCGCCCATCACGAACAACATGTGGGTCGACTTTGCAATCGCCCAATTCGTTACTGATTGTGGCAACTGCTACGGTCACCTGAAAGGCCAAGAACGGACAATAATCGGACAGGAAAAGACGCTCTTTCGAGAATTGATATCGACGAACGGCTGGATAATTGGCGGATTTTCGAAATACGCTGAGACTCACTGGTTGCGCGTTGCGCGGTCTGCCGTGTGCTGCAGTTGAGGATGGAATCATCGGCAGCAATCCCGCCTCGAAGTTGGTCGGTTCGTCAGAACAACGCGTTCCACTCGGCATCGACAAGTGCGAGTCCCAAGTCTTTTCTAAACTACGACGCGTCAGGATCATTGTTGAAAAATGCAGGAACGACTATCTTGCCTTTGTATATCCATCGGAACTAGCGAGGTCGCATCATTGTCTGTTTGTCGGGCCTTTGCCAATGCCAGTGCTCCATCATGTGCTCTTCTCGACTTCGTCGGACGACATGCAACAATAGCCTTGCTTATTTGATGTCTTATTTTGTCCTATCTTTGGCGGCAATAGGTATTTCGCTCATGCCGGCACCGGGCTAACATCACGCTAATTTGTGGTAGTTGCTAACTATGCCCCTCCCCTCCCGTGCTTGAGCAACGGTGGGGACGAGTCTATACGCGCTTACCAACAATCTGGTGTGGAGAGTGTAATGAATCGAATAGTGAGCTTGATTTCCTTATTCGCCGCCCTGACGCTAGTCTCAATCTGGGCTTTTGGCCAGGCCGAATCAGGCGCGATCAATGGTATTGTTACTGACAAAACCGGGGCAGTCGTCGTCGGGGCGAAAGTAACGGCGACATCGGTTGATACGGGACTAGTTCGCACAGCCACTGCGGGGTCGGCGGGTGAATATGCAATCACTAACCTTCCGCCTAAGCTGTACAACGTCACAGTTGAGGCGCAGGGCTTCCAGAAATACTCCCAACAGGTCAAGGTCGACGTCGGATCCAGGAACGAGATGTCGGCGAAACTGGAGGTTACGGGCGCGTCCACCACGGTGGAAGTCAACGACTCGGCGGAAACGGGGGCCGTCGTCAATACTGAAAACCAGACCTTATCCCAGACCATTAGCTCCAAGCAGATGGTGGATCTACCTACCCTTACGCGCAATCCTTATGACTTGGTTGCGACTGCCGGAAACGTCACCGAAGACAACAACAGCGACCGCGGTGCTGGTTATTCCATCAACGGCGCTCGCTCTGCTAATACCGACATCCTGCTGGATGGCGGAGAGAATGTTGATTTGTTTACGGCCACGGTAGGACAGAGTGTACCGCTCGACACGGTGCAGGAGTTCAGCGTTCTGACTAACAACTTCACCGCGGAATATGGCCGCACTGGCGGCGGAGTGGTCAACGTAGCCACCAAATCTGGTACCAACAACTTCCGCGGATCCTTGTATGAGTTTAGTCGTCTCTCGGCGCTGGCGGCCAACACCTACAACAACGACGCCAACGGCATCACGAAGCCGGGTTTTACTCGCAACCAGTTCGGCTATTCAATCGGTGGCCCAATTGTGAAGAACAAACTGTTATTCTTCAGCGGAACGGAATGGACTCGCATTCGCAGCAATTCGGTCATTACCCAAAGCATTATCGACCCGGCATTTGTGGCACTGCCTGAAGTCAACGGAGCTACCAAGGCATTCTTCAGCACCTTGGGCAGCCATCTGCGTCCCAACTTGGGCGTTTTGCAGAATGTGAACTGGCAGCAAGCGAATGGCGGTACTTGCCCCGCGCCCTTGCCATGTGATGCTCCGTTTGGACAGTACGTGCAGTACGCGGTTCCTTCGGATTCCGGTGGGGGCCTTCCGCAGAATACCTATAGCACGGTGAATCGTATTGACTGGAATATCTCTGACAAGAACACTCTATACGCCCGCTACGCTCTGTATAGTGAAGATGATTTTCCCGGTACCGCCAACGCCAGTCCCTATGTGGGTTATGACACCGGACAAACCCTGTTCAACCAGAACCTAACTATTAACTTCACGCACGTGTTCACGCCGAGGCTTGTGAGTTCATCAAAGATAGTTTACAACCGCCTCAACTCCTTAAGTCCGCTTGGTGTGAACCCTGTTGGCCCAACTCTATATACCTCAGCAACGGCGGTGCCGGCGCTGCCCGGAACGAACGGCTCGCTGGTGTTTCCGGGCTACTCGGAAACCAACCCCGCTGTTGCAATTCCGGTTGGCGGCCCGCAGAACCTCTATCAATTCTACGAGGACCTCAACTGGTCCAAAGGCAAGCACCAGTTCAAGTTTGGCGGCGAATACATCCAGACGCGTGATAACCGCGTGTTCGGCGCGTTCGAGAACGCAGTCGAATCGCTGTCTTCAGGCGGCAGTATTTCTGAAGCCGCAGCCAATCTTGTCGGGGGGCAACTGTTCCAGTTCCAAGGCGCTTCCTTTCCGCAAGGTAAATTCCCGTGCTCCAAGGACGCCGCCGGTAAGACCGTCGTAACTCCTGAATGCACACTGAACCTACCGGTTGGTCCGCCGGCTTTCGGTCGCAACAACCGCTACAACGACGGAGCCTGGTATGCCCAGGATTCCTGGAAAGTAAATCCCCGTCTGACCTTGAATCTTGGTCTCCGTTGGGAGTACTACGGCGTGCAGCACAACGCCAATCCGACCCTGGATTCCAACTTCTATCTTGGTCCGGGTGCCAATATCTACCAGCAGGTCCGCAATGGCACGGTGCAAATCGCCAATCAGAGCCCGGTGGACGGACTGTGGGCGAAGGACATGAACAACTTTGCTCCGCGTGTTGGCTTTGCATGGGACGTGTTCGGCGATGGAAGCACCAGCCTCCGCGGTGGATACGGCATGGGTTATGAGCGGAATTTCGGCAATGTGACTTTCAACGTGATCCAGAATCCGCCCAACTACGCCGTGGTCAGCTTGGTGGCGGGCTCTGATGTACCAGTCTTACCTATCTTTACCAACAACTCAGGTCCTCTGGCCGGCACTGGCACGAAACCTCTGCCCGGAACCAGCTTACGCGCCATTCAGCAGAATCTTCCGACCGCCTATACGCAGTTCTGGTCGGCATCGATTGATCGCCAGATCATGCGTAATTCGGTGCTGTCCATTGAATACTCAGGGTCGAAGGGTACCGGCCTATACGATATCGCCAACCTAAACGATGCGGGCTACGGCTCAGCTTTCCTGGGTGATGCCCGCGCCGCCAACCGCATCAACTATCAGTACACCAACATTAACTATCGCGGCGGGGCCGGTTTCAGCAACTACAACGGCATCAACCTGAAGTTTTCCACCAACAACCTCTTCAACAAAGGATTACAACTGCTTGCCAACTACACTTGGTCACATGCGATTGACAACCTTTCTGATACGTTTTCTGGTGGTTACTCCTCGAACTACGGTTTGGGTTATCTGAATGCATTTAATCCCAGCCTGGATAAAGGCAACTCGGACTACGACACGCGCCAGCGCTTCGTGGTCAGCGGCGTGTGGGACCTGCCTTGGATGAAGCAAGCGAGCAATGCATTCGCTCGGCAGGCACTAGGAGGCTGGAGCATGTCGCCAGTCTTTAAGGTCCACTCGGGCTATCCCTTCTCGATCTATGATTGCACCAACCTGACAGGTTCATCAGGATTTACCTGCCCGCGTTACGTACCCGGTGCCCCGGTTGCGCAATCTGGACATGCTGATGTCGGCAATCCAATTCCCGGGTCGCCAAACTTGTTTACCTACCTCTCACTTCCACTGGATGCCAATGGCTTGCCGGCGGGAAACGGAAATGCTCTCGCAGTGCCGGTTTGCAGTGGACTGTACGGAGTAGGTTGCGTGTACACCCAGAATGGTCAGAGCGTTCCACGGCGTAACAGCTATCAATCTCCCGGCTACTGGAACGTTGATTTCGTCGCTATGAAGAACTTTAAGCTGACGGAGCGGTTCACGATGCAGTTCCGCGGTGAGTTCTACAACATCTTCAACCATCACAATATGTACATCCAGGCGAGCAACCTCGATATCGAGAACGGCACTGGAGTCACGGCGATCAACGCTATCAACGGTTCGCCCAGCGCCGGCTCGTCCAATAGCCTGCTTCCGGATGAGCGGCGCAACATCCAGTTCGCCCTTAAGCTGCTCTTCTAGGCAGACCTGGAACAAGAACTACAGCAATCGGGGGGCCTTCGGGCCCCCCATTCTTGTCACGCCAGACCGATGAATTAGCGTAGTCGTGTTAACGATTCCGGCTTCCCCACTCGATTGATCACCCTGGGAAATCACAATCGTGGGCCCGGGGAAGGCTTCGCTGAGATGACAGTGCGACCATAAGTCCTTGTTGCGGGAAGATCTACCGCCATGAAATTTGCATGCCGTATCCGAGCAGCACGCGGTCGTAGTCTGTGAGCAAGTCATCGAATGGCACTGCATCGGACACCTCCTCGTGCCGCTTCCCGGGACTTCCAACTAGGTGACTGTAGTCGTATCCATCTGGGATCTCTGCGCCAGGAGTTCTCCGGTGGTGTGGACAGTGGGGGCAATGCCACACCGCGCTTCCTGTACATTCAGGGCAGCACCCGCCGCACACAGCATCACTGTAGTAATCCTCGAACTGCATGACTTACCTCTGACTTCTTGCCCGGCTGAAGACAAAGCGGGGCGCCGCCAGCAGCAATATCAATCCGACCAAAGCAGGTGCTATTTTCATCATGGTCTTCATGCCGGCTCCTTGACTTTAGGCCCGTTGTTCATCGGATCCCAAGCTGCGAATTGCGCGGCTATCACGTCTTGCGGCGGGCGGCTGCCGCGGCGGGCATGATTTTTTCCGCTTACTTACTAAGGCGCACCTTGCGGCCGAATTCGCTCACTGTGGTGAGAGGTTTTTGCATTGCAGGGAATGGCGTGCGCCCAAGGTGTGCGGGGCGGTGGAGATTAACATAACAGCAAACAAAGGGGCTCCCAGACAGGTGAAGCCCCCTCTTGCGCGCTGCTGATCAACGGGACAATTCAAAGCCTTCGTAGCCGTTCGCTGCGATCGCCTCGCATTTCAGCCGATAGGCTTCTACGCCGCCAATGTAGGGCATGAAACCCTGCGGCTTTCCTGGAATGTTGGCGCCCACGTACCAGGAGTTCGTGCATGGAAACAGCGTGTAGCCCGAGAGTTCGTTCACGTGCCTGACCCATGCGTTCTCCGCATTGAGGGTGGGCTCGATGTCGGAGAATTGATGCTCGCGCACATAGGAGAGGCATTCGGCAATCCAGTCGACGTGTTGTTCGATGGACACCACCATATTGCTGAATACGGAAGGGCTGCCCGGACCGGTGATCATGAAAAAGTTCGGAAATCCTGCAACCATGAGGCCGAGATAAGTGCGCGGGCCCGCGGACCATTTGTCGCTCAGCGAGAACCCGGCTCTTCCGCGGACGTCGATGTTGCGCAGCGCGCCGGTCATGGCATCGAAGCCGGTGGCAAAAATAAGAATGTCCAACTCGTATTCCGTCTCGGAGGTCCGCAATCCGGTGGCGGTGATCTCTTCGATCGGAGTAGATCGAGTGTTAACCAGGGTTACATTGTCGCGATTAAAGGTCTCGTAGTAGCCAGTGTCAACACAGCTCCGCTTGGTGCCGAACGGATAATCCCTCGGCAACAACTTTTCAGCGACCGCCGGGTCGCGAACGACGTCACGAATTTTTGCGCGCACGAATTCAGCCGCCGTCTCGTTGGCGTCCTGGTTCACGAACAGATCGGCGAACGCTCCGGACATGGCGAGGCCGCCGAGGTGCCACCGTTGTTCGTACTCGGCCTCGCGCTCTTCCGGCACGTGGAGCTGCGCGCCTTCTGCCGGTACTCGGAGCCATGCGCCTTCCAGTTCTCGATCATCTCTTGCGACAGCGGCACATTGTGAGCCGGAACAACAAAGTTGGGAGTCCTTTGGAACACAAAGAGGTGCGATGCCTGCTGAGCAATAATGGGAATTGACTGGATCGCCGAGGAGCCGGTCCCGATGACTCCGACTCGTTGGCCGCTGAAGTTGACTGCTTTATGGGGCCAGCGAGCCGTGTGGTATCGCTTGCCTTGAAACGAATCGAAACCGTCGATATCCGGAATATTCGGATCCGAGAGGCACCCCGTGGCCATGATGCAAAACCGAGCGCATACGGAATCGCCGAAATCGGTCTTGATTCTCCACCGCTTTGCCGCTTCATCGAAGCTCGCTTCCGTCACCCGGGTGTTTAATTGGATGTCCTGTCGGAGTTCGAAACGGTCAGCGACATAGTTCAGATATCGCAGGATTTCGGGTTGAGAAGCGTAGCGCTCCGTCCACTGCCACTCTTTCTGCAGCTCGTCCGAGAAGGAGTAGGAGTACTCCAGGCTCTCGACATCGCATCGTGCTCCTGGAT
>Ga0306920_100009404_pt1 | contig 13041 bp, 12 predicted proteins | sample flu12Cox44000170_FD_204666 | JGI IMG/M metagenome (GOLD analysis project Ga0306920, IMG submission 204666) | Lab enrichment of tropical soil microbial communities from Luquillo Experimental Forest, Puerto Rico - flux4day.12C.oxic.44.000.170 (v2)... | ecosystem: Environmental > Terrestrial >...
CGTACGGATTGTACGATTCAGTGCCGTAGTCCATCAGTTCAGCGAACGACGATTCCCGGTTTCAAGTTGACTGTGCCGCTTCGAACGACGAACCGCATCCGCACGTACGCGACGCATTTGGGTTGACGATTCGAAAACCGGTGCCGGTCAAACCGTCGGTGAAATCCAGGGTCGCGCCGCGCAAGTAGGAGACGCTTTCGTCGTCGATAAAAAATTGCACGCCATCGCGCTCGACTATTGCGTCGCCTTCTTCTCGTTCGCCAAGCGTCATCTCGTAATGCAGACCTGAACAGCCGCCCTTAGCCACTTCTACTCGCAAGCCTTTTCGCGAGTTTTCCGGTCGCCCCGAAAGCAGACTTTGGAGCTGTCGAACAGCGTTGTCGGTGACGTCAATCATCGCCTTAAAAAATACGGCTGTGGCATATGCAAGTCAAAGAGCAGTCAAAGACGCGGACGTGAATCATCAAATTCCCACCTCCAAGCTTCAGAGAAATTTCAACCATAAAAGCCGCGGTCGCTATCATGTCACGTTTAGCGAAGCGAATATCTGAGACTTAGTGCCGGAGTTGGAAAGACAATGCCACGAGACCCTTCGCTTCACTCAGGATGACAATTGCCTGTTTGATGTTGGAGCTTGAGATTTCTCTGGATCCTGGAGCTTGGTGCTTGGAGCTTTGCCGAGCAATCAATTACAGTTAAATCGCATGGGCCGGATCCGATTGCTTTCTGAGACCGTGGCCAGCCAGGTGGCGGCCGGCGAAGTGGTGGAACGTCCGGCGTCGGTGGCAAAGGAATTAGTTGAAAACAGTCTAGACGCAGGCGCTTGCAACATCGATGTCGGTATTCGCCGCGGTGGAATTTCGCTGGTTCGCGTGATCGATGACGGCTGCGGGATGGACCGCGATGATGCGCTGCTTTCGCTCGAGCGACATGCCACCAGCAAGATTCGCTCTGCTGCCGACCTCCAAGCCGTTGAAACGCTGGGGTTTCGCGGCGAAGCATTGCCAAGTATCGCAAGTGTGTCGCGGTTCCGCCTAACCACGCGTGAAGGGGGCGCGATCGCAGGTACAGAAATTCTCGTCAACGGCGGCAAAATCGACGTTGTGCGGGACGGTGGTGAAGCCCCAGGCACGCAAATCGAAGTGCGCTCGCTTTTCTACAACCTGCCTGTGCGCCGGAAATTTCTTCGTTCCGAGAACACCGAAAGCCGCAACATCGAACATCAGATTCATTTGCAAGCGATCGGTCATCCTGAGATTGGCTTCTCGTTGATGCGCGATGATCGGATCTTGTTCCAGTTGCCAGGTACCGCAACGCTCGGGCACCGGATCCGCGACCTATACGGCGCCGAACTGTTGCAGCGACTGGTTGAAGTGAACGGCGCTGCCTCGCCCAAAATTAGAATTAGTGGTTTTATCGGTCAGGCAGGTCTCAGCCGACAAAACCGCAGCCAGCAACTCCTGTTCGTAAACGGCCGCGCGATCGAAAGCATTCTTATCACAGGGGCCGTGCGCGAAGGTTACCACACGGCTCTTATGAAAGGGCAATACCCCGTTACGTTTCTTTTCCTTGAGCTCGATCCCACCGCTGTAGATGTAAATGTGCACCCGGCGAAACGCGAAGTGCGTTTTCGCGATCCCAACGGCGTGCGCGAGGCGGTTGTCCGCTGCATTCAACAGACACTGGAGCACGCTCGAGCTGAGTGGCAGGAAAAATTTCGTGCACCAGTGCGGTTGGAGCCGACCACTGCGGTTTCCGTTAAACCGGCTCCCGATCTAAGTCTGCGCTCCGAGCTGACGGGTCCCGAGGCTTCGCATCGCGAATTGCCGCATCTGGGCACTGTAGGCGGGGTCGCTGACCCCGGTCGGGTACGTCCGTCAGAGTTTGTAGGACAGGCGCCACGCCTGCCGGAGCGCCGCTTGGATTCAGCACGCGATACGCCTGCCCTACACCCACAGGAGCGAGATACAAAACCTGCTCAGCAGCAGTTCGAGATCATCGGCGTACTCAGCAAGCTCTATGTCTTGATGGAAAATGCGAACGGTCTTGTCCTGGTGGATCAACACGCCGCGCACGAGCGAGTTCTGTTCGAAGAATTGCGGCGCAGAATGGAACAGCAGGGAGTGCCTACGCAAAAGTTGCTTCTGCCCCAAACGTTCGACGTCCCGCCGCGTGACGCCGATTGGATCGAGCAGAATCTGCCGGTCCTGCAAAGGATGGGAATCGGAATTGAAAGTTTCGGTCCGGACACGTTCAAGATCGATAGTCTTCCCAGCTTTCTCGACGTTTCGAACGCAGCGCAATTCATGCGCAAAGTGATTGATGATCTAAAGAGCGCCGGCAATAGCACTTCAGCGATGCGACTAGGTGAGGAGATGATTGCTAAGACAGTTTGCCGTCACGCTGTTAAAGCGAATGATCCGTTGCGTTACCCTGAATTAGAAAAATTGATTCGCGATCTGCTCGACTGCGATCTGCCCTATTGCTGCCCGCATGGACGGCCCACCATGATCCAGATTTCGCTTCAAGAGCTCGAGAAAAAATTCGGACGCAAGGTGTGATTGTCGGGGAGCGAATGCCTTCAGCATCTTTGGTGTGCCAATGAAAGGGCAGCGGGCCCGCCGCACTTCGGGACGCAAGTGCGAACTTGTAGCGCCCTCGGAGACAGCCGTTCGCGGGCCGGTGTGGCTATATCTTATGGATTGTTAGAGGCCATTCGGGAAACGGATTTGGCGACCTCCATCTGCTGAGTCACTTCTTTGATTTTTGTCTCCTGCTCTTTTAACCGTGTATTCACTGCCTCGAGCGCGGCTTCCAATCTCTGAACCTTACCCTGCTCTTCCAGAAACGACTTGTGCTCCTTAAGAAACTCATTAAGCAACATCGCGTTGATTTGTTCATAGCGAACGCCAAGCAATTCCCCATCCTCGCCGCGTATCACGAGGTCCGGATTAACCTCCACCACTTCTTCTGCGACCAAACCAAATTGCGGGATGCTTTTGTTGTCGCTCTTGTAGAAAAAGGTTACTGGCTTGAGTGCAAGGACGGCTTCGCTGGAGTTGTCCATTGGTCTGATATCGCGTTTGAACCGTCGCGAGGAGAGCGTAGTGCCTAATTTCCCAGCGCTATCGGCGAACACCGGAAGACTGCTGCCGGGGTCAACTGACTGCCCGTGGATGTTGCCGATGTAACAGCTATTGCTGACGTTAGCGCCATCGACGAGTGCGCCTATACAAATAACGTTATTGGCGGTGGTGACGCCTTCGCCAGCAAGGCGACCCAAAGCGATATTGCTGCTGCCGGTAGTGTTGTTAGAGAGCGCGCCCAGACCTATGGCCGCGTTGAAGTCGCCGTTGCTGTTGACCAGCGCTCCACTACCAATCGCAGTGTTGTTCGTGCCGTCGGTGTTGGCAGCAAGAGCATTGAAACCGATGGCCGTATTTTCGACCCCAATGGTGTTGGCGGAAAGTGCGGCAAGGCCGGCGGCAGTGTTGCCATTGCCGCTTGTGTTGCTCTGGAGGGCCTGAAAACCATCAGCGGTATTGCCGAAGCCGTCCGTGTTGGCTGTAAGTGCTGCGGCCCCTATAGCCGTGTTTCCGGCGCCAGTCGTGTTAGCAAAAAGCGCCTCCTCACCGTTGGCTGTATTAGAACTGCCTGTGACATTGCTAAAGAGAGCAGACCCACCAACGGCGGTATTACTGCTGCCCTCGGTGTTGAAAAGGAGTGCCTGGGATCCGACGGCCGTGTTGTCGCTACCAGTCGTATTACTCTGGAGCGCGCCAAACCCGTTTGCAGTGTTATCGACACTAACATTATTCGTAAGCGCTCGAAAACCGGTAGCAGTGTTATCGACCCCGGTTGTATTGCTTTTGAGTGCTTCAACACCGATAGCAGTATTTTCGCTGCCGGTTGTGTTGCTCAGGAGTGCCGAAGCACCGGCAGCTGTGTTGCCATCTCCAATCGTGTTGCTATTGAGTGCAAAGGCGCCAATAGCCGTACTGCTATTGCCGGTCGAGTTATGGACAAGCGCAGCGGTTCCATTAGCGGTATTGTCGGCGCCTGTCGTATTCAACAAGAGCGCTGCAACACCAGTGGCGGTATTGTCGTCCCCCGTGTTGAGCACAAGCGTTCCAGCGCCAACACCGGTGTTGAAGCTGCCGGCCGTGTCGCTGAAGAGCGAAAACCAACCAAGGCCTGTGTTGCCAGCGCCGGTGGTGAGATTCTGAAGTGCTTTGGTGCCTTCCGCGGTGGTGAGATTCGGATAGCCTCCATCCGGTGGTGGAACGACCGAGTACGCACTTGGCAAGATTGCAAAACAGACAAGCGCGAGTCCGGCGGCAAGCTGCGTAATTGCCGTCTTCAGCTGAAGTCCTGATTTCATGATCTGATCCTTTCTCTTTCCGCGCCGTGTTAATTCCCTGAGTTGGGGTCTGAAAAGGGAGCGAAGCACCGGGCGGGGAGCAGTCCTCGGCCCGAATCAGATCCCGCTGCCCGCGAGTTTCGAAAAAATCGCGTGTGCTTGTCGAGAACGAAGTATTCACCCTTTTCTGTGCAATGGTTTCAGTGTCCGCTACTCTCAGCGCAGAGAAATCGCTGCGCCGTCGGCTCGGGGCAAACTTCGCCGACGACAGCGAACGCCACAGAAGCGCTGCTTGCCATTTTAATGGCAGCCGCGTTTAATTTGGCGCGGTGAAAAAAATCGAAGCCATCATTAAGCCGTTCAAAGCCGAGCCGGTGCGAGAAGCTTTGATGGCGGCAGGCGTCGAAGGAATGACTCTTAGCGAGGTAAAAGGATTCGGCCGGCAGAAGGGACACAGCGAGATCTATCGCGGCACTGAATACACGGTGGATTTTCTTCCCAAAATCAAATTCGAGATCGTGATCAGCGACGATCGCGCGCAACGTGCAGTCGAAGCGATTCTGGAAAAGGCCAAGACCGGAAAAATCGGCGACGGCAAAATCTTTGTGACTGAAGTGGAAGAAGCGGTGCGTATCCGAACCGGTGAACGAGGAATGGAAGCGCTGTGAGTGCGACTGTCCGCCCGTTCAACGGTTAACAAGGTTACAACGCCAGCTTGCCATCCTAAACTCATGACTGCATATGCCACCCCGTTGTAACGATGTAACCATGTAACGTTTTAAGGATTCAACCGCATGTACGACTACTTACTTTCCGTTTTTCTCGGGGTCGTCGAAGGACTGACCGAATTTCTTCCTGTGAGTTCCACCGCACATCTGCGCATCTGCGAAGCGTTGCTCCATATCGATCTGCATGATGGGTTCTGGAAAATGTACACAATTGTCATCCAGCTCGGAGCCATTCTCGCTTTGCCGGTTTATTTTTGGAGTCGCATTGTGAACCTTGTTCGCACGTTTCCGAAGGGCGAACGCGGCAATCGCACCATCTTCACGCACCCGTTGAGCCTCACGCTTATCGCATTTGTTGTGACCGCGGTTCCCGCGTGGGCTCTCACAAAAGTCATTGGCAAAAACCTGGAAAGTCTTTGGGTAATGGCTATGGCGCTGCTCATTGGCGGGATTATCATGTGGGTCGTTGATGCCGTGTTCACTCGGCCACGCACGATGCACATGGAGGAAATGACGCTGCCGCAGGCGGTCTGGATTGGCGCCGCGCAAATTCTGTCCGCTGTTTTCCCCGGTACGTCGCGCTCGATGTCCACGATTGCTGCCGGACAAATCGCCGGAATGTCGCGTCCGGCCGCACTTGAATTTTCGTTTTTTCTGTCGATGCCGACCATGGTGGTGGCCACTGGATACGATTTTCTGAAGAGCGTAATACCGCACCATCACGAAGAGGAGATTGCGCCGCTCACGATCACTCCACATCAATGGATCGTGCTTGCGATTGGATTTGTCGTTTCATTCTTTGTGGCGCTGGTAGTCGTCGCGTGGTTCATGAACTGGGTTCGCGCACGGGGATTCGCGCCGTTTGCGGTTTACCGGATTGTGCTCGGTCTCGCATTGTTGACGCTCTTGATGCGTGGAATGATGTGATTGGCTACAATGGAACAGAACGTCATTCTTCCCGACCTGCAAAGCGCGGTCATTTGTGAGGACGTCCGCTGTGAAGTCAACGGCATGCAAACCCTCGTCGGCGTGCTGAGTGTGATCCCGGCGCCGTCATTGCCCATCAATTATTTTAGGCTCTGCATCTGGACCCGCTGGTGCAGCGGTTCCGGCAAATTTCGCCAAAAATCTCGCATCGTGGGCGTGGACGAACAGCAGGTAGTTGCGCAGGCGGAGGTCGAGTTCGTGCTCAAAGAAATGGAAGGCCACGCCACCAATGTCCATTATTTTGGCGGCGTGCAGTTTCAACAGTACGGCATGCATCACGTCGAGATTTATCTGGAAAACGAATTGCGGCTGCGCTTTCCGTTGCCGGTGATTCAGGTGCAGCAGCGCCCGCCTGGTTGAAGTCGCCAACGTCTCATGAACGAGGGCTTGTGAATGGGTTAAATCGTTTATCAGGCGGCACCATGCTGAAACGATTTTTCCCGGCAGTGATTTGCAGTGTCATTCTCATCGGGAAAATACATGCGCAGGAAGTAATCGTTGCTCGCGAAAAAAAACCCGAGCTTCCCGCGCAAACACCGCAGCCATCTGAACAGCTTGCTTCAGAATCGCCGACACCTTCAGAATCACCGACACCGGCGCCACACAAACCAGAGTCGCGCGAGAAGAAGTCCGCCCCTGCAACACTGACGCTTGAAGAAATGCGAGCGGCTGGTGCACGCGCTGCGGAAGGATTGAGCGACCGATCTGTTTCGCAATCAACGAAAACCCATGAGACGGATGTCGAGAGCGCTCCGATGCCGAATCCCACTGTTGCCGAGACTCCCAGGCCCGTGAAAAGAGAAACACCGATTGAGCAAAAAACTTCGTCTCGCCCCTCCGGATCGCGCGGCACAAAGATTGAGGGGATGGGCCCGATTCGGCCCACAATGATGGAATCCGGGCGAGAGGCGCCGAGCCCTTCTCCTCGCTGAGATTATTGGTAGCGACGCCACGCTGCGGCGTCCGGACAGCGCAGCGCGCTATCCCTACCTTTCAGCAGCAAGAGCTGACAAAATTTATCAGCCGCAATATTTGTTGCGCGGCGATGCCGCTAACTTATTATCTGTGGGCAAGTCCCGACTGTGTCCCGTAGGATGCGTCGGGAAAATTTTTTGCCTGCCCGCAGTGCTTCGCCCAGCGATGCAGGCGGGCCAATTTTCGATTTCACATGGCGAACACAATTTTGATTGGAATGCAGTGGGGCGACGAGGGCAAAGGCAAGATTATCGACGTGCTTACTGCCCGGGCGGACGTCGTTGTCCGCAGCCAGGGCGGCAATAATGCCGGGCACACAGTCATCCACCGCGGCGTGAAATATGTGCTGCATTTGATTCCGTCGGGAATCCTGCGGCACCGCAAAGTCTGCGTGATCGGAAACGGCGTGGTTATCGATCCAGTCGCGCTTGTAGCCGAGATGGATGGCTTGCGTCAATTGGGAGTCAATATCGACAAAAACCTGCTCATCAGCGATTGCGCGCATCTCGTCTTACCGTATCACCGGATCCTCGACGAGCAGCGTGAGCTGCGCCGGGGCCGGATCGGCACTACGAAACGAGGAATCGGCCCAGCCTACGGAGATAAGGCAGCGCGAACGGGCTTGCGGATGTCTGACCTGATGCAGCCGATTGTGTTCTCGAAAAAGTTGCAGGCCAAGATCATCGAGAACAACAGAATCCTTCAGGCGCTCGGTGCAAAACCGATCAGTTTTCGCGATGTGAACGAGATGTATCTTGCTGCCGGCGAAAGATTGCGGCCTTACGTGACAAATACGGTGGTCTACCTGCACCGTGCGATGGATCGAGGCAAACAAATCTTGTTCGAAGGCGCGCAGGGAACATTCCTCGATATCGATCACGGCACGTACCCGTATGTGACTTCCTCAAACACGACAGCGGGCGGCGCGTGCACCGGCACCGGCGTGCCACCGCATCGCATGGATCGTGTCGTCGGCGTGATGAAGGCCTACTCAACGCGAGTAGGTGACGGCGCCTTGCCTACAGAGGACGCGCAATTGGCGCAGATCCTTCACAATCTCGGCCGCGAATTCGGCGCGACAACGGGACGCAAACGCCGCTGCGGTTGGTTCGATGCTGTGGCGACTCGTTACGCGGGAATGATCAACGGCATCGACGAGATCGCGATTACCAACCTGGATGGGCTAGACGAAGTCGATCCAATTCGCATTTGTGTTGGCTACCAGCTACACGGAAAGCGGCTGAATGTTCCGCCGTGCGACGCAAATCAACTGGCGAATTGCGAACCGGTTTACGAGGAAGTCGCTGGCTGGAACACGTCCATACACACTGCACGCAAATTTTCGCAGCTTCCTTCCGCCGCGAGAAAATATGTCAGATACATCTCCGAACTGACAGGTGCAAAACTCTCCATGGTGAGCGTCGGTCCGGCGCGCGGGGAGACAATCATTCTGTGAGCCGCTGTTCGTTTTTTGGCGAAAATGTGGTGTAGTGTGCGCTGTCCTCAGCGCGGAACCGCACCCACAATTCCGCTGAGGACAGCGAACGCTACAGCCCGGATCGCACTTGGACTGGTCAGTCAGGATTGATTTGAATTCCGGGTTTGGCCGGGGTGACATTTGCGTTTGCGCGGCAGCTTTCAACAGTTAAGCACTCATCGATGTCTGCAAGCACCAAAACTGTTCCGCGCCACATCGCGATCATCATGGATGGCAACGGGCGGTGGGCCAAGTCGCGCGGACTGTCGAGGATCAAAGGTCACGAAGCCGGCGCCCAAGCTGTTCGACAATGTGTCGAAGGTTGTGGCGAGTTAAAGGTCGAGTATCTCACGCTTTACGCATTCTCCGCTGAAAACTGGCAACGCCCCAAAACCGAAATCATCGCGCTGATGCGTTTGCTGGAAAAATTTCTGAAGGAGAAAACACCGGAGTTGCTCGAGAAAAATGTGCGTCTTCAGGCGATTGGCCGGCTGACTGATCTGCCCCATAGCGCTCAGGAGCAACTTCACAGGAGTATCGAGCAAACTGCCGGCAACACTGGTCTCACGCTCGTCCTGGCACTGAGCTACGGCGGCCGATTGGAGATTATCGACGGCATCAAGAGTTTGCTCCGTGCCGTCGAGTTGGGGCACATCGACAGAGCGATGATCGATGTGGCGATGTTCAGCAAACATCTTTACACGCGGTACTATCCCGATCCCGATCTCCTTATCCGCACGTCCGGCGAGATGCGGCTTTCGAATTTTCTGCTCTGGCAAACTTCGTACACGGAAATGTACGTCACGCCCAAGCTGTGGCCCGAGTTTACAAAGCAAGATCTACTGGCCGCAGTGGAAGAATTTGGCCGCCGCCAACGGCGTTACGGAGGGGTGGAGTAGTTGTAGAGGCGTTCGCCGCGGCGAGCACCGCTACAACGCCGTAGTCGCAGCAGCTTGGTAGGGCGCGCAGTCCTCTGCGCGCCGTTGGTAGCACTCACGGGAGTAATCGCTCTATAAAATTGGTGTTTATTCGCGTGCTTTAGTGGTTACAGATGGACAGCGACATGAGATTTGAAGGGCAAGTTGCAGTTGTCACCGGAGCAGGACGAGGCATCGGACGCGCGATTGCTTTGCGCTTCGGTAGTGAAGGCGCGCGCGTGGCGTGCGTGAGTCGGACGGAGGAAAACGCAAAAAAGATTGCTGATAAAATCAACGATCTACGGAGTGGATCGGCAAAAGCGTACGCAGTCGATGTCGCAGATCATGCGACCGTGCAAAAAATCGGGGCTCAGGTTCTGGAGGATTTTGGTCGAGCCGACATCCTGGTGAACAATGCCGGTGTGACGCGCGATGCGCTTGCGATGCGAATGTCCCTCGAAGATTGGGACGCGGTTATCAACACAAACTTGCGAGGCGCGTTTAGTTTTACCCACGCGTTAGTTCGCGCGATGACCAAGCAGCGCAGTGGCCGCATCATCAATATCAGCTCTGTGATCGGTTTGATGGGCAATGCCGGGCAGACAAATTACGCGGCGAGCAAGGCAGGGCTGATTGGACTAACCAAATCGCTCGCGCGCGAGCTGGCCAGCCGTAATATCACAGTTAATGCGGTGGCGCCGGGGTTCGTCATGACTGACATGACCGTTGGGCTATCCGATCAAGTTAAGGATGCGATTCACAGCAAGATCCCACTCGCCAGGACTGGAACGCCGGAGGAGGTTGCCGCGGCCGTAGCATTCCTCGCATCGCCGGAAGCCGCTTACATTACAGGCCAGGTAATGTGCGTCGATGGCGGCATCGTGATGTGACGGAATCGTCCTCCTGCTCGAAAGACGAACGGTCGAGGACGAGCACGAGCCGACAAGGCGCATCACACCCGTTGTACGATCGTCACACGGCCCTCTGCTACCAGAACTGCTGCGGCCGAAACCATAAACTCGTAAACCGTATTCGCGCCTTCGCCGTAAAGACGCGTCGCCGAAATCAGAAGCGGCAAATGAATATAATCTAGTCGTGTTACGTGTAAGCGTCCGTCCCGCAACGCAGCCAGATATCCGGAAGGGGCAACTGTACCCGCAGCGCGCGCCCACAAACCGCCGTGAATAGCCGCCGCTTGCGCACCGTATTCAAACGCGTGTACGGCGGACAAACGCCCGTGGCGGCGCAACGGGTTGGTCGGATCACGATGCGTATTACTAACGCACGCGATCGATCGATCGTTCCATTGCACGACTTCATCCAACAGGCACATCAGATGGGAGTGGGGGATCAGCGTGCGAATCTCCGCTTTGTTGATTGCCCTATGATTCGCCATTGCAGAAGCCCAGCGCGATTCGCCGGCCGTGATTGCCCACGAAACACACGAAAAAATACGAAAGATTCGGTGTTGTCTATTCGCGAAAATTTTCGGTTCTGTTGGTGTTTTTGGTGGGCAGTTTTTTTGTTCAATCCCAGAACGAATAAAAGTTGAACCAGTTGTAAGGCGCCAGGCGCGCATAATGCTCAAGCCGCGCAACATAGCGTTCCATCCATGCCTGAATCTCCTCGGCCCGATGCTCCCGATTCAACACGATCTCGTCGGCGAAATGTTCGAAGTAAATATCGTAGCGATTCCCGCCGCGGTAGAGGCCGAAGAATAAAATTACCGGGCAATGCATCATGGCAGCAAGCAACAGCGGACCGGACGGCAAGGTGGCAGGCGCGCCGAGGAATTGACAGCGCGTCGTCTTATCGGCACCGAAGACGCGATCACCTAAGATCCCAACAAAGCAGCCGGCATCCAGGTTCTCTCTGGCCCTAATCAAAGTATCCGGTCGGTCAGGTGCGATCACTGTGCCCGCAATCGTAGGATTCAGCGCGTCGAAAAACCGGCTGATATTCTGATTATGCGTGGTGTCCATTAGCACCTTGAGCGAAAAGCTTCGCTCCATCACCCCGAGCGCCCGTAACACCACGAAGCTGCCGAGGAGAGAGCCAAACAAAATGCAGCCTTTGCCGTTTTCATTCTGGTGCTGCAACACTTCTTTCCCGTGAATTGTGATGCAGAACCGGTCGAATTCACCGCGCAACAAATAAACCCGGTCCAGAATCGTAGCGGCAAAATAATAGAAGTGGCGCAACACTTTCCACCAATGGACTGAACCCCCGCACGCCCGCTTTAGGAATTCGTAAGAGGCCCGACGCGCCGTTTGTGCCGCGATGAGAAAGTAAACTGTGATCGGATATAACAACAGCCTCGCTAGCGACCGACCGACGTGCTCCGCGATCCAGGCGATCACTCCCAGCGAAGCCGGTGTGCCGCGCTCTGGCACATTTACCCAGCGATCTGCTTCCGAACGCTTGGGGCTGACAATTCCCGAAATCATTTTGCGGTTTCTGTGGTTTGCCCGCAAATGGCGCCTGTGAAAAAATGCGGATAAATCTCGCGAATTCGCTCGATATCCGGCGCAATCTCCGTGCGCGTAAAGCCCGCTTTCAAAAAGGCGCGACGCCACTGCTGGGCAGTCAGAAAGCCGGGGTTGGGACGAATTTCCGGATCTGTTTCCACGTCAGTAAAACTGTCCAGAATTTGAAACATTAGTTCGGGATAAATCGGTTGGTTATCGTAAGGCCGCACGCATTCCCCGATGACGAGCCAACCATCCGCAGGAAGCGCGGATCGCGCTTCGTTCAAGCTAAACAGCAGATTCTTCGAGATATGCATGACGTTAACAGCGTACACGAGATCGAATTCTCCGGAGCCAATCCCTTGCGCGCTCCATGGCAAATCAAGGTCGACCGTGCTCCATTCCAGCGGGAGGTTCGGGTATTGCGCTGTCAATTTGCGTTGATTGCAGCGTCGGAAATACGCGTTTGGCTCCGTAACAACGTAGCGCTCAAGTCGCGACAGAAGGCCGCGCTCAGTTAGTAACGTTAGCAAAATCTCCGTGGCGCTGCCCGTGCCGGCACCGATTTCCAAAATTCGCAGCGTTGGTCGGGAGGAAAGACGATCTGCGGCTCCGGCAGCACCGACCCAGTTATTTACCGCGTATGTCAGATTGTCATTGTTAAAATAGTTGATCCACAGCGGAACGCCCTGAGGTCCGAACAGGTTGTGATCGTCGTTTTGCCGACCCGTGGCTACAGCTGGGTATGCGCTCGCTGCGTAGTCCAGCAAATCCAACGTAGCCGCGTTTGCAGGATCAATCTTCAATCCGACCGCGCGCAGGCTTTTGAGATTGGACTTCCATGGCGTGTTGCGCAAACGATAGGAGCGGGTTGCACCATCATCTCGCATCTGTAAGCAGCCGCTCTCTAGCAGGCGTGCCAGGATCCATCGTAACGCAAGTCTGAAGCGCGGCTGAAAACCGAGAACGCTACAAAGCTCATCAGCTGATTGCCACGCGCCAAGGTGTTCCACCAGGTTCAATCGGCCTAACAAATCGACAGCCAGTTCGATGCTGTAGCGCTCCATCAGTTCCATACTTTGATACAAGGGCTCGCTGAATGTCGCTGGAGGAAATTCCTTGAGACACT
>Ga0306920_100009405_pt1 | contig 13040 bp, 14 predicted proteins | sample flu12Cox44000170_FD_204666 | JGI IMG/M metagenome (GOLD analysis project Ga0306920, IMG submission 204666) | Lab enrichment of tropical soil microbial communities from Luquillo Experimental Forest, Puerto Rico - flux4day.12C.oxic.44.000.170 (v2)... | ecosystem: Environmental > Terrestrial >...
CGAGAGCTGATACACAGGAAAAGGCCCTGCCCATCGGGGCAGGGCCTAGAGATCTTAATGCTGCTGCGTTTAGACGTTGAAGGAGGAGCCGCAGCCGCAGGTGCTCTTCACGTTCGGATTGTCGAACTTGAAGCCAGCACCTTCCAGAGTCTCGATGTAATCGACGGTGACACCTTTGAGGTACATCAGCGAGGTCGCATCCACGAAGACCTTGAGATCGTCAAAGTTGAATGTCTTATCCATCATTCCGGCGCCGTTCTCAAATGACATCGAATACTGGAAGCCCGAACAGCCTCCGCCGACAACGCCAACCCGGAGCCCTGCAGGCACCGGATTCTGTTGCGCCATGACCTCTTTGACCTTGGCGATGGCGGTGCTGGTGAACGTAATGGGCTTGGTATCGACGCTTGGCACTGCAGTCGTCGGTGCTGTGGTTGTAGTCGCCATTCCTCGTCTCCTAGTGAGCTTGACAGGATTATAACAAAACAGCAAGGCACGATTCTGAGTGGCCGCCTCCCAGTTGGACGCTGGCCCGAAGGTGCCATGTGCTAATTAGATGTCCTGGAGTCAATAGGGTCGCAACCTCCTGTTTTTCGAGCGTACAGGCACCACGGAGAGCACCATGGTTTGCATTGGAAATAACTTGCAACCTGCCTGCAACATGAGGCATATAATGTGGGCGAGTGAGGGCCCCTTCTGGTGGGCGACCCCATGCGTCCAGCCAGGGACAAGGGCCGGTTCGTCGGAACCGAGGTGACATATGTCCCCGATTATGATGTTGGGCGTTGTGTGGGCGGTAATAACTGCGGCGCTGATAATCGTGTTGATCTACCGCAGCACACTCAGCATGCACGAAGATGACCAGTTGTTCTTGGACGAGTCCACTGCCAATGTTCGCGCGGAGCAGGAAGCCCTGTTGAAGCGCATGAACAAAATCACCCCGTTGGTCCGGATACTCGCGGGAGCGTCGGGGTTATTGATCCTGGTCCTCGCCGGCATGTGGGTTTACGCCCAGATGAACCGTCCGTTTTAGGCGAGCGACGGTTTCGACTCGACAGGCTGCCGATGTGCAGAGTCGGCTGAGACGCAAGAAACAATCGGATCGATGCGGAGCCGAAGGGTTTGGTGTCGGCACTCAGCTGATCGCGCAGGCGCAATGTCTGTGGGATCGCGTTTTCGGCGTGTAGTTTTTCTTCAGTACATTTTTTGCTGCGATTTACCTCCGTAATGATTACTGCAATCTGATACTCTCAGTGCCCATCCATTTCGAGCGCACGGAATCGTCGGGTAAGCAAACGCAACCTTGCAAAGGAGAATAAAACATGGCAGACGAGGAGAGAAACACTTGTGCACATGAGCCGTGCGCATGTACAGTCCCGGAAGGCGAAGAATACTGCAGCGACTACTGCAGGACCGCAGGCAGCGGCGAGGTCGAGATCGCCTGCGATTGCAATCACGAACCCTGCCGCTAGGAACCACTAAATTACCGCTCCCCGCGATGCCAAACCCCCGAACTGTCTGCTAAACTTAAGACAATCCTTAAGCGGTGTCTGGCTTCGTGGGGAAGCAATTCTGACGGTCCTCTCGCCGCTCACGGCGGGTGCGATGCTGCATCGGAGCAGCAGGGATGGTCCAGCTCAAAGCCGAATTCAGGAGCTGGAATTCTCGAATACGACTCCCGATAAACAGAAGCCGTTGACGCCGCCAACGGCATCGCTAGCTGAACAGGTAGTTATACAAAATCGATTCTTTAGCTGGACTTTCGCACGGTATTCGACTCCGTGCCGAGGGTTGTGCGGCGAATTTCCGAGGTTACTGTGGCACTCCATAAATCAATGAATCCCGTCCTCGAGTTTCCGGTCAAGCCGGGAGGGGACTACGAAGAGGAAGTCGCGGAGTGGATTGAGGCATTCGATCAACTGGTCGACGAAGAAGGGCCGACGAGGGGCGCGGACTTGCTGAGTGAGTTGGTCAAGCGCGCGCGGATTACGGGCGTCGATGTCCCCGTGCAACTTAACACTCCTTATTTCAATACCATTCCGGCTTCCGAGGAAGTACCGTATCCCGGAGACCGCAAGTTGGAGCGCCGCATCAAGAGCCTGATTCGCTGGAACGCGATGGCGATGGTGCATCGGCAGAACAAAAAAGACCCCGGCATCGGTGGACACATCTCGACATATTCGTCGCTGGCGACACTGCTGGAAGTCGGATTCAATCACTTTTTTCATGCGAACTACGGTGACGAACCGGGTGACCTGATTTACTTCCAGGGACACGCCTCGCCCGGCGTCTATGCGCGCGCATTTCTCGAGGGGCGCCTGACCGAAGAGCAGGTCAAGAATTTCCGCCATGAATTGCGCGATACCCCAGGACTGTCGTCTTATCCGCACCCGTGGCTCATGTCGGATTTCTGGCGGTTCCCGACCGTTTCGATGGGCATCGGTCCGTTGAACGCGATCTATCAGGCGCGGTTCATGCGGTATCTGGAAAATCGTGGCCTGATTGAGAAGACGCCGCGCAAGGTATGGGCGTTTGTAGGCGATGGCGAGACGGACGAGCCAGAGACGATGGGCTCGCTGACGCTGGGCTCGCGCGAGAGGCTGGACAACCTGATCTTTGTGGTGAATTGCAACCTGCAACGGCTCGATGGACCTGTGAGAGGCAACGGGAAGATCGTGAACGAGCTGGAGGCGGCGTACCGTGGTGCTGGCTGGAACGTGATTAAAGTGCTGTGGGGCACGGATTGGGATCCATTGTTCGCGGCCGACATGACAGGGTTGCTGTTGAAGCGCATGGAAGAGTGCGTGGATGGCGAGCTGCAGAGCTTCAAGGCCAAGGGCGGAGCCTACATCCGCAAGGAGTTCTTCGGGAAATATCCCGAGCTGCTCAAGCTGGTTGAGCACATGAGCGACGATGAGCTGCATCGCCTGACGCGCGGCGGACATGACCCGCAGAAGGTCTACAACGCGTATCTGCGGGCGCTGGAGCATACTGGATCGCCGACGGTGATCCTGGCGCAAACAGTAAAGGGATACGGCCTCGGCTCGGCGGAGGCGCGCAACGCAACGCACTCCGAAAAGAAGCTTGCCGACCAAGCGTTGTCGGCGTTCCGCACGCGCTTCGACATTCCGATTCCAGAGTCGGCGGCGCGCGACGGATCCCTGTATCGTCCGGCCGATGACAGCGAGGAGTTGAAGTACATGCGCGAGCGGCGGAGTCAGCTTGGCGGATTCATGCCTTCGCGGGAAGTGAAGAAGGTCCCCTTCGAGGGGCCAGCGATGGCGGAGTTTTCCGAATCGCTAGCCGGATCGAAGGGCCGAGCGGTTTCGACCACAATGGGATACGTCAGCATGTTGCGACAACTGCTGAAGGATCCAAAGATCGGCAAGCTCATCGTACCAATCATTCCGGACGAGGGCCGGACTTTCGGCATGGAGTCGATCATCCGGCAAGTAGGCATCTACGCAAGCCAGGGCCAGCTCTACAAACCGCACGATCAGGACATGCTGCTTTACTACCGCGAAGAGAAGGATGGTCAGATCCTCGAAGAAGGAATCACCGAGGCGGGCTCGATGGCGTCGTTTACGGCGGCAGGAACCTCGTACTCGAATTACAACGTCATCACCATCCCCTTCTTCACCTACTACTCGATGTTCGGGTTCCAGCGCATCGGCGACCTGGTCTGGGCTTTTGCTGATGCGCGTGGGCGCGGATTTCTGGTCGGAGCGACTGCCGGCCGCACGACGCTGCTGGGAGAAGGGCTACAGCATCAGGACGGCCACAGCCATGTGCTCGCCAGCACCGTCCCAACATGCCATACGTACGATCCCGCCTACGTGTACGAGATCGCGGTCATCGTCCAGGACGGTATTCGCCGTATGTATGAGCGGAATGAGGATCGGTTCTACTACCTCACGGTGTACAACGAGGACTATCCCATGCCGGAGATGCCGAAGGGATGCGAAGAAGGCATCCTGCGCGGGGTGTACAGATACCGTGCGGCTCGAAACGGCAAGGCAGTCGTGCAGTTGTTCGGTAGTGGTCCGATCTTGAACGAAGCTGTGCGGGCACAAGAGATTCTTGAGAAGTATGGCGTTAACGCCGATGTGTGGAGCGTGACCAGCTACAACGAACTGCGTCGCGACGCGCTCAGCGCGGAGCGGTGGAACCGCCTGCATCCGACAGAAGCGGAAAAGAAGCCGTACATTCTGACGGCGATTGAGGGTGCCGAAGGACCGATCATTGCGGCGACGGATTATATGAAGGTCGTGCCTGACCAGCTGTCCCCCTGGTTGCCCGAGCGGCTGGTAACGCTGGGTACGGACGGATTTGGCCGCAGCGACGATCGTCAGCACTTGCGACGGCATTTCGAAATCAACGCCGAGTCGATTGCGACGGCAGCGTTGTCGCGGCTGGCGCGCGAAGGCAAATTTGACGCCAAGAAAGCGCAGAAGGCGTTCGAGGAACTAGGCGTTTCGACGGAAGCGAAGGATCCGGCGACGGCGTAGCAAGCGGTGAGTGTGGGGAGGCGAGGTTAGAGGCTGACCACCTGGCACTGAAAAAGGGCCGGAATTCTGCGAGTCGTCGGTATCCCACTCATTCGCGGTGAACCCTTGAAGGCGCAGTCGGGCGGCGCTCATGGCGATCAGTGCGCCGTTGGTCAGTCTCCCCTGACCAATTCGCTCAAACCCATACTTCTCTGCCAATTGGCGAAGGACGCGGCCTGTACGGGTCCAATCGCTGAGATTTGGAACGAGGAAATGCTTCAGCCGCTCATAATCCCGTTCCATCCGTTCGACGAGAGGCCGTTGCCGGCTGTCTGCGCTTGTGCGCTTGATCTTTGTGCCTCCAACCGAAAATGCTTATGGGTTCGCTTGCCGAAGGCGGTTGCCACGTTAACTAAATTCCTTGATCCGCCACTGGTTTACCCTCAATGTAGCTAACAGGCGTGTTCCGGTACCTATATTCAATATTGTGCGGACTACAATACAATCACCGCGGCGCCGTCGATGGCGTCGCGCTTGACGGCGAGTAGCGCCTCGTTGGCCTGGTCGAGCGGAAAAGCCGTGACCTTGGGCCGCATTCCGATGTCGGCAGCGATTTCGAGAAAATCTCGAGCGTCGGCGCGGGTCATATTCGTAACGCTGCGGAGCTGGCGTTCTCCCCACAACAAGCGGTCGTAGTCGAATTGCGGGACGCGATCAAGGTGGATCGCATTGATCGCAACGATACCGCCTTTTCGCAGGCTGCTCAGCGCGGCAACGACTACGTCCCCGCTGGGCGCGAATGTAATCGCGCGGTCGAGTTCGCAAGGAGGCTTGTCGGCTTCCGCGCCCACCCATTTCGCGCCGAGGGCTTGAGCGAGTTTTCGGTGGGACTCTCCTCGCGTTGAAACGTAGACCTCGCATTTCCATGCATGGAGAACTTCGATGGCGAGATGTGCGGACGCACCAAAGCCGAAGAGTCCGACGCGCTCACCTTGCTGCACTTCAGCGACGCGGAGGCTACGGAAGCCGATGATGCCTGCACACAGCAACGGTGCGGCGTGAAGGTCGTCGAGCGATGATGGCAGCGGAAAGACGAAATCTGCTCTCGCAGTTGCAAACTCGGCATAACCGCCGTCGACCGTGTAGCCGGTGAAGGTCGGCGCGTCGCAAAGGTTCTCTTTGTCGTGGCGGCAATACCAGCAGGTGCCGTCTGTGCCTCCCACCCATGAGACGCCGACGCGTGTGCCCGGCGGCAACTCCTTGGCCGCCCCGGCGATAACCTCACCTACAATCTGGTGCCCTGGAATCAGTGGCCTACGTCGTTGTGGCAGCTCTCCTTCGGTGATGTGCAGATCCGTGCGGCAGACTCCGCAGGCGCGGACCTTGAGCAGCACCTGTCCCGAGGATTGTCCAGGTTGCGGGACACTTTCGATGTGCAGTGGGCGTTCGGCAATTGCAGCGGGCTTAGTTAGGAGCGCGGCTTTCATCGTCCAAAACCTTAATATGTCGATGCTGAACCCATGCTCACGGATTTAGCGGCGTATTTGGGCGGGATGGCAAAAAAAAGCAGGCCAGCCGAAACATTCATCAGGCGGGTGAGACAGATGCTTACCCACGCAAGCCCACTGGCCAAGAGGTAGAGCAGTAGGCCAACCTTGCTGCCGTCGGAGATCGCCGATCCCCGGACTCGAATCTTTGATCTCGGGGATCAGGAGCGTGATAGCGATAGCCAGGACACCATCCAAAAAGGGCTCTATTCTCGCCGTTTCGGTGGCCAATGGGCGTTCCCCATGTCGCGGTCGATCAAACCCCAGCGGATGCGTGCGACCTGTGATCCGATGAATCTTAGAGCCAGCCTTTTGAGCGAGCGATGCGGGCAGCTTCGGTGCGATTAGCGGCGCCGAGCTTGTTGATGGCTTCCGACAAATAGTTGCGCACCGTGCCTTCCGACAAATTGAGCTCGGTTGCGATGTCGCAGCTGGCGACTCCATCTCCGGCGAGACGCAACACCTGACGCTCGCGTTCGGTAAGAGGATCAGGTTCGTTGGTCCAGGCTTCGGCGGCGAGCTGCGGATCAATCACGCGCAGTCCAGTGTGTACACGGCGTACGGCCTCAGCGAGTTGCTCGGCAGGCATATCCTTCAGCAGGTACCCGGAGGCGCTGGCCTCTAGCGCACGCCGAAGATAGCCGGCGCGGGCGAAGGTCGTAAGAATGATGACGCGAACCAAGGTGCCACACCGCTTGAGCTCGGCGGCTACTTCCAATCCGGTCATGCCCGGCATTTCGATGTCGGTGATGAAGACGTCAGGGCGATTCTGCTGGACGAGCTTCAGGGCCTCAGGGCCGCTGCGGGCACGAGCGATCACCTCGATGTCGTCTTCCATCTCCAGCAAGGCCGCCAGCGCCCCGAGGACCATGGCCTGATCCTCCGCGATTACGACGCGGATCTTGTCGCGCTTCGCGCCCGGCATGCCTTCAGTTTCGCAGAGCAGAGGCGGCTGAGGCGAGAGGCAAATCGATAATCAGGCGGGTTCCGTTCGAACTAAGCAGACGGAGCGAGCCTCCCCGGGCTTCCAGGCGCTCGCGCATGCCCCGGAGGCCATTGCCTTCGGGGCCGGTGGCGCCGCGTCCGTCGTCGGCAACTTCGAGGGTGCACAGCGAATCGCGTCGTTTGAGTGTGACGTTGCAACGGCGGGCTTCCGCGTGACGAACGACATTGGTTACGGCCTCGCGCAAGGCCAGCGCAAGCACGGATTCCTGGTCCGGGCTTAGCGGCACGGTGTCTGTGTCGCATTCGACGGCAACACCGGCAGTCTCAAGGGCGGAACACGCACGAGCGAGCTCAGCGAAGATGCCGTCGCTGCGATATCCGCGGATAGCTTCGCGGACGTCAGCCAGAGCAGCGCGTGAGGTATTTTCCACGTCGCGCATTTCCTGCTTGGCACGCTCGGGATCACGGTCGACCAGCTTACGGGCCAGCTCGGATTTCAGAGTGATGAGCGACAGCGTATGCCCGAGGACGTCGTGCAAATCCCGCGCAATACGTTCACGCTCGGCGACCTTGGCCATGTGCTCGAGTTCCTCGTGCGCGAGCCGCATCTTCTCATCGTGGCAATATGAGACCGCCCAGTGGTGATTGCCAAAGCCCACCAGGATAATAAGGAGGGTAACTGAGCCCCAGGTCCCAAAATCGAAGTGCAGCCGCAAGGCGTAATAGGCGAGAACTGCGATTTCGGTTGCGAGCACCGCAATCACCCAGCGTAGCTTGGGAGTAAAACCCGCAGCGGCAGCGGTGTAGATCAGGAAACCTACCGCCCCAAGGTTGAGAGGAATCAAGGCCACCGCCATCAGCAGCATCAAGAGAATGCAGATATTGCGGATGCGTCCCCAGCGCGCGAATGCCTGCAAATAGAGAAAGACAAAAAAGAGCCCGGCTACAGTATTCGATACCCAGTGGAGCGGACTGGCATGCTTCAAGTATGGGTCCAGGAAGAACCAGAGCATGAAGGGCAGCCAGATAAGAGGCATCCACTTGTGCTTGTGATCGACCGGATAAACCTTGTACCAGATGGACCGCAGGGTCGTCATAGGTTTCTCTATTATTATGGCTCTCCGTTGTTGGATCATTGTCTGCCCGAACCCGGTGCCGGCACAATCCCGTACCACACTATCGCGGTGACGGTGAGCGCGAAAGCCAACTCAAGCCAATGGGCGGTCAGCGTCAGGGTCGTAAACAACACCATTAAGAATGCCCAAATTGTCCATTGCACCGATTTGCTGATCATGGTTCTCCTCCTACATCCATCGCTCACCGATCTCTTCTAACTTCTCTGAGGTCCATGTCCCGAAGCCATGCGCTGCAGTCGGGTGGGCACGCAACGCGGGGCTTCGGGACCTGTTGTGCCAAAGCACTGATGTCCCAGGTTCGCAGCCATCTTTCGACGCTAACTCGAGAATAGTTCGTGCTTCGGAAGCCGTTGAGCCTTGTCCGGCATCGGGGCGACAGGTGATGTCGGGCAATACTTGCCGGGCCAACTTGTGATGATCGCTATCCATACAATTGTCCTTCGTCGCGGCGGTACAAGACCACGGCGATACCGAGGAACAAAAACGTAAATCCGACAAGTGCTTGCACGTGAGATCCGATCGAGGCGGTGTCACGCGACATTCCAATCGCGCGTAGTGCCAACTGGCTGATGTGGAACGGCGGCAGCACACGCGCTACCTGCTGGAAAACGTGCGGCAGCAGGAAGATCGGAATCCACAGGCCGGAACAGAACGACATCGGGAAATAGATCAGGTTGACCACGGGCGGCGCCGAGTTCGGCCTGGCGATGTAGCCGAGCGCGAGCCCCATCGACCCGAACGGGATCGAGGCCGCTATCAAAACTCCTACGAGTCCGGCAGCCTGAAGCGGAGCGAGACGAACGTTACCGAAGGCGTAGCCGATGGTGGCGAGCAGTATTGCGATCACACCACTGAACGCCATGGCACTCACCAGCTTGGCCGTGAAGTACGCGGCCAGCGGCATCGGAGAGGCGCGCTTCACTTGCAGCCAGCCCTGGCCACGTTCCATGGCAATGCTTACCCCGAAACCGAAGAGCGAGACGCCCATCACCCCGAAGGTCCCCAGTGTCGCCAGGGTGTAGGTTGCGGTCTGTGAGCGCGTGACCGGATTTCCCCGGCCGAGGACGAGTGCGAACAGCACATAAAACATCAGCGGAAATACGATAGACGAAATCGCGTAAATCGGAATGCGAACGTTCTTCAGGATCTCGTATTTCGCTTCCTTGACGAAGACCTCGACCAGGCTCCAGAAGGAACGCTGCGGAACGCTGATGTTGGCTGGAAATGTGGTAGAAGCCATGTCAGTTGCTCCCGTTGGAATGGTGGTTCTGGGTGAGTGCCAGGAAAGCCTCTTCCAGTCCGGCACTGGTGACTTCCAGGTCCGAAAGCCAGGAGTCGCGGTTCAACAGTTCGCGTACAACCGGCTCGGCGGCCTGCACTTGCAACTCGAACTTCTGGCGGTTAGCCGCTGCGGTCAGTACGCCCGGGATGGCGCGGACTTCATCGAGAGTGAGGCGGCTCGAAAAGCGCACTTGCTTGCCAATCGCGCGCGACTTGATTTCGCTCGGCGTACCCTCGGCAACGATGGTGCCGTGCTGCAGCACCAGGATGCGGTCAGCCAGCGCGTCGGCCTCATTCAGGTAATGTGTGGTGAGCAGAACAGTCTTGCCGCGCGAGACCAGGTCGCGGATCTGCGTCCACATGAGGCGGCGTGCTTCGACATCGAGCCCAACCGTCGGCTCGTCGAGAAAGAGCAGATCGGGATTACCGCAAATGGAGATGCCGAAGAGTGCCCGCTGCCGCTGTCCACCGGACAGCTCGCCGAAGCGCCGGTCCTTCAGGTCTTCCAAGCCGGCGATGCGCAATGTCTCAGCGATAGGCAGAGGCTTGGGATAGTAGGACGAAAACAGGTCAATGTGCTCGCGCACTTTCAGGGTCTCGGGCACGCGCGCGACCTGCAACATCGCTCCCACCCGGTAGCGCATGTCCTCGTTGCGTGGGTCAGCGTCGAAAACGGCGACCCTGCCGGAATCCGGGCTGGCCTGACCAAGCAACATACGTACCAGCGTGGTCTTCCCCGCTCCGTTGGGACCGAGCAGGGCCAACAATTCGCCGCGGCGAAGTTCGAAATCGACGTTACGTAAGGCGACCACCGATCCGTAGGTCTTGGTAAGGTTACGGGTACGGGCCACTCCTCGGTGTGGCGGAGTAGCGACGTGCGGTATCTGGGCGATTACTGTAGACATCCTTTACTCCCGTTTGAGGCTTCCCCGTTATGAGAGTGATGATCTGCCAAAGTGGGAATGGCCAGTAGTGCCGATTGTCAGGCAGCACGAATGACAATTGTCATGGCGGCTAAGCACCACCAACCCGAGCTATTAGCTGTCAGCCATCAGCTTTGAGCTTTGCTCAAAACAGACCGCATGGTCATCAGAACTGCCCCTGCGAACGGGCGGCGCTGCCGGACTTGAGCTTTAAAAGCCGAGAATGTCGAGTAAGCGAAGCGAACAGAGCGGGCGGAGGTCTTCCCGATCTTAACTGAGGGCTGATCAGCGGCGCCTGAAGCCCACTCCTTGGGGGGCGGAAAACCGCCGTCTAAGGCTGAACTTAGGATGGCCCGACAGCAATCTCATCGCCGCGTGAATCATTTGTTACAGTTTTCTTGAACCGTGACCCTTATCACTTTTTGGGGTGACTTGAATCACGGCTCAAATCCGGCGAAAAGCCGACACTAGGGTGTAACCAAGTGAGGGGTCCGCCTGCGCCACGTCTTGCTCCTCTCGCAGGCTCGGGCGGCGAGAAAGAAGGTCTCTTATGTTGTTCGCATATCGGCTGGTCAAGCTGATCGAGACGCATTCTGACGGATTGGCCCGAAGCCTCGACCACCGCTATCGCTCTGACAAGCGCTGCTCGGCCTACGCCAATGTTCCGGAAGACGAACTTAGGGCGAAGGTGTATGAGGTATATCGCCACCTGGGCGAATGGCTGATGGGCAAAACCGAAGCCGACCTGGAGCATCGCTACCTCGAGATCGGCGCAAGGCGCTTTGCGCAGGGCGTGCCCGCTAGCCAGGTCGTTTGGATGATCTCTCTGGTACGCGAGAACCTTTGGGATTACCTGCACAAGCATGCCCAACTGGACAAGCCGGCGGAGATCTTTGGCGAGGTCGAACTGCTTGAGATGCTCGATCAGTTCTTCAATCGCGCCATCTACTACGCGACACTCGGACACGAGCGGGCGCAAAACGGTGACGAAGTCTTTTCCGAACCAGTCACGGTTTAAAACGAGGCCACTTCATGTCGTGGATGGATCCCTATAGAAGCAAGTTAGTGACGGCGCGCGAAGCGGTTGGCTCAGTGGAGTCGGGAATGCGAGTTTACATCCATCCCGGCTGCGCCGAGCCTGAGGCACTAATTGAGGCCTTGATGGAGCGCGCACCATATGTGAAAGGGGTAGAGGTTGTTCATCTGTTAACTCTTGGCACGTCGCCCTATTGCGCGCCCGAAATGTCGGAGAGCTTTCGCCACAATGCGCTGTTTGTTGGCGGCAATGTGCGGGAAGCGGTTCAGGCCGGTCGTGCCGATTACACACCCATATTTCTTTCCGAAGTCGAGTGCCTGTTCGAGACAGGCGAGATGCCGATCGACGTGGCGTTCATTCAGGTATCGCCTCCCGACTCGCACGGTTATTGCAGCTTCGGCGTTGGGGTAGATACGACACTGACCGCCGCCAAGTGCGCGCATCGCGTCGTCGCCCAGGTAAATGCGCAGATGCCGCGCACCTACGGCGACAGTTTCATTCATGTCGGTGAACTTGACGCCATCGTGGAGGTCTCTCGTCCGCTGTGCGAGATCAGGGAAAACAAAATTACGGACCTCTTCCGCCAGATCGGAACCCACGTCTCGTCGCTGATCGAAGACGGTTCGGTGTTGCAATTGGGCATTGGCGGAATTCCCGATGCGGTGTTGCCCAACCTGCTGGACCGCAAAGACCTGGGCGTGCATACCGAGCTGATTTCCGACAACGCGATCCCGCTCATCGAATCAGGCGTAATCAACGGACAGCGGAAGAACTTCAAGCCGCGCAAGATCATCCTTGGCTTCGTCCTTGGTTCGAAGAAGCTGTTCGACTTTGTGGATGAAAACCCGATCTTCGAGTTCCATCCGTCGGCGTATACCAACGATCCGTTCCGCATCTCGCAAAACGACCGGATGGTCGCCATCAACTCGGCGATCGAGGTTGATCTCACGGGGCAGGTCTGCGCCGAGTCGATTGGTTCGTGGTTTTACAGCGGCTTCGGTGGCCAGCTTGACTTCATCCGCGGCGCGGCGCGATCGAAGACTGGCAAGCCGATCATTGCGCTGCCGTCGACCGCAAAAGACGGAACGGTGTCGCGCATTGTGCCCCGGTTGGCGCACGGAGCCGGCGTGCTGACCGGGCGTGCGGACGTGCACTACGTCGTAACCGAATTTGGCGTTGCGTATCTGCATGGAAAGACCATACGACAACGAGCCGAAGCGCTGATCGGCATTGCGCATCCCCAATTCCGGAAAGAGTTGTTTGAGTATTGCGAAACGCAACGTTGGTTTCAGAAGAACCAACTCGAAACATTTGAAACGCGAGGAGAACATGCCATCCGAAGCGCGTGGTGATGTCACCATCGATATCGAAGAATGCAAAGGGTGCGGCTTGTGCGTGGAGTCATGCCCGCCCAAGTGCCTGGTGCTGGCAGCGGAGTTGAGCAAGTACGGCGTACATCCCGCGACCTATAGCGGCGAAGGCTGCACGGGCTGTGGGGCATGTTTCTATTGCTGTCCTGAGCCTGGGGGCATCACGGTTTACCGGCTGGTATCGACACCCAAGATGGCGGGAGCTGTGGTTAGCGGCAAGGAGGCGGCCCATGCGGCAACTCTGTAAGGGAAATGCCGCAGTCGTAAAGGGCGCGGTGTTGGCCGGGTGCCGAGCCTACTACGGATACCCAATTA
>Ga0306920_100009406_pt1 | contig 13040 bp, 17 predicted proteins | sample flu12Cox44000170_FD_204666 | JGI IMG/M metagenome (GOLD analysis project Ga0306920, IMG submission 204666) | Lab enrichment of tropical soil microbial communities from Luquillo Experimental Forest, Puerto Rico - flux4day.12C.oxic.44.000.170 (v2)... | ecosystem: Environmental > Terrestrial >...
TTCTGGGCCAAGATAAGCGAACAGCGCAAGCGCGGCCTTCAAGTCATCGTCATCGATCCGCGGCGCAGCCGCACGGCGCGGCACGCCAACTGGCATCTCCCGATTCGTATCGGTACCGATGCTGCGCTGGCCCTGGGCCTCATGCACGTGCTGGTTCGCGATGAGCTCTGCGATCGCGAGTATCTTTCACGTCACACGCTCGGGTTTGAGCGTCTCGAGAAGGACGTATTGCCGCGCTTCGCGCCCGCGCGCGTGGCGAGCATCACGGGTCTCGAGGTTGCGGACGTCGAGCGCCTCGCTCACCTGTACGGCCGTGCCAAGGCACCGTTCATCCGGCTCGGAGAGGGTATGACGCGCCTGTCGCAGGGAGGTCAGGCACTACGCGCCGTGGCGCTGCTCCCCGGCGTTTCGGGTGCCTATGCGCGCCGTGGCGGTGGTGCGCTGCTGTATACGGGAGATTTCTTTGCGGTCGACTACGCGGCCGTCACTGCGCCGTCGGGATCCGCGCAGACGCGCACGATCAATCATCTGCGGCTGGGACAAGCCCTGCTCGAGGAGCGGGATCCGCCCATTCGTGCGCTGCTCGTCGCATCTAACAATCCAGCCGTCACCTGTCCCGATGCGGGCAAGGTCCGACTGGGACTGGCGCGCGAGGACTTGTTTACCGTGGTGCACGATCCCTTCTTGTCGGTGACGGCGCGCTATGCCGACGTCGTGCTGCCGGCGGCCCTGTATTTGGAAACGGAGGATCTCTACCGGGCCTATGGCGCCTATTTTGCGCAGTACGGGCCGAGGGCTGCTCCGCCCCCCGGTGAAGCATGGTCCAATTTTCGGCTCGCGCAGGCATTGGGACAGCGCATGGGACTCACGGATTCCGTGTTCCGCATGACCGAGCATGAGGTGCTGCGGGAGCTATTTCGCGGTGCGACCGGTAGCGCCGCGAAGTTCGATCCGGATACTGTTCGCAATCTCGGCCCCATTCGTATTGCGGCGGATCATCCACAGATCTTCCTGACACCGTCGCGCAAACTGGAGTTCTATTCGCAGTCCCTCGCGGATGCGGGAAAGCCACCGATGCCTGACTGGACCGAGGATCCGCAGGATGCAGGTGACGCCGCACGGTGGCCGCTGCGGCTGCTGACGGCACCAGGGTTCTTTCAACCACACACTACCTACTCGGGCGTTCAATCTTTGCGCGACCGCGAGGGACCGCCGGTCTGTGTCTTGCACCCGCAAGAGGCGAACCGGCGAGGCCTTCGGGACCGACAGCGCGTGCGCCTGTTCAACCAGCTGGGCGAGGTGGGCTACGTGTTGCGAATCAGTGATGAGGTCCAACCGGGTGTCGCTTTAGTGCATGGGCAGCGGCGCGACGATGAGACGGTTGCGGGGACGATTAACCTCTTATGCTCCGATCGATTCACGGATCTTGGTGATGGCGCTACTTATCAGAGCACATGGCTCGATATAGTGGCCTGGGACGCTGAGGCGTCGGCGTAACTGGCGCGCCCACAGACTTCAGGACAACTCATGTTTGACCATGTCAAATTTGGAGTCAGCGACTATGCGTCGAGCAAAGCGTTCTTCCTCAGGGCACTCGAACCGCTCGGCGTAGCTGTTGTCTCGGAGGGGCCGCCGACGTACGGGGTCGAGCTTAGCCCAAAGGATAAGGCTTCATTGTGCCTGTACCAAACCGAGGAGAAGCCGGCGCATCTTCACTTGGCGTTCACGGCCGAGAATCGCCAGCAAGTCGAAGCTTTCTATCGCGCGGCTCTGGAGGCAGGTGGCAAAGACAACGGTGCACCTGGTCTTCGCCCGCACTACCACGCGAACTACTATGCAGCTTTCATCATCGGTCCGGACGGGCACAACATCGAAGTCGTTTGCCACGAATGCGTGCCCTTGGCGACGCGGTAGTTGGTGCGGATCAGGGCGGGAAATTCAGCCGCCGCGCGAGCGCATTGAATTCGGGTGTGCTGCGGATGGGATCGAGCAGCCAACACGGCAGGCTTCGAGGTCAACAGCTTTCCGATCACGAAATAAACCGCTGTCGCCAAGATCGCCACAGCAACGGCGATGAGCAGCCAGCGCGTGGGCAACCAAGATGCCTGCGCTGATGCCTGCATGACCCCGGCGGATGCGGATTGAGCGCTTGCCGGCTCGCGGAGCGTGGTGGATCCCTCGGGCGGTAGCAGCCGCCTTACCCACTCCACAAATGCGGGTGTTGTCTCGCCACCCGGCGACCGCATCCACTGCACATGCTTGAACGGATCCGGCACCCGTGCACTTCGCTCGCTCGTGCCGTCGAATGCCAGCGGAACGACAGGCATCCCCGCCCCGAAGCTCGCTCTGGTCGAACCAGACTTCGATTCCAGCTGAGCGCAGGGCGTCGCGATCTTCCGTGCGGGCTCCGCATCCTGCGAGGCGTAGCTCAGGAACACCGCTCCCGTCGGTGTGCGCGCAGGCTCAGGCGACTCCACCCCCATGCTCGCCCTCTTAAGATATTGTGCGGGCTGCATGAGACTGCCCTGAGGGGGGCTCGGCAGGCAATTCAGCCGCTGAAGTAGGGAGTTTGTACGTGACCAGAGCGCGAAAGGTGAGTCCGCTGTATCCGTCGATCAAGCCCTATCGAACCGGAATGCTCGCGGTGGGCGCGCTCCATCGCCTCTATTTCGAAGAGAGCGGAAATCCAAACGGCAAGCCTGTGATTTATCTGCACGGCGGCCCCGGCGGCGGTACAGAACCCAAAATGCGCAGGTTTTTCAACCCCAGAAAGTATCGCATCATACTTTTTGATCAGCGCGGCTGCGGTCGAAGCCGCCCGCTCGGCAGTCTCGTCGACAACACGACCTGGGACCTGGTGGCCGACATCGAGGCCCTCCGCAGCCACCTGAAGATCGACATGTGGATGGTGTACGGCGGATCTTGGGGGTCGGCTCTTGCGCTCGCCTATGCCGAGAAACACCCGGGGCGGGTGACCGAGCTCGTGCTCAGGGGGATCTTCCTCGGTCGCCGTTCCGAACTAGCGTGGTTTTACCAAAGTCCGGCGGGCGCAGCTGCAATATATCCGGACCGATGGGACGAGTACCTTGCTCCAATCCCGAAGGCAGAGCGGCGCGATATGGTCAGGGCATACTACAAACGGCTCACGAGCTCCGACAGGACAAAACGTCTTCGAGCCGCGCGAGCCTGGTCGGTTTGGGAAGGTGCGACGAGCTACCTGCGTCCGAACCCGAGGGAGGTCGCGTCCTCCAAACGACCGTCCTTCGCGAACGCGATCGCGCGGATCGGATGTCACTATTTCGTTCACGGCTGTTTCTTCCGCCGGGACAGCCAACTCTTGGACGATCTGCCCCGAATCCGCAAGATTCCCGCGGTCATTGTTCAAGGTCGCTACGACGTCATCTGTCCGATGCGTAGCGCTTGGGATCTGCACCGCGCCTGGCCGCAAGCCGATTTTCAGATCGTAGACGATGCCGGTCACTCTGCCTTTGAGCGCGGTACGATGCGCGCGCTCGTGCGGGCTACGGATCGCTTCGCATCCTCGTTGGAATGAACGCCGCTCGGGGGAAACTTGCGGCGCGCTGGTGCGCGGCCGGGATTGTTCCGATTGCGGTCGAACCCCCGGAGCGCGTTGACAGGCGCCGCTACGTTGCGGCCTATTTCTGATTGTGCGTGGCACGCGGCGGCATTTGCCTGGATCGGAGGACATGGCACTGAGCCGTAGGAACAGAACACGCAACAATTACCGGCCTTTGGGCGCAGAACCTCACCACATGCCGCGCAGTCGTGGAAATAGATACATACGTCGGTTGGCATAATCTCCAGCGATCGATGCCCACAGTGAGGACAGGTCAGCTCACTTGTTCGTGTGATCATGGCGTTGCTGCATTCTGCTACTCTGGTCCTATCAATCCAGCTCGAAAAGCCGATTCATACTTCTGCTTGAGCGCCGGGACGTGGCGTCCTAAGGACGTAGTGTCCCATAATGTGCGCATGACGCCACGAGAACTGCGACGACTGATAGAGGGCGCAGACCTGATCAAGCCGAGGCCGCTCGGCTTATCGGACTCACAGACCGCTCGATGCGGTGCTACGTCGCGGGTGACGTCGAGATCCCACTGTCGATCGAGTACGCGCTCCGGTGCGTGATCGAGCACGGGATCAGGGAGGACAGGTCGTGAAAGCCAAGCGGATCCTCGTTGCAACTCTGAATGCCGCGACTGCTGTGAGTGCCGGAGAGCGCAGGGGTAGTGACAGGTACGCACCGCCCAAGGTGTTATGCCTCGAGGGTGTGAGGCGGCCGGAGACCGTTGATGAAACGGTCAGCGCCGGGGTCATGCTATTGGCAGACTGGGCGGGACACCACAGGAGCCCACGGTCTTCTGAGTGGCCTGAACAGCTGCAGGGCTGGCTGGATGACTGGGAAAACGACTTTCTCAGCTCGGACGCGGGCGATGAAGCTGCTGGGTTCCGGCGGCTCATTGAACTCCTCGGCGATATCTCACAGGCGATTGGCGCCTCATCGGCGTTTCAATGAACAAGGTCCCGGACGCATAGATAGCCCAATCGAACGCCAAGGCGTGAACGTCAGGCCGCCAACACATCCGAGACCACAACTGTAGTTCTTGTCCGGAGTGCTAGCATGAAAATGGAAATCGCCGATACGGCCGACGGCCTCGTTAACGTTGCGCTTGTAGGCCGGCTCGACACGCCCGCTGTCGCGCGCATCGAGCCTGATCTCGTTGCGAGCCTGGTGCCGCGCGGGGCGCGCGCCATCGTCGACCTCTCGCGCCTCGAATTCGTCGGTTCGATGGGGTTGCGAATGTTCATTACGATTGCGCGCGATCTCGCCCGGAACAACGGTAAGCTGGTTCTGTACTCTCCGCAGCCGTGGGTGAACGTGATGTTCACAACGGCTGCGCTGCACAGCATCATCTCCGTGCGTCCCGACGCCGCGTCGGCGGCTATCACGGCGCGCGACTGAGATGTTGCGGGCGCATCAGCGGAGACCGATCGATACGACGACCGGGAGCCCGTCGATCACGTCGCGCGCCTTAAGAGGCGAGTTCTCCAGTCAAGAACTGCGCCCGGCCGTATCCGAACGACCAGTCTTCGTCCGCGTTGTTGACGATACACACGACTAGATCGGATGGTGCCAGGCCGCAAGCTGCCTCAAGCTCATTGGGCAAGCTGGAATAGCTGAATTCGCGGCCACACCGATCAGTTCATCTTGAAGTTCGGCAAGCCAGCCAACGCGGTGATACACCGACGGAACCCCTGCCTCTACGTGGCTAAAATTGACGCCCGAAAGCCCAGTCATGAAACTCGCCTGAGTTCGTCGCGCTAAAGGCTCCCTCGGTCGCACCGTCGCGAGATGGAACCCACGAGTTAGATGAGCAAAGCCGTCGGTGTAGGCAGGCGCGCTTGGAGCGCACGTAAGCAAATGTAACAACGCTCAGGCATATGTTCTGTAACTCAGCAATAAAATGCCTGCAGCACCGGTCTGGTAATTTCGACGGCACAGTCCCCGGCGAGAGGCACGGACCGCCGTCAGTCGAGACCCCCCTTACCGTGCGTCTCCACTGCTCGCCGGGGGCGACCCAGCGCCCAGCGATGGCACGCGATCGAGCGTGTCGGCGGCGTATTGCTTAAAGATGGCGAGGATTGCTGCGTGTGCCGTCCACTCGCTGCGCTTGGCGCCTTTAGTGGAGTCCCCCAGCTTTAATGGATTGCTCCTGATTCCGTCGCGATTGTCTCGCTGAGCTCAGCAACCGCCTTTCATAAGTGCGGTAATCGTTGCGCCGAGCTCGAGTTGCTGTTGAAGACTGATAGGAAAGTACTTGATGCAACTGTGGCAGTACGCTTCAAGCGGGTAACCACTACTGAGCAGTTTCGCCAAGGCCTCCAGGCTGAATTGGTCCTGCAGCTGTTCGTTCTTACAGGCCGGGCATATCGACACAAAGACAATGTCTTGGCGCATCGCGAGGATGGAACATACCCCGAGCGCGTCGCTACAAGCCATCGGCGAAGCACAGAGTCCAACCGTAAGCAGTCTCCGACCTCGTAACAGATTGTCCCGCGGCTGGCGCTCCAAACCAACACGCCGGGACCGCTGACGTAAGCTTAGGCAAACGAGTTTCACGCTGGGGGCCGGTGTTCAGCACAAATTCAACTAGGCGACCGTAGGGTGGGGACATGCCCACCGAGCCAGTGCTTCCGGAGAGCGAACTCCGCTCCCGCGCTCTACAGCGCATTGGGGATGGTCGATTACCCGTCGTGCTGTCGACACGGATCGATGCAGGGTACGGAACAGGAATTCGATGCGATCTGTGCGATCAACCGATCGCCTCGGACAAGATCGAGTATGACGTCGCCGACCCTCGTAGCCTCAAACTCTTGCGTTTTCATTTGGCGTGCCACTTGGCCTGGCAGCGTGAGTGTGCAATTCGTCTAAGAGACTTCAGACCACCGCCGTCACAAGGGTGAGGATCTGTACTAAAAACGCCAATCGCCGGTTGCCCGGCCGCCCGTGCGGCACTGACTGATGTTGGTGAATTAGCGGTCGGGCAACGGCCTTACGCTTTCTTAATCAGACGGGTGATCCAGATCAGAATCACCGCGCCGATGAAGGCAACAATGATGGAACCGATAAGGCCCCCTCCGTGCCAAATCCCGAGCAGCCCGAATAACCACCCACCGAGGACCCCTCCGAGGATCCCTAGAACTATGTCGACGACGACTCCGTAGCCACCGCCCTTCATTACCTGACCAGCGCCCCAGCCAGCTATTAGACCGACTATGATCCAAATAATAATTCCCATGGCACACACCCTTTGTAGCGGATTGAGACCGCGCTCAGAACCGTTCAACGTGCTCGCCGAGGTATCAAAATGCTCCGGGATCGGACGTGTGAGTTTTCTGGATGGATAACTGTCGACGGGCCCGTCTAAGCGCTTTTGTTAGTTGTATGCGACGTTAGGCGAAGCCGGAACACGTATCAATGGGATTAAAGTCCTACGCCGGCGGAAAATCGGTATAAAGCTGCCCAACCTGCGCACGTCCCTGTGAGTACGAGCCGGCCAACAAGCGGGGCGCGCTGCGAGCTTCATAGCGCGTGTTCAATCCGTCTCGCAGCCGTACTGGCCGGCCTCAAGGCAACCTAGTGGGGCACTTTGCAACGCTTTGCACCAGAGTGCCGCCGAGAACCCTGCAGGTGTGCTCGGCGGCTACAATTCATCTGCCAAAGCCGACCAGGCGGCCAGTGCGGCGAGCTTCTGGTCTCGGCCCCAGGGGGGTGCGGACAGTCTTCCCACTTTCGAAACGTCAAGCGACGAGGGTCGCACGATGTTTACCGGAACCGTGCAGGCCTCGCGGAACACATCGCGATAGAAATATCCCTCAGCCGTGTGAATGTGCGGATGGGATGCCAGAACCGTTGCGAGATTTCCCGGCTGACCTTCCTTCGCGACGATCGCACACACGCTCACCTTCGCCATAAGAGGCGCGAGCCCTCGCCTGGCATTGACAAGTGCTCGATGTCTCATGCGCTCGATCCACTCTTCCGCTGCGTTCGGCTTCATCTCGGCCGCAGCATGGAAGCAGAATCGCTCCGAATTTCCGAGGATCTCGACTACCTCGTTGGCGACAATCTCAGGCAGAGGGAGCGATCCCCCGACGACCACGCACGCCCCCCATCCCGTGTGAACGCTAATCCCGATCGCGCGGCGCATGGCGACAGGCTACCATGCGGCGTGCATCGCGCGCGTTGTGCGGCCCTCGAGACCATGGCGCCGGCGACGCACTCCGGCCAGCAACGGTCACTTCGATCCGCGGGATTTCGCGGCCCAACACGTGGACTCGGTGCGGTCAAGGACGGTGTGTCAGGGTGGTTCATAGCTTGCGCTGATTCTGACCACGATCACAACGCGGTCGAAAACCTCAAGAAAGTGACCCTCTACGAAGCGATTGTCAGACATTGCCCAGCCGCATTGCGCTTTCTCGGATTTCCATTCGGCGCCCTCATAGGCGTGGAGGGCGAGCCCGTTTTCTCCCTCAACGGAGAGCGATTGGCCGTGCGGAAGGACTCTTTTGTGGATCGCCAGAACGTGAGACGCGTGCGCACCGTGAGTTGACTGATGATTCCCGGCCGGAGGCAGCGCTGGCAGCCCGGCCTTTTGAATTAAAACAAAGCGCGGCAGACGACTCTCGAAATCCCTCAGCTTGGCGCACGAGTCCGGCTCTGCAGCCGTTCCCGGGCATCCTACCGCTCGCGGTAATGCGCGGTGCGTGCCATGCTGCGCTAAGGGGTCGTTTAACAATGAGGTGATCTGTGAAAAACCGGCTTCTGGCTTGTCTCCTTGTAACTGGTATCGCCCTGCCTGCCATGGCCGCCCTCAAGTCGGGCGACGTGGCGCCCGAGTTCACGGCACAGGCGTCGCTGAACGGCAAGGCGTTCACGTATTCTTTGAAAGATGCGCTCAAGAGGGGCCCAGTGGTCGTGTATTTCTACCCTTCCGCTTTTACCAACGGCTGCAACATCCAGGCGCATGCCTTCGCTGTCAACAAGGATAAGTTTACGGCCGCAGGCGCGAGCATCATCGGGGTATCGCTCGACAGCATCCAGCGCCTGAATGATTTCTCGGCTGATCCCGACTTCTGCGCCGGCAAGTTTCCGACCGCATCCGATGCCGACGGAAAGATCGCGAAGGAGTATGAGCTTAAGGTGAAGGAAGGGGCGCCTGGTCTCAAAGACACCCGGGGCGTCGAAATCGGACACGCGTTTGCAGAGCGCACGACGTTCATTGTCATGCCGGATGGCAAGATCGCTGACACGATCGGGGGCCTTGCGCCGGACCAGAATGTCCAACAGGCGCTGGAGGCCGTGCAGCACATTGCCAAGGATTCAAAAAAACCGGGCGGTTGATGTCCAAACTGAACTGAATGCACACGTGCCGCTCATGGTCGCGAGCGACGACCTTTGGCTGAAGGCAAGGGTTAATCATGTGAGGAGGCGCGAGTAGGGGCCGCTGCGAGCTTTATAGCGCTTACCCATCCGGTTGGCAGCGGTCTTGGCCAGCCTCGAGGCGACATAGTAGACAGCCTGACCAGAAGTACACTGTTGACCTGTCGGTCAGCCCGGAGTCGGTTTCTTGGCCAGCATAAACGGCATAGCGCATATTCAACTCACCGTCTCAAGCATGCAGAGGTCGGTACCGTTCTACGAGAAGCTTTTGCACTCGCTGGAGATGATCACACTCATGAATACACCGGAGATCTTCTACTGTATAGGTGGGCGCACTGGTATCGCGATCTCTCCCGTGGCGCCCGAATTCCTTAAAGACTCGTTCAGCCAACGGCGTACGGGACTTCACCATCTGTGCTTCCGTGCACGAAGCCGCGAAGATGTCGATGCGATCTACAGGACGGCGCTGGAGCTTTCCGCCAAGATCATTCGCGCTCCGCAGGAAGGCGACTGGGCGCCTGGCTACTACTCCACCCTGTTCGAGGACCCGGACGGCATCCGAATCGAGGCCAACTTCGTGCCGGGTAAGGGGCATTTCAGCGAGCTCGTGAAGGCGACTCACGACTTAGTTGCCGGCGATAGAACGGCATCTAAGCTAGAAGAAACTCGCGCATGATCTGACGCAATCTCTCGGCCGAAATGACAATCGTTCCCACTCCGAGTGCGCGGCGCTCTGCCTCAATTCGAATCGCTGTGACGACGGCGTCAATCTTGATGGATACAGCATCGCTGCGGCGCGGCGCTGGCTTCCAAGCCTGATGAGACTCGTGCAAGGCAGTGCCTTCGTGTTTTTGGACTCGTACGTTGAGCACGAATCGGGCCTTGCCGAGCATATGAGCACCGAGGTCATTACTGGCCATGACACTTCCTAAACGTTTCGAGGGCGCTATTTCTTGCTGCGGCGGTATCCGCGAACGATCGCGATCGTTCCGCCAAGGAGCGTGAGGGCACCCAGCGCCTGGGCCGGATCAATCTCGGGCGCCTGTAGCGGCCGGCCACCCTGATAGTTCTGCCCCTGATCGTTATTGTTTTGACCCTGGTCGTTGTGACTGAATGCAGCTGAGACAGCCAAGGACAGGAGTGCCGCCAGGAGCGCCTTTGCAGTCGTCCTGCCCGCGGCCAGAGAAGCGATGATTGCAAGCTTGTTCATGTCGGATGCCTCGATTTCCTTGCTTAAGTCGGACAGCCGCATCCCGGAGCGGGTAGACGGATAGCTACATTGCCCAAGCCGGGATGCTTAGGGAGCGATCGGCCCGGTAGCGCAGAGCACCGCCATCGCTGGGCGGCGACTGTGCGGGCAGACAGCACGCGGCGTCCTGAAGGAGCCATGATCTTCTTTTAAAGGAGCGTTAAAGGTGGGTTGAACGCGAGCGATTGTGCCCCCCACGGGGAAGGGGCATTTGTCAATAGCCGCGCCCGAAGTGCAGCCGGTGATTTTGGCCGGCTGCCGGCATTGACGGGAAGGCCATGCGGCGACCCGCTCTCATCACGCTTATCTGCACGAGTGGCCCGGCCGCCAAAACGAGGTCATCCAGGGTAGCCGGGGCATACTTCGCTAATTTCTGGCGGCGCTGGCCTGTGGACGGCGTCGTGGCGTCGTCAAAGTGGGCACCAGTTCCAGATCGCATATACCGCAGCTGCGACGCTGCACCGTTATACTGCTCGGAGGGCTGTGGTCACGTGAACCAGGCGATGATCCCGTCGGATCGTACGGCCTTTGGAATGGGTGCCTGGCGCATAGAACCGGCACTCGATCAAATTACGCGAGACGGCGTAACTGCCAAGCTTGAGCCGCGTACGATGCGGGTCCTTGTTTGCCTCGCTGAGCAAGCGGGCAGGGTCGTCAGCGTCGAACACCTCCTCGATGCGGTCTGGAAGGACGTTGTCGTCACGCCGCACTCTGTCTACGAGGCCGTGGCCGGATTGCGCCGCGCACTCGGCGATGACCAGAAGAATCCGATCTATATCGCGAACGTCCCGCGCCGCGGCTATCGGCTGATCGCACCGGTAGTCCCGGTCGAACACGAGCGGATCACCGCGTCTCCGCACCGAGAGTCTGCGCGGCCTGTCGATGCCGAGTCGACTCAGCCCCCGGAGGTCATCGAGACGGCAAGCGGGAGCCACGACAGGCTGGCCGCTGTGCAGACGCCAGTCGAGCCGGGCCGGCGGCTGACGTCTCCCGGCACACACGGTGTGGCCGTGCGGCCTGCCGCATGGTCTCAGCGGGCAATCGTTGCGACAGTGGTCTTCGTCCTTTTATTGCTGGCCAGCACGAGCGCATACGTTTACTTGCGTGGTGGCAAGAGAGCCGCAGCGATCCCCGCCGCGATTCACTCGCTCGCGGTGCTACCGCTCGAGAACCTCTCTGGCGATAAAGGGCAGGAGTACTTCGCCGACGGGATGACCGAGGAGTTGATCACCAACCTGGCCCAGATCGGCTCGCTGCGGGTCATTTCGCGAACCTCCGCAATGCACTTCAAAGGCTCCACGGAAACGCTGCCGCAAATCGGCCGCGATTTACAGATCGATGCGGTCGTGGAAGGCACGGTTGCGCGCGTCGAAAACCATGTGCGTGTTACTGCGCAACTAGTCGAGGCCAGCACTGACCATCATTTGTGGGCAAGGACCTATGAGCGCGACTTGAAGGACGTGTTTGCTCTGCAAGACGAAATTGCCCAGGACATCACGGAACAAGTTCGCGTGAAGCTGACTCCCAAGGAGCACAGTCTGCTCATGCGGGTTCACGCCGTCGATCCGCAGGCGTACGACGCGTATCTGAGGGGCCGCTACTGGTGGAATCAGACCACGCCTGAGGAAAGTATGTCGGCGGAAGGTCCGTCGAGGGTTCACGCGTCGAAAGCTCTCGACTACTTCCAGAAAGCCATCGCCAAAGATCCCAGCTACGCGCTTGCCTACACCGGCCTTGCGGACTCTTTCCTCCAGCTGGGTGCTAGCGGCGGACTCCCATTAAAGGAAGCATATGTCAAAGCTGGGCAAGCGGCCGACGAAGCCCTGCGACTTGACCCTTCGCTCGCAGAAGTCCACACATCGCTCGCGAACATCAAGTTCCTGAACGATTGGGACTGGTCCGGTGCCGAAGCCGAGTACAAACGAGCTGCCGCCCTCAATCCTAACTACGCGACCGTCCATCGGTCGTATTCGTTCTACTTAGTGGCGATGGGGCGGCTCGATGAGGCAATGAAGGAAATCGAACGCGCCCAGGATCTTGACCCGTTTTCCCCGAGCATCACGTTTTGGCTGGGGCAAGTGCTTTACCATGCCCGACGGTACGACGACGCGTTGCGGCAGAACCGGCGAGGTGCGGAAATGTTTCCCGAAAACGCCGAGTTTTACTGGGCCATCGCTGATGTATACGAACAGAAGAAAATGTTTGCCGACGCATTCGCCGCGCGCCAGCAGGCGCTAAGCCTGGGTAAGGATCCGAACGTCCCCGCGCTCGGCGAGGCGTATAAACGTTCAGGGTACAGAGGCTATTTATTGAAGGCGGCGCAAATCCTGGAACTCGCAGACGATCCAGCGTCTGCCGCGCACTGTTATGCCCTACTCACCGACGAAGCTCGTGCCGTGACCGCACTCGAAGTGGGCTACAACAAACACTTGTATGCCGTACTCTTCCTGCGGACCGCCCCTGAATTGGACTCGATTCGTTCCTCGCCGCGTTTCCGCGACCTGGTCCGTCGCATCGGTTTTCCGCAATCGTCGGGCGACCAAAACTGAAGCCACACGCGAAGTGCTAGCGCGCCTCTGGCGATTTTAATAACTGGCGCAGCGGCTTCAACGGCCCGATCGGGTAGAGTTCGAAGCTCATCAGGTGCGCCTTGCCCAGGGGTAGCGCTTCCAGCATGGCCTGGGCCGCACCGATGTCGGTAACAGTCAGGATGAACACCACCCCGGGGCGGTTCTCGAGCGAATACCACTGGTCGATCTTGCCTTCGAGATAGAGCTCGGCAGTCGCACGCATCTCGGCAGCTAGGGTGCGCTGTACCAGCTGCATATC
>Ga0306920_100009409_pt1 | contig 13040 bp, 11 predicted proteins | sample flu12Cox44000170_FD_204666 | JGI IMG/M metagenome (GOLD analysis project Ga0306920, IMG submission 204666) | Lab enrichment of tropical soil microbial communities from Luquillo Experimental Forest, Puerto Rico - flux4day.12C.oxic.44.000.170 (v2)... | ecosystem: Environmental > Terrestrial >...
CCGTTGTAGATGAGCGCGAGGCCCTGCGTCGTGCTGTCAGTGAGCGCCACCTCCTCGGGCCGTCCTCCGATATAGTCTGCGGCCGCACGCTGCACACGTTCCGGGCGGGTCTCCTCCTGTGCTCCCCCGAGGAACGCCTCAAACCCCATGCCGTGCTCCACCGTGGTGAAAGGGTTGGCATCGAGTATGCGCCGGTAGCGTTCGATTGCCGCGCGCACCGGGCGTGGGTGCGACACGATGTAGAATTGCGAAAAATGCAGCCACTCGGGCGAGAGGTCGAACTCGGCGCGCACCGCCGGCCAGTCGGAGTAGTCCCTGGCGATCGCCGGCGCTGCGGGCTTCGACTCGGCGGCACGCGCCGCGGTGCTTGCGAGGAATGACCAGCCTACGGAGGCGAAGAAGTCGCGGCGGTTGAGTGTCATGGCGGCTTGCCTCGACTGCGGTCGAACGGTTCGCAGAATATAACTGGACGAGCCGGATCCGGGCACTGCTCGGTGTCCGCGTCATCGAGATCGGACGCAACACCACTGCGACCCTCACGCCGGCGATCGCCCTCAACACGGTGTTCTTAACGCGCGCGCGACGTCTGAGCCACTCGTGAATAAAAATTAACCTGGCATTTTTGCCGCTTGAAAGGGACCCGCGGGCCCCCATCCCAGCCAGTGGACGAGCTCGCTTATGACAGCCGTCAACGACGGGTGGAGCGACTGCGTTTTGATCAGTGCGAGCTTGAACGGTGGTGGCGGCCAGGCGTCTAATCGATAGCAGCAGCCAGCGCCCTGAGAAGGGCTCGGTGGCTGAAAAAAGGGGTGATGAACTGTGACCAATGCGAGCGTGCGATATGTAATGCGAACCGCCGGCGCCCTGCTTCTCGGCGCGGCGATAGCGACTGCGCCGGCTCTGACTTGGGCGCAGCATGCAGGAGGCGGGGGCGGACACGCCTCTGCCGGGGGCGGTGGCCACTTCGGGGGCGGCGCTCATTTTGGAGGCGGCGCTCATTTCGGAGGTGGCGGCGGCTTCGCGGGGCACTACGGTGGGGGCATGCATTCATTCGCCGCGCCTCACTACGGCGTTCCCGGGCACTATTACGGCGGGCGGTATTTCGCCCCGTCGGGCCATGGTTTCGCCTACACCGGCGCTCACTACGCTGCGGGCCCCGGATACGCTGCGCGCCCCGGATACGTTGCGCGCCCCGGATACGTTGCGCGGGGGGCAGCCATTGCGCCACACCCGCCGGGGGCACCGGGAGCGCCGGGGGCCTACTACCATCCCTGGGTGGGTGGCTACTGGCACGGCGCCTATTGGCCCCACGTCTGGTACTACCCGGGCTGGGCGTGGTACCTCCCGATTCTGCCGGTCGGTTACGCCACCTTCTGGTGGGGCGGAGTGCCGTACTACTACTGGAACAGCCTCTACTACATCTATAGCCCGGCGGATAACGGCTACGTGGTGACCGATCCGCCGCCAGCGGCCGGCACCGAGGGAAGTGCCGATGCGGGCGGAGCCTACGAGCAGGCACCCCAGTCGAACTACTCCGGCGGCGGCAGTGCGACCGACGTCTACATATACCCGCGCAATGGCCAGTCCGAGGAGCAGATGCAGAACGACCGCTATGAGTGCCATGGCTGGGCGGTGAACCAGTCGGGATTCGATCCGACCCGGCAGGACAATTCAGGCAACCCGGCGGACTATAAGCGCGTCATGATTGCCTGCCTCGACGCCCGCGGTTACTCGGCGCGCTGAAGGCGCCCTGAAGGTTGGGGAAACTCGAGGCCGCGGCACGAACGCCGCGGCCTTTTCCATGGTGCGGACTTCGCGCTGCTCTGCGTTGACCTACCCCGCGTTCCCCGCGGACGCCGCATCGACCTCAGTAGCCGACCTGCTCCTCCGCCGCGAACGTTCCGGTGGCCCCATTCTGTAGCAGGATGCCCGCAGCCGGCCCGTCTGCCACCGCAATGTCCGGGTGCCCGTCGTGATTGAGGTCGGCAATCTGCACCGACAGCGGCTGCCCCAGGGCAGGATAGCTGGTGGCGGTAAGGAACGTCCCCGCTGCGATCGCGGGATTGGGATCGTGCAACAAAACCGAGATGCTGCCGGTGGGGGCGGGGTTGAGATTGGCAACGACGAGGTCCATCCGGCCAGCGCCGGTCAGGTCGGCGACGGCTACATCGATCGATTGCCCGGGCGTCGCATAGGTGACCGGTGCGGCGAAAGTGCCATCGGCGTTCTGCAACAGCACGGAGACGCCCGCCATACCCGTGCCATCACTGCCCGGCCCCAGGTTCGCCACGATGATGTCGGGGCGGCCATTGCCAAGATCTGCGATCTTCACCGACTGCGGCTGCGGTCCGGCGGGGTAGATCTTCGTCGAACTGAAGGAGCCGCGGTTGTTCGGGTCCTGATAGAAGATATGCACGGCACCGTTGTTGCCGCTGGCGTCAAAGGTTGTCGCCACGATGTCGGGTGCACCATCGCCGTTGAGGTCCGCGACTGCGACGGAGGTGGTGGTCAAGCCCGTCGCGAGCTTCATGGGAGCCTGGAAGCCGCCCGAACCATTCCCGAGGAGCACGATCACGTAGCCGCTCGCGCTCATGTCGGCGAGCACCAGATCGAGATTGCCGTCACCGTTGATGTCGCTCATCACCACCTGATTCGGCTGTCCGCCCGTCATCACGTCCACCGCGGGGTTGAACGTGCCGGGCGTCGGCCCGTGCAGGAAGACCGAGACGCTGCCGCTGCCGAACTCAGCAATGACGAGATCGAGGAAGCCGGAACCGGTGAGATCCCCGACCGCGATGCTGGAGGGGTTGGTGCCGGTCGTCGTGTAATGGACGCCCGTGTGGAAGGTACCGGGCGATCCGGGTGAGTTCAGGATGACATTGGCGTATCCGGGGTTCTGCGCGAAGCCCTCGTCGGCCGTGGTTGCGACCAGCAGATCCTGAACACCATCGCCGTTGACGTCGGCCACCTGGATGGAATTCGGAATGGGAATGATCGGCGGCGCGTTCGGGCTGGAGTCATCGCCGTTGCAACTGGTGAGGCCGACGGCAATCGCCAATCCGGCGACCACGAGGTGGCCGCGGGCGAGGGTACGGACACGGCTGACGAAACTATACTTATTCACGGCGGGTACCTCCGTGCACACCCTGATTTTCTGCTAACGCGTACCCGGCGCCGGGGTTTACGGCGCCTCCTCCAGAGCGTACCTCACAGCGTACACTGCCGCTCGCGAGCGGGGTATACCGGACCTTAGGGGTAGAGGGCTATGGGGAACGTCGTCAGGACCGTCTTTCTCTTCGACGTCGACAACACCCTCCTCAATAACGATGCCGTCCAGGACGATCTGAGCGCTCACCTCGAGCGCGAGGTGGGCCTTGCCAGCCGGGACCGCTACTGGCGGATCTTCGAGCAGCTGCGCGCCGAGCTCGGTTATGCGGACTACCTCGGCGCGCTGCAGCGCTATCGCCTCGAGCATCAGGACGAGCAGCAACTGTCGTGTATTTCCTTCTTTCTGCTCGATTATCCCTTCGCCGACCGCCTCTATCCCGGCGCGCTCGCGGCGCTGGCGCACTGCCGTGCCTTCGGACCGACCGTGATCCTGTCCGATGGCGATGTGGTATTCCAGCCGCTCAAAGTGCAGCGCGCGGGGCTGTGGCAAGCGGTCGAGAAGCGGGTACTCATCTATCTGCACAAGGAGCTGATGCTGTCCGCGATCGAGCAGCGCTACCCGGCCGAGCACTACGTGATGATCGATGACAAGCTGCGCATCCTCGCCGCGATGAAGAAGGTCTGGGGTGACCGTCTCACCACGGTCTTCGTCCGCCAGGGTCATTACGCTCTGGATCCGCGCGAGATCGCCGCCTGGCCGACGGCGGATGTGACGCTCGCCCGCATCGGTGAGCTGGTGGAGCTACCCGCGACCGCTGCGGTCTGGCGCGGTGCGCGGGCAAGCGATTAGGCTAGGAGGGTCCCGAGGGAGCACCCTGGAGAGAGGACGGAGGCGGAGCAGGAGATGTCGTCAGACCGTCCGTGGCTGGACCAGCTGCGCGAGAGCAGCACGGCGCTGCAGGGTGTGCTCGGCGCTCTGCTCGAGGCTGAGCGGCAGTTCCAACCGCCGGCTTCACCTCTGGAGCGACTGCAGCAGATCACCACCAGTCCCGAGTGGGCGTGGCTGCAGCCGCTCTACCGGCTCATCGCCGACCTCGATCACGCGCTCGCGTACGCCAAGGACCTGCCCGCGACCGAAGCCGCGGCCATCGGGGCGCACGCCCGGGAGCTTCTCACAGGCGGTGGCGGCGCCGGCGAGCAGGCCTTTCTGGATCATTATCGCGCGCTGCTCCAGTCAGACCCCGCCGTCGCGATCGCGCACGCCGCGGCGCTGCGCGCGCTGCAGGCGCTGCCGCCCGAGCCCACCAATCAATCCGAGAAGCTGCACGCGCGCCACCAGTGGAACGAGCGGCGGCGCTTCCTGCGCATGGGACAGACGGGCCGCGGCGCTTCCTGAGTCAGTAACGCAGGGAATACGGCAGTTCCATCTGACGCGGGCGGATCTGCATCTCGTGACGGTTGTAGTCGATGACGAGCACGTCGAAGGATCCGAGCAGATCCATGCCGAGCGTCAATGTCGGCTCCTTGGTGAGGTTCCAGTGCTGGAACAGATACATGTCACCGAAGGTGACATGCGCACCCTTCACCTGCATGTTGCCGAAATCGATGTCGGGAGCGAGCAGGTTGTCGCCGGTCTGCACGTCGAGCGTCACGCCGACGATCTCTTCCTTCGCGGCGTTGCGGGGCGGAACCCGCATGAGCGCATGGCGCAGCGCCAGGTTGCCGACCGTCCCCTGCGCGCCGGTATCGACGATGGCCTTCGCCCGGATGTTGCCGACACGTACGTTGGCGATCAGCAGACCGCTCGGGGTCTGCGTCAGCGGCACGACCACGAAGCCGTTCCTCGCGCGCTCGCCATGCGAGAAGCTGATCTCGAGACGATCGCGAGTGAAGTCGGCATAGATGCGCTTGTTCTCGAGTCCCTCGATGCCGAGCACCCCCTGCGCACCGCCGAACACGTCATGGAGCACAGGCAGGTCCGAGGCCCCGATGAGGAGATCGCCAACTTCGAGGCTGCTCACGTGGAGCGTCGGCACGATGGCGGTACCGGTGAAGCCGGTGACCTGGGTCGTACTCGCCTCCATCGGCGTACCACCCAGGCTCTGTGCCACGCGGTAGGTGATCGCCGAGCGGCTCGCGCCCGTGTCGAGCACCAGGCGATAGGGCCCCTTACCGTCGATCAACACCGGCGCCCAGATGCGTCCGATGCGATCGCGCCGTGTCGGGGAGACATAACGCGGCTCGGTCGTCTGGACGATGACTTCCTCCAGCTGCTCGGCGGGAGTCGGAAGCCCCTGGGCGGGGGTGGCTGCAGCCGGTGCAGCGGGAGTCGGTGCGGCAGGGGGAGCCGGTGTGGGAGCGGGTGCAGCGGTGCCCGTTGCGGCCGCCGCAGATGTCGGGGCGGGTGAAGGTGCCTGAGCCACGGCTGAAGCGCAGAGGACTGTCAGGACGAACCCCCGCAGGCAGCGGCCGATGAGCGCGTCGGCAGTCACAGTTGACAGTAGATCATGCCCCCGCGGCGGTCTCCAGTTACTTTGTCGCAGATTTCCCGCCACCGAACCGATCGGTACGGGATACCGCCCTTGTGGGTGCCCTGCGTTCATGGTGGCGGGCTGGACGTGACTGAGCTCATTTAACTCAGTGACGATTTTGACCTGGTCAAAACGACAAAAGTTCGTCGTTATTTACGACCCGCGCAGGGTAACACCCCGGCTGGCAGCCGGGGCAGGGCGGCTCGCCCGGCACCGCGTGCCGCGTTGATGGTAACTTTACGGTTGAGAAATCAAGGCGCTCCGGAGTATTCGCTGCAATGAACCGAACCGTCCCCGCGAGCAAAGCACCACCCCCTGCGGCGTCACTCGCACTCCTCACGCACCTGCAGCGGCTCGAGGCCGAAAGCCTTCACATCCTGCGCGAGGTGGTCGCGGAGTGCGAGCACCCGGTCATGCTGTACTCGATCGGCAAGGACAGCTCGGTGATGCTGCACCTGGCCATGAAGGCGTTCTACCCCGCTACGCCCCCCTTTCCGCTGTTGCACGTGGACACCACCTGGAAATTCCGCGCCATGTACGAATTCCGCGATGCCACGGCGAAGCGGGTCGGGATGCAACTGCTGGTCCACGTCAATCAGGAGGGGCTGCGGCTCGGCATCGGCCCCTTCACGCACGGCTCCCAGGTGCACACCGATGTCATGAAGACCCAGGCACTGCGGCAGGCGCTCGACCAGTACGGCTTCGATGCCGCCTTCGGTGGTGCGCGCCGCGATGAGGAGAAAAGCCGTGCCAAGGAGCGCGTCTTCTCCTTCCGTACCGCCCAGCACCGCTGGGACCCCAAGCAGCAGCGTCCCGAGCTGTGGACGCTCTACAACACCCGCAAGCGCGCCGGGGAGAGCCTGCGCGTATTCCCGCTCTCGAACTGGACCGAGCTCGATGTGTGGCAGTACATCTGGCTCGAGCAGATTCCGATCGTGCCGCTGTACTTCGCCGCCGAGCGCCCCGTGGTCGAGCGCGACGGGGCGCTCATCATGGTGGACGACGAGCGCATGCCGCTGCGACCTGACGAGCGGCCGTTGATGAGGAAGGTGCGCTTTCGCACACTCGGCTGCTACCCGCTCACCGGCGCCATCGAGAGCAACGCCGACACGCTGCCGGCCATCATCCAGGAGATGCTGCTGACGCGCACCTCCGAGCGCCAGGGGCGCGTGATCGACCATGACGCGGCGGCTTCCATGGAGCGCAAGAAACAGGAAGGGTACTTCTGATGGCCCACCAGTCAGAGCTCATCGCCAGGGATATCGGCGCCTACCTGCACGCGCAGGAGCACAAGAGCCTGTTGCGCTTCATCACCTGCGGCTCGGTGGACGATGGCAAGTCGACGCTGATCGGACGGCTCCTGTACGAGTCGAAGCTGATCTTCGACGACCAGCTCACGCAGCTCGCGGCGGACTCGCGCCGTCTCGGCACGCGCGGCGGCGAGCTCGATTTCGCTCTGCTCGTCGATGGGCTCGCGGCCGAGCGCGAGCAGGGCATCACCATCGATGTCGCCTATCGCTTCTTCTCCACCGAGCGGCGCAAGTTCATCGTGGCCGACACCCCGGGGCACGAGCAGTACACGCGTAACATGGTGACCGGAGCCTCCACCGCGGAACTGGCGGTGATCCTGGTCGACGCCCGCAAGGGCGTGCTGGTGCAGACGCGCCGTCACAGTTTCCTCGTGCACCTGATCGGCATTCGCCGCATCGTGCTCGCGGTCAACAAGATGGACCTGGTCAACTACTCACACAGCACCTTCCAGGCGATCGTGGCGGAATACCGCGAATTCGCGGCACGGCTCGGGCTCGCCGACATCACCCCGATCCCGATCTCGGCGGTGTACGGTGACAACGTCATCACGCGCAGCGGCAGGATGCCGTGGTACTCGGGTCCTGCGCTCCTCGAGCACCTCGAGACCGTGGAGGTCGACGCGGCACTCGCCGCCCAGCCCTTTCGCCTGCCGGTGCAGTGGGTCAACCGCCCGAATGCGGAGTTTCGCGGCTTTGCGGGGCTGATCGCGAGCGGCAGCGTCCGCCCGGGCGATCGGCTGCGCGTGCTGCCCTCGGGGCGTGAGACGCGCATCGCGCGCATCGTGACCGCGGACGGCGATCTCGAAGCGGCGAGCGCCGGGCAGTCGGTGACCCTCACGCTCGACTCTGAAGAAGATATCAGCCGCGGCGATGTGCTGGCGGCCGCCGATTCCCCGCCGCAGGTCGCGGATCAGTTCGAGGCAACCCTCGTGTGGCTGCAGGAGGAGCCGATGCTCCAGGGCCGCACCTATGTGATGAAGTCCGGCACCCGCACGGTGTCCGCGACCGTGACCCCGCTCAAGCATCGCGTCAACGTCAACACGCTCGAGCACGAGCCGGCCGAGCGGCTCGAGCTCAACGACATCGGCGTGTGCGAGCTCGAGCTCGACCGCCCGATCCCGTTCGAGCCATACAACGACAACCGCGCCCTCGGCGGCTTCATCCTCATCGACCGCCTCACCAACAACACGGCCGGCGCCGGACTCATCAACTTTGCGCTCCGCCGCTCGCAGAACGTGCACTGGCAGGCGCTCGATGTCGACAAGCCGCTGCGCGCGCGGCTGAAGGGGCAGAAGGCGTGCGTGCTGTGGCTGACCGGGCTTTCCGGTGCGGGCAAATCGACCATCGCCAATCGCGTCGAGAAGCGCCTCGCCGCCGCCGGCCGCCACACCTACCTCCTCGATGGCGACAACGTGCGTCACGGACTCAACAAGGACCTGGGCTTCACCGCCCAGGACCGCGTCGAGAACATTCGCCGCGTTGCCGAGGTCGCGCGTCTCATGGTGGATGCGGGGCTGATCGTGCTGGTGTCCTTCATCTCACCGTTCCGCTCGGAGCGGCGCATGGCGCGCGAGCTGTTCGTGGCGGGTGAGTTCTTCGAGGTCTTCATCGACACGCCGCTCGCCGAGGCCGAGCGGCGCGACGTCAAGGGGCTGTATCGCAAGGCCCGCCGCGGCGAGCTCAAGAACTTCACCGGCATCGACTCGCCCTACGAGACGCCGGAGACCCCGGAGATCCGCATCGATACCACCGCACTCAGCGCCGATGAGGCGGCAGGGCGCGTCATCGCCCATCTCCAGTCGCGCAAGGTGATCAGCAGCGCATGAGCGCGGCGCACTCAGGGATGCTCGAGCGCGTCGCGGCGATTGCGCGCGAGGCGGGCCGGGAGATTCTGGAGGTCTACGCCGCCGCCGCGGTGGCGGCCACGGCCAAGGCGGACGATTCGCCCCTCACCGCTGCCGACCTGCGCTCCCACCGCCTGATCGTGGAGCGCCTGCGCGAGCTGACGCCGGAGCTGCCGGTGCTCTCGGAGGAGGCGGCCGATGTGCCCTTCGCAGTGCGCTCGCAGTGGCGGCGCTACTGGCTGGTCGATCCGCTCGATGGCACACGCGAGTTCCTCTCGCGCAACGGCGAATTCACCGTCAACATTGCGCTCATCGAAGACCACGCGCCCGCGCTCGGGGTCGTGCACGTGCCGGTCAGCGATACCACCTACGGCGGCTCGCCCGGCGTTGGCGCCTGGCGGGAGCAGCGCGGCTCAGCCGCGGAGCGCATCCTCGTGTCAGCACGCTCCGCGACGCCGGTGCGCGTGGTGGGGAGCCGCTCGCATCGCGGGGACTCGCTCGATGGGTTTCTCGAGCGCCTCGGCGCGCATGAGCTGCTCGCGATCGGCAGCTCGCTGAAGCTGTGCCTCGTGGCCGAGGGCGCTGCGGATGTGTATCCGCGTCTCGGCCCGACCAGCGAGTGGGATACGGCGGCGGCACATGCGGTGCTGCTCGCGGCGGGAGGCGCGGTGAGCGCGCTCGATGGGACGCCGCTTGCGTATAACACCCGCGAGCAGCTCCTCAACCCGTTCTTTGTGGCCTTCGGGCCGCGCGACCGCGACTGGCTGGCGCTGCTGCGCTGAAGGAGGACACCATGCGTGAAGCCGTGATTGTTGCCACTGCGCGCACGCCGATCGGCAAGGCCTATCGGGGTGCCTTCAACGACACCGACCCTGCCATCCTCTCGGGCCACGCGGTGAGCGAGGCTGTCCGCCGCGCCGGCGTCGATGGCGAGGAGGTGGAGGACCTCGTGCTCGGATGCGCCATTCAACAGGGGGCTCAGGGCTACAACATCGGACGTCTCACTGTGGCGAGTGCCGGGCTTCCGGAGAGCGTCGCCGGCATGACGATCGACCGTAAGTGCGGCTCGGGGCTCATGGCGATCGCGATCGCTGCGAAGGAGGTGGTCGAGGACGGCATGGACGTCGTGGTGGCGGGCGGGGTGGAGTCGATCAGCCTCACGCAGAACCAGCATTTCAACAATTACCGCGGCGAGTCGGAGGCGGTTCTCGCGCGCTCACCGCACATGTACATGCCGATGATCGAGACCGCGGAGGTCGTCGCGCGGCGCTACCACGTGACGCGCGAAGCCCAGGACCGCTACGCCCTGCAGAGCCAGCAGCGCGTCGCGGCCGCGTATCGGGCGGGCCGCTTCGATGCAGAGATCGTGCCGCTGACGAGCCGCAAGCTCATCATCGACAAGGCGAGCGGCGCGACGCACACCGAGGAGGTGGTGCTGCAGCGTGATGAAGGGTTCCGCCCGGAGACGACGCTGGAGGCGCTCGCGAAGCTCGAGCCCGTCTGGTCCGGCGGCAAGGTCATCAAGCAGGGCGAGTTCATCACCGCCGGGAACGCCTCGCAGCTCTCCGACGGTGCTGCCGCGGTCGTGCTGATGGAGAGGAAGCTCGCGGAGGGGCGCGGACTCGAGCCGCTCGGCGCCTGCCGCGGCATCGCGGTCGCCGGCTGCGCGCCGGACGAGATGGGCATCGGCCCGGTGTTTGCCGTGCCGAAGCTCCTCGCCCGCCATGGGCTCAAGATCGATGACATCGGTCTCTGGGAGCTGAACGAGGCGTTTGCAGTGCAGACCGTGTATTGCCGCGACCAGCTCGGCATCGACAACGACAGATTCAATGTCGATGGTGGGGCGATCGCCATCGGTCACCCGTACGGGATGAGCGGGGCGCGCCTCACGGGCCATGCCCTCATCGAGGGACGGCGGCGGCGCGTGCGCTACGCCGTGGTGACCATGTGTACCGCCGGCGGCATGGGCGTCGCGGGGTTGTTCGAGATCTACTGAGATGCGCGCTTGAGCACTGCCCTCACACAGCGCGGGTTGCGTGATGCGTTCGGCCTGTTCGCCACCGGCGTCACGGTGGTGACCGGGGTGCGACCGGACGGCACGCCGGTCGGGGTGACGGCGAACTCCTTTACCTCCGTTTCACTCGCGCCGCCGCTGCTGCTGTGGTGCCTCGCGAGCAGCAGTAGCGCGGTGCCGGCCTTTACCCGCGGTGCGCCGTTCGCGGTGCATATCCTCGCGCACCACCAGCTCGATCTGGCGCTCAACTTCGCGCGCCGGACGGGAGATAAGTTCGATGCCGAGCACCACTGGCGCAACAAGCCGCAGCCACCCCATCTTGCGGAGGCACTGTGCCGTTTCGACTGCAGGTTACACGCGGTGCACCCGGGCGGTGATCACCTCATCATCGTCGGCGAAGTGCTCCATATCGCCCACGCTCCGGGGACGCCGCTCGCGTTTCACGGTGGCCGGTTCGGCAACTTCAGCGCTGATCGTGGCATCGGCAAGGTCGATATCTGGGAAGGCCTCGACGATCACTGGTACTGAGCACAACACCACGTCTTCGTGAGGAGGAGGTCCGGGCATGCAGTTTGCCCATAGCGAAGAACAACAGCTGATCCGTGACAGTGCCCGCACTCTGCTCGCCGAGCGCGCCGCCAGCGCACAGCTGCGTGCGGCCCTCGACCAGAGGGGCGGCTACGACCCCGAGCTCTGGCGCACCATGGGCGAGCTCGGCTGGACGGGGCTCGCCATTCCTCAGGCCTACGGCGGTGCGGGCCTCGGGTGGGTGGAGCTCTGCATCCTCCAGGAGGAGCAGGGCCGGCGGCTGGTCGCTTCGCCCTTCTTCGCGACCTGCGCGCTCGCCGCGCCGCTCGTTGCCGCGTGCGGCGATGAGGAGCAGCGCGCGTCGCTCCTGCGGCAGATTGCCTCGGGCGGGGTGCGGATAGCCTGCGCCCTCATCGGCACGGACGGCCGCCCGCCGTGCGATGGAGTCAGCGTGGCGCTCGAGAGCCGCGGTGGTAGTTTCAGCTTGAGTGGCGTCAGCGATTTCGTCATCCACGGCGACTCCGCGGATCTGCTCCTGGTGCTGGCCCGCGCTCCGGGCTCGCAGCGTGCGGACGGCGTCAGTGTCGCCGTGATTCCCGCCGCGACCACGGGGGTCACGGTCCATCCCCACGCGATGCTCGATCTCACGCGGCCGATGTCGCGGGTCGAGCTCGCCGCGGTGGTCATCGGGCGCGATCAGCTGCTCGGTGAGCCGGGCGCCGCCGGGAGCGGCGTCGAGGAAGCACTGCATCTCGCGCGCATCGCGCTCGCCTCCGAGGCGCTCGGCGGCGCCGAGCGCGTGCTCGAGATGACGACCGCGTATGCCAAAGAGCGCGTGCAGTTCGGTCGCCCCATTGGCAGCTTCCAGGCGATCAAGCACCGCCTCGCCGACATGATGATCGCGGTGGAAGCGGCAAAGTCGGCGGCGTGGTACGCCGCGTGCGTGGCGGATGAGCGGCGCGCGGAGCTCGCGGAAGCGGCGGCTATCGCCAAGAGCTACTGCTGCGATGCGTTCTTCGATTGCGCGGCCAACGCCATCCAGCTGCACGGCGGCATCGGCTTCACCTGGGAGCACGACGCGCACCTGTATTTCAAGCGTGCGCGCGCTGCGGCGACGCTGCTCGGCAGCCCCGGCTGGCACCGCGAGCGGCTGGTGAGGCGCTTCGCCGGCGGCGAAGCGGCGACGCCCGTGTTCTGAAGAGCCGGAGGTCAGTGCATGAAGTTAGGTTTCACGGCGAAGGAGGAACGGTTCCGGGCGGACGCCGCCGCGTGGCTCGAAGCGCAGCTCTCGGGTCCGTTCGCTGATCTGCGCGGACTTGCGCTGCAGGGTGGCCGCTTCGAGCGGCGGCGCGAGTGGGAGCGCGCCCTCGGGGCTGCTCGCTGGAGCTGTATCGGCTGGCCGCAAGCCTACGGCGGCCGTGATGCCTCACTCGCCGAGCAGGTGATTTTCGCTGAGGAATATGCGCGGGCGGGCGCTCCGGGGCGCCTCGGATACATGGGTGTGGAGCTCGCAGGCCCCACGATCCTCACCTTCGGCACCGAAGAGCAGAAGCGCCGCTTCCTGCCCCCGATCGCCCGCGGTGAGGAGCTCTGGTGCCAGGGTTACAGTGAGCCGAACGCGGGCTCGGATCTGGCGAACGTGCGTACCCGGGCGGTGCTCGAGGAGGGCCCGGCAGGAAGCGCCTGGGTTGTGAACGGACACAAG
>Ga0306920_100009410_pt1 | contig 13040 bp, 11 predicted proteins | sample flu12Cox44000170_FD_204666 | JGI IMG/M metagenome (GOLD analysis project Ga0306920, IMG submission 204666) | Lab enrichment of tropical soil microbial communities from Luquillo Experimental Forest, Puerto Rico - flux4day.12C.oxic.44.000.170 (v2)... | ecosystem: Environmental > Terrestrial >...
CCAAGCGGGACAGTCACCTTCCTCTTCACCGACATCGAGGGATCCACGAACCTGCTCCGGCAATTGGGCGATAGGTACGCGGACGCCCTGTCCGATTACCGCCGATTACTCCGCGACGCCTTCCGTGCGTGGGGTGGTCACGAGGTGGACACGCAGGGCGACGCCTTCTTTGTGGCTTTTCCCCGTGCCAGCGATGCCCTTGCCGCATCGATCGTGGCGCAGCGAGCCACCGGCGCGCATGACTGGCCCCTGGAGGCTAAACTGCGCGTGCGCATGGGTCTGCATACCGGCGAGCCCCTCAACGCGGACACGGGCTACGTGGGCATGGACGTCAACCGCGCGGCCCGCGTCTGCGGTGCCGCGCACGGGGGGCAGATCCTGCTCTCAGAAGCAACCCGGATCCTGGTCCAGGAGGACCTCCCGGAGGGAGTGAGCCTGCGGGATCTGGGGGAGCACCGCTTGAAAGACCTCACCCGCCCTCAGCGCCTTTTTGACGTGATCGTGGCCGACCTGTCCGTGGACTTCCCGCCCGTCAAGTCTCTCAATGTCCTCCCAAACAACCTGCCCACACAGCTAACCAGCTTCATCGGCCGTGATCGAGAAATCGCAGAGATCAAGGCACTATTATCCCAGGCCCGCCTGCTGACGCTGACAGGGCCGGGGGGCGCCGGTAAGACGCGACTGGCCCTCCAAGTGGCGGCCGATGTGCTGGAAGGTTTCAAAGACGGCGTGTGGCTGGTCGAGCTGGCCCCGCTCTCGAATCCTGATCTGGTCGCTCAGGCAGTTGCGTCGGCCGTAAATGTCCGCGAGCAACCGGGTAGGCCGATCCTCAGCACGCTCACCGACGATCTCCAGCGCAAGCATCTGCTCGTCGTTCTCGATAACTGCGAGCATGTGGTGGAGGCGTGTGCTCGCTTGGCTAACACTCTGCTGCGTGCTTGTCCCAACCTCCGGATTCTCGCGACGAGTCGCGAGGCGCTGGGGATCGCGGGGGAGACATCGTGGAGGGTTCCTTCGCTTTCGCTGCCGGACCCTGAGCGCCTCCCAGCCCTGGAGAGCCTGTCCGCGTACGAAGCCGTGCGACTCTTTATTGAGCGCGCTGTGGCTGCTTTGCCGGCTTTCACCGTCACCCCCGAAAATGCGCCGTGGATCGCGCAGGTGTGCCACCGGTTGGATGGGATTCCCCTGGCGGTGGAGTTGGCGGCGGTGCGCGTGAAAAGCTTGTCGGTTCAGCAAATTGCCTCCCGGTTGGATGATCGCTTCCGGCTCCTCACGGGCGGCAGCCGCGCGGGACTCCCACACCATCAGACGTTGCGGGCGGCCATGGACTGGAGTTACGACATGCTCTCGGAACCGGAGCGGGTGGGATTGCGCCGCGTGGCCGTCTTTGCCTCCGGATTCACCCTGGAGGCAGCCGAGGCGATTTCCGAGGGTGACGGGGTGGACGCATCCGAGGTCCTCGACCTCCTGGTGCGTCTGGTGGACAAGTCACTTGTGGTGGCGGAAGAAGAGGGGGGGAAAGTGCGCTACCGGCTGCTGGAAACGGTTCGGCAGTACGGACGGGAACGGCTGCGTGAATCAGCGGAGACCGCGGTGGTGCAGCGGCGCCATCGCGACTGGTACTTAGGGCTCGCCGAGCGGATGGGGCCAAACCTGTTTGGTGCGGAGCAGGCCGTCTGGTTCGATCGGTTGGAAGTGGAGCAAGCGAACCTGCGGGCTGCGCTGATGTGGTCCATCGACAACGAAGGCGCCGAGGCCGCATCACGGTTGGTAGGGGTCCTGTGGCGGTTCTGGGCAGTGCGAGGTTATTTCGAAGAAGCGAGTAAATGGCTGGAGGCGGTGTTGGAGGCGGCCAAAAGGAGCACCGACGCGCCGCCGACTTTTCGCGCGCAGGCGCTCAATGCCGCGGGGCATCTGGCGCTCAGCCGGGGCGGCTTTGCCACGGCGCGAGCGCTGCTCGAGGAGAGCCTTGCGATCCGGCGGCAACTGGGAGATCGAGCGGACATTGCCGTGGCGCTGAGCAACCTCGGGACGGTGGCGATCCACCAGGGCGAGATGGTCACGGCGCGCGCGCTCCTCGAAGAGGGCTTGGCGATCCGGCGCGAGTTGGGGGACAGGGTGGACATCGCAGGTGCGCTCGACGATTTGGGCACCGCGGCGATCGAGTGGGGTGACGCGCCCATGGGGCGCGCGCTCCTCGAAGAGGGGCTGGCGATCCGGCGAGAGTTGGGAGATAAAGCGGGCATCGCCGCTTCCCTCAACAACGCCGGCATGGCGGCCGGCAAGCAGGGTGACTACGCCGCGGCGCACTCGCTCCTCGAGGAGAGCGTGCTCTTATGCCAAGAAGTGGGGGATAAATGGCTTCACGCCGTTACGCTCGACACCTTGGGAGATTTGGCCAGAGCGCAGGGCGACCCTGCCGCGGCCCGATTGCGCTACGAAGAAAGCCTCCTCATATGCCGGAAACTGGAGGATATGCGGGCGGCGCTTTATGGCCTTGAGGGGCTGGCGGGGGTCGCTTGTGTCCAGGGACAATACAAGCGCGCGGTTCAGCTGTTTGCCGCGGCGGAAGCCCTTCGTGAAGCGGCCGGTGTCCCGCTGAGGCTATCTGAACGCGCCGACCATGACCGCGATGTCGCGGCTGCGCGATCCGGCTTGGGCGAAGCCACGTTTGGCGCGGCTTGGGCCGAGGGCCGGGAGATGACGCTGGCGCAGGCGATTGAATATGCCGTCGGCGAGGGCAAGTAATCGTCGAGCTCCGGCCCGAGGATCACGAAGAGAAGATGCGACGCCAGCCGTCCGGCGGCCTCGGAGGCTGGCTAGCGCGCAAAGCTACTCCGCACGACTCTCCGGGCGCATCACATCATGGTAGAAGCCGCGCGGGGCCCCTATCAGGGCCAGAGACCGGACCAAGCCTGAACGTCTGGGTGACGGTTGTCAACACAACCGAGTCGTGATCGAGCCCTTCTGACTTGGTTGCGACAAATACCGAGGCCTGGAGCAAGACAGCCGCCCCGAGCGCCAGGGCTACCAAGATCTTCAGCATCGTCCGGGCCCTCCTTTCGTCTACTCCACGTCCAAGGTAAATGAGGCTGAGGGATTCGGAGATGAAGTGCCTCACGTCGGGGAGGTGATTCTTGTCACATGGTGTCGCCGGTTTGATCGCGCGTCGTCCCAGGCGGCCCCAGAATCCTCGGCTGCCGGGGCCTCTGGGTCGCCGGCCCGACGCCCGATTGGACGATGGGTGCGGCCGCCGATCGTGGCATACTGTCGCCACCCGCACGCGTCCTGGCGGGAATCGAGGTGAGGGGTGCGTTGAGCCGCCTGCTGGCGACCGATCGCGGAAGACCGGCGGGTCGTCGAGGAAGAAGGATTCCTCCTATCCCCAGCAAAAAGGTTTCGCCTTACATACGCAGTTACTCGATGAAGCGAGGGCAATATGGCCATTCAAACAGCGTCCATCTGGCAGCGGCTTGCTGATCGCGACCCCAGCGGCCCGCCGGCAAACTCGGAGGATTCTGCGGATCTGAAGGGGGTCTGGGAGGCGCTCCGGGAACACATCAACCCTGCGCTCTACCGCCCCGTGCGCGCTGCGGAGGTCTCGGCGTTCCCGCTCTCCACTCGTCAGGGTCAGCCGTATTACATCCTTGCCAATCGCGGGCGGTCCAAATACCTGCGGCTCGCTCCCGACGACCATCACCTCTGGACGTTGATGGACGGGACGCGCTCGGTCAAGGATCTCATCTTCGAGTACTTTACAGCGTTTGGCGCCCTGGCGTTTGACCGGGTGGCCCAATTGGTGCTGCATCTTCGACTGGAGCGGATGTTCGCCGACCCGCTCTTGAACGTCTTCACGTCCGTTCGGCGGACCTTAGGGAAGCGGCGGAGGCAGTCCATCCCGCGGATCTTCTGGCAGGTGATGTCGGGGCAGCGCAACTTTCAGATCCGTCACATCGATGGTATCATCGACGCGCTGCATCGCCGCGGGGGCTGGCTCTTGTATACGAGGCCGATGCAGGTTCTGTACGTGGTCGTGTGTTTGGTAGGAGGATGGCTCTTTATCCAGCACACCATGTCGGGGCGATTTAATATCTTCGTGTCCAACGGGTCGTACACGAAGGGGTTGGGCCTTTTGTTCCTGCTCAACTACGTCGCCATCACGGTCCATGAGGGGTCGCACGCACTGACGTGCAAGCATTACGGCGCGCACGTGAACGGCGCCGGGGTCATGCTCTACTACGGCGTGCCGGCCTACTTCGTGGACACATCGGATGTCTGGACAAAGCCCGCCTACGCGCGGATCGCGACCTCGTGGGCCGGCCCCTATTCCGGCGTCATCCTCGCCGGCATCGCCGCGATCGTCGTGGAGGCCATGCCTGGTTCCCCCGCCGCGGCGACCTTGCACCGGCTTTCGTTCCTGTGGATCCTCATCTTGGCCTTTAACCTCATTCCCTTGCTGGAGCTGGATGGCTACTTCATGCTTGTAGACTGGCTGGAGATGCCGATGCTCCGGAGCCGGGCGGCGGCGTTCTTCCGGAAAGACCTGTGGCAGCGGCTGCGCCGGCGCGAACGCCTGACGGGGCAGGAGCGCTTCCTGGCCTGGTATGGCGGACTTTCGCTGGCCTTCTCCGCCGCCCTCATCATTTCCGCCGTCTACTCGTGGCAGTTCCGTTTGAGGGCGCTGACCATGACGCTCTGGACCGGCGGGCTGGGCTCCAAGGCGTTGCTCGTCTTGCTGGTGTTCGTGCTCAGCTTGCCGCTGGTGATGGGCCTGGGGGGGCAGGCGGTCTCCGCCACACGGCGGGCGGCCAGGTTGACGCGAACTTACTGGCGCGAGCCGCGTGGTCGCACCCTGCGGCAGCGGGAAACCCTGTTGCAAAAGGTGCACTTCCTCTCCCCCCTCTCAGCAGCAGAGCTGGCGGAGGTCGCCACCAGAATGCATCGCCAACACTTCCGCGCCGGCGAAATCGTCTTCCGCCAGGGGACGGAGGGAGACCGCTTCTATGTCGTCGAGCAGGGGATAGCGGAAGTCCAGGTGGACGATGAACGGACGCCACGCCGGCACTTAACGGGGGGGGATTATTTTGGCGAGATCGCCTTGCTCGACCGCGTCGGCCGCACGGCCACGGTCAGTGCCGGATCGCCGCTGACCGTCCTCTGGCTCGGGAGGGGCGATTTCGACCGCCTGCTGGCCGACCATATCACTCCGCCGCCCCAAGTCGCCGAGCGGATTAACACGATTGAGGCGCTCCGGCAGTTTACCATCTTTGCCCAGCTCTCCTCGCGGGAACTCGATACGCTGGCATCTCGGCTCATCCGGGAGCGGTTCCCGACGGGGGCGGTCGTGATCAAGGAGGGGGATCCCGGCGATGCCTTCTATTTGATCGATTCCGGACAGGCCGAAGTCATCGCCGACGGGCGCCGCATTGAGATCCTCACCCCCGGCACCTACTTTGGTGAGATCGCGCTCCTCCTCAACACCCCAAGGACGGCGACCGTGCGCGCCCTCACACCGCTCGAGGTGCTCAAATTCCGCCGCCCGGACTTCGAGGCCTTGGTGGCCACGACCCTGCACCACGTGGCCGGGGTCCTGGAAGAGGTCGGCCGGGAGCGGCTCAGCGGCCGCGGCCCGAGCGTGGTCGGCAGACCCGGAGAGGCCTGAGCATGGATTGCTGGGTCTGCAAGCGGACGGCGCTCGGCGTGTGCCGGTTTTGCGGTCGCGGCATCTGCGAGGAGCATGCCCGCTTTCATCCATACATTTTGTCGCTGTATACCTCGCACAGCAAAGAGGCTGTCAAGGCCTTGGTGGTCGACGATGCGCTGCACTGCGGGGTGTGCAAGCCTCGTCCTGACCCGATCGAGCTGCCAGAGCTAGAATGAGCGGGGCGGCGATGCAGGGGCTCGATGAACTGCGGCGGACCGCTCTGCCAAACGGCCTGCGGGTGGTAACGATGCGCAGGGCGGGCGCTCTCCTGGCCGGGGTCAAGCTGTTCTTCAAGGTGGGGAGCCGGGACGATGGAGAGTTCCCGGGCATCGCCCACTTTTTGGAGCACGTGCTCCTGGCCAACACCGCTTCCGAAGCCGCGCGGACGGCGTATGACCGCATCGAGGGCCTCGGCGGCGAGCTGAACGCGGTGACGACGCGCGAGTACACCGCCCTGCAGGCTGTCGTCCTGGCACCCCACGTGGAGCGGGTGGTGCACCTGTTCGCCGACCTCCTCGAGCCGGGGCCCGTCGACCCCCTGGCCGTGGACCGCGAGCGGCGCATCATTCACGAGGAGATCCGCCAGCAAAGCGATTCGTCACACGTCATCTGGGACCTCTTCCTGCGCGCGCTGTGGGATGGACACCCGCTGGCCCGACCGATCCTCGGGACAGCGGAGACAATCGATGCGGTCTCCGCGGACGCATTGACGGATCACCGGCGCTACTATCGTGCCGCCGACCGGATGGTCCTGGCGGCGGCCGGCAGCGTGGAACACGACGCCCTGGTGGGGATTGCGGCATCCCGATTTGGGGGCTTACCCATTGGGCCGCCCTTGGACGTGGCGTCGTTCCGCCCGGCGCCCCCGCGCAACGCGGTGCTGGAGCGGGAAACACAGCAGACGCACCTGGTCCTCGGCGCGGAGGGCGTGGCGATGCCCGACCCGCGTCGATACGCGATGCGGTTGCTCGACATCATCGTGGGCCAGGGCGCAAGTTCGCGCCTTCATCGCGCCCTCCGGAGCGAGCGCGGCCTCGTATATGCCGTCTCGTCGGTCGCCATGAGCTACGCCGATCGCGGCTACTTCGCGGTGTCTACGTCCTGCGCCCCGGAGAACGCCCGCGCGGTCAGCGGAGTAATCGCCGATGAACTGGATCGGCTCCGTCAGGCTGGGGTGTCGGCAATCGAACTCGACCGAGCCAAGACGATCTATGAGGGCTCATTGGCGCGGAACTTCGAGACGGTAATGTCGGTGGCCAGCATCATCGGCATCGAGGAGCTGCTTTACCGGATCGAGCCGTTCCCGGACGCGGTGGCGCGCATACGAGCGGTCCGCGCCGGCGAGGTGCGGCAAGTCGCCGAGGAGACGTTGGCCCCGGATGGCCTGGTCGTTGCGGCCGTCGGGAGGCAACTGTCGGATGTCCGTTCCTCCGCGTGACGACGTCCTGATCGCCCGGGCCCTTAAGCACGATGAGGACGCCTGGCGCCAGCTCGTGGAGCGCTATGCCTCCTACATTTATACGATCGCAATGCGCGGCTTTAGGATGGATGCTGAGGACGCGCGCGAAATCGTGCAGGAGAGCCTGATGAAGGTCTACGAGGGCCTGCCTAGCTACCGGGGGGAGGCGCCGTTTCGGGCGTGGCTTCGACAACTCGTCCGCAACTGTTGCGTCGCCTATCTGCGGCGCCGGCGTTCCACGGAACTGCTGGACGACTCCCTGCCCGACCACGAGCAGGAGGAGGCCTTCGAGCGTATCGACCGTGCCTTCACCCTTCGCGAGGCCATCGGGAGCATCGAAGAGCCCTGCCGCCAGATCATCACGCTGTTTTTCTTCGAGGGACGGCCGTATAGAGACATCGCCGCCGCGCTCGCGATACCTGAGGGTACCGTCGCCAGCCGCATCGCCCGTTGCGTGGCGAAGCTTCGCGCCAAGCTGACCGAGCCGTCGTAGCTCGCCGGTCCCAAGCCTGTCTGGCGACCGAGGGAAGAAATGGCCTTCCCGATGCGTCTAGTATAGGTGGGAGAGATCCCATGACACGTTTGCGATGAGGCCACAGACGATGGGGCATCCGTCCGAGGACACGCTTGCCGCGGTTGCGCTCGGGTTGCTCCCTCGGACGCAAAGCGATGAGGTCGTTACCCACGTGGAGACATGCCGAGAGTGCGATCGATCTACCGTGGCATATCGTGAGATCGCGGCCGCGCTCTCTACATGGCGAGAGGCGCCCGACGAGGCGGCGTCGGCCGGGTACAACGCGATCCTGCAGCGTATTCGGCTCCACCGTCTCCTCGATCATTTGTTCGCCCGCGCCGATCTCCGCCGCCAGGCTGGCGAGGACCCGCAGGGGTTGCTCGCCGCGTACGGCATCGCGGCTACACCGCAGTTGCTGGCGGCATTTAAGGATCTCGGCCTTTCATCCGCGGAGCGTTTTCCGGGTGAGCTCGATGAGCGGATCACGAAGGTTCGGCAACTGCTTGACTGGTCCCCCGGGGATCCAGGCCCTTAGCCCGAGACCGTACCAGGTTCGGTTTGCCGGCCGGACTTCGGGGAACACGGTTACCTGAAAGGAGGTGAGGGCAGATCCGGGTCGGTCCCAACGGACGGCTCGGCGCAGGGTTCGGCGAAGGGATTTTCAACCTTGCACGGAGGTGACGGAAATGTCGAAGGCTGGAGTAGAGGCGCTTGTGAAGAAGGCGATGTCGGACGAGACGTTCCGCAAGCAGATCAAGGATAATCCCGACGTGGCGCTGGCCGGGTATGATCTGTCGCCGGAAGAGAAGGCAGCTATCAAGAGCGGCAACGCCGCCAAGCTGCGCGAGCTGGGCGTCGATGAGCGGATCACGAAGTCCGTGTGGCAAGATTTCGGAGGCGGAGAGGGTCAGGGCGGCAGGGGCAACCTGTAGGTTGTAGCTAAGATCGCTCTCCGATAGACCGCTCAAACGTGCAGGGGAGCCAGAGGACAACCCTCTGGCTCTTCTGTTTAGTGGTGCGCTGTCGAGAACAGTCTCGGTCTCCTCAGCCGGGAGCGCTCCTCAGCGCGGTGATATTGAAGACGGAAACCTGTTTGAGGAAGCCCTTCAAGTCCATCTCTCCCAGCGGCTCGACTTCAACCAGGTCCTCGACCACGGCATGGACGCGTTGGTTGATCAAGATTTGCCCCGGTCGGGCCTCACCACATAAGCGAAAAGCGAGATTGGTTACCGTGCCGATGGCCCCGTAATCAAACCGCCCTTCGAAGCCAATCTTGCCCAACGTGGCATACCCGAGGGCGATCCCTACGCCGAAGCCCAACTCGTGACCTCGTTTCCTCCACATCCGGCTCAGTTCCAACGTCTCCTCGCGCATAGCCACCGCCATGCGCACAGCCCGCGCCGCCGGGTCGGGGCAGGGCACGGGGTCGTTGAAGAAAACCATGAGCCCGTCACCGGTGAACCGCTCGAGGGTCCCCTCGAATCGGAAGATCAGCTTTCCCAAGACGCCGTGGAACTCCTGAAGGATCCCCATCACTTCTTCAGGCTCTGCGGTTTCAGCAAACGCGGTGAACCCCCGGAGGTCGCAGAAGACGACCGTGATCTCCCTGCGGTGACTCTCCAGAGTCTTTTCCGTTCCGGATGAGATAATGAGTTCTGCAAGCTGGGGGGACAGGAACCGCCTCAGCCGGCCGACGCGCTCTAATTCGTGCACTTGTTCTGAGACGCGTTGCTCGAGCGTCCGGTTCCAGTCCGACAGCTGGACCGCCTGTGCCTGCACCTGAGCGGCATGCTCCCGAACCGTATCGTGGAGGGCTTTGATGCGCAGCATCGATTTTACTCTGGCCGCCAGCGCGGCGTGATCGACCGGTTTCGTCAGGTATTCATCACCGCCCGCCTCGAGGCCGGCGATGATGTCCTTTGAGTCCGTCTTGCCTGTGACCATGATGACCGGGATGAGCGGGAGCGAGCCGTCAGCCTTAAGGCGGCGGCAGACCTCGAAGCCGTCCAGCTTGGGCATCATGACGTCCAGCAGGATGAGGTCCGGCTGCGCCTCTCGGGCCATCCCCAGGGCCTCTTCGCCGTCGCTCGCGGTGAGGATTTCATAGCCGAGGGCGGCGAGGCGCGTCTGCAGAATGTCGCGGTTACTGGCGTTGTCGTCGGCGATGAGGATCCGTGGCGGCGTTCTCATCGCGAGCTCCCCGGCGGGTCCTGCGGCAGATGCTCTCGAATTTTAACCAGCAGCGCGCGCGGGCTGAAGGGCTTCGTGACGTAGGCGTCGCAGCCGGCCTCGCGGGCCTTGACGTCGTCGCCGCTCAGCGCGTACGAGGTCACCGCGATGATCGGGATCGCGCGAAGTGCGAGGTTACTCTTGATCCGGCGCGTCGCCTCATATCCATCGAGGCCCGGGAGCTGGACATCCATGAGGATCAGGTCGGGACGCTGCGTCTCCGCAAATCGTATCCCTTCTTCCCCCGTGACGGCCTCGATGACCTGATAGCCGGCGCTCGAGAGGAGGTCCCGCAGAATGCGCCTGTTGTCCTCGTGGTCCTCGGTTACCAGGATTCGTTTCCGCATCAAGCCTTTGGCTCCCACTCGGCGGCGACCGGCAGCTCAAACCAGAAGGTGGAGCCTTGCCCGGGGCTGGACGTCACCCCCACGCGCCCTCGGTGCAACTCTACGATCCGCTTGGCGATCGTCAGGCCCAGGCCGGTGCCGTCCTTGGGCCGGGTGCTGGAACTATCGGCCTGCTGGAACTCTTCGAAGATCCTCTGCTGGTCCTCCTCGCGGATTCCAGGGCCCGTGTCGGAAACCGCGACGAGGAACCGTCCGTCTGCGACCCCAGCACGAATCACCACCTCGCCCGCATCTGTGAACTTGATCGCGTTCCCGACGAAGTTGAGGAGCACCTGGGTAATCCGGCGTTCGTCGCCGCGGCCGCGCGGGAGATCGGGAGGAACGACCACCCTCAGGGCAAGGTTCTTCTCCGCCGTCAAGGGTTCGACCGCGGTGGAGACGGTCCGCACGATGTCCGCCATCGAGTAGTCGTTGAAGGAAAGGGTGAATTGGCCCGCCTCGATCTTGGAGAGATCGAGGACATCGTTGATCAGGGCGAGGAGATGGCGCCCGCTGTTCTGTACCCGCTCCAGAACCCCGCGGATCTTGTCGGGCACCTCACCGTAAATCTGGTCCAGGATGAGCTCCGTGTAGCCGAGGATGGCGTTCAAGGGCGTACGGAGTTCGTGGCTCATGTTGGCCAGGAATTCCGACTTGTAGCGGCTGGCATCTTCCAGCTGCCGATAGAGCCGGCCCAGTTCCTCGCTCATCCGGTTCAAGTTGGCGGCGAGGGCTCCCAGTTCATCCCGGTTCTCGACCGCGACCCGCCGTGAGAAATTCCCCGAAGCGATCTGTCGCAGCTGATCGTCCATCTGATTCACCGGCCCGATCAGCGACAAGGAAATCGCGTATCCCAGCAGCAGCGCCAGCCCGACGCTCGCCGCCGCGAACGCCGTGACCACCCACCGAGACGTCAGGTATGCGGCGCGGCTCTGCCGGATGCTCGCCGCCATCTGGGCGTCGGCCAGCACCGCGAGATTGCCCGTGGCCAGCTCGATCTGGTCGGCAAGGGGGGCGGCCCGGACGAGCTGATCGTGGCCCTCTGTGACGTTCCCGCGGCGAATCGCCTCCGCGATCTGCGTGACGGTCTTGACGAACTGGTCGTCGGCCGTGAGGATTTCCGAGAGCCAGTGACTCTCCTCCGACACCGGGCCGAGAAACTGCGCCGCGTCTTTCACATCGAAGCGATGGCGGTCGAAGTTGGCGCGGAATTGATCGACCTGGCGGAGAAGGAGCTCGAATTCCAGCTGCGCGCGTTGGCGTACCTGGGCCGGACGGCCGCGCGCTGCCGCGCCCTCACTCGGCACCATGAGCGCCATGGAGACCCGGTCGTTTTGCATCAAGGCACCGTGCTGCAGCTCGTGGTAGGCCGCGAGCTTCTCTTGAAGCTTGGCCAGCTCCTCGGCGCGCCTATTCGCAGCGTTCAGCGCCTGCAAGCTAACGACCCCGAGGGCGATGAGCAACACCACCATGGCCAGAAGTGCCGCGAGGAGTTTCGCGCGCACAGTGGCCGGGACTCGCGCCACCAGCCGGATCAACCATCCCCTCATTGCACGCCTGCTTTACCTTTCCCGCCCGCGCCCGGCCGTTTGTTCGCCGCGCGGGCCCGCGCCGCCTCGGCCTCCGCAATACGCTGCGCTCGGCCCGTTCTCCGAATCAGTCGACATGCCGGTTCAGGGCGCCACGGCCAAGCCACGCCGCCTCTTATTGCCGGATGCCCGCGAGGAAATCCGCGCACCTCGCGGCCGCCGCCGCTCGGCCCGTCCCGACGGCGTGCCGGCCTCCGGCCCGCCGCTCGGGTCCCCGGGCGTCCTGATGCCGCGCGGGACGGCCGGCGTCTTTGCTTCGGGGGGTAGGCCGCGCATCTCCTGCGTACTTCCTGCGCGAGGACGGGCGACGGTCGGGGCACTACCTCTCGGAAACGCCGGCAAAATTCGGTAGAATGGTTTGGTACGGAATCGCCAGACCAGATCAAGCAGCGCGAGGTCGACGATGATGCTCAAGGAAGTGCGCAAGGCGGCGCTGGAGTTCCTCAAAACCGTGGTGATCGCGTTTGTGCTGGCCCACTTCATCATGGTCTCGGTCGCTCAAGCGTTTCAAGTCGAGCAGTTTTCCATGGAGCCCAATTTGCTTCCGCACGACCGCGTGCTGGTGAACAAGTTCATCTACCGTTTCCGGCCGCCCAGGCCCGGGGAGATCGTCGTCTTGCATCCGCCGTCCGACCCCTCTCGGAACTACATCAAGCGCGTGGTGGCCGTCGCCGGCCAGCGCGTCGAGATCCGCGACGGCGCGGTCTACGTCGACAGCCGGCCGCTCCGGGAGCCCTATCTGCGCGCCCCCACCACCGGTGATTACGGACCGGAGTCGGTGCCGGCGCGCGACATCTTTGTGCTCGGGGATAATCGAGGCAACAGCGAGGACAGCCGGGCATTCGGGTTCGTGCCGATGCGCAACATCGTGGGGGAGGCGATCGTGATCTACTGGCCGCCCCAACGCTTCCGCACGCTGTTCTAGGCGGCCAGCCTGCGTGTACACAACGCTGAAGTTCCTGCACATCTTCGGTGCGGTGCTCTTCGTCGGCAACATCATCACCGCCGCATTATGGAAGATACGCGCCGATCGAACCGGGGATCTCGCGACCATCGCCTTTGCGCAGCGAACGGTTGCGCTTGCCGACTGGGTGTTTACCCTCCCAGGGATCCTGCTGGTGGTGATCGGTGGGTACGGAATGGCGGCCAGGCGCCCCTG
>Ga0306920_100009411_pt1 | contig 13039 bp, 5 predicted proteins | sample flu12Cox44000170_FD_204666 | JGI IMG/M metagenome (GOLD analysis project Ga0306920, IMG submission 204666) | Lab enrichment of tropical soil microbial communities from Luquillo Experimental Forest, Puerto Rico - flux4day.12C.oxic.44.000.170 (v2)... | ecosystem: Environmental > Terrestrial >...
GGGGAGCTGGCTGTGAACTCGCCTTGGCAGAAGGCGCGCCAGGCTTGGCCGGTGGCTCTGCTGGCGCCAGGGCAGTATGCGAAACCGCCGCAGGCGCTGCCGGTTTGCCGCTAACGTCTCCGCCTTCAGCGTAATTCCAGGTGGACTTGTCATAGCTCTGCGTGGCAGGATCGAAGCCCGAATACAGCCCATCCTCGGGAAGCTTGAAGCCCTCTTTGATGACGAAGGCAGCGTTGGTGTAGCTGACGAGATAATCTTTCGCGATGCGGTTGTTCTCTATGGCGTAATGAATGAGGCCGCCCAGGAAGGCGATGTCCGTACCCGTGCGGATCTGCAAGTGGAGGTCCGCCACCGCGGCGGTCCGCGTGAATCGCGGATCGACCACGATCATCTTGGCGTTGCGGTTGCGCTTGGCTTCGATCGCCCACTTGAAGCCGCAGGGGTGGTTCTCGGCTGGATTGCCTCCCTCGATCAACATCATGTCGGTGTTCTTGATGTCGATCCAGCCGTTGGTCATCGCCCCGCGTCCGAAGGTAGGTCCCAAACTTGAGACCGTGGGGCCGTGTCAAACCCGGGCCTGGTTCTCGAGGTAACACAGGCCCAGACTCCTCATGGATTTCACCACCAGGTAGTTGAACTCGTTGGTATCCGTGCAGCCGCCTGTCCAGGCGATGCCTTCGCAGCGATTCACGGTGCGGCCTTGCGCGTCCTTTTCCACGAAGGTCTCATCCCGCGACTTCTTCACCCAGCGCCCGATCTCGCTAATGGCGTCGTCCCAGGAGATATCTTCCCAGTGGTCGGAGCCCGGCCGCCGCACCTGCGGCTTGAGCAGGCGCCGCTCATTAAGAATGTCCTGCTGAAGCGAAGAACCCTTGGGGCAGAGGGTGCCGCGATTGATAGGGTGGTCCGGGTCGCCCTCCACATGTACCACGAACGGAGTCGCGTTCTTCGCGCCGTCACCTTGAGTGTAGATGATGACGCCACAACTCACCGAGCAGTACGGGCAGGTGGAGCGCGTCTCCGAGGCGCGGGCAATCTTGAGTGCCCGCATCTCGGCGTAAGCTGGCGCTAGATCGAAGCCCAGCATCGAGGCGACCACGCCTCCAGCCGTACTGATCTTAAAGAATTCCCTGCGGGTGGGTGTCATGCGCACCTCGACCCAGCGGTTGCCTGTGTGCCGCAACCACGGGTGAAGCATTTTTACTCCCCTGGGTTAAGCTTGTCAAGCGATTGCCCGAAGACGCCGAAGACGCCGGCAAGCCCTCCTTTAACTTTCCCCGTATGGCCGCTACAATCATCGTGTGACTGACTCGACCCAATGTAGGGCCGGGGCTTGCCCGGCCAGGGCGTCCCAAGAGTCTGCCCTGAGCGCAGCGAAGGAGGCGGCCCTAGGCGACATATCTACAGTTTCGATCGACCCTGAGCACCTCACCAGGCCCGGCACGATGATGGGCACGGTGACCAACATGTCGCCCGAGCAGGTTGCGCGGCGAGCTGCTTGACGCTCGCACCGACCTGTTCTCCTTTGGCGCCGTGCTTTAACCGATGGCCACCGGCTGCAGGGCTTTTTCAGGCGCCACGCTGGCCTTGATTTTCCGCGCCATTCTGTACGAGGCACACCAGTCGGCGCTCGAGTTGAATCGCAACCTGCCGCCGGCGCTGGAGCGGATCATCAACAAGGCGCTGGAAAAGAACCGAGCCGTTCGTTACCAGTCGGCTCGTGAGATGCTGGCGGATTTGAAGCGCCTGAAACGCGAAATCGATTCGGGCCGTGCGTGTGTAGGGGCGAGGCTCGGCCCGCCCACCGGCGCTGAGGCGGGAGTATCTATTGCCAGGCCTCTCCCCCAAGGGGGCGAAGGCTGTGGCCCTAATAACCGCATAACCGCGCCAACCCATCGCAGGCGCGGGGTTACCTACTTTGGGTGTCCCGATTCTGCCCTTTCCGGCGCCCCGATCAGAACCAGAACGCTGGCCGTGGCCAGTAACGGGATGAGAGCGGCGGCGAAGAAGGCAGGGCTGTAAGAAAACCTGTCGACCAGCCATCCGACCACAAGCGTGAAGAGGGCCCCGGCCAGACCTGCCCCCAATCCGCTCACACCGGTCACCGACGCAACTACATCCTGGGGGAACAGGTCAGACGGAAAGGTCAGGCCCATGGTGGACCAGGCGGCGTAGCCCCAAACGGCAAAGCTTATGAATGCCAGCGCCCCGTAAGGGCTGCGAGTGGTTGCGGCAGGAATGCCCGCCAGCATGGGCAGGGAGGTTACCACACACACCCACTTGCGGGCGCGCACCACTGGCACGCCCCGCTTGATGAGGAAGCCGGAGGCAAAACCACCAGTGAAGTTGCCAAGGTCCGCCGCCACGAATGGCAGCCACGAGAAAACCGCGATCTGCCTCAAGCTGAAGCCGCGCGCGTCGCTCAAATACTGCGGCAGCCAGGATATGTAAAACCACCAGATCGGGTCGGTAAGAGAGCGACCCAGCACAATGCCCCAAACGTTAGACTGCCCCAACAGGCTCAACCACCGGCGCGCCCCGCGCCGGCTGGAGGTAGTGGCGGTGTCGCGCCCGGCTACGATCAAGTTCCGTTCCTCAGATGTGATTCGTGGGTGCCGATCGAGAGGATGATAGACGGCCAGCCAGACGATGAGCCAGATAAAGCCCAGTACGCCGGAGAAAGCGAAGGCGGAGCGCCAACCGAGATAGATGGCGATCCAAGGAATGACCAGCGCAGCCAGCGCCCCGCCCACGCTCGAGCCACTGTCAAAGATCGCCACTGCCACTCCGCGCTCCTTGGCCGGAAACCACTCGGCCACTGTTTTGCTGGCACCCGGCCAGTTACATCCTTCGCCGATGCCGAGCAGAAAGCGGAAGAGTTCGAAGGAGAGGATAGAATCGGCCAGACCCGTCAGCATGCTGATGGCGGACCACCAGATGACGGCGAGGGCAAGGCCGAGCCGCGTGCCGACCACGTCTAGCAGCACGCCGCCGATCAGCCACATACTGGCGTAGGATATCTGAAAGGCAGAGAAGACCCGGGAAAGATCGGTGTGGCTCAGGTGCAACTGCTTGGTGATGACCGGCGCGAGCACCGCAAACGTTTGCCGGCTAATGTAGTTGATGACCGTCGAGCCGAACAGTGTCCAGACAATCCACCAGCGAAGGTGCTTCAGCGGCTTCATGAGTGTTTGGCCACAGAGGCTAGAGACCAATCCACAGATTACACAGATTTCCCAGATTCCAAAACGCTTCTATGTGAGCACGGTCCAAAATCTGTGGCTGCCTCTCTTCGTCCTCTGTGCGTCGTGGCTAACCGCTTCTGGGTTCTGACCACCTTGGGAAAGCACTTCTTCACCTTCTTGCGCGTGGCGAGTAATATTGAACGTCGAACTGAGCGACTGAAAGACTGAAAAAATTGAAAGACTCAATGGGTGGAATCTGTGTAATCTGTGGATTCGAGGAGGCCATCGTGAAAATCAGTTGCTGTTGGTTATACGCCATCACGAAATACGGTTACCCGCCTTCGCTGGCCGACACTTTTCGCGTGCTGGCAGAGATGAAGGCCTTGGGTTTCGAGAATGTCGAGTTGGAGGGGGTGCGCCGTGATAATCTGATGGCGGTCTACGGACGGCGTAACGAACTTAAGGAATACTGCGACGGCGAAGGCCTTAAGGTGGTTAACTTTTGCCCGGTTCTGCCCGCTTCAGTGAGCCTCAAACGCAAGGAGCGCGAGGAGTCGTGGAGCCTGTTCAAACGCGGCATCGAAATCGCCAAATTCTTCGGCTGCGCCACGATTCAAGGTGACAGCTTTACTCCACCGTTGCAGTTTCGTAGCGATTCGCCCTACAAGGAAAGCATCAGCTTCGGCAAAACCTTCACGATTGCAATTGACCCGGCGTTCAGTTGGGAGCGGCAGTGGGAGGTGATGGTAGAGAGCTTCTCCTTGATGACGCAGGAGGCGAAGAAAGCGGGCCTGCGGTTCTGCGTAGAGCCGCGGGTGGGCGAGTTATTGAGCAACACCGACGCCATCCTGCGCATGATGGACGCCGTGAACGATGACAACTTCGGCGCCGTGCTTGACACCGCGCATCTCAACGCGCAGAAGGAGATACTGGCGCTTAGCGTGGAAAAACTGGGCAAGCGGATCTTCTACGTCCACGCGGCCGACAACGACGGCAAGGTGAACGACCACGTAGCTGCCGGTCGCGGCACAGTCGATTGGGACGGAGTCTTCCAAGGGCTCAAGAAGCACGGCTTCTCCGGCTACCTCGCCATCGACGTGGGCATGGTCCCGGACATCGACGAGCAGTACCGAGAGTCGCTCCAGTTCCTCACTCGCATGGCGGCCCAATACCAGCTGTAGCAGGGTTTTGAAGAGGCTGCGATCCTGTCATGAGTCGTGGCCAGTGACAAGTGACGAATGACGAGCCAAAAGCAGATTCCTCGTCGCTCCGCTCCTCTCCAGAAACAACATGAGCAAGTCCAGTTGTTTCTGACACATAGGCGACAGCGGCCAAAGGTGCTCGGAATGACCGGGCTGGCTAGCTACGCTAACTAAACTAAATGGACGGAGTCTTCAGCTCTCGACTAATGACAGGAAGCAAGATTCCCCTTTAAATCTTGAAAAGCGAATCGAACTTCTTCTTGGCATCGTTGGGAGTGGACGAACTCTTGGCGCTCAGGATGGGATTAGGCCTATAAAAGTCGCAGTAATTGGCAGCCTCCTTGTCACGAACCCATTCCGCCTGCGGCTCTGAGCACTGGTTGTGTTTGGCAGGATCGTAGAAATCGCAGTTGCGGCAGGAGTGTAGGTCTCGATCGCATCGCGGGCAGGTGTCGCGGGAGCCGACCCGCGACCCGGGCGGCAGATCAATAAGTTGCGCGCATTTCCAGCACGAGAACTGCATAAGGCAGTGACAAGTGACGAGTGACAAGCGACAAGCCAACGGAACTTGTCGTTGGTCGCCGATTACGTACGGCAGTGACGGGTGATTAGTGACGAGACGAGCGCTAAGTTGTTTGCTCGTCACTCGTCACTTGTCACTCGCCACTGCCCCATTCACTTGCCACTCGCCACTGTCTATTGTGTTCGCGCTTCGTCTTCCTCCGGCAGCTCAGCAGTGACACCTGGAGCAGCGGGCGGAATCCCGGCCTCGAACCCTTCAGCTTCGGGGGCGACCTCAGGCTGCGGCGGCTCGACTTCCGTCAGCAACCGGAAGTTGCGGTAGAATTCCAGGCCGGTACCTGCCGGGATCAGCCTCCCCATGATCACGTTCTCTTTCAAACCGCGAAGATGATCGATGGCTCCGCGGATGGAAGCCTCCGTCAACACCCGCGTGGTCTCCTGGAACGAGGCGGCGGAAATGAAGGAGTCCGTGGAAAGCGAAGCCTTGGTGATGCCCAGGAGCAACGGCCGGCCGGTGGCGGGTTTCCCGCCCCTGGCGATGGCCCTTTCGTTTTCCTCGCGGAACTTGAACTTGTCCATTTGCTCGTCAAGAAGGAAGTCAGTGTCACCGACATCCTCCACCTTGACCCAGCGCATCATCTGGCGGGAGATCACCTCGATGTGCTTATCGTTGATATTGACGCCCTGCAGCCGGTAGACCTCTTGGATTTCATCCACCAGGTATTTCTGCAGTTCCTTCTCGCCGAGAACCGCCAGGATGTCGTGCGGATTGCGCGGCCCGTCCATGAGCGGCTCGCCTGCCTTGACGCGCTCACCTTCCTGAACGGAGACGTGCACGCCACGCGGCAGCAAATATTCCTTAGCTTCGCCCTTGTCGGGGGCAACGATAATCTTGCGTTGCCCCTTCAGAATTTCCCCGTACCTCACCAGTCCGTCGATTTCCGTGATGACCGCGGTCTCGTGCGGCTTACGAGCCTCAAAGAGCTCCTGCACGCGCGGCAATCCGCCCGTAATGTCCTTGGTCTTCGTGGTTTCGCGCGGTATTTTGGCTAAGACATCGCCCGGGCTAACCTCGTCCTCCTCCTGCACCATGAGATGGGCGCGCGAGGGCATCAAGTACTTCTTTGTACCCTTCTTCTCACTGCGGATGACCAGTTGGGGCTGAAGTTTCTCGTCCGGCGAGTCTGTGACTACCCAGCGCGACAGGCCGGTGACTTCGTCCACTTCTTCGCGCAGTGTTACCCCTTGCTCCAGGTCCTTGAACTGAACCGTACCGCCGACTTCTGTCAGGATCGAGAAAGTGTAAGGGTCCCACTCCACGATGATGTCGCCTACCTTCGTAGGCGAGCCATCCGCTACCTTGACCTTAGCGCCGTAAACCACCGCATGGCGCTCGCGCTCCCGACCTCTCTCGTCAACCACCACCACCGATCCGTTGCGGTTCATGGCTACGAAGTGTCCGTCGCGGTTCTTGACCGTCTGCAGGTTGTGATACCGCAGGACGCCGTTGTTCCTGGCTTCCAGTGCGGACTGCTCGCTGACCCGGCTGGCGGTACCACCGATGTGGAAGGTCCGCATGGTGAGCTGCGTGCCGGGCTCGCCGATGGACTGAGCGGCTATGACGCCGACGGCCTCGCCCATCTCTACCATGCGGCCGGTGGCGAGGTTCCGTCCGTAGCAGCGCACGCAGACACCGCGTCGAGACTCGCAGGTCAACACCGAGCGAATCTTCACCCGTTCGATACCCGCCGCCTGGATGGCCGCCGCCAAGTCTTCGTTAATTTCCTGGTTTACGTCCACGATGACGTTGCCCTCGTAGTCTTTGATCTGCTCAAGGGAAACACGACCAACGATACGGTCACGCAGGGGCTCTACGACCTCACCCGCCTCGACGATGGGCTCCACATAAATGCCATCCACCGTGCCACAATCGAACTCGGAGATGATCACGTCCTGAGCAACGTCCACCAACCGCCGGGTCAGGTAACCGGAGTCGGCGGTCTTGAGCGCCGTATCCGCCAGGCCCTTGCGCGCGCCATGAGTGGAGATAAAGTACTGCAAAACGTTCAGCCCTTCGCGGAAGTTCGCGGTGATCGGAGTCTCGATAATCTCACCCGAAGGCTTGGCCATCAGACCCCGCATCCCTGAGAGCTGGCGGATCTGCTGCTTGGATCCCCGCGCCCCGGAGTCCGCCATAATGTAAATCGGATTGATCTCGCCCGACTTGTCCTGCCTCTCCATGTCCTGAAACATCTCGTCGGCCACCTTGTCGGTCACATTCGACCAGATGGCGATTACTTTGTTGTACCGCTCGCCGTGGGTAATGGCGCCGTCCTGGTATTGCTTCTCGACTTCGATAACTTCCTTCTCGGCCTCGGTAACCAGCTTGACCTTGTCGGAAGGAACCACTAGGTCGTCAATCCCGATGGAAATTCCAGCCTTGGTGGCGTGGAGGAAACCCAGGGCTTTGATTTCGTCCAGAAGCTTAACGGTGGTGTCAAGCCCGAAGCGTAGGTAGCAGTAGTTGACGAGCGCGGCCAAGCCCTTTTTCCTGAGCAAGCCGTTAACGAAGGGCATCTCTTTGGGCAGATGATCGTTAAAGATCACGCGGCCCACGGTAGTATCGATGAATTGATTCTGCACCGTGATGGGCTCAGTATGCAATACGTCCTGGTCGTCGTAGGCTGTGGTGAGGTCGATCACGCGCCCCGTATAGCGCAGGCGGATGGGAGTGAGGGTCTCGACCTCCTCCGCTTCCAGGGCTAAAAGGACATCTTCGGGGCTCGCAAACGATCGGCCTTCGCCCCTCGCGCCTTTCCTTTGTTTCGTGAGGTAGTAGACACCCAGCACGATGTCTTGGGTGGGCACCGCCAGTGGCTGGCCGTGCGCCGGCGAGAGGATGTTGCGTGAAGAGAGCATCAACACTGAAGCTTCGATCTGAGCTTCCGGCGAAAGCGGGATGTGAACGGCCATCTGGTCGCCGTCGAAGTCGGCGTTGAAAGCCGTGCACACCAGCGGGTGAATCTTGATGGCCTTGCCCTCCACGAGCACGGGCTCGAAGGCCTGGATGCCTAACCGGTGAAGCGTCGGGGCGCGGTTAAGCAGAACGGGGTGGTCGTGAATAACCTCTTCCAGAATGTCCCATACTACGGATTCCTGCCTTTCCACCATTTCCTTGGCGGCTTTGATGGTTGTGCACTGGCCGGACTGCTCCAGCCGGTGGTAGATAAAAGGCTTAAAGAGTTCGAGCGCCATCTTCTTAGGCAGTCCACATTGGTGGAGCTTCAGATCGGGTCCGACGACGATCACGGAACGTCCAGAGTAGTCGACGCGCTTGCCCAGCAGGTTCTGGCGAAACCGCCCCTGCTTACCCTTCAGCGTGTCGGACAGTGACTTGAGTGGCCGGTTGTTGGTACCGCGCAGGACGCGGCCGCGCCGGCCGTTATCGAACAGCGCATCGCAAGCCTCCTGCAGCATGCGCTTTTCGTTGCGTACGATAACGTCCGGCGCATGGAGTTCCATCAACTTTTTCAACCGGTTGTTACGGTTGATCACCCGCCGGTAGAGGTCGTTCAGGTCCGAAGTCGCGAAGCGGCCTCCGTCCAGAGGCACGAGCGGGCGCAGTTCAGGAGGGATGACCGGCAACACGTCGAGAATCATCCACTCGGCTTTGTTGCCGGATTTGCGAAACGCTTCGACTACTTTCAGTCGCTTGGCGTACTTGACCCGTTTCTGCATGGACGGATCGGTACGCATCTTTGCGCGCAGTTCGTCAGCCAGCGTCTCCACGTCTACGCGCTTCAGCAACTCCTTGATGGCCTCGGCCCCCATCCCCGCTCGGAACTTTCCCGGGTACTGTTGCTGAAGTTCGCGATAGCGTTCCTCCGTTAACAGTTCCTTTTCCTTCAGCGGCGTCTCACCCGGATCCACGACGATGTAATTCTCGAAGTAGAGCGCCCGCTCCAGGTCACGCAGCGAGATGTCGAGGAGATGACCGATGCGGCTGGGCAGTCCTTTGAAGAACCACACGTGCGAGCATGGCGAGGCCAACTCGATGTGGCCCAAGCGTTCCCGCCGTACTTTCGACAGGGTCACCTCGACGCCGCACTTGTCGCAGATCACCCCGCGGTGCTTCATGCGCTTGTACTTGCCGCACAAGCACTCCCAGTCGGTTACCGGGCCGAAGATGCGGGCACAGAAGAGCCCGTCCCGCTCTGGCTTGAACGTTCGGTAGTTGATGGTTTCCGGCTTGGTGACCTCGCCGTGCGACCAGGACCGGATTCTTTCCGGCGAAGCCAAGCTAATGCGGATGCTGTCAAACTCCCCAATTAAGCTGACACGGTCGTAAGGACTGCTGCGAAACAATTGTGGCCTCCTCTTTCAAGCTCGAAATTCGAGACTTCTAGTGGGGACTGAAGCGCGAGGAGCCGGTGAGCTCCCGGTCCCGGCACCTGGTCCCTCTATTCGGCACCCACTGGCACGCGCTGCTCCTTCGGCTTCTTCAGCAGCTCGACATCGAGACAGAGGCTCTGGAGTTCTCGGACGAGGACGTTGAAGGATTCGGGAACACCAGGTTCTATAGCCGCCTCACCTTTCACAATGGCTTCGTAGATTTTGGCGCGGCCATAAACGTCGTCGGATTTCGCGGTAAGGAGCTCCTGGAGGATGTACGCCGCACCATAGGCCTCCAACGCCCACACCTCCATCTCCCCAAAACGCTGGCCGCCGAACTGGGCCTTGCCACCCAAGGGCTGCTGAGTAATTAACGAGTAGGGGCCAATGGAACGCGCGTGGATCTTGTCATCGACTAGGTGTGATAGCTTGAGCATGTAAATGTAGCCGACGGTTACGGGCTGATCGAACTTCTCTCCAGTCATGCCATCGTGAAGCTCAATCTTTCCGGATTTGGGCAGTTCCGCCTTTTCCAGGTATTCCTTGATCTCTTGCTCCTGGGCGCCGTCGAAAACGGGGGTGGCGAAGGCAATTCCTTCCCGGAGGGAACGAGCTTGGTCGAGGAGTTCCTCATCGCTCAATTCGTCGAAGGAGCGTGCCAGCGCGCTGTCGCGGAAAACCGTCTTGAGCTCGCTGCGAACCATTTCAGCCCGGTTTGCCCCCGACAGCAGCTCACCGATCTTACCCCCCAAGGCCTTCGCAGCCCAACCCAAGTGAGTCTCCAGGATTTGGCCCACGTTCATGCGCGAGGGCACACCGAGGGGGTTCAGTACCACCTCCACTGGAGTGCCATCCGGCAGGTAGGGCATGTCCTCTTCAGGCAAGATGCGCGCGATCACGCCTTTGTTACCGTGGCGCCCGGCCATCTTGTCGCCCACCGACAGCTTGCGCTTCATGGCGATGTAAGTCTTCACCAGCTTGATGACTCCCGGAGGCAGCTCATCGCCCTTCTTGAGCTTTTCAATCTTCTCCTCCGCGATTTTGCGTAGAATGTCGATCTGCCGCGAGGTCATCTCTTCGATCTCGTCAATCTTCTCGAAAAGCTCGGGGTCTTTCTTGGCAACTTTAATGCGCTTCAGGTTTCGGGTCGAAATCCGCGCCAGGACTTCAGAGGTTAGGTCCGTCCCTTTGGGGAGCAGGCGCTTGTTCGTCTTCTCGTCGTGGAGATCGACAAGGAGTTTCTCGCCTTCCAGAAGCGCGGTCAGCCGCTTCAGCCGCTCGTCGTTGAGGATGCGGATTTCATCCTGGAGGTTCTTCCTCAAGCGATTTTCTTGGGCGAGTTCAATCGACTTCGCCCGCTCGTCTTTCTCAGCGCCTTTGCGCGAGAAAATCTTCACATCGACCACGATACCCTCAATACCCGGAGGGCAGGTAAGCGAGGCGTCACGCACATCTCCCGCCTTTTCCCCGAAGATGGCCCGCAGTAACTTCTCTTCCGGAGTCAACTGGGTCTCGCCCTTAGGGGTAACCTTGCCCACCAGCACGTCGCCCGGTTTGACGTAGGCTCCGATGCGGATGACACCGCTTTCGTCCAAATCCTTGAGGAGTGACTCGGAGACGTTGGGAATATCGCGGGTGATTTCCTCCGGTCCGAGCTTGGTGTCGCGCGCTTCGATTTCGAATTCCTCGATGTGAATGGAGGTGTACGAGTCTTCCTTTACGAGCTTCTCGCTCACCAGGATGGCGTCTTCAAAGTTGTAGCCCCGCCATGGCATGAAGGCCACGAGCACGTTGCGACCGAGCGCCAGTTCGCCACGATCGGTGCAGGGACCGTCAGCGAGGACGCCTCCTGCCCTCACCCTTTGCCCTTTGCGCACCACCGGCTTTTGGTTGATACAGGTGTTCTGATTAGAACGGCGGAACTTAATCAATTGATAGATGTCCGCCCCTACCTCACGCGAGAGCTGGCCGCTTTGGCCGTCGCCCTCGACACGCACGATGATGCGCTCGCTGTCCACGCTGTCCACAATGCCGTTCCGTCTGCAAACCACCACCGCGCCGGAGTCACGGGCGGTGACTTCCTCCATGCCGGTTCCCACCAGCGGAGCCTGGGCGCGGAGCAGCGGCACTGACTGGCGCTGCATGTTGGAGCCCATCAGCGCCCTATTGGCGTCGTCGTTTTCAAGGAATGGAATCAGCGAGGCGGCGACGCTGACCAGTTGCTTGGGGCTGACGTCGATGTAGTCCACCTGGTCGCGCCGGATGAGCACGAAATTCCCCGACTGGCGAGCGTTCACAAGTTCGTGCTCGATACGGCCTTTCTCATCCACCTCCACGTTAGCCTGGGCGATGATGTGCTGGTCTTCCTCCCAGGCGGAGAGGTAGAACGAGTACGGTTCGTGTTCCACGAGCTTGCGCTTCTTCTCGCGCAGTTCCAGGTTGAGCTTTTCCACCTCTTTCCGGTCCACGTGCTCGCCGACCTTCCAATGGCTGTCACCGCCGTCAGTGATGGTCACGTAGTCGAGGATCGCACCGTTGCGGACCTTGCGGTAGGGACTCTCAATAAACCCGTGCTCGTTGATTCGGGCGTAGCAAGAAAGCGAGGAGATCAGCCCGATGTTAGGCCCTTCCGGGGTCTCAATGGGGCAGATACGGCCATAGTGGGTGGGATGGACGTCACGCACTTCGAAACCCGCTCGCTCGCGCGACAGACCTCCCGGTCCGAGCGCCGAAAGCCGCCGCTTGTGGGTGATTTCGGAGAGCGGGTTGGTCTGGTCCATGAACTGAGACAACTGGGAGGAGCCGAAGAACTCCCTGATGGCCGCCATCACCGGCTTAGCATTGATCAGGTCATGAGGCATGGCCGTGGCCATTTCCTGATATACGGACATCTTTTCTTTGATCGCGCGCTCCATGCGCACGAGGCCGATGCGAAATTGGTTTTCCAGCAATTCGCCCACGGCCCGCACGCGACGGTTACCGAGATGATCGATGTCGTCGACGCTATAAATTCCACCGGGGTTCTTCCGCAGCTTCAACAGGTAGCGGATGGCGGCGTAGAAGTCCTCCGGCTCCAGGATTCTCTTTTCCAGAGGTAGCTGCACGACGGCGCCCTCGGAGTGGTCTGTGGCCAGCGTGCCTTCACAGCCCCGCACCACTTCGGAGCAGATGTTGCCCTCCCGCTTTCCAACATGCACTTTCTCCTCGTCCACCACCACGTAAAAGTTGGAGGAGGGAAGATTCCCGGCGCTCTCCAACTCAAACGAGGTCGCCTTGTCTTCCATCCGCGCTTTCAACTTGCTCTGGTAACCCAGCTTGATGTTGAATTTCAGGCGGCCCACGCGTGAAAAGTCATACTTGCGCGAATCGAAGAACATCCCGTTGAAGAGCGCCGTAGCCGTCTCGAGAGTGGGCGGGTCACCAGGACGCATCTTCCGGTACATCTCGATCAGCGCCTCCTGCGGCGTCTTCAGGGGATCGCGTTTCAGCGTCTGGCTAATGACCACACCTACGTCGTCACGCTCAGGGAAGAAGAGCCGGATTTCCGGGATATCGGAATCCAGAATGGAGTTTAGAATGCTGTCGGTGAGCTCGTGATTGGCCTCCAGCAGCACCTCGCCGGTTGCGGTATCGACGTGGTCTATGGCTGAGTATGCCCCCTCCAAATCGTGCTTGGCAATCTCCACTTGGGTGATAAGCGCCTTCTGGATCTCTTTCAGAACTGACGCCGTGATCTTT
>Ga0306920_100009413_pt1 | contig 13039 bp, 13 predicted proteins | sample flu12Cox44000170_FD_204666 | JGI IMG/M metagenome (GOLD analysis project Ga0306920, IMG submission 204666) | Lab enrichment of tropical soil microbial communities from Luquillo Experimental Forest, Puerto Rico - flux4day.12C.oxic.44.000.170 (v2)... | ecosystem: Environmental > Terrestrial >...
CGCAAGCCCGGCCCGTTCAAAGGCCGCTGAGCGGCGATTAAGGGCGCATCATGGCGTCACCGGTCGCAGCAGTAAGAGAGGGAAAGCCAAAGGTTTTCCTTTCCTACGCGCGCGCCGACGACGAGCCATTTGTCGGGCGGCTACAAGCCGACCTGATCCGCGCAGGGGTCGAGGTGTGGTGGGACCGAACAGCAATGGAGAGCCGTGGCCGCACGTTCCTTCAGGGAAATCCGAGATGCGATAGAGGGTGTCGACCGTGTCATAGCGGTGGTCGGGCCAACGCGATTTCATCGCAGTACGTCCGTTACGAATGGGATCACGCCCTTCTCTTCGCCAAGGGCATCGTACCGATCCTCCGCCTCGGAACCTATGAGCTCCTTCCGGAGGAGCTGCCGGGGGAGAATGCCGAGGGCCTCGCCAGGACCGATCTCACCAAGCTGCCCAGATTTTCGAGCGGAACGCCCATACCCCGACGCGCCTCGCCGAACTCATCAAGGTCATACACCAGCCAGTGGCGGCTCTCGGCGCCTGCTCGAAGGGAGCGTCCAGCGGTCAGCCAATCGGGTTCGCGTTAACGCACAGTTGATCGACACCGCGGACGACGTGCATCTTTGGGCAGAAAGGTTCGATGGCGATGCCAGTGATTTGTTCGCGTTGCAGGACAAGATCACGAGCCGGATCGCCGTGGCACTCGACCTCGAGCTGATCGTCGACATCAGTTTCCGCCCTTGCGCCTTGATGTCGCCGTTGAACAACGGACGTAGCTGCGGCGCGATGTCGAACAGCCGGCCGTAGAACAGGCCGGCAGCTTGTTCGGCGATTGGCGCGATTTTGGCGAAGCTCTCTTTGACCAGTTAGACCTGCTGCGGCGTCGTCCGATACTCGGCATGTCGCCCTCCTCGATTGCCCGCCGCAACGCCGCAGTTTCGAGCGGCGAGGATGGCCGGGCGAGAAGTGAAAACTCTGAGATGCACGTGATTTGCCCTTCAGATGGGATTGCCCTTTGCTCAGGGCGCCGGACTACGCGGCCCGGCACTCAGGTCAGTGTCTTCGCCAACAGGCTGACCCCCGAAATAATCAACAAGATTAGCACGGCACGGCGAAAATTGACCTCGCTCATTCGGCGGTAAAGACCGACACCCGTCGCCGATCCGAGCAGTACTGCTGGGAGGGTCAGCGCCCAAAGCAGCCAGAATTGCTTATCGAACACGGCAAAATGGGTGAGTGCTATAATGCCCAGTGAAATCAGTTGCAGCGCCAAAATATAGGGCTGGGTGATGCCGCGCGTCTCGGCCTTGCTCATGCCGCGCAGCCCGAGATAAGCGACCGGCATCGACCCGGGAAACGCTGAAATCCACCGACGATGCCGCCAGCGGCCCCGACAGCCAATGCCGGCTTCCAACCCGACAGCTTCATCCGCAGGTTGTCCGGCTTGAGCAGAACGAACATGCTGTAAACGATCAGGAAGAGGCCGAGTCCGCCGGCAAATGTGCGGCTCGGCAGCGTTTGCTGGAGCCCGAGGCCGAATGGCGCGCCGGCGAGACCGCCGGCGAGTAGGCCAGCGCGCCCTCCCGCTCGGCCGTGCTGCGCAGCACCATCTCCTTCCGCAGCCTACCCGCCGTCAGCAATTGGCCGCAGGCGGAGAGCAGCATGATCAGCGGCACTGCCTGAAGCGGTGGCAAAAGCCATAGAACGCACGCCGCCACCGCCGAAAAAGCAAAGCCGGAGAGGCCGCTGACGACGCCAGCCAGAAACAGCACGAGCGTAACGGCTCCGGCGACGGCCGGACCGAAATCGCCGCCGATGCTCAGACCCGAGAAGGTTGCGAGGCCATCATGCAGCGCCGATAGCGCGTTGCTCCCGACCATGTGCCACGTGATCGCGATACCGGTGATGGCCAAGGTCGCGATCGGAACGGCGACGCCGACGATCAGTTTTTGCTTGACGGAAGCAGCCGCCATTTTCTCCCCCATTCCAGACGCAAGATTGCGCTTTGCGGGCGGAGGATGACCGGCTCCGGAGTGAAAGACTTTGAGATAGGCTTGATTGAGCCTTAAGGCCGGCTTGTCTTTTCCTTAAGAAAGCTGACCCGGCTCTCGTCACGCAACCAAAGATACCACAGTCTTGCGCTCCTCCACGACCTCGCGGGGGGAGGAGATGAAGATCTGAACGAGCTTCGGCGGCGCTTTGCTGATATTACGAGCCGATGCTCGACCCGGGCCGTTAATCGAGCGGCGGCGGCACGAAGCCCCCGAATTCGCGCTCGATCATTCCAGCAAAAGCGATCGTCGTGCGGTCATCGAGATACCCGCCGACGATCTGGACACCGATCGGCAGTCCGCTCTCGCTGTGGCCGATCGGCGCCACCGTCGCCGGCAGGCCGGTCAACGTCGCCACCCCGATCCACGCCTTCTGGTCATTATAGGGCACTTTCTGACCGTCGATATCGAGTTGCCGCGTCCGCTGCGGAGCGTGATCGTGCGAGAAGGCCAGGGTCGGCATCGGCGGGCTCAGCACGACGTCGACGTCCTCGAACAGCGCCTGCCAGCGGGCGCGGAGCCCGCTGCGGATGCGGCTTTTGTACACCCAGTCCACGTGGTTCATCGTCAGACCGCGCAGGTTTGACGCTTCGAGGCTCTGGTCGTCGGCGGACAAGGATTTGGCGGCGGCCTCGACCCGGTTGCGCACTTCGGGCGGCAGATCGGCGCCAAAAAAGGCCGCGAGCAGCTCGAAATAGATCCGCGTCGTCAGCGCGAGATCGGGTAATTTGGGGCTCTCGCGCACCACCCGACAGCCGTGGTTGGCCAGCCGTTCGGTAAGATTGTTCAGCGCCGCACCGATGCTGCTCGCGGTCGGACACAGCGGGTGCGTGTCGATCACCAGCACCCGAAAATCCTCCAGCTTTTGGTGGCGCGGCGGCGGCAGTGCCAGCTTGTAGCCGATCCCGTCGGACAACTCGTCTGGCCCAGCCAGCACCTCGAGCTCGAGGGCGAGATCGGCGGCGCTGCGGGCCATCGGCCCGGCCACGGCGAGATCGCCGCGCAGCGGGATGGCCGGGGTCCGCGGTGGACCCGAGCCGCGCTGAGGTACCAGGTCGAGGCTCGGCTTGTGGGCAAAGACGCCGCAGAAATGCGCCGGCGCGCGCAGCGAGCCGCCGATGTCCGAGCCCAGCTCGAGTGGCACGAAGCCGGCGGCGAGCGCGGCCGCGGCGCCACCCGACGAACCTCCCGGAGTACGGGCGAGATCCCAGGGGTTGTTGGTCGTGCCATACACCTCGTTATAGCTCTGCCAATCGATGAGCCGGAGCGGCACGTTGGTCTTGCCGATGATGATCGCCCCCGCCGCTTTCAGGCGAGCCACGGCGAGAGCGTCGGCGTCGGGACGCCAGTCCTTGAACTTGGGGTCGCCCCAGGTCGTCGGCAGACCGGCGACATTGAACTGCTCCTTGACGGTCATCGGCACACCGAGCAGCGGGCGCCGCTCGCCGCGCGCCAAAGCCGCGTCGGCGGCTTCGGCCGCCGCTCGCGCACGGTCGAAATCGCGGACGACGACGGCATTGATCTGTCTGTCGAGCGCCTCGATCCGGGCAATCGCGAAATCGAGGAGCTCGCGCGCCGAGACCTCTCGCTGCGCGAGCGCCGCGACGAGATCGCCGGCGGTTCGGTAGGCCGGACCGTTCGGTTTATCAAGGGCGGTGGAAGGGCCCGCCGGCAGCGCACTTGCGGCCGCAGCCGCGCCGGCGGCGAGCAACACCGAACGTCGGTGGGGTTCGTGCACCATGGACCGGTCTCCGGAATTCACGGGCGAGATCATCGCTCGGGAGGTGTGTAAGCCTAAATCCCGCCCTAAGGACATGCGGAGGCGCTGGAGGACACTGTCAACCCGAGTTAACCTAAAGGACCAAGGGGGCCAACGCCTGCGGGAAAAGGGAGGAGAGCCAGCTATGCCGCGTCGCTTTCTACCAATCGCGCTTCTCGCTCTTGGCTTGCTGTCTCTGGCGGCGATGCCGGCCCAGGCCGCCGATCCGGAGATCGACCGCCTGCTGCAAGGCCAGGTCGGCAAGGATTGGGTCACCAACGGCGGCAATATGACCAATCAACGCTATTCCACACTGAAGCAGATCGACACCAGTAACGTCAAGCAGCTCAAGGGGGCCTGGATGACTCGCCTCAAAGGCTCCGGGCTCGGCGGCAAGTATTCGCTCGAAGCGACGCCGCTCGTCAAAGACGGCATCATGTATATGGTCACCGGCAACGATGATGTCTTCGCTCTCAACGCGAAAACCGGCGAGATCCAGTGGGAGCACTGGTCCGGCATCGGCCAACAGATCTCGACCATCTGCTGCGGCTGGCTCAACCGTGGGCTGGCGATGGGCGAGGGGATGCTGTTTCTCGGCCAGCTCGACGCCAATGTCGTGGCGCTCGACATCAAGACCGGCAAGGAGGTGTGGCGGACCGCGATCGAGGATTGGCACAATGGCTACGGGATCACCAACGCGCCGCTTTATTACGACGGGATCGTCTACAGCGGCATCACCGGCGGTGAATTCGGCATACGTGGCCGTCTGACCGCGCTCGATGCCAAGACCGGTAAGGTCCTGTGGCGGGCGTACACCTTACCGGGTGCCGGCGCGCCCGGCGGCGACAGCTGGCCGGCCGGCACCGACCATTTCTCTCGCGGCGGGGCGGCGATCTGGAATACTCCGGCGCTCGACCCGCAGCTCGGCCTCGTCTATTTCGCGGTCGGCAATTGCGGGCCCGATTACGACGGCTCGGTGCGCGAAGGCGACAATTTGTTCTGCGCCTCGGTTCTCGCGGTCAACGCCAAGACCGGCGCGTACGCCTGGCATTTCCAGGAGGTCCACCATGACATCTGGGACTATGACGCCGCGAGCCCGGTTGTCCTGTTCGACACGGAGATCAATGGTGAGCCACGCAAGGGGATCGCGCAAGCCGGCCGCACCGGCTGGGTCTACATTCTCGATCGCACCAACGGCAAACCTCTGATCGGCATCGAAGAGCGCGCCGTACCTCAGGAGCCGCGACAGAAGACGGCGAAGACCCAGCCCTTCCCGGTCGGCGATGCGATCGTGCCGCAATGCGCCGAGCCGATGCCGGCGAGCGGCTACGAAAAGGCCGGCTGCATCTTCGAGCCGTTCTGGGAGGAGCCGGTGCTGATTCAACCTTCCGGGGTCGGCGGCACCAACTGGGCACCGATGTCGTACAATCCCGAAACCGGGAGCTTTTACGTCTCCGGCACGGTCCGAACCAGCGTCTTTGCCCGTTACGGCGACACCTACAAACTCGGGCTGCGCTATGTCGGCGGGACCCAGGCGGCACCGATCGGTTCGCCGATGAGCGGCACCTTCACCGCGATCGGCGCCAACACCAACAAGATCGTCTGGCAGCACAAGACGCCTTACCGCGTGGGTCAAGGGGGCGGATCGACGACAACGGCCGGCGGTCTCGTCTTCCGCGGCGATCCCGACGGCAACTTCCTGGCGATCGATGCCAAGACGGGCCAGGAGCTGTGGCGGTTCCAGACCGGCTTCGGGGCGGACGCAACCCCGGCGGTCTACGAGATAGACGGGGACGAATATGTGGCGATCGCCGCCGGCGGCAACCAGGGGGCGCTCAGCGCCAACGGCGATGCGGTCTGGGCCTTCTCGCTGAAGGGACAAGTTGGTCCGTTGTGGCCGCCGCCGGCGCCGCAGAGCCTTGCCGGGCCGGCCGGACCGGTAATTGATGGGGTCGATAAGATCAATATCGGCGCCAACAACGTCGAGTATTCCTATGGTCCGGCCCGCACCCGGATCAAGGCGGGGACCACGGTGACTTTCACCAATGTCGGTGACACGCCACACACGGCGACCGCGTTTGAGAAGGGCAACTGGGATACCGGCCTATTGGAAAAAGGCCAGTCGAAGACGGTCACCTTTTCAGAGCCCGGCAACTATTACTACATCTGCACGCCGCACCCGTGGATGTATGGCCAGGTCATCGTCGAATAATACGCCGGGACTGCGGCTGGTCGACCTCCCTGCGCGCCGGGCGGCGTCGTTTAGCGGTCGAGATAGGCGCGACCGTAGCGGGCGAACACTTCGTTGAACTCGGCGACCGCGGCGCGCGGTCCTTTGGGGTGCGACCAGATGGCGCCGATAACGGCGAGAAAATCGGCGCCGGCTTCGACGAGCGGGCCGCAATTCTGCTGGGTGATGCCGCCGATCGCGCAGCACGGTACGACCGTCGTCTCGCTCCAGTCCGCGAGCAGCTCCGGGGTCGCCCGGTATTTGGTCGCGGTCTTGGTCATGCTCGGGAAGAAGGCGCCAAAGGCGACATAGTCGGCACCGGCCTCGGCCGCGGCGATGGCACGGTCGCAGCTCGCGCCGCAGGTCACCCCAACGATGCGGTCTGGACCCAGCAACCGGCGCGCCTCGGCATAGGACATGTCTTCCTCGCCGACATGGACGCCGTCGCAATCGAGCTCGGCAGCGAGGTCGGGGCGATCGTTCATGATGAAGGCGACATCACGGTCGTGGGCGATCGGCTTTAAGACCCGCGCGGCGCGGCGGACCGCGTCGTCGTCGATGTCCTTCAAGCGCAATTGCAGGCAGGCGACGTCGCCGCCGGCCAGCGCCGCTTCGAGCTCCTTGGCAAAGCGGTGCGGGTCGAGCGCCGGTGGTGTGATCAGGTAGAGCCGGGTCGTCGCCCTTGTCTCGTTATTGACCAACGGCGTCAATCTTTCCCTTGATATTGGGGTACGCCACATGCGGCAAACGCATGACCCCCCTTTTTCTTAGCAAAACCGGCGAGATCAGGCGAGCTTCCCCCTTTCTCGTCGACAAGAAAATTCGCGTGCCTGCCGGCCGTCTTCAAAATAAGGTGAATACCCTCACCATTGCGGGACACACCCCATGCCTGGAGACGTCAAATCCGAGCTTGCCCCGACCGGCGTGCTGCGCGCGGCGATCAATATGGGCAACTTCCTGCTGGTCACCGGAAAGAGCCCGTCGGGCGATCCCGAGGGCGTGTCGCCGGACATGGCCCGGGAAATCGCCACGCGCTTAGGCGTGCCGGTGAAGTATTTGCCCTATGCCCGGCCGGGTGAGCTCGCCGACGACGCCGAAAAGGGTCTCTGGGACATCGGCCTGATCGGCGCCGAGCCGCAACGCGCCGCGGTGATCAACTTCACCGCCGCCTATTGCGAGATCGAGGCAACCTATCTGGTGCCGGCGGGCTCGCCGATCCGCAGTGTCGCCGAGGTCGACCAGCCCGGCAGGCGCATCGCGGTGACCGCACGCAGCGCCTATGGGTTGTGGCTCGAAAACAATGTCAAGCGTGGGCAGCTATTGCAGTTCGACAGTGCCGACGCGGCGCTCAAAGCGTTCGACGGCGAGAAGATGGACGCCTATGCCGGGTTGCGCCCGGGTCTCTTGGCGGTGGCGCAGGCGCGCCCTGGCTCGCGCATCCTCGACGGGCAGTTCACCGCGGTTCAGCAGGCGGTCGGCACGCCGCGCAAAAACACCGCCGGCGCGGCATTCCTGCGCGAATTTGTCGAGGAGGCGAAAAAATCGGGGCTCGTCGCCAGGCTGATCGAGCGCCATGGGGTGGTTGGCCGGCTATCGGTCGCACCCCCGGGCTGAGCAACAGGAGGGACAGAGGATGGCGCTATCGGATGTCAAGGCCCTGACCTTCGACGTGTTTGGCACGGTCGTCAACTGGCGCGACAGCATCGCCCGCGAGGCCAAGACCTTTCTCGGGCCCAAAGGCTATGACAAGGACTGGCACGTCTTTGCCGACAGATGGCGCGAGCGCTATCAGCCGGCGATGGCCAAGGTGCGCAACGGCGAACGCCCGTGGACTAGGCTCGACGATCTGCACCGCGAGAACCTGGTAGAATTGCTGAAGGAGACCGGGATTTCGGGGCTCGGCGAGGCCGACATCGACCATCTCAACCGTGCCTGGCACCGCCTCGACGGCTGGCCGGACACCGTCGAAGGGCTGACCCGGCTCAAGCGCAAGTTCATCCTTGTGACGTTGTCGAACGGCAATGTCGCGCTGATGGTCAATATGGCGAAATACGCTGGTCTGCCGTGGGACGCGATCCTCGGCGCCGAGGTCGCCCGAGCCTACAAGCCGCAACCCGAGGCTTACGACCGCACCGCCGCCTTTCTCGACCTGAAGCCCGGCCAATGCATGATGGTGGCGGCGCATAACGGCGACCTCGTCGCGGCGCGCGGCCGAGGGTTTCGCACGGCGTTTGTCAGCCGGCCGCTCGAGCACGGCCCGAACAAGACCAGGGATGTGCGGGCCGAGCACGATTTCGATGTGGTCGCCGAGGATTTCATCGACCTTGCCGCCAAGCTAGGCTGTTGAGGTGATGCCGAAGCGCCGAGCCTCTGTCCTGCTCGCCGGCCTCGCTGGCGCGAGCATGCTGCTCGCCGGCACGCACACCGCTCCTGCCCAGGAGCGGACACCGAGCCTACCAGGCGCGCCGCAACCGACGCCTCGGTTGCCGCAAGGCCCGCCGGGCGGCTCGAGCAGCTACGTCGTCGCCGCCGCCGCCAACGAGCACGGATCGTTTTTGTGGGTTGTCGACAGCATCCAGCATGTCGTGACCCTCTGCGAGAAGTCCGACGGCAAAGACTTCAGCTGCACAAAAAAACCGCTGCCCTGAGCCTGCCTAACCTAACCGTTTCCGGGTCGGGTCAGAAGCTCGGCGCAGCGCTGCTCGACAGTTTCAGGAGAGGCGAAGAAATCGTCGCCGAGATCGAGCGCCGCCACGGGCTGCTCGGTCACAAACCGCACGCCGTGTTGGCGCGCGATATCTGCGAGGCGGCAGGCGACATCGGACCGGCCGGTGAACACCACACCTTCGACTTTCGCGCGGAGCGCCGCGAGCGCCGCGCCGACCTCGTCGCTGCAATCGAGCAGCGCCGAGAAGCGGGCTTCGGGCACGGCTTCGCGTGCCAGGGCGACGACTTCACGAAACCAGCCGGGCCCGACATAGCTTCCGGCGCCGGGCGGGCTGGCGAGCACGACCGGCCGGCAGGCTCGCACCGCCGCCCTTAGCGCCGCGCCCGCCTGGGCCAGCGAGTGGACAACGATGACCGGCTCGCGCGGGGCGGTCGCCAGACTCTCCCTCGCCCCGCTTGCGGGGAGAGGGCCGGGGTGAGGGGTCTCTTGCGAGCCGTCGCCCCTCACCCGGAATCCGCGCAAGCGCGTATTCCGACCTCTCCCCGCCCAGGCGGGGAGAGGTGATTTTCGGCTGCTCCCGAGGGGAGCTTCAATGAAGCGCGCCGAAATAGGCGGCGACCTCGACCATGCGGTTGGAGAAGCCCCATTCGTTGTCGTACCAGGCCAGCACGCGGACAAAGCGCTTGTCGAGGACCTGCGTTTGGGTCACGTCGAAGGTCGAGCTGTGCGAGTCGTGATTGAAGTCGATTGAGACATTGGGCGCCCTGTTGATACCGAGGATGCCCTTGAGGCGGTTCGACTTCGCGGCCTCTTCCATCAACGCGTTAACCTCGTCGCCCGAAGTCTCGCGGGCCGCGTCGAATTTGAAATCGATCAGCGACACATTGGCGGTGGGCACGCGGATCGCGGTGCCGTCGAGCTTGCCCTTCAACGCCGGCAATACCAGGCCGACCGCGCGCGCCGCACCGGTCGAGGTTGGAATCAGCGACATCGCCGCGGCGCGGGCGCGCCGCAGATCCGAATGCAGGGTGTCGACCGTGTTCTGGTCGCCGGTATAGGCGTGAATCGTCGTCATATAGCCGCGCTCGATGCCGACCCCCTGGTGCAGCACATGGGCGACCGGGGCCAGGCAGTTGGTTGTGCACGACGCGTTCGAGATGACCTGGTGCGCGGGCTTCAGCTCCTCCTGGTTGACCCCCATCACGACGGTCATGTCGGCGCCGTCGGCCGGGGCCGAAATGATTACCCGCTTGGCGCCGGCCTCAAGGTGTTTGGCGGCAGCCTCGCGCTTGGTGAAGATGCCCGTGCATTCGAGCGCCACATCGACCCCGAGCTCACGCCACGGCAGCTTAGCCGGATCGCGCTCGGCGGTGACCCGGATCTTGCCGCGCCCGATATCCATCCAATTGTCGCCGGTCGTGACCTCGCCCGGAAAGCGGCCATGCACGCTGTCATAGCGCAGCAGATGCGCATTGGTCTCGACCGGTCCGAGGTCGTTGATGCCGACAACCTCGATCTCGGTGTGCTTGTGCTCGTAAGCCGCCCGCAGGACGAGCCGGCCGATGCGTCCAAATCCGTTGATCGCAACCCGTACCGCCATGGTTTGTCCTCCCAAGCTCTTGGCCGATCTATAGGAGCGAGCGGGCCGCCTCCGCAACCCTTTCGGGCGTGATGCCGAAATGCGGAAAAAGCGCCTCGCCCGGCGCCGAAGCGCCAAAGCCCGTCATCCCGATAAACGCCCCCTGCGGCCCGAGCCAGCGCTTCCAGCCAAATTGCACCGCGGCTTCGACAGCCACCCGCGGCGCCGAGCCGAGAACCCTATCGCGATATTCCTGCGGCGCCTGCTCGAAAAGCTCCCAGCACGGCATCGACACCACGGCGGCGGCGATGCTGTCACGCGCCAGCATCTCGCGCGCGGCCATCGCGATCGACACCTCCGAGCCGGTGGCGAGCAGGGTAGCCCGGCGCGGGCCAGCGGCCTCGGCCAGCACATAGGCGCCACGCGCCGAGCGGTTTTCCGATCCTGCTTCGCTGCGCAGCAATGGCAATGCCTGGCGGCTCAGCGCAAGCAGCGACGGCGCATCGCGGTGCCGCAAGGCTAAGGCCCAGCACTCGGCTGTCTCGACCGCGTCGGCCGGGCGGTAGACGTAGAGCCCGGGCATCGCCCGCAGCGCCGCCAGATGCTCGACCGGCTGATGCGTCGGGCCGTCTTCGCCAAGCCCGATCGAATCGTGCGTCATGACATAGACGACACCCGTACCCATAAAGGCCGACAGCCGGATCGCCGGCCGGGCATAATCGGAAAAGGTCAAGAACGTCCCGCCATAGGGGATCAGCCCGCGATGCACGGCGATGCCGTTCATCGCCGCCGCCATGGCGTGCTCGCGCACCCCGTAGCGCAGGTAGCGGCCGGAAAAATCGCCGCGACGGACGTCCTTCTGGTCCTTGGCCTTGGTGTTGTTCGATGGCGTAAGATCGGCCGACCCGCCGACCAGCTCTGGGACCAGCTTTGTCAGGGTGTCGAGCACCGTGCCTGAAGCTTGGCGCGTCGCGAGTTTGGCATTTCCCTGCTGGAAATCGTTGCAAAGTTTGGCGATGGCCGTATTGAGACCGGAGGGCAGCTCGCCGCGCTGACGCCGCAAGAATTCGTCGCGGCGCTCCGTCGGGAGGGATTGCAGCTGCGTCTCCCAGGCCCGGCGAACCGCCTCCCCCCGGCCGCCCGCGGCCCGCCACTCCGCCCGAACGTCCTCGGGGATCACAAAGGGCGGGTAGCTCCAGCCGAGCCGCTCGCGGGCTCCGGCGATCTCGATGGCACCGAGCGGCGCGCCATGCGCGGCGGCGGTTCCGGCCTTGGTCGGCGCCCCAAAGGCGATCGTCGTGCGGCAGGCGATCAGGCTCGGGCGGTCGCTCTGCTGGGCACGACGCAGCGCGTCGGCGACCGCCTGGTGGTCGTGGCCGTCGATCCGTTCGGCGGCCCAGCCATAGGCCCGGAACCGCAACAGCGGGTCATCGGAAAATGCCAGCTCGGTCGGCCCGTCGATCGAGATCGCATTGTCGTCGTAGAGCACGATCAGCTTGCCGAGGCCGAGATGACCGGCGAGCGATGCCGCCTCGTGGCTGATCCCCTCCATCAGGCAGCCGTCGCCGGCGAAGACATAGGTGCGGTGGTCGACGATCTTCTCGCCGAACTCGGCCGCCAGCAGCCGTTCGGCGATCGCCATGCCGACCGCATTGGCGAGCCCCTGGCCGAGCGGGCCGGTGGTGGTCTCGATGCCGCTCGCGTGCCCGCGCTCCGGGTGGCCGGCTGTGCGGCTGCCGAGCTGACGGAAATGCTTCAGCTCGTCCAACGTCATGTCGGGATAGCCGGTCAGATGCAAGAGGCCATAGAGCAGCATCGAGCCGTGGCCATTCGACAGCATAAAGCGGTCGCGGTCGGGCCAGTCCGGGACCAGCGGATCGAAGCGCAGGAATTCGGTGAAGAGGACCGTGGCGATGTCGGCCATGCCCATCGGCATGCCGGGATGGCCGGATTTTGCCTGCTCGACCGCGTCCATCGCGAGCGCGCGCAGCGCATCGGCCATGTGGCGGAGCTTCTGGTCCCGCGCCGGGGGGAGCGGTGGCGGCGCAGCGGTTTGGGTGCTCATGACCCGGCAAGATAGCCGCCGCAGCGTCGAGGGCAAGCCCGACGGAGCCACCCGGTTGCCGGCCGAGCCTTAGCTCGACGGCATCGGGCGGGAACTCGCTTCCCAACTGGTCGCGGGCGTTCGGCGTCGGCCGTCAGATCCGCTCCCACAGACCGGTCTCCTCGTCGAGGCGATCGAGCTCGATGCCGCTGAAATCAAAACGTGAGACGATTCCCACCACTTTGCCGTCGTCGATGACCGGCACATGGCGATAGCGTCCATACTCCATCAGCCGTAGCGCCTCGATCGCGGTCTTGCCCGGCGGCATCGTGTCGGGATCGCGTGTCATGACTGCGGCCAGCTTCGTCCGCGTCGCGCTCTTTCCTTGTGCCAGCACGCGATGAACGGCATCTCGCCCAGTGAAGATGCCCAATAAACGCTGGTCACCTTCAGTCACCAGGACCGCACCGACCCGACGGTCGCGCATGGACTGGCAGGCATCTCTTACCGTGGCATCCGGAGGGAGTGTTACCGGAACCTGGTTTCTTACGGTACGGAGCACGGCATTCGCGATCTACGATGTGGCTGTCGGTATCGCGACACTTGTTGCAGGCATCGGCGCCGGTGCTCTGTGGTTGGCGGGCGGCCCCATGGCAACCTTCAGCGTCGCGGCCTCGCTCGCCATCGCCGCTGCGTTTGTGTTGCTGCTCCGACCGGTGC
>Ga0306920_100009414_pt1 | contig 13038 bp, 11 predicted proteins | sample flu12Cox44000170_FD_204666 | JGI IMG/M metagenome (GOLD analysis project Ga0306920, IMG submission 204666) | Lab enrichment of tropical soil microbial communities from Luquillo Experimental Forest, Puerto Rico - flux4day.12C.oxic.44.000.170 (v2)... | ecosystem: Environmental > Terrestrial >...
GATAGTCCGTAATCAGGAATCCCTATGAAAACAACGTTAAGGAGAGTGCGCCGTTACTTAGGCGATTGCATTTTCGTGCATGCGTCAGCAGTATGCCTGCCATAAGGGTACGGCATGAGCGAATAAAGCGGGCAGGTGGGGAAATGCGGGCGGCACCGTGTCGGGCGACGTGAACGGCAATGCTGCTTCCAGCGAGGAGCAGCTCGCCGTCTCCGGTGTATCGAAACATTTCGGTGGCGTGCGGGCCGTCGAGGGCGTCTCTCTCTCGGTTCGCCGCGGCGAGCTGATCTCGATTATCGGCCCGAACGGGGCCGGCAAGACCTCGCTCCTCAACATGATCAGCGGGTTCTACCGGCCGGACACCGGCTCGATCGTGTTCGAGGGAAAGAGCATTACCGGCGCCCGTCCGCCGCAGATCGCGGCGATGGGGATCGCGCGCACTTTCCAGAATATCGCACTGTTCAGCGGCATGACCGTGCTCGACAACATCATGCTCGGCTGTCATGTGCGTATGAAGGCCGGGGTGCTGTCGTCGTTCGTCTATTGGGGCTTGGCACAGCACGAAGAGGTCGCGCACCGCGCCCGGGTCGAGGAGCTGATCGAGTTCCTCGAGCTGGAGGATTTGCGTAAGCAGCCGACGAGCGGGCTCGCCTATGGTCTCAGGAAACGCGTCGAGCTGGGGCGTGCGCTCGCCCTTGACCCCAAGGTGCTGCTCCTTGACGAGCCGATGGGGGGCATGAACCAGGAAGAAAAAGAGGACATGGCCCGCTTCATCCTCGATGTGAACCAACAATGGGGTAGGACGATCATTCTGATCGAGCACGATATGGCGGTGGTGATGGACATCTCGGAACGGGTTGCCGTGCTCGATCGCGGCCGCAAGATCGCCGAAGGCAGCCCGGAAGAGGTGCAGAACGACCCGGAGGTGATCCGCGCCTATCTCGGCACCGCTGTGGAGCCCAGGGAAGCTGCCGAATGACGACGACCTTGCCGCGGCTGCTGCGGCGCAACGCCGAGACGATGGCTCAGCGGCCGGCGATCCGCGAGAAGAACCGTGGGATCTGGCAAACCTACACTTGGTCGCAATACAACCGGGAGGTGTGCGACTTCGCGTCGGGGCTTGCAGCGCACGGATTTCGCCGCGCTGATTTGCTCGCTGTCGTCGGTGACAATCGGCCGCGGCTCTACTGGGCGCAGCTCGCTGCGCAATGCCTGGGTGGTGTCGCAGTGCCGGTCTATCAGGACTCGATCGCCGCCGAACTCGTCTATGTCCTCGATCATGCCGAGGTCTCGGTTATCGTCGCCGAGGATCAGGAGCAGGCGGACAAGATCCTCGCCATCAAGGGGCAACTGCCGCGCCTCCGCCTTGTCGTCTTCGACGATCCGCGCGGCCTGCAGCACTATGACATGCCGTTCCTCAGATCTTTCGAGGCGGTGCAGGCGGCTGGACGAGACTTCGGCAGGGCACATGCCGGATATCTAGAGGCCGAGATCGACAAAGGCGCACCTGACGATCTGGCGCTGCTCAACTACACCTCCGGTACCACAGGCCATCCCAAGGGGGTGATGCTGTCGCATGCCAATCTGCTGTGCGCCGCCACGGCTTTCGCCAAGGCCGAGGACATCAGCCCGAGCGACGACATGCTGTGCTACTTGCCGATGGCGTGGATCGGCGACTCGCTTCTCTCGTTGGTGCTGCACTTGCTGGTCGGCTTCACCGCCAATTGCCCGGAACGGCCCGACACGGTGCAGCGCGATTTGCGCGAGCTGGGACCGACCATCGGCATCGCACCGCCGCGCATCTGGGAAAATATGCTGACCTCGCTGCGCGTCAAGGCAGCGGACGCAACCCCGCTAAAGCGCCGGATCCTCGATTTTTTCCAGCGTCTTGCCGAGCGGGCCGAACTGTCGAAGGCCGAGGGCAAAAAGCCAAATTTGCCGCTACGGCTGGGCCTGGCGCTCGGCGAATTCCTTGTCTACGGCCCGGTTCGCGATCAGCTCGGGCTGCGCCGGGCACGCTGGTTTTACACCGGCGGCGCACCTCTCGGCCCGGAGACCTTCCGCTTCTTCCGCTCGCTCGGCGTCAACCTGAAGCAGGTCTGGGGCGCGACCGAACTTTCCGGCCTCGCCTCGTTGCAGCCGGATGGCGAGGCCAACCCCGAAACGGTCGGCCCCGTGGTCGCCGGCACTGAGCTGCGGATCAGCGGCAACGGGGAGGTGCAGATCCGCTCGCCTGCGGTGTTCCGGGGTTATCACAAGCAGCCCGAAGCGACGCGCGACGCACTGACCGCGGACGGCTGGTATCGCACCGGCGACTCGGGATACGTCGACGAGCGCGGTCATCTCGTTGTCATCGACCGGACCAAGGATGTCGGCAAGCTTGGCGACGGCACCCTCTTCGCGCCGCAATTCATCGAGAACAAGCTCAAGTTCAGCCCGTACATCGGCGAAGCGGTGGCTTTCGGCGACGGCCGGCCGTTTGTCGCGGCGATGATCGCGATCAATCTCAACACCGTCGGAAACTGGGCTGAGAGGCACAACCTCGCCTACTCGTCCTTCCAGGATTTGAGTGCCAAGCCCGAGGTTCGCCGGCTGATCGGCGAGGAGATCGCGGCGATCAACGCCTCATTGCCTGTTCCTGCGCGCATCCGCCGCTTCCTGTTGCTCAACAAGGAGTTCGATGCGGACGACAACGAGATTACCCGCACCCGCAAGATCCGGCGGCGTTTCGTCGCCGAGAAATACGCTGCTGTAGTCGAGGGGTTCTACTACGGCGCGCAGCAGATCGAGCTGACGGCCGAAATCACCTACGAGGACGGGCGCAAGGGGACGCTCGAGTCCAATATCTCGATCGAAGATGTGGAGGAAGCCCGGCAGCCGGCGCGGGAACGAGCTTATGCGTGAAGGAGCGCGGCATCGCCGTTGTACGTGCTTCGAAACGCGCTCTTCGAGTGCTCCTCAGCATAAGGCACCTGACCCTGAGAAGGCCGTAGAGCAGCCGTCTCGAAGAGTGTGGGACACTGGGCCCAGCGATGCCTGAGTTCGAATGGCAATTCACGCTGGTCCTGGTGACCAACGGCGTGATGATCGGGTTGATGTATGCGCTGATCGCGCTGGGGTTCGTGCTGATCTACAAGGCAACCGACGCAATCAACTTCGCCCAGGGCGAGTTCGTCATGTTCGCGGGCTTTCTTGCCGCCGGAGCTGCCGATATCGCCGGAGCGCCGTTCTGGGTGTCGGCACTGCTGGCGGTCGCAGGTATGGTGGTGCTTGGCTTTGGGCTCGAGCGGGTCGTGCTGCGCCCGCTGATTGGGCGGCCGGTGATCGCCGTTGTCATGGCGACGATCGGCCTTGCCAATGTGCTGCGTGGTTCGGCAACGATGGTGTTCGGCGCCGGCAACCGCTCGATCGAGATGCCGATCGGTGACGAGCCGATCGATCTGGGGCTAGTGATGCTGTCGCCGGTGCAGCTCGTTGGAGCCGGGGTCAGCATAGTGTTTCTGGCGGTCTTTACCTGGTTCTTCCTCAAGAGCCGGATCGGTATTGCGATGCGCGCGGTCGCCGACAGCCAGCAGGTGGCGATGGCGATGGGCATCGATGTACGTCGCTACTTCGCGCTTGCCTGGGCGATGGCAGGCATCGTCTCGGCGCTCGGTGGCGTGGTGTGGGGTGCGATGCTGAGCGTCGACAATCAGCTGGCGCTGGTCGGTCTCAAGGTGTTTCCGGTGGTGATCCTGGGCGGCCTCGACTCGGTGCTGGGGGCAGTCGTCGGCGGGCTGATCGTCGGCGTCACGGAAAACCTGGCCGCCGGCTATTTCGACCCCATTGTCGGCGGCGGGACCAAGGATTTCGTGCCCTATGTCCTGATGATCGCGGCGCTGATGATCCGGCCCGAGGGCATCTTCGGCCGGCGGCGGATCGAGCGCGTGTGATGATGTCCCCCGCTATTTCGCGCAGTCGGTAGCCATGTTCCACCGCGAGTCGGGGGTTTTCAAGACCAGCTATGCCGCCGACATGGCGCTCTACCCGCTGCCGATCACAAAATGGGCGGTGGCGGCGTTCGCCGGCCTGTTCATCGTCATCGTGCCACTCGGTCTTCTCGACGAACTTGGCGTCACGCACCTGAAAGATTTGCACCTCGTACTTGACGAATACTTCATCTCGATCCTTGACCTGATCCTGATTGCGATCGTCGGCGCGCTCGGCCTCAACATCCTGGTCGGCTACACCGGGCAGATTTCGATTGGTCATGGTGCCTTCATGTCGGTCGGCGCCTACACCGCCGCGAACCTTGTCGTGCATCTCGGCGCCCCGTTCTGGGTCACGATCCCGGCGGGCGGGCTGATGGCCGCGCTGATCGGCGCGGTGGTCGGCATCCCTTCCTTGCGCATCAAGGGGATCTACCTCGCGATCGCCACCTTGGCCGCGCAGCTGATCATCGAATGGACGATCAATCACGTGCCGGCGATCTCGGGTGGCGTGCAGGCCTCGATCCAAGTGCCGCGACCGAGACTCTTCGGATTTCAGCTAAAGACCCAAACGCAGCTCTACCTCTTTCTGATGGCGTTTGCGGTGCTGGCGATCGTCGCCACTTCGAACCTGGTGCGTAGCCGCATCGGCCGTGCATTCATCGCGGTGCGCGACCAGGATGTCGCCGCCGAGATCATCGGCATCAACACTTTCCACTATAAGCTGTGGGCGTTCGCGATCTCGTCGTTTTATGCTGGTGTCACCGGCGTTCTGTATACCTACTATCTGGGGATCGCAAATTACGAGCAGTTCCAGCTACCTGTCTCAATCGATTACTTGGCGATGGTGATCATCGGCGGGCTCGGCTCGATTCTCGGCTCGATTCTCGGCGCCATCTTTATCACCTTGCTGCCGATTGTGACCCGCTCGTTTCTGGAAACCTTCGGGGGGCTGGTCTTCTCTCAGGCTGATTTGGCCAACATGATACCCAATCTCCGGCTGATCCTGTTCGGCGGTCTGATCATCTTCTTTCTGGTGGTCGAGCCGGAAGGCCTGAACAGGCTGTGGCGGAACATCCGAAATTACTTTCGGGTATGGCCGTTTTCCTATTGAATTGGCGACACGTTAGGAGGAGCGCGATGAAGAGCTTAGTAATGGTAGCCGCCGCGGTGACGGCTGCGGTCTTGCGCTTCAGCGGGGGCGCCGCAGCGCAGGAGAAAGAGGTGATGATCGGCGGGCAGTGCGATCGCACGGGGCCGACCCAGATCGTCGGTGTGGTGATTTGCCCGGCTATCCAAGACTATATCGACCTCGTCAATTCCAAGGGTGGGGTCGAGGGCTACAAGATCAAGTACAACGAGCTCGACAACGAATACAAAGTGCCGCAGGCGGTCGAGGAATACGAGCGCCAGAAGCAGATGGGTGCCATCTCGATGTTGATCTACGGCACACCGCAAGCACAGGCGCTGAACCAGAAGCTGGTCGACGACAAAATCCCGGGTACCTCGCCCGGGTTCGGCATCTCGGCCTCGGCCGATGGTGCCCGTTTCCCGTACCTGTTTCCGGTCGCTGCTACCTATTGGTCGCAGGGTGCCGCGGCGATCCAGTTCATCAAGGACAAATTGGGGGGCAGCCTCAAAGGCAAGAAAATCGCCTATGTCTATTACGACAACCCGGCCGGTCACGAGCCGCTGCCGATCCTCGAGGATCTACAGAAAATCGAGGGGTTCGAGCTGCGAGCCTTTGCGGTGCCGCCGCCCGGCGTTGAAATGGGGGCGCAAGTGCTCGACATTGCCCAGCGCTACCGGCCGGATTTTGTCATCGACCACCTGTTTGGTCGCTCGCCCTCGGTGGCGATCAAGGAATACAAGCGCGCCGGTTATCCGCTGTCCAAAGTGATGGGGTTGGTCTGGGCTTCGGCCGAGGCCGATATCCTGGCGGCTGGCGGCTGGCAGGTTGCGGAAGGCTATCACACGTTGCAGTTTGCCGGTGCTGGCGACGACTATCCTATCCGTCAAGAAATCAAAGCGATGTACAAGGCGCAGGGGAAGGACCTGCCAAAGGCGATGGACACCGACACTGTCATCTACAACCGCGGCATCCTGATCGCTGCGCTCCATGTCGAAGCTCTCCGCAACGCTCTCAGAGCCAATGGCGGCAAGCAGCCGACCGGCACCGATATGAAGAATGGGTTCGAGCAAATCCGGGATTTCACCCTCGGCGGCTTGGTCCCGCCGCTCAAGGTAACCTCGGAGGACCACGAGGGCGGCGGCTGGGTGCAAATCTTTCAGGTCCATGACGGTAAGTTCGTCAAGGAGACCGACTGGTTTCGCGCCTACCCCGAAGTCGTGGCCGCCGCTGTCAAAAAGGCGGAATAGCCTCACAACAGAGAAGGTGGACGATGAAGAGAATGACGCGAGTGACATTGGCGGTCGCCGCGAGCGCGGCCGCCGGGCTCGGTCTTGCCGTCAATGTTGCGGCCGAGCAGAAAGAGGTGATCGTCGGGCAATTGTGCGACCGCACGGGACCCACACAGATCAACGGCGTCGTGCTGTGTCCGGCGAGCCACGATTACTACAACCTGATCAATTCACAAGGCGGTGTCGAAGGCTACCAGGTCAAGTCTGAAGAACTCGACCACGAATACAAGGTCCCACAAGCGGTCGAGGCGTACCAGCGCATGAAGGGCGATGGTGCGGTCTCGATTATGGCCTACGGTACACCGCAGGTGCAGGCGCTAAATCAGAAGTTTGCGGAGGACAAGATCCCCGGTACATCGCCGGGCTTCGGTATAGCCGCCTCGGCCGACGGGAAGCGTTTCCCCTATCTCTTCCCGGTCGCCGCGACCTACTTTTCGCAGGGCGCCGGGGCGATCCAGTTCATCAAGGACAAACTGGGGGGCAGCCTAGAAGGCAAGAAGATCGCCTACGTCTTCTATGACAACCCGGCGGGCCGCGAGCCGATCCCGCTCATCGAAGATCTGCAGAAGCTCGAGAAATTCGAGCTCAGAACCTTTGCCGTGCCACCCCCAGGTGTAGAGCTCGGTGCGCAGGTGCTTGACATCACCCAGCGTTACCGGCCCGACTTCGTAATCGCTCATCTGTTCGGCCGCTCGCCCGCCGTAGCGATTAAGGAATTCAAGCGCAACGGCTTTCCGCTGTCGAAGATGATGGGTCTCGTCTGGGCGTCAGCTGAGGCCGACATCCTGGCGGCGGGGGGCTTCCCGGTCGCGGAAGGCTACCATACCCTGCAGTTCGCCGGCGCCGGCGACGACTACCCGGTCCGGCGGGAAATTAAGGCCATGTATAAGGCCCAAGGGAAGGATCCGCCGAAAGAAATGGATGACACGGTGGTCTACAACCGTGGCATCTTGTGGGCCGCCGTCCATGTCGAGGCGATGCGCAACGCGCTCAAAGCCAATGGCGGCAAGCAACCGACGGGCGAGGAAGTCAAGAATGGCTTCGAGCAGATCCACGACTTCGGCCTCGGCGGGTTGGTTCCGCCGCTCAAGGTCACACCAACCGACCATGAGGGCGGCGGCTGGGTGCAGGTCTTCCAAGTAAAGGGCGGCAAGCTGGTCAAGGAGACCGAGTGGTTCCGCGGCTACCCGGAAGTCGTCGCCCAGACGGTCGCCAAGGCCGAATAGTGTGACGCTCCGCCTTCACGCACCTGCTGCCGTCATTCCCGCGCAAGCGGGAATCCAGAGATTTCAGTCATTTGCTCTTGGCCCCCGCTTTCGCGGGGACGACGATCACTGATAGAGCGATGCTGGCGCTCAACAACATTGAAGTTGTCTATGACGGCGTGATCCTGGTGCTAAAGGGGGTTTCGCTCTTCGCCGAGAAAGGCTGCATCACGACTCTGCTCGGGGCCAACGGGGCCGGCAAAACCACGACTCTGAAGGCGATTTCCGGTCTGCTGCGCAGCGAACGCGGGGAGGTCACTAAGGGTACGGTCGAGCTCGACGACGAACGGCTCGACCGGCTGCCTCCCCACATGGTGGTCAAGCGCGGCGTGACGCAGGTGTTCGAGGGAAGGCGGGTCTTCGAGAATTTGACCGTCGAGGACAATCTAGTCGCCGGCGCGCACACGCGTGGTGATTTTGCGGTGGTCCGGGAAAGTATTGCGCAGGTCTACGACATCTTTCCGGCGCTAAAAGAACGCCGCCACCAGGCGTCGGGCTATCTTTCGGGCGGCGAGCAGCAGATGTTGGTCATCGGTCGGGCCTTGATGTCCGATCCCAAGGTGATCCTGCTCGACGAGCCATCACTCGGCCTGGCACCGCTGCTCGTCGAGGAGATTTTCGGTATTATCCATCGGTTGCGGGAAGAAAGCGGCCTGACCGTGCTGTTGGTCGAGCAAAACGCCGCGATGGCGCTTGACATCGCCGACCACGGCTACGTGATGGAGAACGGCCGCATCGTGCTCGAAGGCCCGGCCGAGACCTTGAGGCAGAACTCCGACATCAAGGAGTTCTATCTCGGTCTCAACGAAGTCGGCGCGCGCAAATCCTACCGCGACGTCAAGCACTACAAGCGCCGCAAGCGTTGGCTGTCGTGAGCTCGAAGCTCCTCTGGACTTACGCTTTTTCCGAAGGTGTTCCGCGCCGTTCTCTTTGGGTGGCGCTGATCGTCGGTACGGCGCTCAATCTGATCAACCAGGGCGATGCGCTTCTAGCAGGCCATCGCCTCGATTTCGCCAAGCTCGTGCTGACCTACGCCGTCCCGTATCTGGTCAGCACCTACGGCGCCGTATCGTTTCGCCTGCATGCCGCGCGAGGAAATGGAGAGGCTTGATGGCAACAGTCCCTCCCCGTATCGCCGTTGTCGGCACTGGAGGCACGATCTCCTCGCTCGGGGCGTCGAGCCTTGATGTCCTCGACTATCCCGATTTCGGACGGAAGCTCGGCTGCGAGGCATTGCTCGAGCGCTTTCCCGAGACCTGGCTCGTCGCCGATCCCGTGCCGGTGACGTTTCGCCAGGTGGGCAGCACTGAGATCGGCCCGAATGAGTGGGTCGGGCTGCGCGCACTAATCCACCGGATCGCCCGCGAGGATCCGGCGGTCGCCGGCTTCGTCATCCCGCATGGTACTGCGACCATCGAGGAAACTGCGTTCTTCCTCAACCTGACCCTAGCGACATCCCAGCCAGCGGTAGTGGTCGGCGCACAGCGGCCGGCGAGCGCGCTCGGCACTGATGCCGGCATGAATCTCGTCAATGCGTTGCGCGTCGCCGGCTCGGCCGAGGCCCGCGGCAAAGGGGTGCTGGTCGTGCTTAATGACGAGATCCATGCCGCGCGTGACGTTGTGAAGACCTCGACCTATCGGCTGCAGACTTTCCGCTCAGTCGATTTCGGCGCGCTCGGTCATGCCGACGGCGACGGCGTGCATTTCTATCGTGCGCCGACGCGGGCGCACATGCCCGATACGCCGTTTGCGGGCTTGGAGCTGGCCGCGTTGCCGCGGGTGGAGATCATCTATTCCTACGCCGGCGCCGACGGCGCGCTGGTCGATGCCGCGGTCGCCGCCGGCGCACACGGCATCGTCTCGGCAGGCTTTGCCCCGGGTAGCCCCACCCCCGAGCAGCGTTCGGCGTTCGAGCGGGCGGCAAAATCCGGGATCGTGGTCGTCCAGTGCAGCCGCGCCAGCGGCCGCGTCGCCCCCCGTCGCCGGCTGCGCGAGAGCGGCATTGTCGCCGGCGAGGATTTCAGCCCGCAAAAAGCCCGCATCCTGCTGATGCTCGCTTTATCGATGACGAGCGATATCACCGAGATTCAGCGGCTGTTTCAGACCTACTGAGGGGCCGGTCACGTCTGCAGCGGCGTCGGATCCTCGCGTACGACTTCCTCGGCGAGACTGTTGTCAACTGCGTGCTCGAACGGGACGGCCCTTTCGACGAAGCGGGCAGAGATCAGGCTGGCCCTCAAACGGTTATAGCCCGCGCGGGATAGGATCGGATTACGGCCCCAGATGCCGAGCGCGCGATAGCGCGCGACCGCAGCACGCAGCAGGGACTGCGGCACTGAAGGAAAGAACGACTGCACCACATCCGCCAGAGCCTCGGGCGAGTTGGCGTGCAGCCATTTCTGGGTTCGATAGAGGCCGCGCACCAGTTTTTTCATCTCGTCGCGGCGCGCAGAAACGATGCTGCGCCGCGCGTAAAAAGACGTGTACGCGGTTGGCCCGCGCATCGCCGCGGCGTACCAGAGATGACCCTCGCCGGCGGCGATGAGTTCTTCGGCATAGGGCTCGAAGAGCTGCACGACATCGATCTCGCCGCGGCGCAGGCCCACCACGTTCTCGGCCATGGTCCGATCGGCCATGCGCGGCAACGCCTCGGGGTCGAGATCGGCGCGGCGCAGATCTTCCTGCAGACAGAGCCACGGCGTCGGCACCTCGCTGACCGTCGCAATGCGCGCGCCGTAGAGATCGGCCAAGGCAAAGTCGGGACGCGGCTCTCGGCCGATCAGCAGGAAAGGATCGCCGGTTACCACCTCGCCAAAGCAGACGAGATCGCAGTCGGCTCGAGCTTCGTAGGCGTGCATGACCCGCATCGGCCCGCCCCAGGCGACATCCACTGTGCCGGCGAAAAGGCCATCGGGTGCCTGCGCCGGCGCGGGCGCGCTGACGAATTCGACCGCCACACCCTCCTGGCGATAACCACCGAGCGCCAGGGCGGCGTAATAGGGCGCGTAGAGCAGCCCGCGCAGGTTCTCCTGCAGAGTAAGAGGCATTCGCGTTACCTCGCAGCGCACAGGATCTTCTCGGCAGCATCGGCAAGGACCTGGGCGCCGAGCACAATATCGTCCTCCTTGCTGTCCTCCGACCAGTGATGGCTGATACCGCCGAGGCTCGCAATGAACATCATCCCCGCGGGCATCCGGTAGGACAGCACGGCGGCGTCGTGCCCAGCCGCGCTCGGCAGCCGCATGTGCATACCGGGCGCGTACCGCTCGGCCGCCGCTTCGAGCTGCTCCTGGAAGCCGCCGTCCATCAGACGTGGCTCGGTGCGCGCCACCGTCTCGATTTCGACCCGGCACGGGCCTGCGCTATCGGCCTGGTCGACCAGGGCGCGTAATGCGCGCTCGAGAGCAGCCAGTTGGTCGAGCTCGGCATCGCGGAACTGCACCAGCATCTCCGCCCGGCCTGGGATGACCGACGGCGCGTTCGGTTCGAGCAGCATCCGGCCGATCGTCCATACCGTGCGCGGGCCGGCGATTTCGGGAAAGCGGTCATGGATGCGCGTGGCCAGCCGGACCATACCGACGCCGGCATCACGGCGCCGCACCATGCGCGTGGTGCCGGCGTGGTTCTGTTCGCCGGTCAACACCACCCGGTAATTCCAGATACCGACGATCGTCTCGACAATACCTATGCGCAGCCCGGTGGTGTCGAGCGTATCGCCCTGCTCGATGTGGGCTTCGAGGTATCCGACATAGCGCGCCGGGTCGACGCGCTCGCGCGTTCGACCGGCGAAGCCCGCCCCATCCAGCGCGTCTCGTAACGGCATGCCGTTGTCACGGCCCCGAGTGCGGTCGATTTCTTCCTCGGTGAGCAAGTCCGCGAACGAGCGGCTGCCGAGAAAATTGCCGTAATGGCCTTCCTCGTCGGCCCAGGCGACAGCGTCGATACCGAGCCCGGCGCAGCCCGCATCCTCGGCAAAAGAGCGCACAAGCTCCAACGCGTAGATGACGCCGAGCGCGCCGTCGAGCCAGCCGCCGTAGGGTTGGGTTTCGCTGTGCGACCCAAGCAACAGCACCCGCTCCGCGCGTGGATTGCGCCCGATGACGTTGCCGATCCCATCGATTGTCGTGTCGAGCCCCGCCTCGCAAAATTTCTCGGCCAGCCAGTGTCGCGACTCAACGTCGGCGGGCGAATAAGTCGGCCGGTGGACGCCGCTCTTGTAGCGGCCGAATTCGGCAAGCCGTTTCAGATCCGCAATAACGCGATCTCCACTGATTTTCGGCATGATCTCTGCGCTCCCGTGGGCGACCATGGCGATCGGCCCGAGATTAGCCTAAACTCGCAAATCGCGAAAACTTCGCGTGGATCGCCGCATGCCGGACCGCTCGCCTCCCCGTGTCGCGCTGCTCGGTTTTTCGATTGAGTGCAACAAATTCGCGCCGCCCGCGACGAAGATGCATTTTCTCGCGCGCACCTATCTCGAAGGCGATGCCATTCTCACAGATGCGCGATTACCGACTCCCTGCATGCTGCCGGAGACACCGGGTTTTGTCGCGGCGATGGACGGTTCCGGCCCCTGGACGCCGATCGGCATCGCGCTGGCGATGACCGAACCCAACGGGCCGGTCGAGCACGGATTCTTTGTCGAGCTGCTCGACACGATCCGTCGGCGGCTAAAGGCGGCATTGCCGGTGGAGGCGGTTTACATTTGCGCGCACGGCGCGGCGCTGACCACCGAGGACGACGATCCCGACGGCGCTCTGTTCGAAATGGTGCGTGAGATCGTCGGCCCGGACGTGCCGATCGCGGCGACGCTGGACCTGCACGCCAATGTTTCCGAGCGCATGGTGAACTCGATCGATGCGTTCATCGGTTATCGGACCAACCCGCATCTCGACATGCGCGAACGCGGTGCCGAGGCGGCCGCGGCCATTCGCGAGATGTTGGGTGGCGTCAAGCCGCAGCGGGCCTTCCTGCGCCTGCCTATCGTGCCGCCGACGGTGACGATGCTGACCGCTGCGGGGCCTTATGCCGAGATGCTCGAACTCGGCCAGCGCCGTATGACCCCGGAGATTATGAACGTGTCGGTTATGGGCGGGTTTGCCTATGCCGATACTGCGAAGAACGGGTTGTCCGTCGTCGTGACCGCGCGGCGCGACAAGGTCGCCGCCGAAACTCTGGCCCGCGAGATCGCCGAACTCGGCTGGGCCAATCGCGCCCGCTTTTATCCGAGCCTTACTTTGCTCGAAGATGCTGTCGGAAAGGCGCTTGCGGTCGGCCGCGATACGCTATTGCCGGCCCTCGCTTTTGCCGATGTTGCCGACAATCCGGGCGGCGGCGGGCGCGGCAACACAACCTTTCTGCTCCGGGCTTTTCATGACGGTGGG
>Ga0306920_100009415_pt1 | contig 13038 bp, 7 predicted proteins | sample flu12Cox44000170_FD_204666 | JGI IMG/M metagenome (GOLD analysis project Ga0306920, IMG submission 204666) | Lab enrichment of tropical soil microbial communities from Luquillo Experimental Forest, Puerto Rico - flux4day.12C.oxic.44.000.170 (v2)... | ecosystem: Environmental > Terrestrial >...
CCACGACGCGAACTCCGCCACGGTGGGATAAGCTTACCAACTTCGTGCGGGCATCCGTGTATTTATACGAGGAGCAGGACGACGCTGCGTTGGTGGCCAGATGTCTGGCCGGCGACCCGGCAGCGTTCGAGCCCCTGGTGGCACGCTACCAGCGACCGCTGTTCAACGTCGCGCTGAGGCTGTTGGGCCGGTACGATGAAGCGGCCGACGCAACGCAGAATGCTTTCATAAAGGCATATTCACACTTGAGCAGTTTCGACCCGACGCAACGGTTTTTCAGCTGGATCTACCGGATCCTGAAGAACGAGTGCCTGAATATGCTCCGCTCGGCCCGACCGATGGAGCCGCTGCCGGCGCATCTTGTCGCGGCCGGCGGCCCGACAGACGGATTGGACGACTCGGAGCGTCGCGATGCGGTGCGGCGAGGATTGATGGCGCTTTCCGTCGAATATCGTGAAGTGATCGCACTCCGGCATTTCGCCGGCCTGTCCTACGACGAGATTGCCGCAACCCTGGGTATCCCTGCAAAAACGGTCAAGTCGCGCCTGTTTTCGGCGCGTCAACGTCTCGGCGACGTTTTGAGCGATTGGAAGGTGCGCTGATGTCGGACCGCAGCACCGACGGAGATCTGGAGCCCGCGGAACATCGCTGGGTGACGCGGCTGCTCGCCGCGCAGGGCGACGTGGAGCCCCCGAGCGACCTTACGGCGCGAGTTATGGCGGAAATTGGCCGGTGGCCGTCCAGGCAAACCGGCGGAGGTCAGACGATGGCACGCAAGATTCTTTTGGGAGTCGCCGCAATTGCCGCAACGCTCGTGTTGACGTTCGCGCTCACCGGCTATCCGCCGGTCGGCAAAGGCATCGAGGGTGCGATTGGATCCGCCAAGCGTTATCAGGCGCCTCAGATCGCGAACGACGACGTGAAAGTTCAGGATCCGGAGCTGCAGGCATTCTTCCAGAGCGACGCCTTTCACAAGCTCACAACGGACAAAGCAGCGCGCGAAGCGGTGACGAGCAAGGAATTCCGTCATGCGGTCGCCGATCCGGCGGTGCGAGCGGCGCTGGCGATTCCCGCCGTACAAGCCGCACTGGCCAGCCAGGCGGTCCAACAGGCGATCGGCAGCTCGGCGCTCGTGAACGCGCTCGCGAGCCAGGCGGTTCAACAGGTGCTCGCCGCACAGGGTGTTCAAGCGGCGCTTGCAAGTCAGGCGGTTCAGGCGGCGCTCGCTGGCCAACCGGCCGTCCAGGCGGCGATGGCGAGCCAGGCGTTCCAGGCCGCGTTGGCCAGCCAGGCATTCCAGTCGGCTCTGGCCAATCAGGCCTTCCAGGCGGCGCTCGCGACACCGGCGTTCATGCAAGCGCTGGGCAGCGCGGCGTTCATGCAGGCGATGTCGAGTTCCGCCTTCGTGCAGGCCTTATCGAGTTCCGCGGTGACGCAGGCGCTCGCGGCGCAATCGCTGGCACAATGATGTAATCTTCCCTGGCCGGGTGCGGGCCTCCGTCTTCCTTTTCCTCGCGGTGCTCGTCGTCGTGTTCGGGAACGCGGCGACGAGCCTCGCACAACTCACGTCAGTCGAGACACCGGACGTTCAGCTCGTCTACCTCGAGCCGACACAATCCTTCCTCGCGCCTCACGTCGCCCGCTCGCTGGAGAACTCGCTCGCGTTTCAGCGAAAGATCTTCGACCTCACGCCGTCGGAGAAGATTACCGTTCTCCTGACCGACTTCGCCGACTTCGGCAACGCCGGGGCCGACACCGTGCCAGGCAACCTGGTGACGGTCAAGATCGCGCCGCTCAGCTTCGCATTCGAAACATTTACGGCGAACGAGCGGATGAATTACCTGATGAACCACGAGCTGGTTCATATCGCCACATCGGATCGCGCGGCGGGCCGCGATCGTCTGTTTCGCAGTCTCTTTCGCGGCAAAGTCGCGCCGTCCGCAGAGCATCCCGAGTCGATCGGCTATTTCTATCTGACGAGCCCGAGACGGGCGTCACCGCGGTGGTATCTGGAAGGGATCGCCGTCTTCCTCGACACGTGGATGGCGGGAGGACTGGGACGGGCGCAGGGGCCATATGACGAGATGGTCTTCCGCTCGATGGTGCGCGACGGCAGCCCCTTCTACGACCCCCTCGGGTTGTCGTCGGAGTTGACGAAGACGGATTTCCGGCTCGAAGCGAACTCGTACCTGTACGGCGCTCGATTCATCGATTATCTGGCGTACACCTACTCGCCCGAGTCAATCATCCGGTGGGTGTCGCGCACGGAAGGCAGCCGGGCGTACTACGCTGCGCAATTCCGGGAGGTGTATGGCATCTCGCTCGAGCGCGCCTGGTCCGACTGGGTGGCGTTCGAACGAGAGTTCCAGAACAAGAACCTGGCCGCAATCCGGCAATATCCAACGACGCCATACCGTGACGTGTCGCGCCAGGCACTGGGCTCGCTGTCGCGGGCATTCCTCGACCGCGAAGCGAACAAGCTCTACGTCGGATTGAACTACCCCGGGACGCTCGGGTACGTGGGCGCGATCTCGCTCGAGAACGGAACGATCGAAAACCTCCACGACATCAAGCAGCCGCGCTCGTACACCGTGACCTCGCTCGCCTTCGACGCCGACCATCGGACGTTGTTCTACACGGCGGACAACACGGCGTGGCGTGACCTCATGGCGCTCGACATCAGGACGAAGCAGGAACGCATGCTGCTCAAGGACGCTCGCATCGGCGAGCTCGTCTTCGACAAGGCCGATCGGTCGCTGTGGGGCGTGCGAACGTTCAATGGCATCTGCACGCTCGTGCGCGTCCCGTATCCGTACAACGATTGGCAGGCGATCTATTCATGGCCGTACGGCGAAACCGCTTATGACCTCGATATGTCGGGCGACGGCGAGTTGTTGTCCGCATCCGTCGGTGAAATCGACGGGAGACAGACGGTCCGCGTGATGCGGACGAGCGGCCTCCTGGCCAACGATCCGGCGTCGATGGCGCAGTTCGACTTCGGCACCGCGATTCCTGAGAATTTCATTTTTTCAGCGGACGGCAAGTATCTGTACGGCAGCTCGTACTACTCGGGCGTGTCGAACATCTTCCGGTACGAACTGGCCACCGGGAAAACCGAAGCGCTTACGAACGCAGAAACCGGCTTTTTCGAACCGATCGAGCTCGAAACAGGCTCGCTCATGGTTTTCCGGTACACCGGCGAGGGCTTCGTCCCGTCGATCATCAATGTCGCTCCGCTCGAGGACGTCAGCGCCATCACCTTTCTCGGGCAGCAGGTGGTCGAGAAGTATCCGGTACTGAAGACCTGGAACGCCGGTTCGCCATCATCGATTCCGATCGAATCGATGATCACGAAAAAAGAGCCGTACCAGCCGCTCAAACAGCTTCGACTGGAGTCGGTCTATCCAGTCGTGGCGGGCTATAAGAACAGCGTGACGTACGGGATGCACGTCAGCCTCTCCGATCCGGTGCTGTTGAACGGCGCGTCCTTTACCGCCGCCTATTCACCGGACACGAACCTTCCAACCGACGAGCGCCTCCACCTGCGGGCCGCGTACCGCCGCTACGACTGGACCGCGAGCGCCAGTCTGAACGAAGCCAACTTCTACGATCTGTTCGGGCCGACCAAGACGAGCCGGCGCGGTTATTCGTTTGAACTCGGTCACAAGAACGTTCTCATTTTTGATGAGCCGCGGCACATGGACCTGCAGATATCCGGACGGGTCGCCGGCCACCTCGATCAGCTGCCAGAGTTCCAGAACGTCTTCGTCAACGTCGATCGTCTTATTTCGGTCGACGCGACGCTGTCGTACACGGACGCGCACAGCTCGCTCGGCAGCGTCGACGATGAGAAAGGACAGCGGTGGAGTGCGGTAGCGCGAGTGGATGAAGCCGACTCAGTGGCGTACGCAAAGGTGTACGGCACCTACGATCGTGGATACGCGTTGCCCGCCGGGCACTCGTCGATCTGGATCCGCAGCGCCGCGGGAATATCGCCGCAGAACCGCAACGAGCCGTTCGCCAACTTCTACTTCGGGGCCTTTGGCAACAACTATGTCGACCGGGGCGACGAGAAACGGTACCGTGAGTACTACGCGTTCCCCGGCGCTTCGCTCAACGGGATCGACGGCCGGAACTTCGGCAAGTCCATGATCGAATGGAATCTTCCGCCGCTCCGATTCCGTCGGGGCGGCACGCCGGGTTTCTACGCGACCTGGATGCGGCCCGCCGTGTTTGTCGGCGGCCTCGTCACCAACCTGGACGCATCCAGCGCGCGCCGCGTCGCCGGCGATGTGGGCGGACAGCTCGACTTCCGGCTGACAGTGCTGTCGAATCTCGATATGACGCTGTCTGCCGGCGCGGCGGTCGTCCAGAGCGAAGGCTCCTCGCGTCGGGAGTTCATGATCTCGCTCAAGGTTCTCGGGTAAGCCTCCATGGTCCTCAACGCGGTCGTCGCGCTGGTGCCGGTCGTATTGTTTCTCGCCGCGCTCATCGTCATGGACACGTTCAAGCTGGCGCGGCCGGTCACGATCGCGATGGCGATCGCCTGGGGTCTGGCCGCGGCCGTGGCCTGCGACCTGAGCTACGACTCTGTCGCGCAAGCCGGACGGTTCTCCGACGAAACACTGACGAGATACGTCGCACCGATGATCGAAGAAAGTGTCAAAGCGGCGTTCATCGTCTATCTGCTGATCAAACGCCGCATCGGGTTTCCCGCTGACGCGGCGATCGTGGGATTCGCGGTCGGGTGCGGCTTCGCGCTGGCGGAGAATGTTCAGTTCCTTCGGGCGCTCTCTTCGGCGGGCCCGCTGTTGTGGCTGGTTCGAGGGCTTGGAACGGCGATCTTGCATGGGGCGACAACCGCCATCTTTGCGATGATCGCGAAGACCGCCGTCGATCGGCGCGGCGCGACGAAGGCTGTCGCATATCTGCCTGCCGCGGGGACCGCAATCGCTCTTCATTCGGCATTCAACCACCTGCTGCTGCCAGCGGTGGCGATGACCGGTCTTTTGCTGCTCGTGCTTCCGATCCTGGTCCTGATCGTTTTTCAGCGCAGCGAACGGGCCACGCGCGAGTGGATCGGTGCCGGGCTCGATCTCGACATCGAGCTGCTTCAACTCGTGGCATCAGAGGATTTCAGCTTCACGCGATTGGGGAAGTACTTGAACGAGTTGCGAGCGCGGTTTCCAGGCCACGTCGTCGTCGACATGTTCTGTCTGTTGAGAGTCGAGCTCGAGTTGGCGATTCAAGCCAAAGCCATGCTGGTCGCCCGCGGAGCCGGCCTCGAGATCCCCGTGCACCCCGACGCGTTCGCGGCGTTGGCGGAAGTAAAGTACTTGCGGAAGTCGATCGGTGCAGTCGGATTGCTGGCGCTGAGGCCTCTACATGTGACCACCGATCGCGACGAATGGCACCGATACCTGTTGGTCGCGGGTCGGGGCGGACGGAAAGGACCGATCTGAACGCGCAGGCGCCTCCTTCTTCCGTCTACTGCGGCCAACCGCTCTGCGGCAGACCCTTCACGACGCGTAGTGCGTTCCGGTAGTAAAGCTTCTTCAGCACGTCATCGGGAAGGTTCATTCCGTACAGCTTCCAGAACGCGTGATAGTCGCGGTAATAGTCGAAGTACTCGTCGGCGGTCTCGAACACCCGCCAGTAGTACGGGTACTCGCTCGGTTCGAACGCATCCTTGCCGAACAGGATCCGGTCCTGGTACTTGATGAAGAAATCACGCGCGGCGCGCGGCTGCCGGCCGAGGTCGTACAGGATGGCGCCGACTTCCACGGTCACGTTGGGGAAGTCGTCCAGCATCTTCGCCGCCCGTGCAAGGTCGTTGGCGTGCCAGCCGAAATGCGCCGCGATGAACTGTGTATTCGGGTGCTTGCGGAAGATGTTGTTGCGTTCCGTCAGCAGCTCTTCGAACGTCACGCCACCCGGCTGGTTGTTGCGGCGATCGGCAAACAACGCGAGCTCGAGCCACCGCTCGTTGTGCAGATCGAGCGGCTGGAAGAACTCCTGCGGCTCCGCCGTGTGAATGAAGACCGGAACGCCGAGACGCGCGAACGCCGCCCAGATCGGATCGAGCTCGGGATCGTCGATGCGAAGCCGCGAGCCATCGGGTTTTCGGTTGCGCAGACCGAACGACTTCGGCACCTCTCCCACCCCGACCGCACCGGCCTTGATGTCGGCCTCGAGCTGGGCCACGGCCTTCGCGCCCCAGTCCGGTCCCACGTTGTTGAAGTTGATGCCGGCCAGCACGCGGAATCGATCCTTGTGCGGGCTGGCGTTGATGGCCGCGCGCGCGCGCGTCAGCCGATCGCCCGACGAGTTGTCGGCGCTGACCATGACGCGCACGTTCAGCTTGTCCATCTCCGCGACGACGCGATTGATCGATTCGGCGTTGGTGAGCGCCGGCGGATGGCCGTGAATGTCGATCGACGGAAACTTCGATCTGGGCACAGGATGTTCCGTCGTGACGAGCGTTGACCGGGGATGGTAGTCGACGATGCTCGGCGGTGGAAACTCCGGCGCCTGGCAGACGCCCGGGCGGGTCTCGGTCGTACCCGATTGACATTCCTGCCCCGGCGCGAGCCGAACACGATTCCCGCCACGCTGCGCGCCCATCGCCACACCGAGCGCAGTAATGGTTACGGCCACACTACCAATGAGAAGACGACGATTCATGTGAAAACCTCGACTATCGAACTACCGCGACAGATACTTCGCAGGAATCGGCTTGTCAGGCGTCTCTGCGTCCCAGAAGATCGTCACGATCCACCATCGGGCTCCATCGTTGTATAGCTGAAAGCTGTTGATGCCGCGTGCGAACGGCTGGCCATCCGGCGTGCGCTTCGAGTCGTACGTGCTGAAAGCGTGCAGCACGGCACCGAACGCCTCGGTGGTGCGATGAATCTCGCGTTCGAAGAATCCCTGCCGCTCGAGGCCGGCGCCGGCTGCGGCAATGTACTCCTCGGCGCTCCACACCACCGGCGTCGTCGTACCGGGCGTTCGCCGCGCCGACGGGATCAGGCGCGCGCCGGGAATCAGCAGCGAGCGGAATCGGGCCCAGTCGCGCGGCTGACCCGCCGGACCGGAAATCGATGCGTAGACAGCGTCGATGATGGCGTCAGCCGTCGCCACATCGGCCGGCTTTGCGGCCGGTGTTCCCGCAGCCGTCTGGGCCGAGGCCGCAGCTGGCATTGACAGCAGCGCGGCCGCCAGCACGAACGTTCTGATCAAATCCTGCGTTCGCGTCATGGTTGCGTCCATTGCATCCTCGGTCCGTTTGCGACTTGCTCTCTGTCGACGAGCGACAAGCTCCTGCGATCGCGGACACATCGCTCATCGTCTCATGAAGTCATTTGATGAAACCAACCCGTTGGAGCAGGTCGGCGAACCGCTGGTCGGAGCGAAGCGAATCAAACCGCGGATCCCCCTTCATGTCGGGCATGCAGATGGATCGTTCGTTGACGGCTTTCTGAAGCCAGCCGATCGCTTCATCTTTTCGCCCGAGCTTGATCGATCCGCCCCATCTGGGCGAGGAACACGCCGTACCACATGTGGGCGTCGGCCGACGCGTGCGCGATCTCGGTGGCGCGCTTCATCTCCCGTTCGGCCGCTCACCGCGGTGCTTCTCGCGATCATGTTTGCGCTGCTGGCGATCGGCCTGTTCGTCGCCGGCGCGAGGTGGAGGGGGCATACGACGGCCCCCTCCTCTCTGACCCTCCTCGTTCCGCGGTACAACAGCGAGAAGGCCGCGTTGACCCGGCGATACAATGCCCGGCCAGGAGGATCACCTCCAAATGGCACTAGCGGCGAAGCGCCGTTGCAGGCCCGTGTGGTGAACTAATCCGGATTGGACCTACGCGATAGGTACCCCCAGTCCCTTGACGCCGTACACCGGCATCGGCGCCGGGAAGCCAGCTTCGCCGAATGACTCGAGAATCACGCGGTTCGTGTCGAAGTACACCTGCCAGTAGTGGTTGTTGCCGCAGTACGGCCTGACGCAGAGCAGCGGACCCGCCGGCGTGAACTGCAGCACATCGACGTCCACCGCCGGCGTCGACAGCACGTTGGGAATCCTGGCCACGCGCTCCTTGAGGAGTTGAATGGCTGCACGATGATCGACGGCGCCGCTGATGAGGGCCGTCAGATCGACACGACGATACGGATTCGCCGAGAAGTTCTGAATCGTGTCGGAGAACACCTTGTTGTTGCCGACGATGGTCAGCACGTTGTCGGGTGTGTTGATGGTCGTGCCGAACAGGCCGATGGCATCAACCGTCCCGGTGACGCCGCCGGCGCTCACGAAGTCGCCGACCTTGAACGGCCGGAAGAACACGAGGAATGCTCCGGCTGCGAAGTTGGCCAGCAGGCCGCCCCAGGCGACGCCGATCGCCACACCGCCAGCGGCCAGCAACGCGGCGAACGTTGTGGTCTCGACGCCGAAGAATCCGAGCAGCGCGATGATCAGCGTGATGTTCAGTAAGACACCCAGACCCGTGTGGAGATAGCGGGCGAGCGTTGCATCGAACTGCTGTTTTGCCAGAGTGCGCTCGAGCAGGCGCAGCGCGAACCGGATCAACCACCGACCGATGAGCCATAAGGCAACGGCTCCCGCAACCTTCCACCCCACGCCGACCAATGTGGCAATCGTCTGCTGAGCCGCCACGTTGACATCCATGGAATCCCCTCTCGAAGTCCGAGGTACGCCATTCTCGCACCAGAGCGTACCAACTGCGCTGGCTATGATGACCTTGGACCCGGTCGATGGCAAATGATTAGACGGCGAGGCTACGATGAAAGCGTGAGGACCAGTTGGAGGCAGATTGGGGCGGGCACATCCGGCGATGCGCCCGCCCGCGCGTCAGAACTGGAATCTGACAGCCAGCTCCGCCTGTCGAGAGGGCGCGTTGACGTAGGACAGAATCTGGTTCACCTGGCCGAATGTCGCGGACAGCGGATTCGACACGGGCGTCGAGAAGTTCGCCGTGTTCATGACGTTGAACAGCTGGACGATCAAATCCATCCGATGATCGCCACCAAGGCGGACCGCTTTCGACCAGCGGAAATCGAGATCCGAGTATCCCGAGCACGTGACGGTGTTGACGGCGGCCAACCCGCGCGTCGCACGATACGCGTTGACGGCGTTGAGGTCCATGTCGCGGCAGCCGCTTCTGAACCCTACGCCGGGCGGCAGATCGATCGCGAAGCCGTCGCTATTGATATCGACCGACGTCGCCGGGTTGAATGGCGGGCTCGAACGGAGATCGAGCACGGCCGAGAACTGCATCGCCCACGGCAGCAGCAGCGTGCCGCTCGCGCGCAAGACGTTGCGCCGATCGGCCAGCGACGGTCCGTCTTCCTGCTGGTAGCCGTAGAAATTGCCGTAGTCGTTGGCGAACGGCTGGTCACGAGCGGACGCGAGCGTGTACGACACGAGCGCCGACCATCTGTTCGACAGGCGCTTGTCCACCTTCATGAAGAGCGCGCGATACGTTGAATTGCCCACCGACTCGAGCGCCGTCACGCGGCCGAACTGCGGGTAAGGCCGGGCGCCGCCCACCACCGGGGCGAGGTTCGTGTTCACTGAGTTCGTGTCGCCGTAGCGGTTCACGTATGTGTAGTCCACCGACAGGCCGACGTCGTGGAACAACTGGCGCGTGACGCCGCCGCTGAACGATTTGGAATACGGGCTCACGAGATTGTTGGCCAGCACGTTGATGTTCGGCGGCGCCGTGGACAGAAACTGGTCGCGTGACTGGCCGTTGAGCGGATCGGGGAAGTTCGGCTTGTTGATGATGATCTGCTGACCCTGCGGCCAGGTGATTTCGTTGCCGATCTGCAGCGTCCGCATGTTGTCGTAGTACATGCCCCAGCCGGCGTGTACGTTGGTGCGTCCGTCACCGGTCATGTCCCAGGCTGCGCCGATACGGGGTCCCCAATTCTTCGCGTTGCCGCGCGCTCCCTCGTTGATGAACGGAACCGGCAATGGATAGGCGACGAGGCTCGGTCCGATCAGCTCCGCGGTCAGCGCCTGGTCCTTGCTCAGCCAATCGCCGTACGCACCGAGCTGGCGGTCGTAACGAAGGCCGAGATTGACGGTCAGCCCGGACCGGATCTCCCAGTCGTCCTGCACGTAGAAACCGTAGTACTTGCTCGGCAGGTTCGCGTAGACCGGATTCGATTGTGTGTACTGCGTCGGCCAGGTCTTCGAATTGTTCGGGTCGTACGGCTGGTCGAGCGGGAACGTCCACGTGCCCGGAGGGCTGCCGAGCGAATCTTCTTCGAACGGAACGTCGCTGAAATCGAATCCCGTCTTCAGCTGATGCCGGCCTGTGGCACCGCCCGGAACCTGGAACGAGATGTCGTCCTTGACCTGGTAGCGGTGCTCCGGGCCCATCTGGCTGTTCCCGCATCCGCCGACCGTGACGGAGGGATAGGCATAAACCGGCGTGCAGTAGTTCAATCGGTCCGGTCCGAAATAGCCTGCGGGCCACGACCCGTGGCTGGCCGGCGGGGCGACTTCGTACTTGCTGTACGCGTACTGGAAGCGGAAGTCGTTCAACGTCTTCGAATTGACGATCCACGTGTGCCCAAAGACCGTCGACGTGCGTGGCACAGAAAAGTCGAAACTCGAGCTCGGAATCGTCGTGCCTCCCACGGTCAGCTCCGGCCGGTATTCGTACTCCCGCCCGAACCGGACGAACACCGACTGATCCTGGTTCACCTGCATATCGGCGCGCCCGAGATACGTCCAGCGGTACTGCTGACTCTCGTAGGTCCCGGTGTATTGCGGCCATGCCGGCGTGCTGACGCTGTTGAAGACGTTCTCGTCGGTGCGCTCGAACGTGAAGAAGTAGTGGATCCTGTTCTTGACGACGGGGCCGCCGGCCGATCCGCCCTCCTGGTACCTCGAGTAGGGCGGCGCCGTCGTCTGGAAGTACTGCTTCGCGGTCAACTCCTGGTTGCGATAGAACAGGAACGCCGAGGCGTGGAAGTCGTTCGACCCCGTCTTGGTCACCACGTTGACGATGCCGCCGGTGGCCAGGCCGTATTCCGCCTTGTAGGACGACGTCGAAACCTTGAACTCCTCGAGCGCTTCCATCGGAAAGTTCTGCCGCGTCTCGCCCTGCTCGACCCAGGTATTGTTGACGCCGTCGACGACATTACCGGTCGAGAAGAAGTTGGTGACGCCGGCACCGATGCTGACGTTGCCCCGGTAGAACTGCCCGCGGATCGCGTCCTGCGACGATCCTGGCGTGAGCATCGCCATGTCGATCCAGCGACGGGCGGCGACGGGCAGATCGGTCATCTGCTGAGTCGTCAGCGCCGTGCCGACATCCGAGCGCGAGATATCCACGATGGGCGACTGTCCGGTGACCGTAACGCTCTCCGACACCGCCGCCGGCTTCAGCGCGAAGTCGATCGTCGCCGTCTGGTCGATCGTCAGCACAATGTTCGAAAACGATTGCGTGTCGAACCCCTGAATCTCGGCCGTCAGGGTGTACGAGCCCGGAAGCAGCGCCACGAGCCGGAATCTGCCACCGCCATCGCTGACGTCGGAGCGCGTGGCACCGGTGGCACCGCTCTTGGCCGTCACCGTCACGCCGGGCATGACGCCACCAGAGGAATCCTTGACCGTCCCCGTCACCTGCGCGTTTTGCGCCAGCGCCGTTGGCGCCCAGATCAGCGTGCACAACCAGAGGAATACGACTACAGACCTGCGCATACCGTCTCCTCCTTCATATCGACTCAACGCCGCGTCCGAGAGCGTGCTCCCGGTCTTCACACTACTGGCCTGACATCCGATCGGCAGCCGTCCCCTTCGAGGCGAGAATCGGCCGCACGCGCAGCATCGTCCGGCTCGCGGAGTCGCGCTGGCCGTCTTCATCGATGCGGTGGATCACGACCTGGCCGTCGCGAAGGTAGCCGACGTTGGCCATCAGGTACGAGAAGCCGGCCTTGGCAGCCAGCGCGAGCCACGCGCCTTGTGCCGTTTCGTCCGGCGCCTCAGTGCCTCCGCGGAAGAACGTGACCTGAGGCCAGGCATTGATGTTGTACCGGCCGCCGCCGCCCTCGCCGCCGCCTTCGGCACCACCGCCGCCGCGGCCACCCGCGCCCAGGCGGCGGCTGCCTGACGGCTCGCCCGTCTCCGGATCGCTGTAGTAAATGGCTGTGTCCTTGTAGATCTCCTGGTTGAAGACGTACGGCTCGAAGCCATAGGCCCACTTTCGATAACGGGACTGCGCCCGCAAATCCATCGCGCGGACGTCCGCGTTGCTGTTGATCTCCTGAACGATGTACTCGCGCAGCGACTCGACCGCCTGCGCGTGCTGCGGGTATCGCGGGTCGCGCAGAGTGCTCACCGACGTGTACCAGCCGCGCGACGACACGTACGTGCGGAACCCCGGCGGCACGTAGCCCGCGAACTGCTGCACCCACTCGTGCGACGGATAGCCGTGGGGGTTGAGGTAGATGTCGGGAAGCCAGTCGCGCCACACTTTTTCCCGCACCAGCGCCTCGGGCAGCAACGGATCCGGCTGGCCGACCTGCGACGCCACGTCCATTCCGAGCGCGCTGTACCGTCCGGCGTGCAGCATGTAGTTCGGCGTCAGCTTCTGGAGGTCGAACGCCATCTGCGCGCCGTCCGGGTTCTCCACCGGATGTACGATCACGTTGACTTTCTTGAGAATCGACTTGTATTGCGGATCGGTGGCGAGCAGTTCCGACAGCCTCAGAATGTGACTCGTGGACGAGACCTCGTTGGCGTGCTGGCGTCCCGTGATGAAGATCGTGGGCTTCAGCGTCGTGAGCTTGGCGCGAGACACCAGTTCGCTCGGCGTCGGATTCGTGATCTCCATGACGGAGATATCGTGTCCGCGGTACGAGTGCCCGGCGCGGTACGCCTTTACCTCCGGAAACGCGGCGAGCTTGCCGACGATCTCTTCGCTCTCGTCCGGGCTGATGATGTGATCCCATGTGACGAGGGGACCTTTCATCGGTGGTCCCGACGGCTCGCGCACGTTCGAGGTGGCC
>Ga0306920_100009416_pt1 | contig 13037 bp, 11 predicted proteins | sample flu12Cox44000170_FD_204666 | JGI IMG/M metagenome (GOLD analysis project Ga0306920, IMG submission 204666) | Lab enrichment of tropical soil microbial communities from Luquillo Experimental Forest, Puerto Rico - flux4day.12C.oxic.44.000.170 (v2)... | ecosystem: Environmental > Terrestrial >...
CTGTCGCCGACGACCACCGCCGACTCGATGTCCGCATTCAGCCGTTGCGCTGCTGCGATGAACAGGTCCGGTTCGGGTTTGGCACGGCGCACGTCGTCCCGGGTCACGATCACCGTGCTGGCGACGTCGCGTCCCAGCAGCTCGAGATTGTATTTCGCGGTCGCCATCCTGCCGCTCGTGGCAATGGCCCAGGGTATTCCGACCCGTGTCAGGTGCTCGAGCAGGCGGCGCGCACCGGGCAGCGGGCGAACCCACTTGATCATGCTGAGGTACGCCGCGGCATGATGTTGGTTGAGCTCTTCGAGGAGCGCCGGCGTGACCTCGCGGTGGATCTCCCGCAGCAGCATGTCGGTAAAAAGTCCGCCGCTCATGCCGATGCGGCGATGGATGCGCCACACGGACAGCTCGATGGCGGCTGCGTGCAACGCCTGCTGCCAGGCGGCCACGTGTTGGTAGACGCTGTCGACCAGAGTGCCGTCCAGATCGAAGATGAAGCTCACGTTGCCCTGCGGCATGGTCGTGCTCCGATTGCGCCCCGGCGCCGCGCCAGGCGGCGCCTTGCCGTAAGTATCTCGCAATCGTCGCGGGCGCGAGCTCCCGCCGGCGGAGCTCTACAGCGTCACCTCGGGCACCTCGACCCGCCGATCGTGCCGCTCGCCATCGGGCGTCTGCTCACCCTTGCGGTGACCTGCGGACGGGGGTGGAACCCGCACGCACGTGACGACGAGCCGCATATCGTCCTCGATGTCCGAATGATTCAGGTACAGCTGCAGCAGCGCCGAAGCGCGGCGCTGACACCCTTCCAGGTCCGCGATCTTGAATGTCTTGACATCGACGAGCTCATTGTTCTGATAAACATACAGAGTCGGAGTGTATCCGGCTGCATTCTGCGTCGCGGCATGGACCTCGGGTACGGCCGCACCGCCATAGACAGCGGCGCACGCCAGAACGAATGGCAGACGCGACAAGGCGGCGCGGGCCTCGTGATGACGTGGAGTCGCGACGGGAACTGTTATGTTTTTCATGGATCCCCTTATGCACGCTCTGCGGCGTGCGGCGCTCCGGTTACCGGAGTGTTGCGATGACTATTTTAGACCCTGGCGGGGCTGACAATGGGACTTTGGTGCTACCTCCGCCGGCATCGGCGGCGCTCCGATCCGCTCAGCCGACGTTTGCGGCGCGCTGCTTCGCTAACGTCCCGGCCGCCCTCAAGTTATGTCACGTTGGTTATGTCATGTTGGAGTATCTTGAGCGCGGCAGCCGTGCCTAGCTGCGTCCCGGCCGAGCGTCGCGGTCTGGCTTTGGTTCGAGGCCGGCGGCCATCGGGTGCGCCCATGCCCGTTACCCTCGGACGAGTTCTCCGGACGGGCTGCAGACACCGCTAAGTGAAACGGGGGTCACCGCCCGCGTCCCGGTGGACGAGGGCAATCTCGCGGACCGAATATCAGCCCGGGTCGCGTCCTCCGGGCCATATTGCGCGGGCGGGCGAGCGGCCGTGAGGTAGACAGGGCATCGCAGACTCCCCGGAGCACCCGCCCGCCCCTCTGACGCCGCGCGAACTTCTGCAGCCACGCAGCCTTGCCGACACCCGCCTCACGGGTGACGCGTGCGGTGCAACCGCCGTGCAGCTGGACGCCGACAGTCCGACGGGTCGGCACGACACGGTTCGCGCTCGAGCAGGGCCATGGGCTTCGCACTCTTATGTATAGAGAATTGTTCGGGGGCGCGTTGCCGTCGCTCTACAGTCAAGCCGCTAGAATCCCGTTACCGACTAATACCCAATGAGCTGCATCCCGCGGCCATGACGATCTACGGCTTGCTCATCTTCGCGCTCTGGCTTGCTCTCGTCGCGTACTGGAGCCTCGCGACCCGCGCTGTGATGCGCCGCATCGGCAGCCGGTGGCTCTGGTGGCGCGAAATCGCAATACGCCTGGGTTTCTTCGCCCTGGTCGTGCTGTTATTGCAGCTTGGGGTCCTCGGCCAGGTGTTGACGAACGCAGGCCCCTATGCACACAACTCGAGCGCGCTGATGGGCCTCGTCGGCTTCGTGTGCACCGCGCTCGGCACAGGGCTTGCCATCGGGGCCCGCGCCTGTCTGGGACGGAAGGGGAGTGCGACCGCCTCGGGCGGGGAGAATCCCGAGCTCATCACCACCGGACCATATGCCCTGGTACGCCATCCGCTCTACAGCGGAATGCTCCTTGCGATGCTCGGCTCGGCGATCGGTCAGAGCGTATTGTGGCTGCTGCCGCTGATGGTGTACGGGCCCTATTTCATCCGCGGTGCGCGGCGCGAAGAAAAGCTCCTGATCGAACAGTTTCCGGATGGCTACCGCGCCTACATGAAGCGGACGAAGATGCTGCTGCCCTTTGTGCTCTGACCTTTCAGGACAGCGGGCGATGCAGGTGTCAGTCCCTGAACCTTTCGAACTCGATCTCCTGGACGCGGCCATCGTCGCCGATCGCCAGCACGGCGGCAAACTGCCCGAAGTCCCGGCGATACAGCCAGCGGTCCGCTCGTGTGACACCGGTCTGGTAGACGTTGATATAGACGTTGTGCGCACTCCCCGGCAGGGTGATCCCCGTCCAGGCAGTGGGCGCGCCACACTTCTCGAGCACGTACCAGGCGTTATCGCCCGGCTGGATCAATACGGACCCGCAGCGGAGAGTTTGGGCTGAAGCTGCCTGCGCCGCCGCAAACCCCGCGCAGGCAAGCGCGAGCGTAATCACTGGTCGCATGTGCATGACCCCTTGCGGCTCACACCGTCAGTTTCGACAGTCTAAGCACGCGCGCGCAGGAAAGGAATTGATGTGCCTCACCCGCGCCGATGCGCGCTGTCGTGTGACTGATTTCTTGCCCTCACGCTCCAGCTGCAGGCGCTTACGGGATGGCTCAACCGCGGCCGGAAGAGCGACAGCTAAAGCTCATGGTTAAACAGGATCGTTGCGCGGTATCCAGGGTCGTACTTTCGGAAAAGCTCTGACAGCCACGGCGTTGGCCGCCGGCGGCCCGACGTAAGTTACCTCTGCATTCTGTGCTTAATGCAGCACGCGCTCATCTATCCCGGGACCGGGAAACGGGTCGATCGCGTTGCAGCGCGGCCTTAACGATCGGCAACGCCGGAGTCGGCACTCTCAACATCAGCGACGGGACACCGCTGACAACCTGGAGGCAATCAAGGTCCGCGGACGTGCGCAGTGGTTAAAGCCGCGCCGGGGAGTTGGTTCGTTGTCTCCAACCCCCCGTACCACCCGGGAGAATGACTCGTCAAGGGGCATCGAGTCCAACCGCAACACCAGCACGAGTCGAGATGACGACGAGTCTCTGTGACGGCTCCGTCGGAGTGTCGAGCGCCGCGTCAGCGAGCGGTCGCCTTCGAGAATTCACCAGTTGGCTGTCGAGGAGTTTCCGCGCAGTGTTGGTTGTCAGACCAGACACAGGCGCAGCAGATCAGCCGCCAGCAGCCACTCGAGCGCTGTCCGTCGCGACTCAATGACCTCGAGGGCTGCCACGAGCAGACTTTCGTCATGATCAAGCCTGGGATCTGATTTAGTTGCAGGCTCCTCACTGCAGCATACATCGGGCCGTGTGCACTCCCCGCTTCTCGGCGATGAGAGTCCGCGGTGTGCAGGCGAGTCATGGATGAGAATGTACATATCGCTGTCTCGAAAGAGAATCATTGACACATAATGCAAGGCGCATACCACCGCTGCCGAATCGGAACCCTGTCAGAGAGTTAGGGTCGAGGCGGCAGATTTCGGCACCGCCAATCCCTCGAGTCGTGCCCCAATTGTGGGCGAGCTATGCGTCATGCGCATGACCATGGTGCACATATGGCACGCCGGCGGACAAGCTTTGTTCCCCTTTAGCGACAATTGCCGTGGCAACGCGGTGCGGGAAGTGACAGCCGTTTCGGCGGAAGTCCGATAGGCTCCGGGGCAACTCGACGGATAAGGCAGTTAGTTCAGTGACATGGCCATTGACGGCGGCACGCGCCGCGCTCGCGCGACTCGTTCGATTGACGGGCTTGCGGGCACCCTTGACCTGCGGCTGGCTGTCGGGCCGTTATCCAGGCGCCCTTGGCAGCGGGCCTTTGCGGCAGCAGCGCGATTATTTCTTATATATCCCGACCACCGTGACCTGGCGCAGCCGGGTGCCGCTGCTGGTCATGCTGCATGGCTGCCGTCAGGACGCGTGGAGTCTCGCTAGTGGTACGCGGATGAACGCGCTGGCCGATGAGCAGTGCTTTATCGTTTTGTATCCACAGCAGTCCCTATGGGCCAACCCATTGCGTTGCTGGAATTGGTTCAGCCCGCGAACGCGAGAAGGCGCAGGTGAGACGGCCGTGATCGTTGCACTGGTGCGGCACATAGCACGTTCCTACCCCGTCGATCGCTCGCGAATTTATGTAGCGGGCATGTCGGCGGGCGGCGCGATGGCGGCGACGTTGTCTTTCTGTTATGGCGCGGTCTTTGCCGCGTGCGCCATCGTGTCCGGTCTAATGTACCGGGCAGCTGACTCGGCAGTGGCCGCCGCTCAAGCCATGCGCGCCGGTGCGCGCTTGTCGCCGGAAAGCACGGCTGCAGAAGCTGCCCGCAAGGTGTCGCGCAGATTAGGCTTCGTTCCCACTCTGGTGATGCACGGCGATGACGATACCGTGGTGCACCCGCGCAACGCCGAACAGATCGTCGCTCAGTTTCGAAAGTTCGCAGAACTTGTGACTCTGCCTCCGCAGCCGCTGGGTGAACCCGTGGAACAGTTCGTCACCGACAATGGCCGCAGCTACCGGCAGCGCGATTATGTGCGCAGCGACCAGGTGCTGCTGCGCTCGATACTGATTGATGGGCTGGGACACGCATGGAGCGGCGGTGATGAGCGCGAGGTATTCAACGATCCAACGCCGCCCGATGCAAGCCGGCTCATCTGGGACTTCCTGTCGAGGTTCCGCCGGCCGCCGCCGCAGCGGTGGCGGCTGATTCGCTTGTGGTTCCACCAACTGCGCCGCCATGTGCGCAGGTGAATAACAAGCGTCAGCGCCACGGCGACAGGCAGCGGTGTGCCTGCACTTCGATTCGCCGAGCCGCTGATCCTCTACCCCTAAATTGCTCCGAGGCAGGGGCAAGTTCTTCCGCGAGATCCCGCCAGCGCGCTTCTGGCGCGAAGTGAGGCGCCTGGCGAAGCGCTGCGTCTGCACCCGTCCCGGCTGATCGGCGCGTACAGCGAGTGGCGGGGCGCCGTGAAAGTGGTCAGTTCAGGGGCATGAATCTGCGCATCGTCGCTCGCTAGGATTTCGTTGCGATGAAGTGCTTCGCGGGCAGCCCGCAAGACATCCTGGATGCTCAGTCCGCCTATCGCAGTGCCAGGGCCGGTGGATCTGGATCGACTGACTGGATTGACCCGATGATTTCGGCTGCCCAGTCAATAGCTTACGTGCGCTACGGGTTGGTTGTTGCCTACCGGTCGCCTATTGTCAAATGAGAGGGTGCGTTTTGGCCAAAACTGCGATTAAATGCTCCAAAAGAAGAGGATTGCAGCGGCGCTGCGGACCTCGGTGTGAGCCACCGCCCCGGTGCCCGCAGAAGCCAAGAAGAACAATGATGGATTCTCCGGACATTACGGCCCCAAGGCCATCGACCGTGCTCGACGCGACGGCCGAGCTTCCCGCACTCGATCCTGCAGCGTACGAAGCAGAGGTCGCGTCGCGCCAAGTGGCTGATTCTTCCGCTTGCGGGGCCACCCCCGCGGAGCGCGAGGTCGCTGCTGCAGAGGAGTCCGACGATCACGGCGCCGACGCCGCGCCCCGAGTGTTCGACGCGGATTTCATGGTGGAGGTTGAGCGGTGGATCGCTCAGAAAAGCGACGAGTTGCGCGCTCAGCAGGCCGCACTGCGGGACGCGCGGCGCGGGCTGACCGCTGGTGTGGCGAGCGCCGATGCGCTGAGTCGCGAACTCGGCGCGAACAACGCAGATCTCGAGGCACTGAACAAGCGCGCGCGAATCCTTGAGGATGAGCTGACCGGTGAGCGACAGGCTGCGCAGCGACGTGCCGCCGAATTGGATGGCGCGCAGCGCGAAGCCACCAGACTCGGACAAGAACTGACAGCCGCGCGCGCCGATGAAGCTCGGCACAACGCGGCACTCGCAGGCGCCGAAGCATTTCTCCAACAGCGCACCGAGGCTCTGGAGGCGCTGCAGAATACACACGCGGCTCTCGTTGCCGACCAGCAGCGCGCGGCGAGCGAGCTTTCTGAGCTCGAAACTCGCCTTCACGATAGCGAAGTGCGTGAGCGCAATGCGCAGCGCACCATCGAGGCACGGACCCACGCTCACGCCGAACTGGAGCACCGCACCCACGACGAGATTCGCTTGCGCGAGCGTCTCACTGCAGACCGCGAGCTGCTGCAAGCTCAGCTCGCGAGCTGCCTCGAGCGGCTGCAGAATCGCGAGGCGCACCGCACGCTGTTCGAGAGCACGATCCGGGAGCTGGATGATGAGCTCGCCGTCGCCAGGCTCCGCGCAGAGGACCAGGGGGCTCGCGCCAGTCAGCTCGCTGCCGAGCTCGAAGTACGCGAGCGACAACTCCAGGATGTGGTCCGCGAGCGCGACGAGGCGCGAGATTCGCATGACACGTTGGTCGCCCAGCAAGCCGTCCATCAAGCCGCGAGCGAGCAAACGCGCAGCGCACTGGAATCGCGACTCGCCGAGCTGACGGCCGAGCATGCCGGGCGGTTGCGCCAAATGGAGGTGGAGATCGCATCACTCGAGGGTGAGCTAGCCAACGCACGGCGCGAGATCGCATGTGGCCGCGCATCGCTCTCGGACCTGACAGGCGTGCTGGAGCGCAGCCAGGCAATGCTCGCTGAACAACGCCGTCAGCTCGGGGAACGAGAGTCGGTGGCCCGGACCATGGCCGCAAGTCATGCCGAGCTGGTGACGCTGATTGCCGCATCGCGCGGACAGATCGAGGAGTTGACCGGTCGATTGGCGACGCCAGCAGAGGGGCGCCGTGCTCTCGAGGAGCGAGTCGCTGCGCTGATGAAGGAAGCAGCGGAGAGCGCTTCTCGCCTCGTGCGTCTGGAGTCGATGAATGTAGAGCTGCGCGCAACTTCGAAGCAGCTTTACGCGTCCCTGGCGCGGCGGGACGCCGAGCTCCAACGAGCCATGCGCATCGCCTCGACGAACGCCTACGCCCTGGAGCGGGCGCAAGCGAGCATCAACGAGCTGAGCCGCGGCCTGATTGCCTCCGAAGGCGCGCCTGCAGAGACTCAGACAAGCATCCTGACACGCATCGACGGCGGCAAGAACCACAGTTTCGTGCTGCGTGCGCCGACGACCATCGGCCGCGATCCCGACAACGATTTGTCGCTCACGATGGGCTCCGTAAGCCGTCATCATGCCGTGCTGATTCCCGCCTCCCGCAGCGCACTGCTGCAGGACCTGGGGAGCACGAACGGTGTGCTCGTGAACAAGCGTCGAGTTCGCTGTACGCGTCTCGAGCACGGCGATGTGATCACGCTCGGTGAGGCGCAATTCCGCTACACGGTAGCGCCGGTACCGACGGGCGCCGTTTCCGAGAGCCAAACACCTTCACGGCGACTCGCGCGCGCTGCGCTACACCGGTCGCGCTGAAATTCCAGCGCTGAATCGCCCGCACGAATCGTGCAGCACGGAGATGCCAGGCGGCGGGCTTGAGGAACCACCACCGCCGCAGCCAAACGTGCTCGGGTTAGTTCGGAAACTTCAGCGCCCGCTCGACCGCCTGGAAGCGCGGCTCCTTGCGCAGCGGATCGACCAGCGGAAAAGTCTTCAGGTACTCCAGCGCGACGTGCCGTTTACGTAGCGCCAATTCCAGGAAGCTTAGCGCCTTCGCGGTATCGCCCCACTGGGCATAGATCACGGCGAACGTGACCCAATCGTCGGGGTTCTCAGACTTGCATTTTGTGAGTTCAGCCTCGGCGTCCGCGTGACGTCCAAGCTTGTCATAGACTAATGCCAGGCACATGTGGCTGCCGGAGTTTTGGAGGTTGCTTTCGCACATCTCGCGGGCGCTTTCGTAGTCCCCAAGCACGTAGTACGGTACCCACTGATCTGCCCGTACCCACTGATCTACTGAGAATGCTCGATCAAGCGTCAGAGCGTCGTGAAGTGCCGAGACGGCCTCCCCCGGCCGGCGCGCGCTGACAAGCGCATCCATCAGGTCGAGGTGGGCGGCTCGATTTAGCGGATCCAGGAGTACGGCCCGGCGGGAAGCTGAAAGCCCTTGCTCTGTACGACCCATTAGAACCGAGAACAGCCCATAGTCCCGCAACACCAGGGCATTTCCGGGTGCGAGCGCCATGGCGCGCTCGTACTCTGCGCTGGCACCTGTGAAATCGAGCTGCTCGGCGAGAGAGTTTGCTAGCACCAGGTGAGCCTCGCCGAGATTGGGGGCTAGTGCTACTGCTCTGCGCGCGTCCGCCCGCGCTTTTGCATAAACCTCGACGGCTTCTTTATCGTCAGCCCACCACGATGCAAGCTCGTCGAATGCTCTGGAGCGCCCCACAAATGCCAGCGCGTAGTTGGGATCGAGTTGAATCGCGTCGGTGTACGCTGTGATCGCCGCTCTCAAGTCTTTCTCTTCGTGGTATATGCGATAAGCGTGCGAGCCCTTCAGATACGCATCAAACGCAGTGGGGTTACGCGTACCACCCACCTCAATCTTTGCGTCCGCGTCGCCGAGCAGCGTGATTTTCAAGGCGCTGGCCACAGCGTTGGCAATCTCGGTTTGCAGCTGCAGCATGTCACCCAAGTTCCGATCGTAGGTCTGCGACCACACCTGGAACCCCGTGACGCCATTAATCAACTGCGCAGTGACACGTACCGTGTGCGCCGAACGCCGAACGCTGCCTTCCAGAACTGCCCCGACATTCAGCTTGTGGGCCACAGTGGAGATGTCCGGATGCTCTCCCTGGAACGAGAAGGATGAGGTACGCGCTGCGACCTGCAGGTCGTTAATCCGCGAAAGCGAATTGAGCAGTTCTTCCGTCAGCCCTTCGGAGAAGTACTCCTGCTCCTTGTCGCCGCTCATGTTCACAAACGGCAGCACGGCAATGGAATGCGGCGGCGGTGTGAAGGCAGCCGCCGTGATCGGAGTCGTGCTGGCAGTCTGAGCGACGGACGCTGCAGACTGAGTGGTACTGGAGTGCTTTTTGACCCAGAACTTGTCTATTAAAAAGTATGCCAATGCCACGGTGAGCACGGCGCTGATCGCTATCTCAAGCCGGCGGCTCGTCAGCTTACGGATGGATTGGCTCTGCGGCGCTTCGACCGTGGGGGTCACGGCTTGGCTTTCGGCGACCGAGTGCGGCGATTGCGAGGGTGACGCGGGCGTTTCCGCCTGACCCAGCTGAACGACCGGCGCGATCAGTCGATAGCCGCGGCGCATTACGTTGGCGATGTATGTAGGGTTCTTGCTGTCGTCCCCGAGCACCCGCCTCAAAGCAGCAATTGCGTGATAGACCGAGTCTGGCGTGACGACAACGTCTTTCCAGACCTCATCCAGTAGCTGCTCGACGCTGACTACCTCTCCTGCATGCGCGGCAAGGCAGAGCAGGAGCTGCATCATTTTCGGCTCGAGCTTGGTCGTTTCACCGTCCTTGGAGATCTCGTCGAGCGCGGGATCGACGCGCCAGGCGCCGATCTCGATGACCGAGGGGTCCCGCGACTTCACCCGCCGCATCTCCCTGTAAGCCTTTGGTCAGGGGGCTATTCTTGTTCGATGAGCAGCCAGGCACCATTTTAGCCGGGCCGTACCCGTCTGCACCGGAATCCGATCGAGCAACCGTTCAGCAGATCTTCCGCGGTTCCTCATCTCGTGTTCAGTCCGTCCTCAAGACTCCGGGCTTCACCTGGCGGCACTGTCTCCCGCACCGGATGCATGGCTTCTGCCACCCGGTCCAAGAGGAGATAACCGATGAACGCTCAGACACAACTTCGATGCCCCTCATCGAGGGCTGCCATTGCCGCAACCTGCTTAGCGCTATCGGCGATCGCGCCGCTCGCCGCATTGGCCGATCCGCCCACCGCACCGCCTGCCCGTACTCTGGAATCCAAGGTCTTGCTGGTGGACCTGGACCTCTCGACTGCAAAAGGGGTTCGCGCAGCGCACAAGCGCCTGGAACGCAAAGCAGAGCACCTTTGCCACCAGCTGTGGGATAGCACTAGCGCCACCTTCCGGTGGACCTACTCCGCATGTGTCAAGGAGACGCTCGCCGACGCCATCCAGAGGCTCAACGTGCCTGCTGTGGCGGCGGCAGACCAGCCTCGCACCGAACGCTAAGTTTGTTGAGTGCGTGAAATGAAGAAACAGTCACCACGTTACGTCTGGGGAGGTATCGATCATGGTTAAATCAATCGCTTGGGTTACACCAGTCGCAACCATTTCGATCGCCGTACTCGCGGCGTTAGCGCTCGATCGTCACGCCAGCGTTGTTCCGCAAGCGCATGCGCAGGCCCTGCAGGCAGGCGCTTCTGAGGCAATGTGCCCGCGGGGTGATGCGACTTTGCGCGGGACCTACATGTCCAAGGGTGGGGGTTCTGTGGTCGGCGTTGGCCCCGTTGCATTCATTGGAACGTCTCCTTTACGTCTCCCCGAATTTCGTGCGAATTGCTCGAAGAGCCACCGGAGCGGCCTGCGCTTCAGAACCGGTAGGCGAATCTGGCCATCAGCACCCGCGGACGCAGTGGAATTGTCGCTTTGATCAACTGCGCAGACGAGACGTTCGTCACAGCGTTGGAATTCGAGAGGTTGCTGCCGGTGAGCTGCACGGTCCAGGTGTCCTTCGACACGCCAACCGCGGCATCGTAGGTGGTGTACGCGGGTATCGTGTACCTGTCTAACGGCGTGGTTGGCGGATTCTCTGCCGGGCTGCGGCCGTCCGGGAAACTGGCCGGCTCGTTGTGCATGGAGCCGACATGGCTCGCACCAACCCACGCGAACGGCTTATAGGCGCCGGCGGCCCAGTCGTAACGCGCCCGCAGGTTGAATAACAGGGACGGTGAGAAGGGCAGCGAGCTGTTGAGTGTGTCGAACGGACTCGTGTACGGAACGCCAAAAGCGACGGTGATGCACTGACCGGCCGCAGTCGGGTTGTGCGGAGTGGCTGGTGTGACTCCCGCAGACCTCAGGCACGGTGCGTTCGTCTGGTTCGAGCTGTTCCAGGAACCCGACCCCTGCACTGTAAGCCCGCGCGATCAACTGCAGCTCGAATCCTTTGATCATATAGCTCGGGCCGTTGACGTTGGAATGAATCCCATCGACGGGGTCGTAGACCGTCATCTGCACGTCGTTCCATTTCATTCGGTACGCCGATGCATTGACCACAGCCCGATGGTTCAGTAATTCGCTCTTCAAGCCGAGCTCGTTGTTGATCAGGTTGTCGGACTGAAAACCTGCCGGGGCAACGTACTGTTCGGTGCCAGGAGGAAAGCCTACACATCCTGGCGTTGACGCTGGGCCGCAGTACGGGAGCTGGGCGGGTGTTCCCGGACCTACGCGATTGAAGCCGCCCGGACGGAAACCCTGCGAGAAGGTGTAATAGGTCATGACATCCGGGGTAGGGTGCCAGGCCACACTGGCTCGGCTCCGAAAGCCGCTTTCACTCTTGGCCAGGTCTATCGGGTACCCGCACGCCTTCGCGGCGGTGCAAGCGCCGTTCGGGTGATCGACGATGAGGGGGCTGGAAACCCCGGTGCCCCACACCGAGCCCTCCTCGAACTCATCGTAGTGGTAGTGGCGCGTGCCAGCGGTTACCGTCAAGACCCTCGGGATGATGTCGAAATCGAGCGAGGCGAAAAACGCAAGCTGCTTGTAACCGCGCTGCACGTCCTCACCGAATGCGTTGTTCATGTTTTCGCGCAGGCTGGGATCGCTTGCCAAGGAGCCGGGCAGCGGTCCCACGGCCGAGAGGCAGTCCGGTCCCCCGGCTTGAGCTATCGCCAGGTTGGTCGCGTCACATTGCGGAATGGCGAGATAGTTCCAGTTCATGTTGTCCTCGATCACAAACTTTTCCCAGTAAGCACCGAGGAGAGCGCGCACGCGGTGCTCCTCGCTGGTGGTGAGGCGGACTTCGTGGCTCTGGTGTTCGTTCCGTACGCTGTCGTGCCAATTGCCAACCGGCGGATAGCACTGCAACGGCTTGCCGGCCAACGCCGGGAAGTCGAAGTATGGGGCCCCCGGCCCGATGCAGGCGTATTGCGGGAAGGCATCCGCACCGCTCAAGTAGCTCGAATAGTCCTGCTGCCCCTCGATGTGACGTACCATGTAGCTGCCGGCGTACACGGCCTTGAGGTCGTCGAATTTGCCATTGAGCGTCCAGGCCGTGCTCTCGTAACGATCCTTCGTGTAAGCCGGAGTGAAGGCCGTAATCTGGTACGGCCGTAGCGGATTGCCATTCGAGTCGAAAGGGTAGGCGTAGAAGTAGCCGTCCGCGTGCATATCCTGGTAGCTCTGCTGTATGAGCAGGTCCCAGTCGTCGTTGAACTGATAAAGTCCGGAGAGCCTGAGACCGCCGTAGGTCACGGGATTGGTGTTGGATCGCACGAGGTTGGCGTTGTTGGCGACTGGACTCGTCCAACGTACATTCGGGGGGAGGTAGTCCGGGTACAACAGGCCTGCTGGGATATCGAAGGAGGCCGTTCCCGGCACGTTGTCGATGTAACCACCCTGGCGCTCCGAGAAAACCACCGCGCGCACGGCCAGAGTGTCAGCAATCACCGGTATGTTGATCACTCCGTTCACCAGGGAGTTCGGGTCGCCGCCGTTCGCAGTGACTCCGTAACCGGCGTTGAACTCTCCCGAAGTGATATTCAGGTTCGGCTTGTTCGTAATGTAGCGGAGCGCACCCGCCTGCGCGCCACCGCCGAACAGCGTACCTTGCGGACCCTCGAGTACTTCGACGCGCTCAAGGTCGACCATGTAGACATCATTGTTGCGCGCCGGGAACTGCATCGCCTGCTCATCCAGGTAGAGCGCGACGTTGGGAAAAGGAGCCGCCGTCG
>Ga0306920_100009417_pt1 | contig 13036 bp, 11 predicted proteins | sample flu12Cox44000170_FD_204666 | JGI IMG/M metagenome (GOLD analysis project Ga0306920, IMG submission 204666) | Lab enrichment of tropical soil microbial communities from Luquillo Experimental Forest, Puerto Rico - flux4day.12C.oxic.44.000.170 (v2)... | ecosystem: Environmental > Terrestrial >...
ACACCTTTTCGGAGCGGCGTTAGCTCGGTGTGGAGAGAGTATCTGTGACGGGAAACGGGACTGCAAGGTCGGCGGTCACGGAGAAGAAGCAGAGAGGCAAGGAAGTAAGGAGATACGGGTGCCTTGAAAAAATTGAGGGCGCTGGAACCTTTCGGTTTTTGCGCCCTCTTTTGGATTGTGCCGCAAAGTTTTTGACGCTTCCCGGCTCAATCTGGCCTCACAGTAAAGCTAGTTCGGAAGGTTGACAAGAGGCATCCCGCCGTTTTGCTGTGGAAACCTGTGTATGGGTGTGCAAAAAGACCCACGCTTGATGGTGCGAGTTGCCATCAGCGGAGGTCGAGATTTTCCAGATGCATTTCCCTCTACACTCGCGTCACCGCAGCGTGCACGGCTCCCATGATGGCCTGCCTAAGGAGTCTCTGCAGTTGACCAAAGGCTTCGAGGATCTCGGGTGCCATAGCATGGGTACTTCCAGAGACTAACGTGCAAAGAGAAAATGGGTCCGCAGGGTTGCAGAGGGAGTCAAGGCTGCTATTAGAGGTTTCGATGGATCCCGGCGACCAGGAAAGGTGGATGGGTTCAGGACGCGGGCATGGCCTTTTCGAAGCGGCGAACCAGACCTTGATACTCGTCGCGGAGAGGCGCAGGGAGGCGTCCGCCAAACTTCGCAAAGAATTCGCGGGTGTCGGCGAGATCGACTTCCCAATCGTCAGCATCGACGCGGAAGAGTTCGCGCAGATTTTCCGACGAGATATGCAACCCGTCGAGCGTGAGTGCGTCGCGGCTAGGAACGTAGCCGATGGCGGTTTCTTCGGCTTCGCCGCGCCCTTCGACACGCTCGAGAATCCACTTCAGCACTCGGACGTTGTCGCCAAAGCCAGGCCAGAGATATTTTCCGTCTGCACCTTTGCGGAACCAGTTGACGTGGAAAATCTTGGGCGGATGCGGGATGCGCTTGCCCATGTCCAGCCAGTGCTGGAAGTAGTCGGCCATGTTGTAGCCGCAGAAGGGAAGCATGGCCATGGGATCGCGGCGCGTAATACCGACTTCGCCGGTGATTGCCGCGGTGGTTTCCGACGCCATGGTCGCGCCGACATAGACACCGTGCTGCCAGCTGAAGGCTTCGTACACCAGAGGAGCAAGACGCGCGCGACGCCCGCCAAAAATAAAGGCGGAAATGGGCACGCCTTCGGGGTCTTCGAATCGTGGTGAAATGCCTGGGGATTGCGATGCCCGCACGGTGTAACGCGAATTGGGATGCGCGGCCGGACCTTTGGACGGATCCCATTTTTCGCCGCGCCAGGTGACCAATCCGGGGGGCGGGGGGGTGCCAATGCCTTCCCACCACGGTTCGTCTTCGCGGGTAACGCCGACATTGGTGAAGATCGTGTTGCGGTTGAGCGCACGCATCACGTTGGGATTGGTTTTCATCCCGGTTCCGGGCGCGACACCGAAAAAACCGGCTTCCGGATTGATGGCGTGCAGATAGCCGTCGGAACCGATGTGCATCCAGGCGATATCGTCGCCGACGGTCCACACCTTGTAGCCTTGGTCTTCGAGGGCGGAGACCATCATGGCCAGATTGGTTTTGCCACAGGCGCTGGGAAAAGCGGCGGCCATGTAGGTGACTTTTCCGCCGGGCGACTCGAGGCCGAGGATAAGCATGTGCTCGGCCATCCAACCTTGTTGATGGGCCATGAAGCTGGCAATGCGCAAGGCGAAGCATTTCTTCCCGAGCAGGGCGTTGCCGCCGTAACCGGAACCCACGCTCCAGATCAGACGTTGCTCCGGGAAATGCACGATATAGCGGCGCAAGGGATCGAGGTCGCCGATGGAGTGGAGCCCGGGCACAAAGTCGTCGGAATTGCCGAGACGGTCCGAGGCAACTTTGCCGATGCGGGCCATGATGCGCATGTTGGCCACGACGTAAGGGCTGTCGGTGACCTCTACACCGACCTTGCTGAGCGGAGAATCCACGGGACCCATGATATAGGGAACGACGTACATGGTTCGGCCACGCATCGCTCCATGGAGCAGCGAACCGACCTTGTACTTCGCACCGTCCGGGTCCATCCAGTTATTGGTTGGACCGACATCCTCTTTGTCCGGGAGGCAGATGAATGTGAGATGTTCGGTGCGGGCGACATCGCTAGGACTGCTGCGATGGAGATAACAGTTGGGGTAAGTCTTGGGGTTCAGCTGGGACGAATCGGCGTGCTTTAACATCTGCTGTAAGATGGCCTGGTTTTCCGCCTCCGAGCCATCACAAAAGATCACGCGATCCGGCTTCGTGAGCCGAGCGGCTTCCTCAACCCAGGATTCCATTGGAGTTGCCACAATTGACTCCCGAAAAGCAGATGAAGAGCAGCAAGCGCTGCCAATGACCAAGGGTCCCGAGTGAACCAGGGAGCGGCGAAACACGGCGGGCACGATCGGGCTTCGCGCTCAGACAGTGTAAGTTACCCGTCGTGGAGGAAGCAAGTTTGGCCGGAGGAAGGTGCCTTGAAAGGGGCAAAACTTGTCAGAAAGTCGAGGCCTGGTGCGACGCGAGCGGCCTGGCCTATCCCTCGCGCTAGTTAGGACGCTGCTGCTACAATGATTTGTACGCCCTGTACCGCAAGCTTCAACGCCGGAATCTAACTCCGGGAGCTGAATTAAATGCACAATGTCGTGATCATCGGGAGCGGGTGTGCGGGTCTGACCGCGGCGATCTATGCCGCTCGCGCCAACCTGAAGCCTCTCGTTTTGGACGGGCATGAACCCGGCGGACAACTGTCGCTGACGACGCACGTGGAGAATTTCCCAGGCTTTCCCGAAGGGATACTCGGGCCGGAATTGATCGAAAATATGCGCAAACAGTCGCAGAAATTTGGAGCGGAGTTTAAGGCTGGCACCGTCACCGAGGTCGATGTAAGTCAGCGGCCTTTCAAGATCAGCGCGGGGAAGGACGTTTATGAAGCGCGCACCCTCATTGTTGCCGCTGGAGCGTCAGCGCGCCTTCTCGGCCTGAAAGGCGAAAAGGAATTGATTGGCCGTGGTCTTTCGACTTGTGCGACCTGTGACGGCTATTTCTTCCGCGGCAAACCTATCGCGGTTGTGGGCGGCGGCGATTCCGCGATGGAAGAAGCCAATTTTCTGTCGCGCTATGCGACACGAGTTTACCTGGTGCACCGGCGCGATGAATTCCGGGCTTCGAAAATCATGATTGACCGGGCGCGCGCCAACGAAAAGGTGGAATTCGTTACACCGTATGTCGTGGACGAAATTCTGACCGAGAATGCCTCGGTCAACGGAGTTCGCTTGCGCAACACAAGAAACAGCGCTATGCGCGAGATTGCTTTGCATGGTGTTTTTGTCGCCATTGGTCACGACCCGAATTCCATTGTCTTTCGCGGAAAGCTCGACATGGACCAAAACGGTTATCTCATCGCCCGACATGGGAGCGCGACCAACGTTCCCGGCGTTTTCATCGCTGGCGATGTGCAGGACCATCGCTACCGGCAAGCCGTGACGGCCGCAGGTTCCGGCTGCATGGCGGCGCTCGACGCGGAAAAGTTTTTGGAAGAACATAAGGACTAAGGGGTGACTGGTCTCTTCGCACAACCCGGAGCATAATTAAACTAGATGCTGCGCTCGACTCTTCTGAAGCTCTCCGACAGCAAAGGCCTCGCCCACTGGGTCACGTCGAACGGCGCGACGCGCCGGATGTCCCACCGGTTTGTCGCCGGCGAGGCACTGGACGAGGCTGTGGAAGCGTGCCGCACCTGCAACGATCAGGGAATGGCGGTGACGCTGGATTGCCTCGGGGAAAACGTCGCCACCACCGCGGGCGCCCAAAAGGCTCGCGACACATATCTGGACATCTACGATCGGATCGCCAAGAACCAACTGAACGCCAATGTTTCGTGCAAATTGACGCAACTCGGACTGGATCTGTCGGTGGAATTCTGCGAAGGTCTGGTTCTCTCGGTTGCTGAGCGGGCCGGCGCGTACGACAGTTTTCTGAGGATCGACATGGAAGGGTCGATCTACACACAGCGCACGATCGAACTGGTGAAGCGCGTGCGGGCTCAGTCGCCTTGTGTCGGGGCCGTGATCCAGGCGTACTTATACCGCAGCGAAGCGGACATTCACGACTTGCTGTCCTACGGTTGCCGCATCCGCCTGTGTAAGGGCGCGTACCAGGAATCCCCCGAAGTGGCTTTCGAACGCAAAGCGGACGTCGACGGCAACTATTTGAAATTGATGCGCATTCTGTTGGCCAGCGGGTTCTATCACGGGATTGCCACCCACGATCCGCGGATGATTGCGGAAACGATTCGCTGGGCCGCGGAAAAGAAGATTTCGAAGGACGATTTCGAATTCCAGATGCTGTACGGCATTCGAACCGACCTGCAACGCAGGCTGGTCCGGGATGGCTACCGGTTGCGCATTTATGTTCCGTACGGGCGCGAGTGGTTCCCCTACTTCATGCGGCGACTGGCCGAACGCCCCGCCAATATCGGTTTTTTTGTTCGTAACTTCTTCCGGTCCTAGTCCCGTGAGGATTGCTCGCTTCGTTCCCCCAGGATAGCGTGTGCACAGGAACACCGGTGCTTTCCCAAGGCGACCGACCTCTAACACCCTGATAAGGGCCTGCGCCAGCAGGTTCCGAGGTAGCTTTTTCTGCTACCCGAGCGTCTCTCCCGGCTGCATCGCGTGAATCTCCAGCCCCCTAATATCCTTGGACTCGGCGCGGAAGGCTTCCGGCGTGCCAGTCAACATGGGGAAGGTAGCGTAGTGCATCGGGATCACATGTTGAACGCCCAAAAGGCGCGCCGCCACCGCCGCTTCTTTCGGCCCCATGGTGAAAAGATCCCCGATCGGCAAACACGCGAGCTGCGGCCTATACAGTTCCGCGATTAGTTTCATGTCGCCGAACACGCTGGTATCGCCAGCGTGAAACAAGGTCACCTGTCCCGGAAGTTTCACGATGTAACTCCCCGGCTCTCCGGCGTACAGGCGCTGGCCGTCCTCCTCAATGGAATTCGAGTGAAAGGCGTGGGTCATGGTGACCTGGAAATCGCCTACGATCTGAGTACCCCCCTTGCTGATGGGCAGCGCTTGAGCGCCGGTGTTCTTGGATTCGATCCACAAATAGGTTTCAAAGATCGCCACGACTTTCGGCTTGTGCTGCCTAGCCAGCTCCAGCAAATCACCCAAGTGATCGCTGTGTGCATGGGTCAGGAAAATTGCGTCGAGTCGCTTCAGCTTCTTCAGGCCCTCCGGACATCTGGGATTCGTGGTCACCCAGGGGTCGATGAGTGCCACGTGACCGTTGGGGGTGGTAATACCAAAAGTGCTGTGACCGTAGTAGGTGATCTTGTTGCCTTTTAGATCGAGCATTCCATCCTCCTGAGTTTTCGGGTCAATTCTACCGCCTCTGGCCGGGTTGAGAATCTCCGGCGTCCCCCGTAAAATAAAATCAAGGTGCTTGCGACCCGGCGGTACCGTGATATCGTTAGCGTTTTACGCCGCTGTCCGAACCGGTGCCGGTTCGCCGCGCTTTCTTAAGGAGATCTGAATGGCTTACGTCATCGCCGAACCTTGCATCAACACGAAAGACACCGCCTGTGTTGATGTTTGTCCTGTGGATTGCATCCATCCGCGCAAGGACGAAGCGGCCTATGCCAACGAGACCATGCTATATATCCACCCGGTGGAATGTATCGATTGTGGCGCCTGCGTACCGGTATGCCCGGTGACCGCGATTTTTGCACTGGAAGACCTTCCGGAAAAATGGCAGAAATTTACGGCCATGAACGCAGAATGGTACGAAAAGAAATAGACGTTCACTCAGACACGCGGTTTACCGTGTTCGTTGTCGGCGCCTCGTGGGTACTCCAGGCGCCTTCAATGTTTTCAGCGCTTCCTTTTTCGCAAAGCCGGCATCTAAACAAGTTCGTTCCTTGATCCCCATGCGTCTGACGATTCGAAGTTTGCTTCTGCGCGGATGGATGCTCCTGCATCTTGGCTTGTTTTGTGGCGCTTTCGGGTTGCGCGCGCAGACAGTCGCTCTCGATGGAACCTATACCGGGACCCTGCAGGCCGGGGATGCGCAACTGCACCTGGTTCTACACCTCTCTCGCAACGCACACGGCGACCTTCATGCATCGTTGGACAGTCTGGATCAGGCGGTCTTTGCGATCGAAGCCAGCTCCCTCAGTTTGACGGCAAGTGGTTTGCGTTTCGAAATCGCCTCCGTGGGTGCGCAGTTCCAAGGCAAGGTGTCGGCCGACCACAAGACCATCGACGGCAGTTGGTCGCAGGGTAGTGCTTCGCTTCCGCTCTCGTTTCACCGCGAGCCGCCCGCGCACAGGCCGAATGACGCGGTATTTCCCGTCGAAGGTCTTTGGCAAGGCGCGCTTGAAACTCGCGGCCTGCGTCTGCGCTACCAGTTACACGTATCGCACGACTCGGAAGGAGAACTGATCGGTGCGCTCGACAGCCTGGACCAGAGCGTGAGCGGCCTGCCCGCAATCAATGTCACGCAGAAGGATTCCGCCTTTCATTTCGAGATTCCCGCCATGGGCGGGACCTACGATGGCGCACTTAACGCCGAGAAAAACGCGATGGCCGGCTCGTGGTCGCAATCCGGGCAAACCGCGAGCGTCGAATTCAAGCGTTCCGACCAGCCGCTCGAACTGCGGCGACCGCAGAACCCGACAAAACCGTATCCCTATCGCGAAGAGGACGTGACCTTCTCTAACGCGTCGGCCAAAGTCACTCTGTCGGGCACACTGACGCTTCCGAAAGGCGCGGGTCCATTTCCCGCAGCGGTTCTAGTCGCCGGTTCCGGACCGCATGATCGCGACGAATCGCTGGAGAATCACAAACCGTTTCTCGTGCTTTCGGACTTTCTCACGCGACAAGGCATTGCGGTTCTGCGGTATGACAAACGGGGCATCGGCAAATCGACCGGGTCCGCTGATTCCGCTACGACGCTCGATTTGGCCAGCGATACAGCGGCGGCGGTCGATTTCCTCAAGAGCCGGAAAGACATCGATTCCGCGCACGTAGGGTTAATTGGCCACAGTGAGGGCGCGATGATTGCGCCGTATCTGGCAGCGCACTCGAAGGATGTGGCGTGGGTTGTTCTGCTGGCTGCGCCCGTCACCAAGGGACAGGACACGTTACTGAACCAGTCGGAGTTGATTGCGCGCGCGAGCGGCTTGACCGAACCCGAGATTCTTGCCAGCCTCGATTTTGATCGCAACGCCTACAATCTGGTTCGCGAAGAAAAGAACCCTGCGGCACTCACGGAGAAGCTCAAGAGCTTCGTGAAAAGTAGCGGGCTCGATGGGGTCATGCCCCCCACGGTCCTGGAGCCCCAGTTGCGGATGCTGACGTCTCCGTGGTTCCGCTTCTTCCTGGACTACGATCCTTTGCCCAGCCTGCAAAATACAAAATGTCCGGTGCTGGCTCTTTATGGGCAGAAGGATCTGCAGGTCCCTGCAAAAACGAATTTACCGCTCTTGCAAAAGGCCTTGAGCGATGCGGACAACACGCAAGCGGATATTCGTCAATTGGCCGATCTGAATCACCTGTTTCAGCACGCGTATTCCGGTTCTCCGGCGGAATACGGGGCCATCGAGGAGACGTTGTCCCCGCAGGCTCTGCAAATTATTTCCGACTGGCTTCAGCCACGGATAGTTAACAAATCAGAGAATACCCCAATTAATTAATGGTGTGCCTCTGCGCTTTTGTGGCGATCGCGTTATGATGGAGTGTGAGCCCGATGCCGCAGACTACGCCTCCGTTCCATCTCGTTCCGATCATTCATGCGCACCAGCCGTGCGGGAACTTTGAGAATGTTGTGGAGGAGAGTTACCGACATTGCTACGAGGCGTTTGTCCTGCTTCTCGAAAAGCACCCGCGCTTCCGTGTGGGTCTGCACTTTTCCGGCTCTCTCCTGTCTTGGATGGAAAAAAAACATCCGGATTATTTCGAGCGCCTTCGCCAGCTCGTCGCCTCCGGGCAGGTCGAGCTTATCGGCGGCGGATTCTACGAACCTGTCCTCATCTCCATCCCCGAGCCCGACCGGCACGAACAGATTGTTCGACTTGCCGACTACATCGAAAAACATTTCGGAAAGCGCCCGACCGGAGCTTGGTTAGCGGAGCGCGTCTGGGAGCCGCAGTTGGCTTCCTCGCTTGCCTATGCCAATGTCGCCTACACGCTCATCGATGACCTCCCGTTTCTGGCGGCGGGTTTCGAGCCGAATGAACTGTTCGGCCCGTACATTGCGGAAGATTGCGGCAAAACGGTGTGGGTGTTTGCGGGGCTTAAGGAATTGCGCTATCTCATTCCGTTCCGCAGTGTCGAGCAATGCATCGGCTACTTCCGCGATGCGGCCCGAACACATCCCGGTGGGGTGGCTGCGTTCGGCGACGACATGGAAAAATTCGGGGTGTGGCCCGGTACCTTCAAACACTGTTATGCCGACGGTTGGCTGGAACGCTTTTTCGCCGCTCTCGAAGAGAACTCGTCCTGGCTGCAGACCGTTACACCCAGCGAATGCATCGCTTCGCGTTTGCCGCTTGGCCGCGCAGACTTGCCCACGGCTTCTTATGCGGAAATGATGGAGTGGGTCCTTCCGACGGCGACGCGCCTACGCTTCTGTCAACTCCACAAGGAATTCGCGAGCCGTCCGGACTTGCTGGCATTTCTGCGCGGAGGCGGGTGGCGCGGCTTTTTGCGCAAATATCCCGAAGCGAACCTGCTGCACAAGAAAATGCTGCGCGTTTCCGCTTGCGTGGCGTCGGTACCGCCGCGGCGCGCCAGTCCCGTGCATGGCTCGCAATTGCAGCAAGCGCGGGATTTGCTCTTGCGCGGGCAAGGCAACGACGCGTATTGGCACGGTGTCTTTGGTGGGTTGTACGCGCCGCACCTGCGCACGGACGTGTGGAGGAATCTGGTTCGCGCGGAGGTGCTCACCGATCAACTCACGCCCGGGCGCCAGGCACCGCGAGTGGAATTTCTCGATTACGACGCCGACGGCAATTCAGAGCTGCTGTTCACTGCGCCGGAATACCAAGCGCTGTTGAAACCTTTTGACGGCGCGACGCTGCCGATGCTGGATTTTCGGCCGTGTGCTGCGACGCTCGTCAATTCGATGCAGCGCCGCCCAGAGCCGTATCACCGGCGGCTGCGCGAAGCCGCGTCCTCCGCGCAATCTTCTGCGGCAGTTTCCATTCATGAACAGGTGAGTGTGAAAGAACCCAACCTCGAGCGTTTCCTCCGCTACGATCGCTTTCCGCGGCATTCCTTCCGGCTTCTTCTCTTCGAGACAGCGCGCAATTTCAGCGATTACGAGTCACTGCAACTCGGGGAGCTACCGGGCCCGGCCGGCGGCAATTTCGAGATTCGTCATTCGTCGTCGAGTTACGCTAATTTTGTGTTTGACGAAGAATTGTCGCCCGATTTTGCAACCAATCACGCCTTGACACCGCGCTTGACGGTCACCAAGCATTTTCTGTTCGGCCCGGCACCGCAGGGGTGCGAAGTCAGTTGCGATGTCAACGTTAGTTCGTCGACTCCGCTGTCGCGTCCGTTGCGCTTGGGGCTCGAGTCGGTTATTAATTTGCTCGCGCCCGCGGCGGCCGACCGTTTTTTCGAAACCTCCTCCGGCCCGCAAATGCTCCGTTTCGCCGGGGCAACTCCCGGTCCTCTGCTGCGCGTGGAAGACGGCTGGCAGCGGGTCCGCGCAACGCTCCACGCACCGGCTTGCGACGAATTCTGGATTGCTCCGATCGAGACGGTGTCCGAATCGGAAGGTGGTTTCGAACGAGTCTATCAAGGCTCTCAGATACTGCCGGTGTGGCGTCTTGACCTTACCGCCAAGACATCGTTTTCGGCCCGCCTCATGTGGCGGCTGGAATCCTTCTGACCTACTGCTTGATGCGCAGAGCCTCCTTCAGCTTTGCGATGGCCTCGTTTAATCCCGTGGTCTTCTGAATCGCGTCGCCAAACTGGCCTTGCCTCGCGTACTCCTTGGCTTTCTCCCATTTTTCCTTCAAGTCGGCGTACTCCTTTTTTGCTTCCTCCAAGACTTCCTTGTCCACGCCTTCGGGCATTCGTGCGCCGTGGGAGTAGGCGTCGATGCGGTTTTTGACTTGATCCATGGACTTTGGCAACGATTCATTCAGTTCGTTCCAGTTCTTGCGCCATTCCTCCTTAGTTCCCGCGGCAGCCACCGCCATGTCGCGTGCCTTGTTTGCTGCTTCCCTCGCCTTCGCCAGGGCTGATCCGTAGTCTCCCTTCGCCAGCGAATCGCGAGCGGACTGCAGGGTGCGCTCGGCCCCGTGCAGTTGATCCGGCACATATTTTTCCGCCTCTGCCCTCACTGCGTTGATCGCCGATTGAGCGGCATTGATGGCGCCGTCGGTGGCATCTCGTTGGGCGTTCCCGCACCCGATGATCAGCAGTGCCGCCCCGGCGATTAGCCATCGCGTTCGGCCCAATTTCATTGGCATGACCATTCCTTCCTTTTCACTTCGGCACTCCGCTACGTTACTCGATGCCGGCCTTCCCCGTATAACAGATTCAACGTACAGCCATCTAATTCATCAGGTAGGCGGATATGGACGCTCAAAGAACGTACTTGCCAGCTGCGGGCCGTGGCTGGGCTCTCCCACTTTACGACCCGTTGGTGAAGTTGCTCGGTGGCGACGCGGCTCGCAAGGTTTTGATCGAACAAGCGGCCTTGTCCCCGGGCCTTCGGATTCTCGATATTGGGTGTGGAACAGGCACAATGGCCGTCATGATCAAGCGCCTTCATCCGAATGTTTCAGTCGTCGGGCTGGATCCCGATCCCGAGGCGCTCTCCCGCGCCAGGCATAAAGCGCAGCGTGAAGACCTGTCCATCCAATTCGAGCAAGGTTTTTCGGACGGTCTCCCGTACCCGGATGGCTCCTTCGATCGCGTCTTTTCTTCCTTCATGTACCACCATCTTCCGTCGAACGAGAAAGGGAAGACCCTTCGTGAAGTGCGACGCGTACTCCGCGCGGGTGGCTCGTTTCATTTGCTCGACTTTCAAGGCCCCGACGCGCATCGACAAGGATGGTTGGCGCATTGGTTTCACGCTGGCGAACGACTCCAAGACAATGCTCAGAGCCGCATCTTTGATTTACTGAAGCAGTGCGGCTTTTCCGAAGCTGCGAGACTGACGCAACGGCGGCTGCTGTTTGGCCCCATCGCTTATTACCAAGCGTCGGTCCCCACCTGCTAGTTTCTATCCGTCTACTTTTATTCGGAAATCTGCCGTGTCTCGGATTGCCGTCCGACCTGACATCCATGCAAGTATGCAAGCAACAGAATGATTCGTTCGCGGGACCGCCGCATCGCCGGCCTTGATGGGCCTCAAGTCTGGTCTGGCTTTCACGCCGTCAATCCGGGTAGGATGTTTCGCGGGTTCTCGGTCAGGCGCGTAGGAATCGATACTGCGGCCGCTGGCATGTCACGCCTTGCATTTTCCTTTCTTATTGCGGTGAGTTTGACCGAAAGAGCCCAGCCGGGAACGAAAACTCCGGCCGAAAAGGGTGAATCATATGAAATTCTTCAGTGGTCTTTTTGTGATGATGCTCTTCGTTTTGGGAGCGGTTGTTGCGCCTCCAGGCCACGCGCAAAGCGATGCATCGCCACAAAAGTCTCCGGGCAAGTCCGCTTCTCCCGAGGCGCAAGCACAGCAAAAGAATATCCAAGCGTACATAATTTTATTGCGTTCCGACGTACGACCGCAGAAAGACGAAATCGTGGGCTCGATAATGGCGCTGAGCGCCGCCGACGCCGCAAAATTCTGGCCGATTTACAATGCCTACGACGCCGAACTGAGCAAGTTGAACGATCAGCGAGTGGAAAACGTCAAGGACTATGCCCGTGAATACACGCAAATGACCGACACGAAAGCCGACGAACTGGTGCAGAAATCCTTCACATACCAGAAGCAGCGAGCCGAACTTTTCGCCAGCACCTATGACAAAGTCAAGCAGGCGTGTGGCGCCGTGACCGCCGCGCGCTTCGCGCAGATCGAACACCAGCTCCTATTGCTCGTGGACCTGCAAATCGCATCGTCACTCCCCATTGTGGGAGCGGAATAAGAATCCAGGAAAAGGAGCAACATCACATGCGACCGGGTTTGCTATTTGCAGTAGGGTTACTTGCAAGCGTCCTATTCAACGTGGACCGGGATTTTGCTCATACTCCGGCCAGTGTGCCTGCGCAATCCAGCAAGAAGGTAAATGTTCCGGCGGGTACTCGCCTCCTCATTCGAACGGTCGACTCCATTGATTCCAATAAACAGAAGAGCGGCTATCGTTTTACAGCTACTTTGGAAACTAATCTTCAGGTTGGAAACTCGGTCATTGCACCGCGCGGCACAACCGTTTACGGCCGCCTCGCGCAGGCTTCTTCGGCGGGGCGAATGTCCGGTAGTTCGCAATTGACTCTCGAATTGACGGACATCGTCATTAACGGTACCGCCTACCCGCTGCTCACCAGCACCTACGAACTCAAGGGCAAGGGAGAAGGTGGGAAAACGGCCGGCAAAGTCATCGGTGGCGCGGGATTGGGCGCGCTTATCGGAGGTATCGCGGGGGGAGGCAAAGGTGCCGGCATCGGAGCAGCCGCTGGCGCCGCCACGGGAACGGCTGTGGCCGCTTCGAAAAAAGGGCAACAACTAGAGATCCCCAGCGAGTCGTTACTCGAGTTTCGTCTGGAGCAACCGGCTTCGCTGCCGGTTGCCAGGTAAACAACCGCCAATTGAGCTCCCGGGTCGGCCTTTCAGCGGAACGACTCGCGGAATCCGGCGCCCCTCGCGCTAATATGGCCTCGTGCACAATTTTGTTCAGACTGCGGATGCGGTTGGCGCGACTACCAAAAAGCTCGAGAAACTTCGCCTGATCAGCGAGTTCTTTCGGTCTCTCAGCACTCCTGAGGCGGCACTCGCCGCCCGTTTTCTTTCCGCTCACGTTTTTGCCGCCTACGATGAACGCACACT
>Ga0306920_100009418_pt1 | contig 13033 bp, 12 predicted proteins | sample flu12Cox44000170_FD_204666 | JGI IMG/M metagenome (GOLD analysis project Ga0306920, IMG submission 204666) | Lab enrichment of tropical soil microbial communities from Luquillo Experimental Forest, Puerto Rico - flux4day.12C.oxic.44.000.170 (v2)... | ecosystem: Environmental > Terrestrial >...
GTCTGCCTTGCCAATGCCGTTGCCGACGCCCTCGGGGTCGCCGATGTGGTACTGCCGCTGACGCCGTCCCGGGTTGCTGCGCTGCTTCAGCGAAGGCGGGAAGATGTTTGACCTCGGCCGCAGCTTTGTCGCCAGCGTCGAGCGCAGCGCGAACGCGCTCGCTGTGGTAGACGGCGACCGGCGTCTCAGCTACGCCGAATGGTATGGCGAAGTTTGCCGGGTGATCGACGGGCTCGCAGCACTGGGCGTGCGGAAGGGCGACCACCTCGCCGTCGTGCTGCAGAACCGACTGGCGATCGCGAGCCTCCATTGGGCGTGTCAGCTCGCCGGCATCGTCATCGTGCCCCTCAACTGGCGGGCCAAAGCCGAAGAGCTCGATTATTGCCTGACCGACGCAGAAGCCCGCGCGGTCGTCTACGAGCAGGTTTCGTCGGCCGCCGTCGCCGGTTCGGCGACAGCCCAAGTATTGCCGCGGGTAGCGGTCGGCGGCGCCACGGGCGCCACCGACCATTTCGAGACCTTTGCCGATGCCGGCCGGCAACACACGCCGCAGGCTGGGCCCGAGGATTTCTCGGTCATTTTTTACACCTCGGGAACGACCGGGCCGCCGAAAGGCGTGCCACGCCGCCACCGGACCGAGCGCGCCGCCGCACTCGCCCATGTCGCGCAGAACCTCTACGCCGTCGGCGAACGCACTCTCGGCGTGATGCCGCTCTATCACACGATGGGCGTGCGTTCGCTGTTGGCGATGGCGTTGGTCGACGGCGTCTTTGTCTGCCTGCCCCGCTTCGAGGCCGGCGAGGCGTTGCGCCTGATCGCGCGCGAGCGGGTCACCAACCTCTACCTCGCTCCGACCCTCTATCACGATCTGTTGGCTCATCCGGACTTTACCGCCAGCGACATCCGCTCGGTCAGAAAGCTCGGCTTTGCCGGTGCGGCGATGCCAGAGGGCCTGTTGAAGCGGGTCGATGCAGCGTTCCGGCCGGAGCTCTTTGTCAATCACTACGGCTCGTCCGAGATCTATACCTTCACGGTCGAACAGCACGCGGCGCGGAAGCCGGGCTCGGCCGGGAAGGCCGGCATCAACCAGCGCATCAAGGTCGCCTCACTCGCCGCCGAGACGACGGAGGCGCTCGCCCGGACCGGCGAGGAAGGGCAGATCATCGCAGATCTCGCGGGCGACGAAGCCTTCGAGGGTTACTGGCGGAGGCCCGATGCTGATGCCCGGGCATTGCGACAGGGGTGGTACTTCTCCGGCGACACCGGTTATGTCGACGAGGCCGGTGATCTGTTCGTCACCGGGCGGGTCGATGACATGATCATCACCGGCGGCGAGAACGTCTCCCCGGGCGAGATCGAAAGCGTGCTGTCGCTGCACCCGGCGATCGCCGAAATTGCCGTCGCCGGGTTGCCGGACGAGCGTCTGGGGCAGCGTGTCACCGCTTTTGTCAAGCGCGTGGCCGCGGTCGAGGCGGACGCGCTCGACGTCTGGTGCCGCGCTTCGGCCCTCGCCGATTACAAGCGGCCGCGTGCCTGGATTTTTGTCGCCGAAATCCCGAAATCGCCAATCGGCAAGATCCTGCGCCGCAAGCTCGTCGCCGGCGATTATGAAAGAGAGTCCCGATGACCGACATTTCTCCGCTCGTCCCGGCCTTACCGGGCGAGCTCGACGGGTTTCGCGTCGAGATCGACCCGGCGCACGAGCGCGGCGACATCGTGCTCGATCGGCCGCCGTTGAATGTGATCACGATGGCCGAGCGCGAGCAGCTGCGGGTAGTCTTCGAGGTCCTCGACGCCGATCCTGGAGTGCGCGTCATCGTGCTCCGAGCAATGGGCGAGCATTTCTCGAGCGGTGGCGAGATCGGCGGCTTTCTCGAAGCGTCCCCCGAGCACGTCTCGCGGCTCGCCTGGAACATCGCCGCACCGGCGCGCTGCACCAAGCCAATCGATGCCGTTAATCGCGGTTATTGCTTCGGGGTCGGCTTCGAACTGTCGCTGGCCTGCGATTTCCGCCTCGCCTCCGAGACCTGCCTCTATGCGCTGCCCGAACAGCGTCTGGCGCAGATCCCAGGTTCGGGAGGCGCCGCACGCCTGCAGAAGATGGTCGGCATCAGCCTCGCCAAGGACATCGTCATGCGTTCGCGTCGCATCACCGGCCGTGAGGCCGGCAATTGGGGCATCGCCACTGTCTGTATCCGTGATGGTGAGCTCGACGCCGCGGCCGACGCGCTCGTCGACGAGCTCAGAGCCGTTGCCCCGCTCGCGCAACGCACCGCCAAGAAATTGCTGAACGATATCGAGGACGCCTCGCTGTCGCTCGCCATAGAGCTCGAAGGCCAGTGCTACGGCCGGCTACGAAGTTCGGAGGATTTTCGCGAAGGCGTCGAAGCCTTCGCCGCCAAGCGGCCGCAGAATTTTCGCGGAAGAAGATGCGAGGGTCTCGGCAGTCGTCCTCTGCTCAGCCTGCGGCGCGGCGATTGAACATCGACAGCCCGCGCAGGACATCTATCGCTTGGACCAATTGCTCGTCGTTCGCCGAGCCCATGTCCTCCGTCGCGACGGCAGGAGCCTCTTCGGGGGCAGGTGTCGGGGTTGCACCGGGCGGAGCATCGGCCGGCAGCTTACCGCCGGCCTGGTCGGGGTTTTTTAGCGCGCCCGGCAGATCGGCCTCGCGCCGCATTTGGCCTTGTGCCAGTCTTGCGAGCTTGAGGGACGTAACGGCAAGGTCGGGATCGAGACCCTTGCCCTGAATTTCCCGCCCCGAGGGCGTCGTGAAACGGGCGGTGGTCAAACGGATCGCGCCGCCGCCATCGCTCAACGGAATCACACTTTCGATCGAGCTTTCGCCAAAGGTCTTGCTACCGAGCAGCACCGCCCGGTGGTTGTCCTGCAGTGCTCCGGCGACGAGCTCGGCCTCTCGCGCCGTGCCGCCATTGACCAATGCGACGAGCGGCAGACCGTTGGCGACATCGCCCGGGGTGGCGCTGACCCGCTTGACGCTCGTTGGTTTGCGGCCCTTGACGACGACGATGTCGCCCTTGTCGATGAAGGCGTCGGCGACCGCCACCGCGGCATCGAAGGCGCCTCCCGGGTTGTTCCGCAGATCGAGGATGAAACCGATCGGCTTGCTGCCGGTCTTTTGCCGGAGGTCCTGCACCGCGGCGGCGAGTGCGGCCTGCGTTCCGCCGTCGAACCCGGCGATGCGGAGATAGCCGATGTTCCCCGCTTCAACGCGTCCGACCACGGTCTGGAGTTTGTACGCCTCGCGCTTGAGCGTCAGATCGATCGGTTTCTCGGCGCCGCGCCGCAAGGTCAGCCGAATTTCGCTGCCGGTCTGACCGCGCAATTTCTGCTCGGCCTCGCCCAAGGTCAGATCGTAAACCGGCTCATTGTCGATCGTGAAGATGACGTCGCCGGGCCTGATCCCGGCCTGCGCCGCCGGCGATCCGTCCTGCGGCGAGATCACCTTCAGCTGACCGCTCTCGATCGTTATCGCCAGCCCGAGGGTCGCGGCATCATCATTCGCCGGCTTCTGCGACGCCTTGAATGCCGCTTCGTCGATAAACGAGGAGTGCGGATCAAGACCGGACAGCATGCCGGCGATCGCCGCTCCGATCAGCTTCGCATCGGTAACCGGGTCTACCGCGTCCTGGCGAATGCGCTCAAAGGCTTGGTCAAACAGGTTGAGCTCTTCGTAGACATTGTCCTTGCCTGCCTTTTGCTGGGCGAAGACACCGCCCGCAAAGAGCGGCACGCTCATCAGGATTGCGATCGCCAATCTACGCACGCGCACCATCCTCCATCACGGCGCCAGCCTCGGCCGACGGCGACCGTAGCCGAACAATCATGGTAATACCATGGCCGTCGCTGGGCGCGGCTCGGTGATGCTTTGGTGTACGCGGAGACCCCGCTGCCATGTCATGATTATGGCCGCCAGAGACTGGGAGGAACGCTATGGCCGGAATGCTCGACGGAAAATCGGCGCTAATCACCGGCGGGGGTGGGGGTATCGGTCGCGCCACGGCTCTCGCTTTTGCGCGCGAGGGCGCCCGCGTCGCTGTCGCCGATCTGATAGGGGATGCCGCCGGTGAAACCGTCGCACTGGTCAATGCCGCGGGCGGACAGGCGATATCGCTCTCGGGCGACATGTCGCGAGACGCGGACGTCCGCGCGATGATCGAGGCTGTGGTCGGCACCTACGGCCGCCTCGATTGCGCCTTCAACAACGCCGGGATCGCTGGCTGGCAGGTCGACGCTAGCGGCAAAAAGACCGCGGAATGGTCGGAGGAGGCTTTCGACCGCATGATAGCGGTCAACCTCAAGGGTGTATGGCTGTGCATGCGGCACGAGTTGCCGCAGATGCAGGCGCAGGGCGGTGGTGCCATCGTCAACACCGCCTCGATCGCCGGGCTCGTCGGCTTGCCGAGCTCATCCGCCTACGTCGCGGCCAAGCACGGCGTGATCGGGCTGACCAAGACCGCGGCGATCGAATATGCCGAGGCCAATATCCGGGTGAACGCGGTCTGCCCTGGCTACATCCGGACCCGCATGACGGAGCCCTCGATGCAGTTGCGCGGCGAGGCGATCCTTGCCCACACCCCGCTTAAGCGCATGGGTAATCCCGAAGAGATCGCCGAAATGGTCGTCTGGCTCTGCTCGGAGCGCGCAAGCTACGTCTCGGGCGCGGCCTACAACGTCGACGGCGGATGGATGGCGACCTAGGGTTCGGGTCGGCCCATGGACAGTGCCAACCTCGTCGGCGGCACGGCCGCCGACCGGCGGCTGCGTCGCAGGGGTTCTCCCGCATTTTTCCCGACCCCCTGTAAAAGCGGGGAAAACAGGGTGAATTATCGATTCCGCGCTGAAATTTGGCCGAGTCATCATCGATAAAGCCATCTAGATCAGACGCTTACAAGCCGGTTCCCGACGCGAACCAACAGGGGGTCATTTTCACCGATCAGAGGGCCGATTCGGTCTATCAGGGGGATAGCAGGGGAGGGAACCAGGCGTCGATTCATTGGCTTCGAACGTGCGCGTTGCGGATACTCGTATTTCTATATTGACAATAACGGCGCGGCTCTGATATAGGGGCGAAACTCCGTCTCGGCAAGTCGACGATCGATACCCGCCATTGCCGCTGGAGCGAGCGAAGCGGCCGGAGTGAGAGGCTGACCGTCTCGCTGAGCACAGCCCGATCCCCTATCAGAATAGCGCGACAATGGCTGCTAACGTGTTGCGGCAATCGGCATAGGCAGCATCGGAGCTCAAGGAAGCTGAGGAGGGCACATTTCCGAGACGGAGCGCGAAAACATCCCCCTAGGGATGAGCGCGCGGGTTCCGCGCACGCGCGGCCTCGCTGGCCCAAATGCCGGTTGGCACCGAAAATCGGATGACGGATTACGTCGGATTCGCATTCCATCGCCGAGGAGTACCCCGGCGCGCACACAGTGACTAACATGGCCCGCCGCGCCCGCTCAGGCGAGGCGAACGTCAGCACCGCGCCGGCCCTATCGTCGCGAGCAGTTGGCGCGGCACATCCGGGCCAAGCTGGCCGACCCGCTTGTCGCGCCTACCTAGGCAGCCTCCCTCCGAGAAGCGCCGCGCGCTTGCGTCGGGACGGCGTTTATAAGCGGCGCGCCCCTCGCCGGTTTCGGTTCCTCCTGTCTCCCCATCAACCGGCGAAGGGTGTCCCGGCCGCGCGACAGGCGCGAGCGTATCGTGCCGATCGGCACACCGAGAATCTGCGCCGCGCTGTCGTAAGCCATGCCTTCCAAGCCGACCAGCAGGATGACCTCACGCTGCTCGTCCGGCAGGCGGGCGAGTGCGCGATCAAGCTCACGCAGCTGCCAAGAGGACGTCGGATCTGTCGTGGCCGCGAGCGTGGACGATACGCGCTCGACGTCGACCGTCGCCGTTTCACGCGCTTGTCGCCGCACCGTATTAACATATAGATGGTGCATTATGGTCAAGAGCCAGGCGCGGATATCGGTGCCCGGCTGCCATAGATGACCCTTGGTCAGTGCGCGTACCAGAGGGTCCTGCACGAGATCGTCCGCCCGGTCGGTGGCTCGTGTGAGCGCCCGCGCATAGCGGCGGAGTCGCGGGATCTCGCGTTCCACGAGACAACTAAGGTCCGACATTCGCTCTGTCCTCTGCGACCCCGCGATCCGGGGCTGATGGAGAAGAATTTATGCGCTCTCTGTAATCCTATTATGAACAAGACGGCCTCATTTGGTAAAAAGATGTAATCGGACTGTAAATATCGTCTGGAGATTCAATTTGTCTTATTCGGTTACATTGACAACAAATTGGTTGTCTTCGTTTACAGATTGAGAGTTTCGCGTTTCTTCACGCGGCGGCGCGAACACACAGGATGTTGATTCAGTGTGCGCTATCCGGCGTGAATACGCATCGCATATAACTTACGGATTTCATTTTCGGCAGCAGGTTCTGAATGATCTGTAGTGCATCATCGTCACCGCGGTCACGCATCGTAATCTTCTCCCGCAGCGGCGCTCATCGCTTCACGAGCCGACGCTTATGTTGAAATCCTACCGCCGTTCAAGGACAAGCGGCAGGCGGTCGAAATCTCCCAACAGATCGAGAGGGATATATCGGTCTATCTGTTCACGATCACGGTCATGAACCTGGCCGTGGGCCTGGCAACCGCCACCATCACGGCGATCTGCGGGGTCGGTGACCCCATGTTGTGGGGAACCGTGGCCTTCCTGCTCAATTACATTCCGATCCTGGGCCCTATGATCGGCGTCGTGATCTTTCTGCTCGTGGGCCTTTTGTCCATCAGCGCCCTGTGGCAGGCATTTCTGCCAGCCGGGCTGTACTTGCTCATTCATCTCATCGAAGGCGAGACAGCGACGCCAATGCTGCTTGCCCGGCGCTTCACGATCAACCCGGTGCTGGTCGTCGTCTCGCTGGTCTTCTGGTACTGGATGTGGGGCGTACCCGGGGCGATCCTCTCAACGCCGATGCTCGCGATTACCAAGATCATCAGCGACCGCATCCGCCCACTGATGGGTTCGGTCATTTTATGGAAGGGTAGAGGCTTTCCTTTCCGGACGGAGTGGCGGTTGAGGCGATTACATGGCTCTCTAAATCTTCGGAACATCGGGCGAGACCCGAGCCTCCCTGAAGTGCAAATCGACGATCCCTTAAGCCGCTTGCGCCTGCGCCGTCTCTAACCGCGCAGCGTCAGCCGTCGGCTTTACGAGTTGCGGAGGGCATCGCAACCACGGAATAGGCTGGAACGAATGGTGCGGCCGGAAGCTCCCGTGCGGCCGCGGTCTCACCGGACTCAGGGGCCAAGGTGGACGGCTCACTCGCGACGAAGAGAACCGAGCATTCCGCCCGCTGGAGCAGTTCGGCCGGAACCTCACCGAAGAAAAGCTGGTCGCTGGGCCTCGGGCTTACGCCTATCACCAGGAGATTGTGACCACCGACCTCGAGCTGCCGGAGGATGGCTTCCTGCGGCGTGCGGATGCTGCGTACGGCACCTTTGACTTCGGTCCCATAAGAATCGCCCAGCCGGACGACCTCGCGGATGATGGCGTCGGCGCTGGTCGCCGGTGCGAGTGCAGCGCCGACGTGGCGCCCCCAGGAGCGAGGTCTTCTCTGCCGACCAGCCACGTGGAGTGCGGTCACGGACCCCTGCGACGCTTGAGCCAGCGCGATCGCCAGCTCGGCGCCATGCCGCGAAACGGGGGTCCCGGTGACAGGCACAAGGATGTTGAGCCGAGTTCCGGCCCTGCTCTCCCGATCGACACCGCGAGCGATAGCAATCGCGAACGGCCCGGCGAACTCGACCGCGCTGCGAGTGATCTGCTCGTGGAACGTGTTGCCTTCAGAGGCTGGCTCACGACCGACGAAGAGGAGCCCGTAGCCCTTTTTCGCCTCGGCGACGATCGCCTCTTCGCTGGGCTTCTCGACCCGAGTGGTGATCTCAACCGGATCACCCCGCGGTTCCGCTGGACCTGCTTCGTCGCCTTCCTCTGCACTCTCCTTCACGACAGATCTGGTGCGTTCGGCCTGCCCGGCGCCCTCGCGGCGCGGACCGGCCGTTTCATAGTCGAAATGAATGACAGTCGCGGGAATGTGCCGGGCGCCAGCTAGAAGCCCGACCAGCCGTGCGGCGTATTGTCCGCTCGGACTCGCATCCACGGCGACGAGCAGTCGTTCGATATTGGGAACAAAGCCTTTTGCCTCGAACTCCTCACGCTCCAGTCGAGATGCCTCTTCTGGGCTCATCGGCAGCCGCGCCAGCGCCCAGCGCAGCATGGGTGGCATCGACATCGTCGTTACCATGGCCATGGTGACGATCGTCGTGAAGAGATCCTGATTGAGGACCCCCATGGAGAGGCCGATCGACGCGATGATGATCTCGGTCGAGCACGTTCATGCCGCAGCCCAGCGCCACCGACTCCGCCCATGTCATTCCGCCCAGCCGACCGCCCAGGAAGGCGCCACCGAACTTGCCGAAGCTGGCAATCGCGATCAGTCCAAAGGTGAGGAAGAGCAGACGCGTGTCGGCGAGAACGGCAAGATCGGTCGTCAGTCCGGCCAAGCCGAAGAAGACCGGCATGAACAGCGCAACGATAAGGCCTCGGAGCTGCTCGTCGATGTGCCGCGTCAGAATCGGTGACTGGCCGATCAGAATGCCCGCGACGAAGGCGCCGAGGACGGTGTGCACGCCGATCGCATTGGTCGTCAGCGCCATCAATCCAGTTACCACCAGGATCGCAGTGATGACGGGGACCTCGCTGATAAATCTGTCGTTCGCCCAGCGGATCACCCGAAACACGAGGCGGCGGCCGATAGTGAAGCTGAGGACCAGAAAGACCGCCGTGCCACCGAGGCTTTGGGCGAGCGCGGGGAGATTCACCCCGCCATGCAGAGCCAGCCCGAAAGTTACCGACATGATTATCCAACCGATCGTGTCGTCGATGATCGCCGCCGCGACGATTACTTGGCCGATGGTGCGACGGAGGAAGCCGACTTCGCGCACCACCATCGCAACGATCTTTACCGACGAGACCGACAGGGCCGTCCCGAGAAACAACGTGGTGATCAGCCGCTGGTTCGGATCGGGTAGCATCGTGTCCGGCAGCAGCTCACCCAGGAGAACCCCGCAGAGGAAGGGCACGACGATCCCCGCGATCGAGACGCTGAACGCGGTTATGCGCGAGCGGCGCACGACCGACAGATCAGTCTCCATTCCGGTGAGCAAGAGCAGCAGCAAAATGCCGAGCTGCGCGACGGCGTCGATCATCGCCTTCTGGTCCGGGCTCGTTGGAAACAGGGTGTGCTGAAGCGCGGGCCAGAGGGCACCGAGAGCCGAGGGGCCGAGCAGGATGCCGGCGATCAGCTGGCCCATGACCGCCGGCTGGCCGATCCGCTGCATCAATTCTCCCATCAACCGACCGCAGACGAGCAGTGCGATGATTTGGAATAGGAAAATCGCCTCGGAGGCTCCGCGCGTTGCGTTGTCGGCGGCGAACACCGATGCGGCAACGAGATAGAACGGGACAGCCGCCAGCAACACCGGCAGCGGGCGATGAGGCAGTTGGAGCATGCTGCACGGGTAGATCAAGCGCGTGAGGCTGCGTTGGCAGATGGCGCAACTGCGGCGCAGCTCGCCTCCCTCGGGCCGCCTTCGCCTACGCCGGACATCCGTCCCTTCGCCTTCGCGCTTGCCAACCTGGCAGCCATGCCCATCAACGGAGATTTTCTCGGCCCCGAATTCCAGAAAGCTACATCGAGGGCGCCAGCGGCGGCATCCGCAGGCGTCGAGTCGGCTGGTGAGTGTGCCAGGGCCGAATCGAACGCGAATGGGGTCAGAGTTTTCTCACCCGCCGCGGGTAACCCATCGCCCCGCGCCTGACGCAAGGTCCGGTTCAAGGCGGGATGATGGAGTTCGTCAGGAGAAGACAGCATTGATCCGGCGCTGGCTGCTTATTTGGCGGACTTCATGATCGCTGAGGAATGGGTTCTGATCAGAGATAGGTGGAAATCCGTTCCCATGGAGAGGCGATAATTGACAGCTTAGAGTTCGCGTGGAACGCAAATGCACAAAATATGTTCATAGCGGTGGATGCACACGCGTTCGCGCGATGGAGGAAAGTATGGGTCGAGGAATTCTCCTGTGGTTGTTGGGTGTGCCCATTCCGATCATCATTCTACTCGCTCTGTTTTGGCACTGAACGACTCACGAGAGACAGCCAGAATGGTAAGCGCTCCTGTAAGCGGTCGCGCCGCCGAAACTCTCGAGCCGGCCCACACCCTGGAGTCACCGATTTCCGCGATCTCCTGGGCAGCGATTATAGGCGGGGCTTTCGCAACCGCCGCGTTGTCGCTGATCCTGCTGACTCTGGGGTCTGCTTTTGGCCTGGCTTCGGTATCACCTTGGCCGAATTCCGGAGCTTCGGTGACAACCTTTACGGCGATGACCGCGATCTGGCTTATCATCGTCCAATGGATTTCTTCTGGACTAGGCATCGTTCCCGCGGCGCACGCTCGTAAACATGCCGTGGCGCACGTGTCTCGACCCAATCGGCCCGTCGAGGCAGACGATCTGATCAGTGGTTTCGCTATGGTAGTGCCACGGTATGCATTCCCCGGCTGCCAAAGTCGGGATCTGGATGCGCAAATCGGCACCCTCGGCCAGCAATTCGCTATAACGACAGGCTGAAGGATTTCTGCAGCCACTACCCGGACCGCCAGATCGGTCTCGCTTGCCTGCCCTACGGCAGCGTCGACCGCGCGGTGGAGGAGGTCCGTCGCGTCGCCAAGATGGGGCTGAAGGGGCTCGAATTGTCCTGCTCATGGGACATGGAGCCGATGTGGCACCCGAGCTGGGAGCCCTTCTGGCAGGCGGTCGACGGGGTGCAATTGCCGCTCCACTTCCACACCTTCCCGACCACCCCGCCGCGCGGCGATGTTCACCGGCGTCTCGGCGTTCCAGATGGGGCTCATCCACATCATCGCGGGAATGATGGGGGCGGGCGTGTTCGAGCGCTATCCGCGCCTCAAAGTGTCGTTTGGCGAGAGCGGCGCCGGCTGGCTCGGCTATGCGCTGCACCGCATGGATTTCGAGTTCGAGGACCGCTTCCGCGACCTGATGAAGCTGAAGCCGAGCGAATACTGGCGCCGTCAGTGCAAGGCGACGTTCCAGTTCGACCCGATCAGCGCCAAGCTGATCGACGACATCGGCGTCGAGACGATGATGTGGGGCTCCGACTACCGGCACACCGACGGCATCTGGCCGGAATCTTCGAAATACATCGAGGAGCAGTTCGTCGGCCTCTCGTCCGATGTCGTGCACAAGATCACATGCGAAAACGCCGCCAAATTCTACGGCCTGATCAACTAAGTGCTCTTCGATCAGGTAGTGGAATCCCATCCCTTGGTTAGAACCGGTGCGGCGCCTCGTAGGGCTTGCAGTTGCTGCTCGCGTGAACTGTCCAAACCAGGAGGAATAAGGCTCTCTTCGGTCGGGGGCGCGGTGCCTATCCTACGTGATGGCGTCTGACGCCATAAACCTGCCGTGGCCCGCAGCTTCTGTCCTACCGCAACCTTGGCCGCCAGCTCCGCCGAACGTGCGGGGCCCGCCCTCATCCTTTTGAGGTTGGTCGGCAGCAGTCTTTGGGCTCTGCGGTCCCGCGCTTGCGACGCCCCATGACGGCAAGCCCGCCGAGCGCGAAGGTCATCAGGACCAACGATCCCGGCTCCGGGACCGGAGCAACAGCGGAGGTGATCGAGTCTGGAATAGTGATTTGGTAAAAGTCGCCCACTGCCGAACTAGCGAGTGCCGCAAAGGTAAAAAAAACGTCCTGTTCGAGATAAAAAGGCGGGCTATCAGCGGTAATTCTCGGAAGGCGAGAGGTATCCGAGAAAACTACTGCGCCAAAATCCCCACCGGGCAGTACGTTAAATGCGTTTATTATCGCCTCAGCTTTTCCTCCCATAACGTTTCCTTGTTCGTCGGCAAAGTAAGTATCCACCTCGATGGTGCCAAAACTAAACCCGCTTGTATGTTGCACATTGCCAGAAAGTTCGCTAATATTGCTCACCAGCTGAGGGAAATCACTGAAGACACGCGCTCGACTCTGACGCTCGTATGTCACGTTTCCTTCAACGTTAGTACCAGGAAATATGCCATATGTGAAGGTCCAGTCAGTAGTGGTATAGCCTTCACAAGCAGCGGGTGCCATGGCGAACATTGGGCCGGTTTGGAATGGAGCGATAGGCGATGGTTGGTGGTCAATCGTAGTTTGATCTCTCGACATTATCGTAGTGTGGTCCACAGTTGTATTGGGTAGAAGTCCGGAACAGAACCCCGGGAGGAGAGCAGCGGCGCGATAGCGGGAAGTGCTATCGTGATAGCCGCGGTGGCTACAGCGGCAGCGCGCGTTACAATCTCGTAAGCGCTGCTCTTTACGGATAATCTCCGAACTTCTGTACTTTCGACAGTGCCGCCACGATCGCCCGATCCGTGTGGCGCGTGGGGCCAAGATCGCGGCTTTGGGAGTCTTAGTGCTGGCAAGAGCATCCATCGGCGACCCAGGGCCGGGCATAGCGTACCGAATGGCACTCGATAGAAAGCTGCTCGCATGATTTCGCCGGCATGAGAAGGTCGTGCTCAATTGAGGATCAGACGAGAGAAACGGCCGCGTCATCATCCGTTCGGATGAGATGTAGAGGGAAATTTTGAGTTGTTAGCATGCCAGACGAGAGAACCGCAGGGGACCGCACTATCGGCGGGCGAGAGTGCGATGCAATACTGCTGGCTTGGCTGACAACCCTCGGCGTGCGCCGGCAATGGCTGCGCGAGGATTTCCGCCTGAGCCGGGCGGAATCCGCGGTCGAGGTCCCCGAACCCGACGGGCGGCGGGCGGTGCCGTCCGGGGTGTGGTTGGAATTGAAGGTGGCGTAGTCTCCGGGTGCTGAAACCCAAACGATCCCGGCGTTGAGCGCCGGTGGAGACCACGCCATGACCAACAATAGCACGAAGTCACCGGTT
>Ga0306920_100009420_pt1 | contig 13031 bp, 14 predicted proteins | sample flu12Cox44000170_FD_204666 | JGI IMG/M metagenome (GOLD analysis project Ga0306920, IMG submission 204666) | Lab enrichment of tropical soil microbial communities from Luquillo Experimental Forest, Puerto Rico - flux4day.12C.oxic.44.000.170 (v2)... | ecosystem: Environmental > Terrestrial >...
GTTCCCGGCATTTGTCTGATTTTGACTGCGTCGCTCGGGGATGTCCGCTTTGCCCCCAAAAGCGGACATTCGCATTGCAGCAAATTTGCTATTGATTACGCCGCAGCTCTGCCTGCGGGCCGGACAGGCCGCATGCGGCGCCCCGCTCGAGCGCAAGTCCTGACCGCAAGCGCCACAGAGCCCCCCCTTTGGGTCCACTCAAGGGAGAAAGCAGTGAAGCTGTCGTTTCATGGCGCCGATCGGGACGTGACCGGTTCCTGCCACCTAGTCGAGTGTGTAGGCAAGCACATCCTGATCGATTGTGGGCTTTATCAAGGCAGCCGCGAGGTCGCCGAGGAGAATACAAGTGACTTCGGCTTCGATGCCGCCAGCATCGATTGGGTGCTGCTGACGCATGCGCACCTCGATCATTGCGGGCGCCTGCCGCTGCTCACCAAGCGCGGCTTTCGCGGGGAAATCATCACGACCGCGGCCACACGTGAGCTCGCCCGGCTTGTCATGCTCGATGCCGCGCACCTGCAGGAAGAAGAGGTGCGGTCGAATTTGCGCCAGGCTGCGCGGCACGAAGCGAACCAAAAGCCGACCGCGCCGCTTTACACGCTGCTCGACGCGCTCAACAGCCTCGATTCTTTCGGCCGGAACGCGGTCTATGGCCAGCCGGTCGACCTAGCGCAAGGCATCCGCGCTACTTTCATCGACGCTGGACATATTCTCGGCTCGGCGAGCATCCTGCTTGAACTGACGGAGGCCGGCCGGAGGTTGAATCTGCTGTTCTCCGGGGATCTTGGCAATGCTGGTCGTCCGCTGCTGCGGCCTCCGGCTACGCCGCCTCACGCCGATGTCGTCGTGATCGAGACCACCTACGGGGATCGACTGCACAAGCCCATGAATGCGTCTATCGATGAGCTGTACGGGGCCATTGCCGATACGTTCAACCGTGGGGGAAACGTCGTCATCCCGACCTTTGCGCTGGAGCGGGCACAAGAACTGCTATGGATTCTTAATCAAGGCATTGCGAAGAAGCGACTCATGCGGTCGATGCAGGTGTTTCTCGATTCGCCCATGGCCATTTCGACCGCCGAGATCTTTCGACATCATCCGGAGTATTTGGAGCCGGAAGCTGCCCGGCTGTTCCGAGAGGGACATGACCCGCTGCAGTTGCCCGGGCTCCACTTGACACGGGAACGGGCCGAATCGATCGCGCTGAACAATATCCGCGGAGGGGCCATCATCATGGCCGGCTCTGGCATGGCGACCGGCGGGCGCGTGCGTCACCACCTCAAGCACAATCTTTGGCGCGCGGATTGCAGCGTGATTTTTGTCGGCTTTGCCGCAAAGGGCACGCTCGCCCGGCGCATCATCGACGGAGAAAGCCCGGTGCGCATCCTCGGTGAGAACATCCCGGTTAGGGCCAGAATCCACACAATCAACGGCTTCTCAGCCCATGCCGATCAGGCCGAGCTATTGGCATGGCATAAGCAAACCGGCACACGCCGCACGTTTCTTACGCACGGCGAGAGGTCGACGATGCAGCAATTCGCGGCACGCCTGGTCAACACTCAGATCGAAATGCCGGAGCTCCATCAGAGCTTCGAGCTAACGGAGCAAAGCGGGACTTGTTGAGCGGCCCCTCATGTCCGCTTTGTGCCAAAAGCGGACATTCGCATTGCAGCAAAAAAGCTCGCCATTCAATCACCTCGTCGGCGCTCGCCTGCAATGTCAGTGGCCCCGTCAGGCCCGCCATCCTAATCCCTCGTTACGTATCTCAGGTGTGCTTGTCGAGGGATATCCCGGTGGCCGCGGTCCGCTTTTCAATCCGCGCTTGACTAGTTGCTGCCAAGCCTCTTCTGCATTCTCAACATACGAGAAGAGGTCGAGGTCCGCCGGCGCGATCATTCCTTCGTCGACTAGCGTCCGAAAATTAATGACGCGAGTCCAATACAACTGGTCAACGAGGACGACAGGAATGGGTGGCATCTTGTGAGTCTGCATCAGCGTGAGCAATTCGAACAGCTCATCGAGCGTGCCGAACCCGCCGGGGAAGACGACGAGGGCATTGGCCCGCATTGCGAAATGCAGTTTGCGCACCGCGAAATAGTGAAATTGAAAGGTGAGATCAGGTGTCGAATAGGCGTTGGGCTGCTGCTCCACCGGAAGTCCGATATTGAATCCAATGGAGGGCGCATTGGCTTCGGACGCACCGCGATTCGCGGCTTCCATGATGCCGGGTCCGCCGCCGGTCGCGATGACATTGTCGCGAATGCCGCCCCGAGGTATGAGCGCACCCCCGCGCTCGGACGCAATTCGACCGAAATGCCGCGCTTCGTCATACCACCGCGCTGACTGATCGCCAGCACGCGGCACGGCACCGGGCGGCAATGTTGCGGTGTACTCAGCTTGATCCTGGCTGCCGCGCGGCAACACACGTGCGCTGCCAAAGACGACGATCGTCGAGCGGACGACCCAAGCGCGAAGCCGCTCTTCCACCTTCTCGTATTCCAACTGCAGGCGGACGCCGCGCATGGAATCGCCCAGAAGAAAATCGCGATCGAGCACGGGGAGGCGGAATGCATCGGAGTTTTTTTGTGCGGTATTATCGTTTGTGGACATTCGGGGGCTCCTGCGAAAACACCAACCTGCGTGCCGGCTTATCGAGGAGTGCCGGCTTATCGAAGATGGCGCATTATTAATGGCTCTCGGAAACCAACATCGCGCCTGGGCCGCTGCCGGTCCGTTTACCGTAAGCTCGGCCTACCATTACGCAGGCCGAGGGTCCTTGAGGCAGACCTGAAATGTTCTGCACCGAATTTGGGCGCTGCCGTGCCATCCAAAGGATAGCCCGCCAGGGCGCGGCGGGAGACTGCTGCGCTGCGGGATTCCGATCCCGCCAATGACTGCTTCGCGTCATTAGCGACCGAAGCTGCCAGAGCCCCTGCATCCTTGAATGTCCGCTTTGCTCCCAAAAGCGGACATTTCGACCAATTCCATCGTTCACAGCGTGTCCCGACCAGAACTACCGGTAGCGAATGGGGTGTCGCCCCGCTACGCTTGAATCACCGCGAGACTCCACGGAAACTCCCAGGGGCCTGTTGTGTCGCATACGAACATCCAGCGAAGGCTGCCCAAACGAGGTTAAACGGGATCATGCGCAGCACCATTGCGGCGTGCGCCATTCTGGTTTTGCTGATCGGCGCGGCAAATGCCGAGCAATGCCCTCCTGGCGCACTCGGGGTCAGCCGCACGCTCGTAGTCGATCCCAACGAGCATCCCCGCGTCGGCTCCATGCAGTACCCCGAAACGCTGCCGCTTGACGATCATGAGATCGTTCTGACATTCGACGATGGTCCGCTACCGCGTTACACCAGCCCCATCCTCGAAACCCTCGCATCGGAATGTGTGAAGGCGCGACTGGACCCGCATCAAGGATAGCGAGGTTGCGCGACGCGCCATCAGCCGTATTGAGGCGCGCGGCAAGGGCATCTTGCTGCTGCACGACATTCACCTGCGAACCGTCCTCGCGCTGCCCGAAATTCTCAACGAGCTCAAGAGCCGCGGCTACAAGATCGTTCATGTGGTTCCGGCAGCCGCGGACCGGCCGAAAACCGCGACTTCCGCGCAGCAATGGGTTGCCCGCCCCACGCCCGAGCAGCATACGAGTCCCTCGCACGGGCAGGAGCCCGGGCCGAAATGAGTTTTCTATCCTCCGAGCGGTGCGCTGCCGTCGCTCGAGATCGCGCAGGACCTGGCGCTGTCCTTTGGGTCATCACGACCGATGCGGTTGAAGCCACTCGATCTGGATGTCCGCTTTGCCCCCGAAAGCGGACAAGCGGGCAGATGTCTCGCTGAATCCGCTTTGTGCCAGGAAGAGACGTGTGCACCGCGCGCTAAATGCGCTCGATGTGCCACAGCTTTGGACATGGACGTCTGGCGGATCTGTTGGCAAGATGGCTGGCTGGAGCGTAAGGACACCCGGCGATGCCTAGCAACAAGTGGCTTCTTGTGCTCGGAACATTGTTGTTCGCGGCCTCAGCTCGAGCGCAACCGCTGCCGCCTGACCAAGCGTGCGTGACTATAGTGCGAACCCTGGACAGCGCGACAGGCCACCGTGACAGCAACCGTGAAGCGCTGCGGCGCGGTCTGATTGCATGTCAGCTATTTGCCACAAAGACATTGCCGCCGCCGTCACCGCCTGCTGATGCGCTTGCCGACGTAGAGCCCAATCCGCGCGGCATAACCAGGGCTGAGGTCGAGGCAGCAATCGTCGATTGGTGCAGCACGCACATGCAGGCGCCGCTGTGCGTGAAGCTGAAGCGATGAAACGATAAGCGCCGAGCTGCAGCCTAATTGAGGGCGCCCATGCACTTCCGCTTCGCCCCGAAAGCGGACAAATAGAAGACGTCTTAAGATGTCTGCTTAGTGCCAAAAGCGGACATTCGCATTGCAGCAACATTTTCTTATTCGATCACCTCGTCAGCGCGGGCCGATAGGCCGGAGAGATCACCAGCTACTGTGCAGGCGCGCCGATCGCGACCGGCCTTACCGGCGAGCCGGAATTTCCCTGCGCGCGCAGCGGCAGGATAATAGTGCATGACATCCATACCTTGTCCTGAGCGAGGGCTCCGAGATTGGCGTTCTGGATCTGGTAGATGCCAGATTCCGCGAGGTTCGTGTGATGGATCGCAAATGGCAGGCCCTCTGGCGCGCCCGGAGGTGGTGGAGCTTTGCCCTGTAGGAAACCTTCGGCCACGGGATCGGTGAACGGGTTGTCAAGCGCGAGCAGCACGACCTGCTTCTCCGCGATGTAGCGAGCTGCGTCATAGGCGAGACCGGGACCCTTGGTGTAGTAGAATTTCTCCACATCGGGGTCTTTCCAATTATCGCCCCAGCCGGTGTAGATGTAGAGCACATCGCCGGGCATGAGGCCGCGCTTCTCTAACGCCTGGGCTTTGAGCATGGCCTCGATATCAGCCGCGGTAACGACTTGGCCCGGCTGCATCGCGTTGCCATGACCGAGATAGGTCTTGGCGTCGAGTAGCACCGCGCTCGTGATGATCGGCGGTACCTTCTCGATGCCGAGCTTTTGCAGCGGGGAATCCGGAGTCGGCTTCACGTCGGCTTGCGTGTGACCGCCGTAATAGCGTGCCCTGTCGGCGGGGAACTCGCCCTTGCCATCCCACGCCTCGGGCAGCACGGCGAAATGGCCGATCGCGTCCATTTGCGTGCCCTGCGCCCCGGCCTCTCCGCTGACGGTCTCCTCGCCATTGAAGGCATGCCGCGTACCCGCGATTCCGACCGTAGGCCTATATTTTTCCCGCAGGGGCACGCCGAAGGGCGATTGCGGCATTGTATTCGAGCGGAAGTATGAGAGCTCGTAGGACTTCGCCCTGGGATCGACAAGATACGTCGCGCAGCGCTGCCAAGTCTGGGGTCCGAGCGTGTTGGCCATCCCGATCTCATCGCCTGGGGGCCAGGGCGAGCGCGGGCTCTGCGCCGCAGATGTCATGATCAATGTGGCGGTCGCCGCGAGCGCACAGGTAAGTCGCAGAATGATCATCGGTTGCATCCTCGATTTTCAGTAATGGCGCATCAGCGCCTACGTGCCCGCATCCGTTTCCCCAAACTGTGGACGATGAACTTGTCGTACTGCAGACGTAGGGGCTGCCTGTCCCGCTCTAAAGGATAGCATAGCGCGGTAGGGCAGGAGACTGCTGCCCTGCGGGATTTCAGGCCCGTCAATGTCCGCTTTAGGTCATAAGCAGACAACAGACCTCACGTCGTGGGGTCGGGGATGTCCGCTTTGCCCCGAAAGCGGACAAATGGATAAAACGCTTTGGTACGTCTGCTTTGTCCCACAAGCGGCTGTGAGCAATCGCAGCTGGGCGCGCGCAGCTAGCGGCCACGCCGTCGCGCCGCCGAGCAGCGAGATGAAGTCGCGCCGTCTCACTCGATCACCTCGTCGGCGATAGCGAGCAGCCCTGGCGGGAAGCTCAGACCGAACGCCTTGGCGGTGTTGAGGTTGATCACGAACTCGAATTTGATCGACTGCATGACCGGTAGGTCGGCGGGCTTCTCGCCCTTGAGAATCCGGCCGGTGTATACGCCGGCCTGGCGATATGCGTCGCTGAGGTTCGTTCCGTAGCTCATCAGGCCGCCGACCTCGGCAGCCTCGCGCCAGGAATAGATCGCAGGCACCCTGTGGTAAGCCGCCAGCGTAGCGAGCTGTACGCGACGGTTGTTGAACAACGGGCCGGGACCAACCAACAGCGCATCAATCGGCTTTTGGCCAAGCCTCGCAAAGGCCGTATCAATGTCACGGCCGGTGGGGGCCTCGAGGAGTTCGATTTGCTTCCCAATGGACAAGGCCGCAGCCTGAACGTCCGAGACAAAAGACTGTGTGGGGGCAAAGTTGGGATCGATCAGCACACCAACGCGCACGGCTCCCGGCTGCAACTCATGCAATAACCCAAGTTGCTTTGCCCCAAGCTCAGCAGCGACAAACGTGACACCGGTGACATTGCCGCCAGGCCGGTTGAGACTGACAACGAGGCCGAACTTAACCGGGTCGCCGCCGCTTGCGAAGACGATCGGGATCGTCGTAGTCGCCGCCTTGGCTGCGATTGCCGAAGAGGTGTCATGCGCGGCGATCACCGTCACCTGACGGCGTACCAGATCGGCTGCGAGGTCGGGCAGTCGGTCGTATTGATCCTGCGCCCAGCGATACTCGATCGCCACATTCTGGCGCTCGACGTAGCCGGGTTCACGAAGGCCTACGTGGAATGCGGTCAAATAGCGTGCACGATCAGCAAGCGCCGAGCTGCTGAGAAATCCGATCACCGGCATCGCCGGCTGCTGTGCGCGCGCCGCGAGCGGACACGCGGCCGCGCCACCAAGCAGGGTGAGGAATTGGCGGCGTTTCACTCGATCACCTCGTCCGCGGCGACGAGCAACTTGTCGGGCACACTTAGCCCGAGAGTCCGCGCGGTCTGATGGTTGATAACGAACTCAAACTTCGAAGACTGCAGGACCGGCAGGTCGCTAGGTTTTGCGCCCTTGAGAATGCGGCCAGCGTAGAGGCCGGCCTGACGGTAGGCGTCCGCAATATTCGCCCCATAACTTAACAGCCCGCCGATGTCGGAATATTCGCGTCCTGAGTAGATTGCCGGCAGCCTGTGGTGCGCTGCAAGTTGGACCAATTGAACGCGCCGGCTATTGAAGAAGGCATCGTTGCCAATGAAGAGCGCGTCGGGCCGTTCGGATGCAAGTGCTGCAAATGCCGCGTCGATCTTCCGGCTAGTGCTGGCGTGCAGGAGCTTGATCTGCAGTCCCATCGCGCGGGCAGCCGGTTCGATGTCTCTCAACGTGGCCTCGAAGGTATTGGTGCTGGCCGGATTGACCAAGACGGCCACTGCGATCGCTTGTGGTACGAGCTCGCGCAACAACTCCAGCTGCTTGGCCACCAATTCGGAATTGTAAAAATTGATACCCGTCAGATTGCCGTCCGGCCGAGCGAGACTCTTGACGAGACCGAGCCGCACCGGATCTTCGGAGACGATGAACACGATCGGGATCGTCGTGGTTGCCGCTTTCGCAGCCAATATGGCGGAGATGCCTCCACTCCCAATGATGACCGGCACACGGCGGCGAACTAGGTCGGCGGCCAGCTCGGGCAGTCGATCGGCCTTATTCTCCCCCCAACGGTAGAGAATCGTTGCGTTGTCGCCTTCGACAATGCCGGCCTCGCTAAGACCCTGACGAAACCCGCGCAGACGGTCCGCCATCGCATCCGGCAATCTTGCATCGAGGAATCCGATCACCGGCATCTGCTGCTGCGCGCCGGCCGCGAGTGGGGACGCAACCGCCGCGCCGCCGAGCAGCGTGATGAACTGGCGTCGTTTCACTGCCCAATGCCTCCCGTGCTTCGGACCGAAAGGATAACGCACCTCGGTACGGAGGCGACCCGCGGATACGTGACCCGCTCGTCAGCAACCCCGTCTGTGAAGCCTATCGCAAGTGTGGCGGGCGTACCTGTAGCCGTAAGGCGCAGCCGTAGCTGCCAGACGCTGGTAAGCTATGGCGTAACTGCTGCTGTATCAGCGCTGCCAAGCGAGAGCGGCACCGCACTCAATATTGCGGCCCCACCGATAATCCCAAGCATAACGAGCTTTTTCATTCGGTCCTCCATCTTGATAATCGCGCTTCATGCTACTTGCGGCCCTCATTCTTGTTGGCCATGTCGGGCCATGCAGGTCCGATACAGATGGATTTGGGTGTTACCCCAGTCGTGTAGCGGATATCGTGCGGCCAAGAGGCTGCACTCGTGAATGGCCGCCGCGCGTGCCGCGCTGATTTGTCCGTTGGCAGCCGCGGCAGTGGTGGGAGCCACGGTCAAGCAGAAGGCTACGATGGTCGTTGCCAGCACGAGCTTCGTCGCGGCCTTGGCAAACAAGTTCGGAGCGGGTCTACCTGGTTTCGGTGCCATATGCTCCTCCTCGCCTAAGATCGAACGTCGTGATTGCAAGGCTAAGAAGGAGCTGCACGAGAGTCTGTGACTGCAATCACGTTTTGGTCGAATAGGAAGAAGCTATAGTGATGGACACAGCCGACATCATCCTCAGGGCCGCACTGGTTGGAATCGGCGGCACGATCGTCCTCGATCTCTATGCCTTCCTGATGCAGCGCATGTTCGGCGTACCGACCAACTGGAAAATGGTCGGCCGCTGGCTAGGCCATATGTCGAAGGGCGAGTTCGTTCAGACAAACATCGGGCAGGCCGAGCCGGTGCCGGGCGAACATGCGCTGGGCTGGACATTCCATTATGTGATCGGCGTCGCTTACGGCCTGCTGCTCGTCGCGATCTGGGGTGCAGGATGGCTGCGTCAGCCTGGGATTGCCGAGCCGCTGATCCTCGCCCTTGCGCTCCTCGTCCTGCCCTATTTCGTGATGATGCCGGGCATGGGCATGGGAATGGCTGGATCGCTGACGCCCAAGCCAAATGTGACCCGGCTGAAGAGCGTGATCGGCCACTCCGTGTTCGGCATCGGCATGTATCTGACCGCCAAGCTTATGCAAGCTGTTGACTGATTACGGCAGGCCCTCGACGCCCCACACTCAACCGATTTCGGAGGAGACGACGCCCCTGCTTCCGCTCCTCCACAACTTTCTCAGTTGCGCTTCGCTGCCGTTGAATTTGTCTCGATCACAACGCCCGATTCCCTTGACCGTGTGCGGCTTGGGTCCCAGAGCGCCGTCTGTGTACTGCCACATCGTCCAAGTCTTCCAGTTCCTTGGAACTACCGGGGTAGGACCATATTGCGCGAGCCAAAACCAGCACTCCGCCAAGATCGGATCGGTGCTGGTCCCTAGCAACTGCTTGATGTAGTGACCCGAGTAAAACCCCGGGAATCGATTCCTTTCCTCGTTGATGTAGGTGACGAACGCTCGCGCTTCCTCAAGGTCCATGCTTGGCCCTGTAGGGTTCGGCTCGAAGTCAAGTACCAAGAGAGTCCGCGGATCGTTGCCGACAACATCAAGGAAATGTTGGGCTTGCTTCAGGCCATCGTTTCCAGTCCCAAAGTGGTAAGCGCCCCAGAGCAGCCCAGCTTGGTTCGCTTTCTGCCGATTGCGCTCATAGGTGGGATCTTTGAAGGTTTGTCCTTGGGTGGCTTTCTGAATAACGCCCAGAATTCCATCTTCTTTGGCCTTCGCCAGATTTACGTTTCCATTGTGGTGCGAGATGTCGATGACGACATTGAGCGGGTCAGGCATGTTTCCCCTCCGTCCGGCAGTCGCTTGGCTGATATCCGCATTCGCGAAGAGCTGGCGGCGCGAGTAACCCACGTTTAACTTTTCATTTACGGTGCGTAGCGGAACAACTCGCGTGCGGCGCCGCACAATGGCAGAGTCCAGTTCGGCTCGGTCCGGCGACGCATCCCCAGCAAGATGCCTCCATGCCGATGGACCGCTGGGCCGAGCCAGTAAACTGACCGCAGTGCGAGAATGAGATCGCAAGACGACGGCGCAGGCCCGCGCGTCTTCTTCTTTTTGGTTGGACTTGCGCTCGTGATGGTTTGGCTGACGCAGCAGCTCTGGCTTTAAGGCCAGCCAATTTCCAGGAGCGGGCGATAATTCGGAATAGCAACCGTGTGCTCGATCCGACCAATGACCGGTTTCGGTCAAAAGCGGCTCAATGCACCGCAGCTATGGCGCGGACGCAGACGTACTCTGAGGCCCATGAGACAGCCCGCGACGCGAGCAACATGCAGGGCGAGCCACGACGCCGCCTCGGACGCACAAAAGTCGCCCGGAGGGTAGCCGGGTGGCACGGCTTAGGAGCCTCGCACTAACAACACGGCTTTTGACTCTCCTGCGAAGCTTCACCGATCAGCGACCGTAGCCGTAGCCATAGCCATAGCCATAGCTGCCCCAATTGAACCGGTAGTTGACCCCCACCTTCAGCATCTGGATGTCGCGGTTCCTCACAAAGAAGGTGTCTCCGGTGAGGGATCGGAACCCAGCAGGAGCAATAAATGTCCGGTCGTCCAGCCCTAGGAAATTGTACTCCACCTTCGCCGACCAATTGGGCGCGAAAGCCCACTCGATGCCCGCGCCCACCAGCCAGCCGCTGTTGCTGTTGTTGGAGGTGGTGATTGATGCGCCGGTTGTCAGATTGGTGATAGTGAAGTCTTCGTTGCCGACCCAACCACCACCGGCCTTGCCATAAAAGAGCCAGGGGCCATTCGTCACGCCGAACCGCGCAGCAAGGGTCGTGATCCATCTATTGTTGGAAGTCACCTGGATAGTCCCGGCACCCGGAATGAATACGGTAGCGCTGTTGTTGTTGTTCGCAGCCCCATCGATGTCCCATTCAACTCCGAGAACAGCGTAACCGATTTGCCAGTTGTACCCGACTTGGCCTCCTCCGATGAATACGCCGTTGTTGTTTCCGGTGCCGAAGTTCGCGCCGACGAAAGTGTCGGTCACGTCACGATTTGCCCAGGCCGCGCCAATGTTGCCGCCAAGATAAAATCCGGTCCAACTGAACGGCGGAGGCGCATATACCGGGGGCGGAGGCGGATAAGGAGCAGGCCGCGCGTACACGTCAGCGGCGGAAGCGTTGTGTGACAAGCCAAAAAAAAGCGCCGTTGATGCAAGCGCTGCAATCGTGATCTCACGCATAGTGGTGCCCCCGATGTTTTTGCAGTGTTCAACTACATCGCATACGCGGCGTGTCTAAAGGAGGCATCGCGGTACTCCCTACGATTCTCTGCCGCGGTGTTGCGTCGGGGACACAATTCAAGCCAAAAGTTCCAATGTTCCCATCCCGACACCCGATTACTTACGAAAGTTGCATTAACAAAACACGCATCCCGCGGCCGACGCGAAAGCGCGGTATTTACGCCTGGAGATGAAGAAGCGGAGAGCGCTATAGAAATAGCGAAGGAGCCGACGACGGCAATCGCCGGCCCCCTCTGAGATAGAGTGCCCGGCGAGTCGCCGCTTCAATCACTGCTTCGATGCGCTCGTGGCGTGAGGCTTCAGCTTGCCTGGTCGCTGGCTCTACTTGCTTCCATCAAAGCGGCTTGGGTTCGGCCCGTCCCGCCGTGTTGAGGTTGATCACCAGCTTGAACTTGGTCGTTCGTGGGCATAGCGGCCCCACGCAGCAGCGTCGTACCCTTTGTTGCGTTGGTTCGGGCTGCGCACCGCTTTTTGCGGCTGCTTGGAAGCAGCCACAGGTTGGTTCGTTAGCTCCGTCGTCCCTTCCCCAGTCGATGCTGTCACGATGGAAAGGTTCAACGGCATGCCAACTCCATCGTTAGTTCACCTGACGGCGTTCATCAGCGACAACGGCTCCGGAGAGCCTTGGCGGAGGAATCCAATCACGAGTATTAGCTGCTGCGCGCGCGCCGCAAGCGGCCACGCCGCCGCGCCGCACTCGCACCGCTTCGCCGAAGTCTGAAGCAGCGTTATGGAAAACCGACGGCCGGCAGGGTTGCCGATACAAACTCAAGGAAAAGCAGGCGCAGCGTAGCCGATGATCTCGTGATTTTCATCGCGCCCTTCCTTTGGGTGGAAAAGTTGGGTGCGATAGAAGTCGAGCACGAAAAGCCGAAGGGCCGATGACAGATTGCCGAGTTGCCGCTGAGCAGCGATTTCGGCGACCAACTCCGACAAGGTCATGTGCCGCTCGCGTACGATCTCCTTCAACCCGTTCCAGAATGCATCCTCGAGACTCACGCTCGTTTTGTGGCCAGCGACCACGATCGAGCGCTTGACGATCGCAGATTTCATGAAGATACCCCCCAATCGTTCTAGCTTCGACGGCATAGCTTTTCCGCTATGGCGCACGGAGCGGCTCGCATTCGCCGCGTATTGATTCAACATTCGGGAGTGGTCTTGCCCCCAGGCCCGAACAACTGCCCGCTTAACATCCCATCCGCTTCTTCGGTTCCGCAAGCAGTGCAGCTGCGTGTTGACTTCGCCAGCAGTGTGACCCGTTTGCAACATACCGCCACGTAAGCCTTTCGCCTGCTTCGAAGATTTGGAGATGCATAGCAGCGCGGCGGTAGGTTGCTGCTACCCCGATGTGGCGAGCGCTGCGTAGCCCGCCAGCGGCCTACCGGCCGCCTCGAGGCTGAACGTGCGGAAAACTGGGCATGCTGTTTGCCTGAACGTCCGGATCGCACTCCCGGCGAGCGTCGGGTCGCAGCGCAGGTAGTGCACATCGAGGCTCGAACGCACGTCGCCCAGCGAGTGTCCGGTGATGGTGGCGATCTCCGCTTCGGTGCGTCCGGCAATGGCGTGCCGAGTGACAGCGGCTGCGCTTATGGATGCTTCAGGAACCTCAGATAGAACGCCGCGAACACCAGGACAATTCCGACGTTTGCTATCAGCCGCTCCCAGAACCGCGCCGACCACGACGGCTATCAGCGCGAGCACGTAAAGCAAGATCGCTGCCTGTCTTCCCATCCTTCCTTTCTACTACGCGCTGCGAAGTGGGAGCCAGAGCGGCGCTTGGAGGCGATGCGGTCCTG
>Ga0306920_100009421_pt1 | contig 13031 bp, 14 predicted proteins | sample flu12Cox44000170_FD_204666 | JGI IMG/M metagenome (GOLD analysis project Ga0306920, IMG submission 204666) | Lab enrichment of tropical soil microbial communities from Luquillo Experimental Forest, Puerto Rico - flux4day.12C.oxic.44.000.170 (v2)... | ecosystem: Environmental > Terrestrial >...
ACGGCTGAACTCCTGCTTGCTCATCGACAACACCGCCACCACGGTGCACCTCCCCGGACCCCAAAACCCGGGCGAGTGTCACCTCTACTTTGCAGAGGGGTGTCATCTCTATATTGCTCCCACATAAAAATGGCGGATAACAAGCGTTCTGGAAAAATCCCTGAGGGGTGGGCCGGTCATGAGGCTGCCTGAAAATTCAGGGCAGGAGTGTCAATTTAGCTTGCAGCTTCTTGGGTCGATCACCCGCCTAGAATTCTGTTATTGGTCGCCTCAGAGCTAAAATACGTATAGAGGGCGAAAGCAAGATTAACCGCCGTTGACTGCCCGAACGACACAACGAATTATTTTCCTCTACGCTGTGATTGTCTGAACCCTAAGAATGCACATCCGATCAAACCATACATGAACCCAGTGTAGGCCATCCGCACAGATTCTGCGCGCCGGTGTTCCTCAAAATTCTCTAGTCAAAATATCCGCCAGTCTTCTTGTCCTTTCCACACATCGTAAACTATTCCTGTGCGGCCGTCGTCGTCGCTGACTTCGTGAGATGCTATCAGTTGGTGAACATCTGAGTTATAGCTTTCGTTGGGAAGCCAGTTGTAGGCCAAAAGGCCAGTTACAATTGGGATAATGAGATATAACACCCAAAATATGGTTTGAGCTTTGGGCGAGAGTTTTTGTTCCAAGCCATCAAGGCGGTTTGGCATGATTGAAGTAAACTTAGTTAGAGTTCTGGGAGTACCATGGGCGAGATCTGTTAACGAACTTTTGTGGTTCGAGACTTTTTCGGAGGGCATTTTCCACAAAAGCGACACCGCCCCGTCCATGGATGCTTCCCTCGCGTATGAAAAATTAACCTCCTGCAGATTAGCTTCACGCTTTTGGTGTCAAGGCTCATGTAATGCCGGAGATAGACGTCAAGACGGGAAACGAATGGCAGTATCTTCATAGTTTTCAGCGTCTCTGCCACGATTTTCCCGGGGGCCAAATCCGAAAACATGAAGGGCCTGATTTTCTTATAACGTCCAATACGGGCAACACAATCGGCCTTGAAATCGGTCGTGTGTACAAGGACTATGGTAAAACTTCTGAGCAGAGCGTTGAGGCGACAAAAGAAGCGATAACCGTCGGGGCGCGCGCGTACTGCGAGAATGTTTTGAAGTCTCCGCCTGCGTTCGTGTCATTGTACTTTACCCTATCACGACATATGAGACCGAGGGCCTGTGAGGCAATCGCGCACCGCGTGGCTCGGACAGTGCACGAGAACAAGCCTCCTGTCGGAGAATCCGTGAAACTGGAATACAGCGGGGGCCTTCAGCCTATTGAGGTTGACTTAATTATCATTGGCAGGGATTACCCGCGCGCCACTAGCACATGGATTTGGCCCGAATACGCCTCTATACAGACAGATGCAATTAGCACGTTGGAACATCGGATCGACGAGAAAAACAGAAAACTCCCCAGCTATCTTAGGCATTGTGATGAGTGTTGGCTTCTCATAGTCGCTCCATCCTTTAAATCTTCCGGCAACATACATCCAGACGAATACAGTATTTCACATGCTTATCCATCATCGTTTAGCCGCACATATTTCCTAGACTTCGGCCTCGCAAATCTGTTTTTGCTGCGGAACCAAAACACGATGCATTAAAGGATATTGGAGGCGGCAATGAGGGTGGTCGCGGAAGAGTAGGATTGAAGCCTTTGAAGCCTATGTTGGAGCCGTTGAAGCCGATGCAAAACGCCCTGACATAAAGGAGGATTTGGTCCAAGCAGCGCCGATCTCTCACGAAATAGACGACTTATTGAGGAGCAAAGGTATATCTACTTGGACCGCTATTGTAGCGCTGGCGGCGTGCCTCGGAGCAGCAGCTGCGGATGCCACAGCAGCTGGTCCATTCAAAGGGTATCTTCGGGTCGCCCACCGTTTCGTTGAGTACGTCTTCTGGGTAACTTATCGTGAATACAAGAAAAGCGCGAAGGGGTAGGCGGCGATGAACGGCGTCGCCCATGGGGCCTTATCGAAAATCGCGCGCCCTCGGATTACGGAAAAGCGGCGCACGGGGCTGCTTTCTGGGAAAATTCCGCTACTGATTATCGAGGTCTTTGCAGGTTTGATTTTCTCTGCTTAGGTAGTCGCGGGCTAGCTTTTCAAGCTTCCCATAGTAGGGATCGATCTGGCGCGTAATACTTTTGTCGGTCTTACGCGCGTCTGTTATCACGCGCTGAACATCGGTATTGCACCATGTTTTTTCCACGTCATAGGAGAACTCGTCAAAGGCCATTTTGCTGATAACTAAATCGTCCGCGACAAGATAACCGATGCTCTCGAAGACGCTGAGATATTGTTCAATGTCTAAGTCGCGCCATTTCCCGCCCTTGCCGCCTTCACTGCGGGAGAGAAGGGGATAGTTGTGGTCGTGAGTTTGGATGTCTGCGACCAGCTTCGCAAATTTGTTGTCGTCTAATGTGGCTCTCAACTTTAGCACCAAATCCGCCGAGGCAATCTGCTGAGACTGCCTGAGCGTTCTTAGGGCGACAGTAGCACCAACAATCGCGGTGAGGACGCCAAGGATAACGGCGATGCTCGCGCCTGCGCTGAGCCACTTGTTCACAACATCGATGTTCATTCCGGTCGATCTCACGCGGCTCTCGTCGCACGGCGAACGGTGGAAATGCCAACATCGTAGCTGCGCGCCAGTTCTTGCAGCGTAGCGCCGCGCGCGCGGCGGTAGGTGGCCTGTTTCTGCTGCTCGGGTGTGAGGGAAGGGGGGCGGACCATATGCTTCCCTTGAAGCTTGGCGCGGTTCCTGCCTTCGGCGGCGCGGATGCGGATTAGATCGCGCTCAACATCGACGAGGCCGCCGAGTACCGCTAGCATAAAGCACCCGGTGCTGGGCGTTTAGTGGTCGAACCATGGCCATTCGGCGCCGCCTTCGTGGATGACGGCGCCGAGATTGGCTTGCCCGACGAGCTTGGCGTATTTGGCGAGGAGCCCGCTCTTGTGACGCGGCACCGGCGGACGCCACGCGGCGCGCCGTGCATTCAGCTCGTCCTCTCCGGCGATCAGGTCCATACGCCGGTTCTCGATGTCGATGCGAACCCGGTCGCCGTCGCGGACCAGCGCGAGCGGGCCGCCAATCGCGGCCTCCGGCGATACATGACCGACGCAGATGCCGCGGGTGGCGCCGGAGAAGCGGCCGTCGGTGATGAGCGCTACCTTCTCCCCCATCTGCTGGCCATAGATGATCGCCGTCACCCCGAGCATCTCGCGCATCCCCGGGCCGCCGACCGGGCCTTCGTTGCGCACGATCAGCACCTCGCCGGCCTGATAGGCGCGCGCCTCGACGGCACGGACGCAGTCCTCCTCGCACTCGAAGACACGGGCCGGCCCCTCATGGACGAGGACCGCGAGGCCGGCCACCTTGATCAGTGCGCCGTCGGGACAGAGATTGCCTTTGAGCACGGCGAGACCGCCATCCGTGCCAATGGTGCGGCGGCTGAACGAACAACGGCACCATCGGGCCCGGCTGCTGCCCCATAGGTCTCGGCGACCGTGGCCCCGGTCACGGTCAGACAGCTGCCATCGAGGTGGCCGCCGTCGAGCAATGCCCGCAGGATCACCGCGGTGCCGCCGATGTCGTGTACGTCCTTGGCCGTGAAACGCCCGCCGGGGCGCAGATCGGCAATCAACGGCGTCCGCCTCGAGACGGCATCCACGTCGTCGATGTCAAAGCGGATACCGGCCTCGTGCGCGATCGCCGGGATATGCAGCGCCGCATTGGTCGAGCCGCCGGTCGCGGCGACGACGGCGCAGGCGTTTGCGAGCGCCGCGCGGGTCACGATGTCGCGCGGCCGCGGGCCGCCGCGCGCCAGCGCCTCCATGACGATGGCGCCGGCGCGCCGGGCATAGTTGGCGCGTTCGACATAGACCCCGGGGATCATCGACACGTTCGGGACGCTGAGACCGAGCGCCTCGGAGACCATCGCCATCGTGTTGGCGGTGAATTGCCCGGCGCAGGCGCCGATCGTCGGTAGACAGGAGCGCTCGAGCCGCGCCAAATCCGCCTCGTCCAAGCCGCCGGTCATGACCGCACCGACCCCCTCATAGGAATCGAGGATCGTCACATCGCGGCCGGCGAAACGACCAGGCAGCGCACTGCCACCATAGATAAACACGGCCGGCACATTGCAGCGGAGCATGCCCATCATTACCCCGGGCAACGTCTTGTCGCAGCCGCCGAACCCGACGAGCCCGTCATAGGCGAGACCATGCACGATCGCCTCGATCGAGTCGGCGATCAGCTCGCGCGACACCAGCGAGAACTTCATTCCTTCGTGGTTCATGCCGATGCCATCCGACATCGAGATCGTCGTGAATTCGCGCGGCGTGCCGCCTGCCTCGGCCACCCCCTGCTTTGCCGCTTCGACTTGAAAGCCGTGCGTCATGTTGCACGGAGTCTGCTCGCCCCTCATGCTGACCACGCCGATCATCGGCTTGGCGATCGCCTCGTCGTCGAGCCCCATGGCCCGCATAAAGGCGCGATGGGGCGTGCGGCTGAGCCCCTGCCTGGTGATGTCCGATCTGAGCTTTGTCATCGCTTCGCTCTTCGGCTGCCCCGCGCTTGTCTTCTTGGAGTTTCTGCCCATATAGCACGATCGTAGATAATTATCTATATAGCAAATATGATCATCACAAATAGCCCACCCTGTTCGCCCCCTGATATATCATTTCCGCCCCCTGCGAGGCTGCTTTCCGACCCCTGTTCTCGCCTATCTCGCACGTTTCTAAGTATCTGATATAGAATGCTTTATCGAGGAGATTGCGGGCCACGCCCGATGATTCCCCCTGTTATCCGGCTTTTACAGGGGGCTGATCACAGGGCGACGACCCGGCCGGTTTACTGCAATGCGGCGTCCGCCAGCGCCAGCGCCCTTGACGCCGTCGCTGCCGCCGGACTGCGGCGGCGTGCCACGGGTCAGCGCAAAGCCGAAATGCTGGCCAAGATGGGCTGATCAGAACCGAGATCGGTTCGACCCCGCCGCGGGCTTCAGGGATCGAACCAAGGCCATTCGGCACCGCCTTCATGGGTGACGGCGCCGAAATTGGCCTGCCCGACGAGCTTTGCGTATTTGGCGAGGAGCCCGCTTTTGTGACGGGGCACTGGCGGGCGCCATATGGCACGACGCGATGCCAGCTCGCTGTCGCTGGCGAGCAGGTCCATGCGCCGGTTGGCAATATCGATGCGCACCCGATCACCGTCGCGGACCAGTGCGAGCGGGCCGCCGATCGCTGCCTCCGGCGACACATGGCGACGCAGATGCCGCGGGTCGCCCCGGAAAAGCGGCCGTCGGTGACGAGCGCCACCTTCTCGCCCATCTGCTGGCCGTAGATGATCGCTGTTACCCCGAGCATCTCGCGCATCCCCGGGCCGCCGACCGGGCCTTCATTGCGCACGATCAGCACCTCGCCCGCCTGGTAGGCGCGCGCCTCGACGGCACGAACACAGTCTTTCCTCGCACTCGAATACGCGAGCCGGCCCCCCATGGATCAGGGCCGCGAGCCCGGCCACTTTGATCAGTGCACCGTCGGGGCAGAGATTACCTTTGAGCACGGCGAGCCCGCCGACCGGCGCCAAAGGCGCTCCGGTAAGGTGAACGACCGCCCCGTCCGGCCTTCCCGCCGACCCATAGGTCTCGGCGATTGTGGCTCCGGTGACCGTCAAGCAGCTGCCGTCTAGATAACCGCCGTCGAGCACCGCGTAAAATCACGGCGGCGCCGCCGACGTCGTGCACATCCTTGGCCGTGAAACGCCCGCCGGGTCGCAGGTCTGCGATCAGCGGCGTCCGCCGGGACACGGCATCCACATCGTCGATATCGAACCGGATACCGGCCTCGTGCGCGATCGCTGGTATATGGAGCGCCGCGTTGCTCGATCCGCCGGTCGCGGCGACGACGGCGCAGGCGTTTTCGAGCGCCGCGCGTGTCACGATATCGCGCGGTCGCGACCCGCCGCGCGCCAGCGCTTCCATAACAATGGCGCCGGCACGGCGGGCATGGTTGGCGCGCTCGACATAGACCCCCGGGATCATCGACACGTTTGGGATGCTGAGCCCCAGCGCCTCGGAGACCATCGCCATCGTGTTGGCCGTGAATTGGCCGGCACAGGCGCCGATCGTTGGCAAGCATGACCGCTCGAGCTGGGCTAAGGTCGCCTCGTCCATGCCGCCGGTCATGACGGCGCCGACTGCCTCGTAGGAATCGAGTATCGTCACATCCCGGCCGGCAAAGCGGCCCGGCAGCGCGCTGCCGCCGTAGATGAACACGGCGGGCACATTGCAGCGGAGCATGCCCATCATCACGCCGGGCAAGGTCTTATCGCAGCCACCGAACCCGATGAGCCCGTCATAGGCAAGACCGTGCACGACCGCCTCGATCGAATCGGCAATCAGTTCGCGCGATACCAGCGAGAACTTCATTCCCTCGTGGTTCATGCCGATGCCGTCCGACATCGAGATCGTGGTGAGCTCGCGCAGCGTGCCACCCGCCTCGGCGATCCCTTGCTTGGCCGCCTCGACCTGAAAGCCGTGCGTCATGTTGCAGGGGGTCTGCTCGCCCTTCATGCTGACGACGCCGATCATCGGTTTCGCGATCGCCTCGTCATCGAGCCCCAGCGCCCTCATGAAGGCGCGATGAGGCGTGCGGCTGATCCCGTGTCTGGTAATGTCAGATCTGAGTTTCGTCATCAGTTTCACTATCCGACTGGCCTGTCGATGAACGCGTTCGGCGATGTTGTCGTCAACGGCGCGATTAGTCAAAGCGCGATGGCGCGTTCGTCTGCAGCGATTCCAGCGCGGCGTCCGCTAGTGCCGGCGCCTTCGGATCGAATGCCCCGACCTTATCATGCGGTTCGGAGGACCGGGCGGGATGTGCGGCAAGGCGGCTCGGCTCCTACGGGGGCGATGGTCTGCTACCGGCGGAAGACGGCCGGGGCCCGGTCCCTGACGACAGACGGTATCGAACGCTTCCCCGGCGAAAGCCGGGGTCCATCTCTCGGCGGCACGAGCAGGGATATATGGGTCCCGGCTTTCGCCGGGACAGCGACCCACCCACGGTTTCATCCACGGTGGGTCGGCCGCGCCGGCTGGTCCCCAACTCAGAAACCCTAAGCCGGTCGCATCATTTTCCCGTGCCTGGGCCTTTGGCGACAGAAGGTGGTGGGGTCGACGGCAGATAGCTATTGGTGCACCCAGTCTCTTTGGACTCGTCCGTCGTGACGATTTGGGTGCGTGAAGGACCGTCGTGATCCAGGATCTGGATGCCCGTTCGCTTGCGAATAGTGTGGCAGTCGGACGCCTGTCCCGCTGTTGTAGCACTGGCACCGTTGGCGATTTGCGTCTGATATCTGACGAGGTGATCGCGCGACTTGCATATAAGCGCGCCGTCTTCTAGCCGTGGCCATATCTCGGGCAGGGCCGGCGCTGCCGTCGGTGCCGGGGACTGCTGCGGTGTCTGTTGCTGGTTCTGTTGCCCGCGGCCATGACCACCGCCGATCTGTGCATGGGCTGAGGCCATTGCGCCGAGGAGCAGCAGCAGCGCCATCGCCAGCCTACGCCAAGGAAGATGCCCCCGTACGCCGTTGCCCGATGATCTGCGCCCGTTAACGTGATCCATCCCTATCGTCCGACATCGTTTGCGCCTAGCGTTTCGCACCGGAGTTTTGCACGGCCCAACCCACTTGGGCGCGGGTTCTGGCGCGCGTTACATAGCACTTACTTTTTTTCGGAACGCGGAGCCCTGCTGTCATCACTAATGCCCCTTCTCTAGATTGCTTGTTCGCCACGTGATCGCCGGCATTTTCTATCGCCTCGCGACGCCTTCCGGGTCGGCGAGTACAACTCTGCCACGGTGGGTCATAGGCGTGGGCATGGAGTTTTTGATCTGATAAGATTTCGCAGCCCTTCGGAAGGAAAACGATGCGTCCCGTTGCGCTCTGTTCATGCGGCGGCTACTTGGTGCTCAGCCGCCTCGATCGCCGCCATTTCTTGCAAAATGCGGAAGTTGCGGGGCTGGCGGCGACCCTGCCGTTCAAGGCCTGGGCGGCTGAGGGCGATTACGAAGCGATGCTGTTCTCCTGCATCGATCCGCGGATGGTGACGCCGGTCTACAACTACATGGAGAAACGCGGGTTCAGCGGCAAATACAGCAAGTTCGTCATTGCCGGCGCCGCGATCGCCGTTGTCGCGCCCAAGTTCGAGGCCTGGCAACCGGCGTTTTTGGACAACCTCGCAACCTCGGTGCAGCTGCATCACCTCAGCAAGGTGATCGCGATCGACCACCGCGACTGCGGCGCCGCCCGGATCGCTTATGGCGATCCCCAGATCGAGACCAAGACCCACCACGAGGTCCTGACCGAGTTCCGCGGAGCGGTCGGAAAGCACCATCCCATCTCACTGTCGAGACCGGCCTGATGGCCCTCGACGGTTCGATCGAGATGTTCGGCTAAAGCGCCAGAAAGCCCTGGGGGTCGGTACGCGCGGTCGGCGGTGGCAAAAACCTCTATTTCTCTGCACAGAGCAGGTGCGTCCCTGCTCGGAGGCGAGCCGCCAAATACAGACGCAAGGTGTTACCCGCGCGTGAATACAGATAAGCCAGAACGACAATTAGCGCCGCGAAAGGCACCGAAACCACGTGCAACTTCAGGTGGCGAGGCAGATATTCGCAGAAACCCTGTCGGCGATCGCCCGACTGCGGGCGCCACCCGCGCCGGCGCGAGGGGCGTCGAGGTCGGATGCGACAGGCGACGACAGCAAGGTGTGCCTTGATGCAGGCAAAGGACGCGTATCAGCGTCTCGGCCCAGTCAACTGGCTGGTTCGACGCATGCTGCGCACGCGGGGACCGATTTACCATTGCCCAACACGCCCCAAGCGGCGACCCACCCGGTATCGGGGGAGCGTCGGATGAATCCTCGCGCAAGATTGTAAGATAGTTGCCCATAGGTGCTGCGACTATCTTCGTCACAGGGACTATATTCGTCACAGGATTGTTGCTGACGGAGGGACGGTCCCATGCTCAGACAACCGACCAAGCGTCGACGGCGGAGTCTGCGCCTGCGTCGGGGATAATGGCGGTATAACGCTGTCTCCAGGTTTCTGCGCAACCGTCTTCGCAGACAAACTGGGCCGTGCCCGGCACCTCGCGGTGGCTCCGAACGGGATCGTCTACGTCAACATCTGGAGCGGTCTCTAATACCACCACGACACCCCCCCACCCGGTGGGTTTCTGATTGCCTTGCAGGATACCAAGGGCGACGGCCGGGCCGACAAAATCGTCCGCTTTGGTCCAACCAAGGCGGACGGCAACAAGGGGGGAACCGGCATCGCCCTCTACAAGGGCTACGTCTATGCCGAGACGAACGACGGCATCGTGCGCTACGCGCTGCCGTCGAATGGGATCGAGCCGACCGCAGCGCCGGAGACCGTCGTGTCAGGGTTGCCGCTGACCGGCGATCATCCGATGCATCCCATCGCGATCGACCCTCAGGGCAACCTACGTCGACCTGGGATCTGCCACGAATTCGTGCCAAAGCCAGAATCGCATGCCGATTGTGCCGGGCAACAATCCCTGCACGGAATTGGAAACCCGAGGCGGCACCTGGCGCTACGATGCCAACCGGCTGGACCAGCATTTCTCGCTCGCCGAGCGCTTCGTCACAGGTCTGCGCAATGGCGAGGGGGTGTCCTTCGATTCGGCGGGCAGGATTTTAGCGACCCAGCATGGTCGCGACCAACTCGGGCAGAACTGGCCCAAGCTTTACACATTGAAGCAGATCGTCAACCTGCCGGCCGAGGAGCTGGTCGAACTGCGGCAACGCCGCGATTTCGGCTGGCCTACTCGGACGAGCCTCGATCGGGCTGTAATTGAAGCGGCACGCTCGTCTGTTGGCCAGCTTCCTTCGGAAGGTCCATTCCATGAATATCGTAAAGGCGTGAGCCTTCGCACTTGCCTGCCGCCCCGTCGGGAACACCGCCCAGCCATCGGAAGCCGGCAAGAAACCAGGGACCGTTCGATCGCTTTTCGAGATTCGTGCCGCCGGTTCCAGGAGTGCTATCCGCCATGGTACTGGGACGGGCCACGATCGGTCAGATCGCCGACACCGCGTAACGGGAGCATCCCCGGTCGGTGCACCGCATAACCGATCGCCTCAGCCGTGGGGCTGCGACCCGGCAGCCTGGCTGTCTCTAATCAGTTACGCAGGTCGCTGAGGAGCGGTGCGCTGTCAAACCGGCGGACGGCAAGTCTTCGCTTGGGACTCATTGTTGCACCAACGCGCGCCATACCGATCATGCCGGACGTCCCTGGCCCCGGCAGCTTTGCTGGCACGCCCGTGCACGCTCTTGACTCTGTCCGAACTGTCTTCCACCGTTCGCGAGGTATTTTTTCAGCCTCGGACCACACACGCACCATGACGCCGTCGGACGCCGCGTGGCAACAATTGATCTCCACATTGCACGCGTCCGGCCGAAAAGCTGCACTCGCGATCACCGGGGGCGGCAGTGGGGCGGTCGGTGAGTTACTTCGTGTTCCCGGCGGCTCTCGGCTACTGATCGAGGCGCAGGTTCCGTACGACGCACTGGCGCTTGCGGCGTTTCTCGGCTTTGCACCGGCACAGGCGTGCAGCTCTGACACCGCAATCGCGATGGCACGAACCGTACGGGCCCGCACAGCCAGGCTGGTGCCGGCGGGCACCGATCTGGTTGGCCTCGGTGCGACGGCGGCACTGGTGAGCGATCGCCCGCGTAAAGGCGAGCATCGATTTCACATCGCCTTCGCCAATTCCGCCGGCATCGCGCACTGCACTTGCGTGATGGCCAAGGGCCGACGTGATCGCGCCGCTGAAGAAGACCTCGTTTCGCGCGCGATCGTCCTGTGGCTGGCCCGCGCCTGCGGGATTGCCGCACCGTCGCCAGGCCGCCTGCTCGATGCGGATGAACATTATGCGGAGACGGTCGTCGCGGCCGTGGATACGATCGATCAGCTGTTGGCGGGCGAGCTCGATCGCGTCACCGTCCAGCCCGATGGCCAACTGATGCTGTCGGCGCCGCAGCCCTTTGTGCTGTTCCCAGGTTCTTTCAACCCGATGCACGAGGGGCATGTGTTGCTGGCGCGGCTTGCAGAAGAGCTCAGGCAGCAGCCCTTGGCGTTCGAAATCTCTGTCACAAACGTCGACAAGCCGCCGCTACCGGGCGAGACGGTGAGACACCGGCTCTCGCAATTCGCCTGGAAGTCGTCGGTCGAACTGACGCGAGCGCCCACCTTCCTCGAGAAGTCGCGCTTGTTTCCGAGCACCACGTTTGTGATCGGCGCGGATACAGCAGAGCGGCTGGTTGCGCCAAAATATTATGGCGATGACGAGCTCCAAATGCATGGGGCGCTCGAGGAAATCGCCAATTCGGGGAGCAGCTTTCTGGTGGCCGTGCGCATCGACGCGGTGGGGCGCGTACGCGCGCTGAACGACATCCCCGTGCCGCGGCGCTATGCCGATCTCTTCACCGAAATCCCCGAGCACCGTTTCCGCTTTGACACATCCTCATCCGAGCTTCGCGCCCGGCGACGTGCAGTTGGTAATTCATAGCGAGCCCGCTCCCCGGGGAATTGCTGGCCCCTGCCGACGCGACTACTTCAAACCCGACCTTTGGTTGCGGGGCATTCGCGCGGCGCTGTGTCAGCTTTTTGCCAAACCACGCTTCATTTGCCAGAGCGCGTCGGCGCCGAGGGCGACGACATTATTCTTGCCCTCGCCGACCCTCCAGATCAGCGTGCGGCGGTCCGGCCCGATTTCCACCGACTCAAATACCTTCGGATCGCGCAGCCGCTCGAAACCGCCGCCCCGCGCAATCATCGGCGAAAAATCGACCATATCGTGGAACTCAGGCCTGTCGTCATCGTCGAAGCTCAGGAGCAGCCGCGCATCACCGTGTCCAAAAAGCTTTAGTTCCTTGATCGTGTGCAGCTTCGACTGTCGGTTCCGCATTTCCATCAGCGCCGCGGCAATGTGCTCGGGGTGTTGCGAAGCGTGTTCGATCTCCCAAAGCCACGGTTCGCCGTCGCCGGGGTAATAATGGATCACGAGGTCGAGGCCGGCGTCCTCGCCCTCTCCCGACTCGCGAGGCCGCCCAGGCCAGGGACGCACCTCAATCGCCATCGTGTCGGTATCAACGCAATAACGCACCGGCTCCCATCCAACCGGGGAGTTGGTCATAGCCGGAAACTCCTATCCCAAAACACGTTGTGCACGGTTACCCCGTCGGCTTCGGTAACCACCCGCAGCCAGCGACCCCGCGTCGCGACCCAGTGGCGCACCCGACCGTCTGGCTGAACCACGCGCCGCGCGGGTGTCGCCAGAGTTGCCGAAATCTCGGCTGGGTCGATCTGGCGTCCCGGCTTGTTGATGACCTTTTTGGCGAAATAGCGAGTGCGCCAGAAGGGCGGCGGCGGTAGGCGATCGGGCATCGTCGATGGGATCAATCACTTGCGCCGTCCCACTCCTCCATCCAGTCCGTCATGCCGCGCCTCTTTGCTCAATGAACATGCCTCAAACCCTCTTTTGCCAGCCGGTGCGCCCCAGCAAACCTGTAGTAAACCTGTAGGATGGGTTGAGTGGAAACGAAACCCATCGCCTGCGGCCGTTGCGATGGGTTTCGCGGATGCTCAACCCATCCTGCGGCTCTGCCGGGGGCGGATCGGGAGCGTTGGTCACGCATTCTTGATCACGACGATAAAAATTAGTTTGGCACCCAGGCTGCGGCTCTGATCTCGCCGAATTCACGCGCGATCTTGCGCCAGGACGCGCCGGCATCCTCGGTGACGTACACCTCACCGAACAGGCTGAACGCGACGATGCGGTTGGCGTCAGCGGGATGCGTGGCAAGGCCCCACATAGTGGCATTGGGCTGGGTAGGCAGTGGCAGGATCTCCCAATTCTCCCCGAAGTCTGTGGTGCGGAGCACGTGCCCCTTTTCACCCGTC